>Ga0315339_1002118_pt1 | contig 15603 bp, 14 predicted proteins | sample ASW17metaG_FD_204514 | JGI IMG/M metagenome (GOLD analysis project Ga0315339, IMG submission 204514) | Ammonia-oxidizing marine archaeal communities from Pacific Ocean, United States - ASW #17 | ecosystem: Environmental > Aquatic > Marine > Oceanic | place: USA: California | collected 2016-12-05
GGCGAAGGATCTCCGGCCCCAATCGCCTGCCCGAAGTGATCAAAGGGGTTGAGTTCAGAGACGGGATCAAGCAACTTAACCAAGCCGCCTGAACACGCCGTCACCAACTTTTGGGCATAACTCGATCGTGGCGTTTACAATTCACCGTGAGAGCTCTCCCGGGAGGCCAATTCACCTTGCTATATAACTTCATAAGGTTTGCCGCCGCCGCGCCTTTCTCACGCGCATATCGGGGCAAGCTCAGATGGCTTCTGGAAACCAAGCAGTGGGAGGATCGAGGCATTGCCGCGACTGATATTAAGCGCAAGGCAATAGTCGTGCCGGGCACCGGAGCGGTCTTTATTGCGGTGTCCAAAGTCGCCAACACGTCTCTAAGTTTTATCCTTTCGACACGGCCAGGCATCAATTCACGCAACCCCCATAGCAAGCGTTTTGGTCCACAGAGATTGGTCGATACCAATCGTACTTTGAGTGATCTTGCCAACGGATTGACACCGATCTTCATATTTGTACGGCACCCGATTGACCGATTTTGGTCAGCCTACACCGACAAGATTGCCAATTCAGGCGAGAAAAATCCGCAGAGGCGTGCGATTGGCGCTCACCTCGGAAGAGCGCCCGGTGATCCAATCGACCCAGGGGATGTAGTCCGTTACCTCTCTACCACGCCGGTGCGGCTGATTGACGAGCATTTTCGTCCCCAGTGGTCATGTACCGGCGTTGAATACCTGCCGATAGCCTTCGTCGGCAAACTCGAGACGATCGGATCCGATATGAAAGAGCTAGTCGCGCGCGGTTTCCTAACCGACGAGCAGCAACAACGGCTTCCTCGGTTCAATTCAACGAAATACCGAGTGCGGAGCAACGAAAAGGATATCAACGAAACACTACGACAAATTTATCGCAAAGATATGGAGTTGTTCGACTACGATTAGGTTGAGAAATCACACATTCGATTTGTCATTACGAACGCAACGCCTGCAGGGCCGCCCGTCAGCATTCACCGCTGGGATCTATGCCTCGCCTTGGCGATACGATCGATCGCCATCAGCTCGTCGAGGAGGACCGGCATCTCGTCGATCGGCAGCATATTCGGCCCGTCGGAGGGCGCGGTGTCGGGATCCTGATGGGTCTCAATAAAAATTCCGGCGATCCCAACAGCCACGGCCGCGCGGGCAAGCACGGGCACAAAACGCCGCTCGCCACCCGTCGAGGTCCCCTTCCCGCCGGGCTGCTGAACCGAGTGCGTGGCATCGAAGATGACCGGCGCACTAGTCTCTTCCATGATCGACAGCGAGCGCATATCGGAGACCAGTGTATTGTAGCCAAAGCTTGAGCCGCGCTCGGTAAGGAGGACGTTCAGATTGCCGCTGCCGACAATCTTTGCGACAACGTTGCGCATATCCCAGGGCGCCAAAAACTGACCCTTTTTGACATTGACAGCCCTGCCGGTCTCCGCTGCTGCAACGAGCAAATCCGTCTGCCGACAGAGAAACGCCGGAATCTGCAAAACATCGACCACGGTGGCGACCTCGGCGCACTGGCCGACATCATGCACGTCGGTGAGCAGTGGGACCCCAAATCTCTCCCGCAAATCGGCGAATATGGCGAGCGCCTTGTCGAGACCAAGCCCCCTTGCCGCGCTCAGGCTGGTCCGGTTCGCCTTGTCGAATGAGGTCTTGTAGACGAAATCAATTCCAAGCCGCTTCGTCATTTCGACGAGAATGCCGGCCGTATCAAATGCATGGGTCCGGCTCTCGAGCTGACACGGCCCGGCAATCAGCGTGAAGGGAAGGTCGTTTCCGAAGGTCGCGGTGCCGGCTTGCACATGAGAATTTGGTTGCATGGGAAGGTCATAGCCATCCAGAGGGAAAACGCATCAGCGACATTAAACTCATCCAATCCAAATGTGCGCTCTACACCAGCCTCGACCTCTCCACCGCCGCGGCGATAAACGAAGCAAACAGCGGATGTGGGTCGAAGGGGCGCGATTTCAGTTCAGGATGATATTGTACGCCAATGAACCAAGGATGGTCGACGAATTCGACCGTCTCGGGCAGCACACCATCCGGCGAGATACCGGCAAAACGCATTCCATGTTGCTCAAGCCGGTCGCGATAATTGATGTTGATCTCGTAGCGGTGGCGGTGGCGCTCCGCAATTTCGGTGACGCCGCCATAGACCTCGGAAATCTTGCTGCCGGATTCAAGGACAGCGGGATAGGCGCCAAGGCGCATGGTCCCGCCGAGGTCGCCTTCGGCGGCACGTTTCTCAAGCCGGTCGCCGCGCAGCCACTCAGTCATCAGGCCAACAACCGGCTCCGCCGTCGCGCCGAATTCAGTGGAGCTTGCCATCTCGATACCGCAAAGGCTACGCGCCGCCTCGACCACAGCCATCTGCATACCGAAGCAGATGCCGAAATACGGCACATCGCGCTTTCGAGCGAAGCCGGCGGCGGCAATCTTGCCCTCCGCCCCGCGCGCTCCAAAGCCGCCTGGAACCAGGATGCCATTGACGCCTTCGAGGTAGGGCGCGGGATCTTCCTGTTCGAAAATTTCCGATTCTATCCAGTCGAGATTGACCTTGACGGTGTTGGCAATACCACCATGCTGTAGTGCCTCATTCAGCGACTTGTAGGCGTCCTTGAGGCCCGTATATTTGCCGACAACCGCGATCGTCACCTCACCCTCCGGATTACGAATTCGGTGAGCTATCGATTCCCACTGATCGAGCGAAGGCGGTGGCGCGTCAGCTAGATTGAAAGCGGCAAGCACTTCATCGTCGAGGCGTTCGGCATGGTAGGCAATCGGTGCATCGTAAATGCTGGCCACGTCGAGCGCCTGGATGACGGCGGATTCGCGAACATTGCAGAACAATCCCAGCTTGCGGCGCTCCTCGTTCGGAATGATCCGGTCGCAGCGTACCAACAAGATATCCGGCTGAATTCCGATCGAGCGGAGCTCCTTTACCGAATGTTGCGTCGGCTTGGTTTTCAACTCGCCGGCCGTCGCGATGAAAGGCATCAAGGTCAGGTGGATGAAGACGGCGTGTCCGCGCGGAAGATCGTTGCCGAGCTGACGAATTGCCTCGAAGAATGGCAGTCCCTCGATGTCACCAACCGTGCCGCCAATCTCGCACAGGACAAAATCGAAATCCTCATTGTCCGACAGAATAAAAGACTTGATCGCGTCGGTGACGTGCGGAATGACCTGGACCGTGGCGCCGAGATAGTCGCCGCGGCGCTCACGGGCGAGGATGTCCTGGTAGAGGCGGCCAGTGGTGATGTTGTCCATTTGATTCGCCGGCCGGCCGGTGAACCTTTCGTAATGGCCAAGATCGAGATCGCTCTCGGCACCGTCGTCGGTGACGAACACCTCGCCGTGCTGGTAGGGACTCATCGTCCCAGGGTCGATATTGAGATAGGGGTCGAGCTTCCTCAGCCGCACCCGAAAGCCGCGCGCTTGAAGAAGCGCGCCCAGGGCCGCCGAAGCAATGCCCTTGCCGAGTGAGGAAACCACGCCGCCGGTGATAAAGACATACCGCGCCATGGGCCCTGATCCTATTCCCTTATTGACTGATTCGTTGAGTTAAATAATTCGCGACAATAGGAGACTGTTCCGGCGCGGGTTTTGCCGGGTCGGCCGGTTGATAATCGGGTCCATTGTTTATTGCGAGCTTGGTACTTGTGGATCGGACGGCGGAGTATGGAACGTGGTTCCGTCGTCGGTCGCCAGCGGAGGGGCATCGCTCGGCTGAGACATTCCTTCGAGTGCATCGAGAATGCCTTCACCGGAGCCGCCGACCGCGCCGTCCTCAGTCGATTCGGCCGTCGGCACCAAATCGAGGATCGCCGAGGCCGGATCGTTCAGCCGCGACAGGACCGTTAAGGCAATCGAGGTGGCGAAGAATGCCGCGGCAAGGAACCCCGTCGACCGAGTAAGCACATTGCCCTGACCGCGGGCTGACATCATACCGCCGCCGCCACCGCCGCCAATACCCAGCGCGCCCCCTTCTGAACGTTGCAGGAGGACCATGGCGATCATAGCGACAATCACCATCAGGTGGATGACGATGACAACAGTTTCCATCGAATACCTTGCTCTAAACTTTTCCAATCACGCGCTGCGAGAGGCGACGGTATCGGCATGTTCCAGTTTTGCGCGCCTTTTACACGATCGGGGCGGCCCATGAAAGGGGCGGGTTTGAGAACTCATTCAGTTGGCGGCCTCGACGATCCCAAGGAAATCTGTCGCTTTTAAGCTGGCACCGCCAACAAGTGCGCCATCGACATCGTCAAGCAACAAAATGCTCTCAGCATTCGACGGTTTCACCGAGCCGCCGTAAAGGATGCGGGTCGAGACCGCCTCCGCGCCGATCAATTCGGTCAGTCTGGCCCGTATATGGGCATGGGCGGCGACAATGTCATCCTGCGATGGGACGAGTCCGGTCCCGATCGCCCAGATCGGTTCATAAGCAACCACCAGATTAGCTCCCGTGGCCCCTTGCGGTAGCGATCCGACAATCTGGCGCTCCAGCACCGCCATGGTCGTACCAGCGGCGCGCTCGGCCTCTGTTTCGCCGATGCAAAGGATTGCCATCAATCCTGCCCGCCACGCGGCTTCCGCCTTTGCCCTGACCTGTGCGTCGGTCTCGCGGTGATCCGTACGACGCTCGGAATGACCGACAATTACAAGCTTGCCCCCGGCATCGGCGATCATCTCGGCCGAGATATCACCAGTATGGGCGCCGGCAGGTGTCGAATGACAATCCTGAGCGCCGATGGCCAGCGCCGATCCGGCGGCCACACCAACCGCTTCGCCGATCAGCGTTGCCGGTGGACAGATTGCCACTTCACACTTTGCGTTGCCGATTCGTGCGCCGACCGCGCCAATTTCGGCGAGATTCGCGCGCAAGCCGTTCATCTTCCAATTTCCCGCCACCAGCGGCTTTCGTGCCGACATTACCTTACCCCAAATCTCGAAACCGGCCCGCCAATTCAGGGCCGCTATGCGACCCCTAACAAAAGTCACCAAAAAATCAATGCGATTGCCTCCATACGCCACGGCGCTTTGCAGCAACCGCCTCGAATGCCATGGTAGAAGCTTGGACCGGGAATTTTACAGCCCTCCCCTGGCCAAATCGGAGCATATGAATGTCTTCACTATTGTTCTCGCCGCTCGATGTTGGCGGCATGCCGGTTCCAAACCGTGTCGCCGTGGCGCCCATGTGTCAATATTCGGCCGATGATGGCTGCCCCAATGACTGGCATCTGCAACACTGGATGATGCTTGCCATGTCCGGCGCTGGTATGATCACTCTCGAGGCCAGCGGGGTTGAGCGCCGGGGCCGCATCACCCATGGTTGTGTCGGTCTGTATTCGGACGCAAACGAGGCCGCAATCGCCGCCCGGCTTACGCCGGCCCGGCGGATTGCGCCGGTCGGCACGAAATTTGGTATCCAACTGGCGCATGCCGGCCGCAAGGCCTCGACCCATTTGCAGTGGTTGGGTGGTTCTCCGCTATTGGAGGGTCAAGACCCATGGCCGACCGTGGCTCCCTCCGCAATTCCCCAAGCGGCTGGCTGGCAGATGCCTGAAGCACTTGATGACGCGGGGATAGAGCAGGTTATCGCCGCCTTCGCCGCCGCCGCCCAACGCGCGGCGCGCATCGGGTTTGATTTTGTCGAGTTACATTGCGCTCATGGTTATCTGATCCATGAATTTCTGTCGCCGGTGGCAAACAAGCGAACCGACAAATGGGGAGGCTCGCTTGAAAACCGGATGCGTTTTATCCTCGCCGTCGCAAGTGCGGTCAGGCAGGCATTGCCAGCCTCGATGCCGCTCGGCGCCCGCCTCTCGGCGACTGATTGGGTCTCGGGCGGGTTCAATCCCGACGAAGCGGTCATGGTTGCCCGCGCGCTGAAAGCCGAGGGCTTGGCGTTCATCTGTGCTTCGAGCGGCGGCGTCGATCAGAATGCCAAAGTAGCGATTGGACCTTCGTTTCAGGTGCCATTTGCCGATAAGATTCGTCGCGAAGCCGCAATCATCAGCCGTGCCGTCGGTCAAATCGACGACCCCTTGTTGGCGGAAGAAATTCTCGCCGAGGCTCAGGCGGACATCATCGCCCTTGGCCGGGCGTTCCTCGCCGATCCACGGTGGGTCTGGCGGGCCGCCTCGGCGCTTGGAGAACCGGCTCGACTGGTCGACCAATATCATCGCGCGGCGTCGCTCATCGCCCGATGGGCTCCGCGAACTATATCGGAGAGAGAAGATGCTTGAACGAGGCGTCACGGCTGTTGCAGCGCTGCCTTGCGGTTGACCATGTGCCTTTCTATATTCCGCAGGCAAAGGGAACCACTTTTGGCTCCATAAGAGGTTACAGATGCTCAATGCTCTTAAAAAGCAGGCTTCAAGCTGGATCGCCCAGCTTTTTATTGGTCTCCTGGTCCTGAGTTTTGCGGTTTGGGGCATTGGCAACGCTTTCACTGGATTTCAAGCAGATACTGTCGCAACTGTCGGCGAGACCGAGGTTTCGACCATAGAATTCGCGCGGCAATACGATCGGGCACTGCAGAATGCGACCCGCAATTTGGGCCGGCCAGTGACGCCCGATCAGGCACAGCTTTTCGGATTGCCAGGGCAGGTGCTCAGCCAGCTCGTGTTGCAGGCGACAATCGATGACACCGCCCGCCAGTTTGGCCTGGGAATCTCGGACGAAATACTTCGCCAAGAGATCACCGAGGACCCCGTCTTCCGCGGGGTGAGCGGCGGGTTCGAGCGCATCCAATTTACGCAGGTTCTGCGCAACGCCGGACTCAACGAAGATCAGTATGTCGAGAATCAGCGCGCGGTCCTTCTGCGCTATCAAATATCCAACGCGCTCGTCGGCGGCGCCAGCGCGCCGGAATCGTACCTGCGAGCATTCCATGAGTTTCGCACCCAGGAGCGCGACATTAGCTACCTGGTGTTGAACGCGGCGGCGGCCGAAGGCGTTGGCGAACCCAGCGATAGTGCACTCAACGCCTATTTCGATGAGAACATTGAACAGTGGCGCGCGCCGGAATACCGGGCGCTGAGCCTCTTCGCGGTGACACCGGCTGATATCGCCGACCCGGACGAGATCAGCGATGAGCAAGCACAAACCGCATACGACGCCAATGCCAGGCGTTACATAAAAGTGGAGCGGCGCAGAGTATCGCAAATGCATTTCGATACTGAGGCAGCGGCAGACGCCGCGGCGCTCGAACTTGCCGGTGAAAAGACCTTCGACGAGATTGTCGCGGAAAGAAATCTCTCTGCCGAGGATGTCAGCCTTGGCCTGGTTACCCGTAACCAGATTATCGACCAAAAAATCGCCGAGGCGGCTTTTTCACTCTTGAAGGATGCAACAAGCGACGTGGTCGAGGGCGACTTCGGCTGGTTCATCGCTCGTGTTGAAGAAATCCAGCCCGAGGAAGTCAGGACATTTGCCGAGGTTAAAGACGAACTCAAGCAGAGCATGGCACTCGACCTCGCCACCAGAAGGATTATCGGAACATTTGATGAGGTGGAGGATTCACGCGCAGGCGGTGAAACCCTCGCTGAAGTCGCCGCCAAGATTGGCGCCAAACTCCAAAGCATCGAGTCCGTCGATCTATCCGGCAACAACGCCAACGGCGACAGGATTGCCGATCTCCCCGGCGCAAATGCCGTTGTTGTTGGTGCCTTCGGCAGCGATGTCGGAATCGAGAATGATGCAATCCGAACCGAGCAAAACGGTTACGTCTGGTACGAGGTAACAGCGGTCACCGTCGAGCGCGGCCGTGTCCTCGAAGAGGTTCGCGAAGACGTGGTGACGGCGTGGAAGCAAGCCCAGGTCGACACGGTATTGGCGGCCAAGGCCGATGACATTCTGACCCGACTTGAGACTGGGGAACCTATCGAAGTGGTCGCCGAAAAAATGGAGTTAAACGTTGGGACCGCGACAAAATTGACGCGTTCAACTCAGCCGCCGGACGATCTTTCGGTCGCCGCGGTTAGCGCCGCGTTCGATGGACCGAAAGGACATGTCGCGGTAGCCGATGGCGCCGGCGACGACGGAACCAAGATTGTTCTTGTCGTCAGCGAGACTACGGTACCATCCTTCAACCCCGACTCGGCCGATCTGACAGCCATGCGCACGCAGATTGCCGGCCAGATCGCCAACGACTACTTTGGGCAGTTCTTGGCCCAACAACGCCAACAGCTCGGCGTCTCGGTCAATCAGATTTCGATGCAGAGCGTGGTTAGCGGCCAGCCGCTTGGGTATCAGGGCCGACAACCGATCGCGCCTCCGCGCCGTGGCATGTGAGCCGGAGTTCACCGAGAGCAAATGAAGGTAGACCCCGCCGCCGATATCTTTGCTCGCGCCTACGATGCGGGTGAAGCTCAGGTCATATGGACCCGTCTGGTTGCCGACCTGGAAACGCCGGTCTCGGCAATGCTCAAACTTTCCATAAACCGGGCCAACAATTTCCTTTTGGAGTCGGTCGAAGGCGCCGCCGTGCGCGGTCGCTATTCGATAATTGGAATTGAGCCGGACCTGATTTTTCGAGCCTTTGGCAACAAGGCCGAACTCAACACCGATCCGAAAGGTCAACCAGATCGATACGAACCAATGGCGGAGCCCTCATTGGAGGCGTTGCGGCGGATCATCGGTGAATCCAGCATTCATCTACCAGGCGAATTGCCGCCGATGTCGGCCGGTGTTTTCGGCTATCTGGGCTATGACATGGTCCGCCAAATTGAAGAACTTGGCCCCCCCCTGCCCGACCCGCTGGGGTTTCCAGATGCGATTCTGATCCGGCCGACGACAATCATTGTCTTTGACGCGGTCAAGGATGAAATCACCATCGTTTCTCCAGTGAGACCGGCCGGCGGCGTTTCCGCCGAGCAAGCCCATGCGCGCGCGGTCGATCGGCTTGCCGCCGTCGTCGAAGCGCTCGACACACCGCTCGACAAATCCGCAGAGCCGGTCAGTATCGACTTCGATGTAACGATCAACTCGAACACACCGCGTGACCGCTATCTCGACATGGTGGCCAAGGCGAAGGACTACATCACTGCCGGCGACATCTTTCAGGTCGTGCTATCGCAGCGTTTCGAGGCGCCTTTCACGCTGCCGCCTTTTGCGCTTTATCGAGCGCTTCGCCGGGTGAATCCGTCGCCCTTTCTCTATTTCCTCGATTTTGGTGGCTTCTCTGTCGTCGGATCCAGCCCCGAAATTCTGGTTCGTGTCCGCGACGGCGAGGTGAATATTCGACCGATCGCTGGAACAAGGCGACGGGGCGCGACGCCTGAGGAAGATCGGGCGCTCGAAGCCGAGCTTCTTGCCGACCCGAAAGAGCTTGCCGAGCATTTGATGCTTCTCGACCTTGGCCGCAACGATGTCGGCCGTGTCGCGGAAATTGGTACGGTCGAGGTGACCGACCAGTTTTTCGCCGAACACTACAGCCACGTCATGCACATCGTCTCGAACGTCGTCGGCCGGCTGGCCAAGGAGCACGACACGCTCGGCGCGCTTGCCGGGGGCTTTCCCGCCGGTACGGTATCCGGCGCGCCAAAGGTCCGGGCGATGCAAATTATCGATGAGTTGGAGCTCGAAAAACGCGGCATCTATGCCGGCTGTGTCGGGTATTTCTCGGCCGACGGCGCGATGGACACCTGCATCGTATTGCGCACTTCGATCGTCAAGGACGGCAAAATGTACGTACAGGCCGGTGCCGGCATCGTCGCGGACTCCGTGCCGGAAAGCGAATACGATGAATGCGTTGCCAAGGCCAGCGCCCTTTTCCGTGCGGCAGAAGAAGCGGTAAGGTTCGCGACCAGCGTCGGCCGGGGGCAGTAGAGAAACGCCAATGGCATTTCTAGTCATCGATAACTATGACAGTTTTACATACAACCTTGTCCATTTCCTCGGCGAATTGGGCGCCAAACTGATTGTCAGGCGAAACGATAAGATATCCGTCGACCAGGCGATTGCCATGGAGCCGGAAGGGATTGTGCTGTCTCCCGGCCCATGCACGCCCAACGAGGCCGGCATTTGCCTCGATCTAGTCGAAAAAGCGGGACCCACTATCCCGATCTTCGGCGTCTGTTTGGGGCACCAGGCAATCGGCCAGACATATGGCGGCAAGGTTGTTGGCGCGCCCAAGCTCATGCATGGCAAGGTCAGTGAAATTCAACACAATGGCCGCTCGGTATTTCGCGGCATCAATGGCAATTTCAAAGCGACGCGCTATCACTCGCTGACCATTGCGCCGGAAAGTGTACCGGAGGCACTTGAGGTTACAGCCGGCAGCGACGATGACGTTGTTATGGGCCTCATGCACAAAACCTATCCGCTACATGGCGTCCAGTTCCACCCCGAGAGCATCGCCTCGGAACACGGCCATCAAATCTTAAAAAACTTTATCGATATTGCCACTGCCTGGAACGCCGTGAAACGTGTCGAGCGCTCGCCGGCCTGACGACAACGCCAAGGAAGAAACGAATGACCGACTTCAAGCCATTGATTGCCAAAGTCGCCGCCGGCCAGTCACTCACCCGGGAAGAGTCAGAGGCGGCATTTGCCATCATGATGTCCGGTGAGGCGACGCCCTCGCAGATCGGCGGCTTCTTGATGGCACTTCGCGTCCGTGGCGAGACTGTTGACGAGATAACCGGGGCAGTCTCGACAATGCGGGCGAAAGTCACGTCGGTTGAGGCGCCGCCGGACGCCATGGATGTCGTCGGCACCGGCGGTGATGGTGCCGGCACTTACAACATTTCAACGACATCGGCATTCGTGGTTGCCGGTGCCGGTGTTCCGGTGGCCAAGCATGGCAATCGCGCACTTTCATCCAAATCGGGTGCCGCCGATGTCTTGATGGCGCTCGGCGTTAAAATCGACCTGTCACCGGAAAAAATTTCTCGCTGTATCCACGAGGCAGGGATCGGGTTCATGTTTGCACCGGCACACCATTCGTCGATGAAGCATGTCGGACCGTCACGGGTTGAACTCGGCACGCGAACTATCTTCAACCTCCTGGGACCGCTCTCCAATCCGGCCGGCGTCAAGCGTCTTCTTGTTGGCATGTTCTCGCCGCAATGGCTCGAGCCAGCCGCCAACGTTCTCAAGGATCTTGGCACCGAGGCGGCTTGGATGGTCCATGGCGCCGGCGGCGTCGACGAGATCACACTCGCCGGCAAAACCAAGGTCGTTGAGCTCAAAGGTGGTGAGATTACGAGTTTCGAGATATCGCCCAGCGACGTCGGAATTTCGGAAGCGCCGATCGAGGCGATCAAAGGCGGCGACGGAGACGAAAATGCGGAAGCGCTGCGCGGGGTCCTCGATAGCGCGAGCGGAGCCTATCGCGACACGGTTTTGATGAATGCCGGCGCCGCACTGGTGGTCGCCGGTAAGGCCGATGATTTGAAGGGTGGCGTCACACTTGCGGCGGCCTCGATCGACGAGGGCAAGGCGAAAGAACGGCTCGACCGGTTGGTCGCGATCTCAAACCAATGAGCCGACAATGACCGATATCCTGAAAAAGATAGAGGCAACCAAGCGCGAGGAAATCGCCGCAGCGAAGGCAACCATACCGCCTGATGATATGAAGACACGTGCTAAATCGCAGGTCCCGGCGCGCGGGTTTGTCAAGGCGATCGAGGCCACAATCGCGGCCGGCCGCACAGCGCTGATCGCCGAAATCAAAAAGGCAAGTCCATCCAAGGGTCTGATCCGCCAGGATTTCGATCCGGCCGCACTGGCCCGCGCCTATGCCATTGGCGGTGCCAGTTGCTTGTCGGTATTGACCGACGCGCCCTATTTCCAGGGCTCGACCGGCGATCTTCTGGCGGCACGCAAATCGGCACCATTGCCGGCACTGCGCAAGGATTTCATATTCGAGCCCTATCAGGTCTATCAGTCCCGTGCACTCGGGGCCGATTGCATCCTGGTCATCATGGCGGCACTTACCGACGCGGCGGCTGGAGAAATCGAAGCGACAGCCGTCGAACTTGGCATGGATGTGCTTGTCGAGGTCCATGACGAAACCGAACTGAAGCGCGCGCTTGAACTTTCCTCGCGACTGATCGGCATCAATAATCGCAATCTTAGAACCTTTGAAACGAGCCTCGAGGTCAGCGAGCGATTGGCGCCAATGGTTCCGAGTGATCGAATATTGGTCGGCGAAAGCGGTATCTTTACACCGGCCGACGTTGCGCTTTTGAGTGGCGTCGGGATCAACACATTATTGGTCGGCGAAAGCCTGATGCGGCAGACCGATGTGGCTGCTGCGACGGCAAGCCTTCTCGGTCTGCCCGCCCCGGCAACCGCAGTTTGAGCGAGATCATGGCGCGCCGCTCAAATCTCACCCATCTCGACAAGTCCGGCGCCGCCAACATGGTCGATGTGAGCAAAAAAGCCGTGACCGAACGTGTGGCCATCGCCGAGGGCACGGTCGTCATGGCGGAAAAAACCCTCGAACTCATCGTTTCCGGCGACGCCAAGAAAGGCGATGTCATCGGCACCGCGCGGATCGCGGGCATCATGGGTGCGAAGCGGACGCATGAATTGATACCGCTCTGCCATCCGATCGGCCTGTCGAAAGTCTCAGTCGAGATCGAGCCCGACACGGCACTCCCGGGACTTCGGGTTCGCGCCACGACCAAAGTCGCGGAGAAAACCGGTGTTGAGATGGAAGCGCTGACCGCCGTCTCGGTTGCATGCCTGACAATCTACGACATGGCCAAGGCCGCCGACCGCGGCATGCGCATCAGCGATATTCGACTTATCGAGAAACGTGGCGGCAAATCCGGAACATGGCGGGCCAAGGACAAATGAGCCTGCTTCCGGTCGATCAAGCCATCGCCAGGATCATTGACGGCGTGAAGCCGCTTGCCGCCGAGCCCGTGCCCCTCAACAATGCCCTGGGCCGCACTCTCGCCGCGCCACTTTCAGCCACGCGCACCCAGCCGCCCTTCCCGGCCTCGGCCATGGACGGCTTCGCGGTTCGCGCCTCGGACACCGAGATTGTTCCAGCTCGCCTGAAGATTGTCGGCATGTCGGCGGCCGGCCACAGCTTTGGTGGCAGCGTCGGAGCCGGTGAGGCTGTGCGGATTTCCACTGGCGCGCCGCTTCCCGCTGGTGCCGACGCAATCCTTATCAAGGAAAACGCCGATACGCCCGACGATGCCACCCTAGTCGCCAAGCAAACGGCAATCGCCGGCCGGCATATCAGGCGCCCAGGCCTCGACTTTGACAAAGGCGATCAGCTGCTTGCCGCCGGAGCGATCATGGGAGTGCGCGAGATCTCACTTGCCGCCGCCATGAACCATCCGATGGTGCCCGTTCGTCGCAAGCCGAGGATCGCCATCCTTGCCACCGGCGACGAGCTGGTGCGACCCGGCACAGAGCCCGGCCCCGACCAGATTATCGCTTCAAATGATCTTGGTCTTGCCGCCTTCGCACGATTGAACGGCGCCGAGCCGCAAGACCTTGGCATTGTCATTGACGATGAAGCGCTGATCGGTGAAGCGATCGAAGAGGCACTGGCGCTGCCTGCCGATATTCTGGTGACGCTCGGCGGTGCTTCGGTTGGCGACCACGACCTTGTGCAATCGGCGCTTGCCGGCAAGGGCATGCAGCTCGACTTCTGGCGGATCGCCATGCGACCAGGCAAGCCCTTGATGTTCGGACGGCTCGGCGAAACGCGGATCTTCGGACTGCCGGGCAATCCGGTCTCAAGCATTGTCTGCGCACTTCTCTTTCTGAAGCCGCTGATCGCCAGCCTACTCGGCCAAGCCGTCCTCGACCCTTCTGTACCGGCACTTCTCGGCAGCGATATGCCAGGCAATGACGATCGCCAAGACTATGTTCGTGCCAGCCTTGCACGAGAGGATGCGGGGCTGCCGAAAGCCATATCCCTGTCGCAACAGGATAGTTCGGGCCTTGTCGTTATGGCCAAGGCGGATTGTTTGATAATCCGCCCGCCGCACGCCCCGCCGGCAAAAGCGGGCGATGCGTGTCGGATTATTCCGCTGGGCGGGACTGCAACCGTTTAGGCGTATTTTACAACATCACCGGCTTGCCGGTTTTCACCGAATTATCAGCTGCCATGGTCAGCGCTAGCACCTGACGTGCGTGCTCGCCAGTCGCCAGGCCAACTCCGCCCATACCAAGCGCATGACGGACGAAGGCGTCGGTCTCTTCCTTCATCGGTCCAAAAAACTCGCCAAGCGCAAAATCGCCGGGCATCGCCGAGCCAAGGAAAGCAACGTCGACATTGTATTCAGGCGTATAGGGGCATGGGATCGGCTCGCCCGGGACAAGCACGACGTCGCGGTGCGCATCGTCGATATTGATCGAACCGGTAGTGCCCTGAAGGTCGATTTCCATCGTTGCCGTATAGGCCGGCCAATGGCGCGGCTGCAGCCAGCTGGTGCCGATGGTCGCGACACTGCCATCGTCGAAAGTGACAATCATCCATTGACCGTCGTCGCGATTGTAAGCGTTGAAAACCTTGCGCGTCGCCCTGGCATAGACCTCGACCGGCTTCTTGCCCTCCATGTACCAGAGAATCAGATCGACCATGTAAGTGCCAGTATTGATTGATGGTGTTGTGTTTGGAGAGCGCCCTGCAACCGCCTCGCCGACGGCTCGGGTGACGTAGATCTTGCCAAGCGCCATGACGATGTCGCCGAGTTGGCCAGCGGCACAAGCCTGCTTGGCCAACAAGAAACGACGACGGTAACGCTGGGTGTAGCCGATGAACACGCCGGCGCCGTTACCGCCGGCCTTGGCGATGATATCGTCGGCCTCATCAAGACTGAGAACGAAAGGTTTTTCGATCAGTACCGGCTTGCCGAGTTCGGCGGCAAGGGCGGCTGCCTCGTGATGATTCTCCTCATCGGTCGATACAATGACGGCGCCGACCCGGTCGTCGCTGATGGCTTTTCTGAAATCATTGGTCGCCATGTCGGCCTGGGCCGACTTCGATAGCTTTTCGAGTTTGTCCGGCACGATGTCGCACACCGCCAGAAAATTCACCTGCGGAATTTGATGGCACGAATGTGCCCTGAGCGTTCCAATCCCGCCCGCCCCGATGACGGCGACTCCGGTTTCTTTCATTTTTTTGTTTCCGTTCTATGCATGGTGGAAAGACCAGTCTTTAGACTGTGCAAGAGACCCGCGCCGGGCGCAATATCCCAGAAGGGGAATTCGTTGCGCTGCGGTGGGTGGCCGCGCGGCTAACAGATGAGAAATTTAATCTCACGCCTTGCGGCACCAACCGCTGAGGAGGCGCCGGCCGGAACCTTCAAATTCATCTCTTCATAATTGGCATCCTCGGCCAGATTCAAACCATCCCCCAACCACTTAGGAGGCGGTTGATCTCCCGCCGATCTGTGGGAAATCTGATATGCACCCCTGTGCTGATTCTAAATTCGAAGAGATTGTCGAGTTTTGTAACCGCATATGCTATCAGCCCGGTGATGAAGTCTGAGTTTACTCAATTTGCCTGCGGGGCGACGATGATAACGAGCATCGCCGTTTCGCCGTGTATCTCGGCGATGATGGCGATGGCCAGGTCAACATCGGACTGAAC
>Ga0315339_1002119_pt1 | contig 15592 bp, 17 predicted proteins | sample ASW17metaG_FD_204514 | JGI IMG/M metagenome (GOLD analysis project Ga0315339, IMG submission 204514) | Ammonia-oxidizing marine archaeal communities from Pacific Ocean, United States - ASW #17 | ecosystem: Environmental > Aquatic > Marine > Oceanic | place: USA: California | collected 2016-12-05
CAATCGTCAGACAGGTTCGTCCGTTCACAAAATCACAGCGCCCAAATCAACGCGCATCACCAGCTAAAAGCGCCAATACCGCGAGAGCGGTTTCGTCCAAGGCCGGCTTAGCAGGCACTCACACCGCAACAATAAGCAGCTGAGATGCATTTCGCTTTCAAATAGAGGTGCTGGGCGTTGCCTTTTGGGTACTCCAAAGGCGAAGACGGCAGAGATTGGGCCTAGGCTTAGGCCGTTTCGTTCGGCCAATCCATCTGATTAAGCATTCACAGTCGGGAGCCAGAGCATGAAGATTGTCATTTTGACCGGAGCCGGGATTTCGGCGGAAAGCGGGCTGGGGACGTTTCGCGACGTCGACGGGCTGTGGACGCAATACGATCTGGAGGAGGTCGCGACGCCAGAGGGCTTCGCGCGCAATCCGGCTTTGGTGCATGAATTTTACAATGCGCGGCGGGCAAATTGCCTGAACGCTGCACCGAATGCGGCGCATACGGCTTTGGCGCGGCTGGAACGGGAGTTTGCGGGCGAAGTCTTGATCGTGACGCAGAATGTGGACGATTTGCATGAGCGGGCGGGCAGCCGGGCGGTTTGGCATATGCATGGGGATTTGGCCGGAGCTTTGTGCGCGGCGTGCGGGTTTCGCTGGGACGCGCCCAAGGTGATGACGGCGGGCGATCCTTGCCCAGACTGTGGCGCGGCCATGACGCGACCAGATATCGTCTGGTTCGGTGAAATGCCCTATTTGATGGACGAAATACTGGCTGCTTTGGTGTCTGCCGATCTGTTTGTGTCGATCGGGACGTCGGGCAATGTTTACCCGGCGGCCGGGTTCGTCGAGGTCGCGGCGCAGGCCGGGGTCGCGACGTTGGAATTGAACCTGGAGGCGTCAGACGTGGCCAGCGGGTTTGACGCCACACGGCAGGGTATGGCGAGTGATTTGGTGCCCGCCTGGGTCGCAGAGGTGTTGGCGCAGGCCGTATAGCCCGCCTGCGCCCTGTTTGCATTCGGGCCCGGTTAGTTGCCCGTGTTGCCGTGACCCATGGCGTTGTCTTGGTTCATACCCATGCCTGGCATACGCTCCAGATCGACGGGGATCTCGACGGTGACGTCACCGGCCTGTTCAAAGGTCAGGGTCACAGAAAGCGTGTCGCCCTGCGCCCAGGGGCCATTCAGCCCCATGAACATGACATGATCGCCACCGCGTTGCAGCGCGTGCATGCCGTCTGCGGGGATGACAAAGCCTTCTTCGACATGGGTCATCTTCATCACGCCATTGCCCTGATCAATATGGGTGTGCAATTCGACCAGCTTGGACACATCTGCCGTGGCAGAAACCAGCCGGTCATCGGCGTCACCACTGTTGTGGATGATCATGAAGGCGGCACCAGCTTTGGCGGTGGGACCAGCGGACCGCGCATAGGCGTCCTCGACCGTGATTTCAGCCAGGGCCGGAGTAACGAGCAGCAGAGCGGCCAAGGCGGCCGTGGTTACGGATTTAAAAGGCATGGGATTTCCTTGCGTGCCAGAGTGTTTGAGAATTTCAGTTAGAGAAGCTCAGACAAATGGCGGCGCGCGGGCCCGGGGGCGGTGCGGCAGCAGGAAAGCGGTGGCGGTGGCAAGAGTGATTGCCGGAATGCGGGCGCAGGTCAGCGCGGGGGTGGCGAGTGTTGGCGGTGTGCTGCTGGCGGTGTCAAACAAGCCCAGCGCGCAGTCAGGACAGATGTGGAGCGGGCCAATCGGCTGTCCGTCAGCATCGACCTGAACGGACAGTGGCCCGGTGCCGGTGCACAGCACAATCGCGCCCGCCGCCGATGTCTGCCCACGCGCCACGGCCATAGCGCCGCTGGTCAGCGCGATGATCAGCGCAAGGCTGAGGGCTAGGAAAGGGCGAAGCATAGCCATCCGACAGAGGTAATCCCGGATGTCAGGATTTCGCAGGTGTCAAAAAGAAGCAGCCCCGCCCGACAAATCGGACGAGGCTGCGAATCAGTTCGTAGAAAGAGGATTAAGCCGTGGCGGCCTGCGCCTTGGCAATCTCTTTCTTGACCTTCAATGCGGTCGTCGACAGTTCGTCGTCCTTGGCTTTCGCCAGGAAGGCGTCAAGACCACCGCGGTGGTCAACAGTGCGCAGGGCGGCAGCCGAAATGCGCAGCTTTACAGTGCGGCCAAGCGTGTCGGACAACAATGAAACATCATTGAGGTTCGGCAGAAACCGGCGGCGGGTACGGTTTTTGGCGTGGCTGACATTGTTGCCAGTCATCGGGCCTTTTCCGGTCAATTCGCAACGACGCGACATAGGTTTATCCTTCGTATCTGGCGGCACCGGAGGACTGAAAGGAATCAGGTGGTGCTGCTATGGGCAAGGGGACTGCCATAGCAGTGCCCGGAAACTTGTTGGCGGGGTGTAAGGGGAAATGGGGGACGAGGTCAAGCAAGAACGCGGGATTTATGGATTGCGCCGCGATTTGCGCGTCGCACAAAGCGAGGGGCGCTGCGCCTCGTGCTCCCCGAGGTATTTAGAAAGAGAAGAAGATGGGGGCAAGGGGTGGGGTTTGGCCGGGTTAAGTGAGGCGAAAGGTCTTATCGCGCGATGTGGCCCCGCGGATCAGGGTCAGGCGGGTTTTGGGCACATTCAGCGCCTTGGCGAGCAGTTTGGTGACGGCGGCGGTGGCTTTACCGGCTTCGGGCACGGTCGTGACATAGACGCGAATCTGGCCGTCTTTCTGTTCGATCGCGTTGCGCGAGGATTTGGGGGTGACCCGCACGGTGATCTCGGCACCGGGTGTGGCGAGGTCTGATAAATCCGGCATCGCATTTCCCATTTCGGCCTCTTATGGTGACGCGAGATCAGCAATAACAGGAGCCGACATGACCCGCAGCACAAAGAGCACCGGTTTTTTCTGGGATGAGCGCAGCTTTTGGCATTCAGGCGGAAATTTCGCGCTGACAATGCCGGTGGGCGGATTGATGCAGCCGTTGGCGGCAGGGGGATTGCCGGAAAGCCCAGAGACCAAGCGGCGGTTGAAGAACCTGATGGATGTCACCGGGTTGATGGGTGAGTTGGCGGCGCAATCTGCCGAGGCGGCGAGTTTTGAGGATTTGCGCCGGGTGCATCCGGAGTCGTATTTGCAAGAGTTCAAGGCGTTGTCGGACGCGGGTGGCGGAGAGTTGGGCCTGCGCACGCCATTTGGGCAGGGCGGCTACGAGTTGGCGGCCTTGTCTGCGGGTCTGGCCAAGGCTGCTTTGGCGGCGGTGATGCGGGGCGAGTTGAAGAACGCCTATTCCCTAAGCCGCCCCCCCGGGCATCATTGCCTTCCCGACTGGCCGAACGGGTTTTGCCTGATGGCCAATCTGGGCATCGCTATTCAATCGGCGCGGGCCGAGGGATTGCTGGGCCGTGTCGCGGTGATTGACTGGGATGTGCATCACGGCAATGGCACCGAGGCGATATTCATTGATGATCCAGAGGCGCTGACGATCTCACTGCACCAGGAACACAACTACCCGCTGGATACCGGTGATGCGGATGTGATCGGTGAAGGGGCCGCCAAAGGCACCAATATGAACATTCCGCTGCCGCCGGGAGCGGGCCATGCGACCTATAATGAGGCGATGCAGCGGCTGGTCCTCCCTGCCCTGCGGCGATTCAAGCCGGATGTGATCGTGATTGCCTGCGGCTTTGATGCCTCCGCGTTTGATCCGCTGGGGCGCATGTTTGCCACGGCAGAGACCTTTGGCGATATGACGCGGGCCGTGATGGCGGCAGCGGACGAGCTCTGCGACGGGCGGCTGATGATGGCGCATGAGGGCGGCTATTCAGAGGTGCACGTGCCGTTCTGCGGCCATGCGGTGCTGCAGGAAATGTCTGGCAGTGTGATTGCGGCACCTGACCCCTGGACCGACACGCTGAACGCGCGGCAGCCCAATGCGCGGGCGCAGGCGTTTTATAGCGAATTGGTTGGCGAGTTGGCGACGCATTTCGGCCTGCCGTGACTTGAATACCCGGGTCCCCGCCCCGACATCCGCTAAATGACACATAAGAAAGCACAATATGCCTGCTCCGAATCCTGATGCGCTGAACTTTCTGCTGACCCGTCGGTCACGCCCCGCGAAAACCTTGACCGGCCCAGTGCCGGACCGCGCCACGGTTGAGACCCTGCTGACGGCAGCCGCGCGCACCCCGGATCATGGCAAGCTGGAGCCTTGGCGCTTTATTGTATTGCAAGCTCCGGCGTTGCAGCGGCTGGCCGGTTTGGCGGCGGAACGTGGGCCTGTGTTGGAGATTGAGCCCGAAAAGATTGAGAAAGGCGTCAAACAATATGGCGATGCCGAACTGGCGATTGCCGTCGTGTGCAGCCCCAAGGCGTCGGACAAGGTGCCCGAGATCGAACAGATCTATTCGGCGGGCGCGGTGTGTCTTGCGTTGCTGAACGCGGCATTGGCGGCGGGCTGGGGCGCGAACTGGCTAAGTGGTTGGGCAAGCCATGACCGTGAATTTTTGGCGCAGGGGCTTGGGTTAGCGGATCACGAAACGATTGCGGGCCTTATTCATATCGGCACCGAAACCTCTGCTCCACCGGACCGTCCGCGCCCGGATATGACGGCAATCACCAGCTGGGTAGAGACGTGATATTCGGCGACTTCCTAAAGGCATTGGGCCAGATCGGTGACGCGCGGTTCCGGCGCGTGCTATTTCTGGGCCTTGGGCTGACGGTTGTGTTGTTGTTTGCGGTTTATGCGGTGTTTGTCGGCCTCATCGGCTGGCTGGTGCCCGACGCGATGACCCTGCCGGTGATCGGCGAAATCGCCTGGGTCGATGATTTCCTGTCCTTCGCGTCGATCTTTTTGATGATCTTCCTCTCGGTCTTTCTGATGGTACCAGTCGCGTCGGCCTTTACCGGGTTGTTTCTGGAAGACGTGGCCAAAGCGGTAGAGGACCGGCATTATCCGCAGCTGCCCGCCGTGCCCCGGCTGCCATTTCACGAGGCTTTGCTGGATTCGCTGAATTTTCTGGGCGTTCTTGTTGCAGCCAATCTGATGGCGGCGGTGTTATATGTGTTTTTCATCCCCGCCGCGCCCTTCATATTCTGGGGGCTGAACGGCTATTTGTTGGGGCGGGAATACTTTCAACTGGTCGCCATGCGCCGTGTCGGGCGCGTCGCAGCAAAGGCTGCGTTTCAACGCAACCTGCCCAGCATTTGGGTCGCGGGCACGTTGATGGCCATTCCCTTGACCATGCCCCTGCTAAACCTGCTGGTCCCGATTTTGGGCGCGGCAACCTTTACCCATCTGTATCACCGGCTGGAACGGATTTAAGTCTTATTGCGTGGCCTCGCAATTACCACGATTGAACCAGTCGATATCGCAAATCGAAATCACGCCGGACAGGATGATGCCGGTGACAATCGCCCAAAGCACGATCGTGATCAGCGTCACGATCTTGAACTTACGCTTCATGTTAATTTCGGCGGGTGATCCGGGCATGGTGCCGGGGGTGACCTTTCCGGTATCACCCTGCGTAGTCAGCCGCAGCGGCAACGTGATGAACAGCACCATGAACCAGATCACGGCGAAAAGCACAAAGGCAGAGGTGATGGCCATCAGACTTGTTCCAATTCTACAAGTGCACCGTTGAAATCCTTGGGATGCAAGAACAGCACCGGCTTGCCGTGGGCCCCGATCTTGGGCTCTCCGCCACCCAGCACGCGCGCGCCTTGCGCCAACAGCTTGTCACGCGCGGCAAGGATATCGTCGACCTCGTAACAAATGTGGTGGATGCCGCCTGCCGGATTCTTGTCAAGGAAGCCTTGGATTGGGCTGCCCTCGCCCAGCGGATACAGCAGCTCAATCTTGGTATTGGGCAGTTCGATGAACACGACGGTGACGCCATGGTCCGGCTCGTCCTGCGGCGCGCCGACGTTGGCCCCTAAAGTATCGCGGTACTGCGCGGCGGCGGCATCAAGGTCAGGCACGGCAATGGCGACATGGTTCAGACGACCGATCATGGGCAAGGCTCCTTTGTGTTGCGGATGATGTAGGCCGCTGCTGCGCGCTCGACAATCGGTAACAAAGCCGCAGCGCTGAGGGTTAACCAGCGATTCACTTTCCTGAGTCTAAATGAAGGTGTCCCAGTTTAGGAGAAGGACAAATGCCAATCACACTTGACCCCCTTCCGATCAGTGCTGCTGTCAGTGCGTCGCGCCCCTTGGCGGGTATGACCGTTCTGGTCGTCGAAGATAGCCGTTTCGCAAGTGAGGCCGTGCGATTGTTGTGTTTGCGCAGTGGCGCACGTATTCGCCGGGCTGACAGCCTGCGATCGGCGCGGAGGCATCTAAGTGTGTATTCCCCGACCGTGATGATCGTCGATATGGGGCTACCCGATGGCTCTGGCGTCGAGTTGATTCGTGACCTGGCCTCTGCACATCAACGAATCCCGGTTATTCTGGCCACGTCTGGCGATGACCGGAATTTTGTCCCCGCAATCGAGGCTGGGGCAGATGGCCTGCTGGAAAAACCCATCGAAAGCCTTGCAGCGTTTCAAAAGGCGGTCCTGGATCATTTGCCCGAGGATCAGCGTCCGGCCGGCCTGCGTGTGGTGTCCAATGAAATGGTCGAGCCTGACCAAATCGCCTTTGTCGACGATCTGGCGCATATTGCCGACGTTTTGACCGGGTCTGACGACGACCGCACCTTGGATTACGTCACGCAATTCCTGACCGGCGTGGCGCGCAGCGCCCATGATGATGCGCTAGAAGCCGCGACTCATTCACTGGCCGCCCGGCATCAGGCGGGCGGGTCCATCCGGTCAGACTTGGCCAAGGTCGCTGGTATGCTGCAAGACAGAATAGAGGGGCGACAGGCGATCTAGGTTGAACGCCCGCGCTACTCCGGATCCTGCGCGACAAGGATAGGGGCGGTCAGGGCTGACAAGCTTTGGCGTTGCTGGCCGTCAGCGTCGAAGTTCGTGGGCGCAAGCCAGTTTTCAAAGGCAGCTTTCAGCGCGGGCCATTCCGAATCGATGGCGGCAAACCACGCCGTATCCCGGTTACGCCCTTTCACCACGCCCGCCTGACGAAAAATTCCCTCGTAGCTGAAGCCAAGCCGTTGCGCGGCACGGCGGCTACCGATGTTACTGGCATCGCATTTCCATTCATATCGCCTATAGCCAGCCTCAAACGCCCAGCGCATCAGCAGATACATTGCTTCGGTCGCGGCGCGGGTTTTCTGCAATGGGGCCGCAAAGTTGATGTGCCCGACTTCAATGGACCCGGCGGCAGGCGTGATCCGCATCAGGCTGGCCACCCCGCCCCAACGCTGCGCCTGTTTATCGAAAATGGCGTGAAACCGCGGATCGGCGTCCGACCCGGTACTGCTGATCCAAGCGCGGTAGGCGTCAACGTCAACAAAGGGGCCGTAGGGCAGATAATCCCATATCGCGTCACTTTCGCTATTGGCGGCATGCAATTCGGCCCCATGCGCCTCGGTCAACAATTCCAGCCGGGCATATTGCCCCTCCAGCGTTTCGGCGTCCGGCCAGCGCGGCGGCTGCCAATTGCTAAGGTCCTGCATGATGTGTCCTTTACCCGTATCGGCGCGCTTTTTGGCCATATTTCCGCCGCACCCGTTACAAAACCGGCACGTTCCGGCCCAACTAAGACCACCTTCGCACGTCAACTTCCAGCCTCGGCGGCACTGCCCGCCGAAGCTTTTTGATGGGAGAGTAACAATGTCGGATTTCTTGGTTAAAAATCTGCAACGCGACGGGTTGAGAGAGGCGCTGGATTGGGCCGTATTCTCGCTTGGGCTGGTATCGCTTGGCATTGCTGTCGGTGCCACCGTTCTGACCAAGTCGCAAATACTGGGCTAACCCCGCGTCACTTAAAAAACCGCCGCAATTGCGGCGGTTTCTATTTGTCTGCTACCTTTTTCAAGGCCAGCCCACTAGTCTTCGCGCGGGATCACGCGCAGACCAAGCTCCATCAACTGGGCATTCAACGGCTCTGACGGGGCGTTCATCATCAGGTCCTCGGCGCGTTGGTTCATCGGGAACATGATAACCTCGCGGATGTTCGCTTCGTCCGCCAGCAGCATCACGATCCGGTCGATACCCGCCGCGCAGCCACCGTGGGGCGGCGCGCCGTAACGGAACGCGTTGACCATACCACCAAACCGCTTGCGCACCTCATCCTCGCCATACCCGGCCAGTTCAAACGCTTTGAACATGATCTCTGGCTGGTGATTCCTGACTGCGCCGCTGACCAGCTCATAGCCGTTGCAGGCCAGATCATACTGGAAGCCGCGCACTGCCAGCGGGTCGCCATTCAGCGCGTCCAAGCCACCCTGCGGCATCGAGAACGGATTGTGGTCGAAATCAAGCGCACCGCTTTCGTCATCGCGCTGGAAAATCGGGAAATCGACGATCCAGGCAAAGGCAAAGCGGTCGGTATCCGTCAGGCCCAGTTCGTCACCAATCACAGAGCGCGCACGGCCCGCGACGGATTCAAACGCCTTGGGCTTGCCACCCAGGAAAAACGCCGCGTCGCCCAGACCAAGGCCAAGCTGCTGGCGAATGGCTTCGGTGCGTTCCGGCCCGATGTTCTTGGCCAGTGGGCCTGCAGCCTCAATAAGAGTCTCACTACCGTAGATTTCTGTCGCGAGTTCTTTTGCCTTAAGAAGATCAAGGGGATCACCGTATTCAATCAATTTACAGATTTCGTCCAGCCGATCAGAGTTTTTAACATGGTTATGTTTAACGAAGCTTTCCCTTAATTCGTGGTCTACTTCATTTTTTCCGATCCAAAGTTCAATTTCTCTGAGTACTTGTGGATGATACTCTTCATTTTTTGCTTGGCGCCAGAAAATATAGCCCATGCCGGGCAAGCCCTGTTCCTGCGCAAACTTGTTCATCCGGTCGCAGAATTTGCGCGACCCGCCCTTGGGGGCGGGAATGGCGCGAATCTGGGTGCCGTCTTGTTCCAGCAGCTTGGCGAAGATGGCAAAACCGGACCCGGCGAAGTGTTCGGACACGACCTGCATCTTGATCGGGTTGCGCAGGTCGGGCTTGTCGGTGCCATACCACAGCGCGCTATCCGCATAGGAAATCTGTTCCCAGTCCTGGTCAACCTTGCGGCCCCCGCCGAATTCCTCGAACACGCCGCGCAGAACCGGCTCGATCGTGTCAAACACGTCCTGCTGGGTGACGAAGGACATTTCCATGTCAAGCTGGTAGAAATCGGTCGGCGAGCGGTCAGCACGCGGGTCTTCATCGCGGAAACAGGGCGCGATCTGGAAATATTTGTCGAATCCGGCGACCATCATCAGCTGTTTGAACTGCTGCGGGGCCTGGGGCAGCGCATAGAATTTGCCGGGGTGCAGGCGCGATGGCACCAGGAAATCGCGCGCACCTTCGGGCGACGAGGCTGTGATGATCGGCGTCTGATACTCGCGGAAATCCAGATCCCACATACGTTTGCGCATGCTGGCCACCACGTCGCTGCGCAGCTTCATGTTGTTTTGCAGCTTTTCGCGGCGCAGATCGAGGAACCGGTATTTCAATCGGGTTTCCTCGGGGTATTCCTGATCGCCAAACACCATCAGCGGCAATTCCTCGGACGCGCCCAGCACGGTCAGGCTGCGCACAAACACCTCGACCTCGCCGGTGGGCAGCGCCGGGTTGATCAGGCTTTCGTCGCGCGCCAGCACGTTACCGTCGATGCTAATGCACCATTCAGAGCGTACTTTTTCCAGCTCGGCAAAGGCGGGGCTGTCGGCATCGGCGATCACCTGCGTCATGCCGTAATGGTCGCGCAGGTCGATGAAAAGCACGCCGCCGTGGTCACGGACGCGGTGCACCCAGCCGGAAAGGCGCACGGTTTCACCGACGTCGGATTTGCGAAGATCGGCGCAGGTATGGCTGCGATAGGCGTGCATCAGGTGGTCCTTTTCGGCCGCGATTTCAGAACCTCGCTGATACACCGCGCCAACGGCTGGAAGTCAAGAGAGCCCGACCGCTATGCGCCGCGCAAAACGCCCTGATTTGCCCATGTCAGGCAAATTCTGGACAAGTATTAACAGTTTTGCCAAACTCTTGGTTAATTAACGCGCCAGTCTTGGGGACATCTGACCGAGAACGGATCAAACCTTGAAGGGCGTTTTTAACGCTGTTTGAGGGTGAGTTATGTGGGAAAAGCTGTTCAATGCGATGATGCCTGTGTTGCTGAACAAGGGCAATCTGGCGGTGACACTGCCCAGCGGGCGACAGGAAATTTATGGCGACGGCAGCATGGATCGCGTCGCGATCACCATCCAGAACACCGCCACCATCCGCAAGCTGATCCTGAACCCGGAACTGGCGACGGGCGAGGCCTATACGGACGGCACGCTGACCATTGAGGGCGACGATCTGCGCGGCTTTATCGCAATGGTGGTCACCAATCAGGGGCTGGACAATCTGACCAAATGGCAGCGCGTGCTGTTCAACTGGCGGCTGCTGATGCGCAAGCTGCGGCAGTATAATCCGACGCATCGGGCGCGCGAAAACGTCTCGCATCACTATGATCTGTCCGGCGATCTGTACGATCTGTTTCTGGACAGCGACAAACAATATTCCTGCGCCTATTTCCGCAGTCCCAACGATACGCTGGAAGTAGCCCAACAACAGAAAAAGGCGCATATTGCGCAAAAGCTTTGCCTGAAACCGGGGATGCGGGTGCTGGATATCGGCTGTGGTTGGGGGGGCATGGCGCTAACGTTGGCGCGCGATTTTGGCGTGCATGTGGTCGGCGTGACGCTTAGCGAGGAACAGCATAAGGTCGCCACCGATCGCGCCATTTCAGAAGGCCTGCAAGATCTTGTCGAGTTTCGGCTGATGGATTATCGCTATGTCTCCGAGGTCTTTGACCGGATTGTTTCCGTCGGCATGTTTGAACATGTCGGCCTGCCGCATTACAAGGAATACTTCAGCCATATTCGTGACAAGCTGACAGAGGATGGCATTGCGCTGGTTCACACAATCGGGCGGTCAACGCCGCCGGGGTTTACCTCTCCATGGATACAGAAATACATCTTTCCCGGCGGCTATGTTCCGGCCATGACAGAGGCGATGACCGCCATCGAAAGCCAATATCTGTGGACCACTGACGTTGAAGTCTGGCGGCTGCATTACGCCGAAACCCTGCGCCACTGGCAACAGCGGTTCCTGCACAATCGCGATCTGGTTCGCGACCTTTATGACGAAGAATTCTGCCGGATGTGGATGTTCTATCTGGTCGGGGCAGAGATGACGTTTCGCCATAATCGGCAATGCGTGTTTCAGTTTCAGTTGACGCGCAAACAGGACGCCGTGCCCCTGACGCGAGAGTATTTGTACCCGCAGGTGGAACAGGAACAAAAGCTGGCTGCGGAATAGACTGTTTCCATATTGTCGCCCTATTTCCCAGCTAATGCTCGGGAAAAAGAGCAGGCAGATATGACAGATTCCACCGTTGCGGGCCACAGCGCCCTGCCCGACCAGAACGCCCTGCGACTCGGCGTGGCCTTGCTGTGCCTTGGCGGGTTTTGCGCGTTGGCGCTGAAACAATTCTGGGGCATCTTCGCGCCAGACTTGTCGGCGCTCTATATGGCGGGGCATCTGTTTGCGAGTGGTCAGTATGACCTGATCTATGCCGCGCCCGACACGTTCTTTGGTGGCCCGCCCGATGAATGGCTGCCTTTGTTGTCCGGTATCGGGTTAGAAGGCCGCGAGGTTCTGCCTTATGTCTACCCGCCACTTTGGGCCGCGGTCGTTGCCCCCATCACCGAGGCCGTCGGGCCGTGGGCGTTTTTCAAGGCCGCTACAGTTCTTGAGGTCGCCACGTTGGTCGGCTGTGTCTTTCTGTCATGGCGCATTTGCCGAAAATTCGCGGTGCCTTTGTGGATGTGGCTGCTTATCAGCACGGTTTTGATGGCCTCCTCCGTGATCATGTTCTCGGCACTGATGCATTTGCAGCCGCAGATCATCGTGCTGGGCCTGACGATGCTGGCGTTTGAGCGGTACAGTTCCGGCAAACACGCCACCGCAGGCGCGGTTCTGGGCCTGGCGGCGATGTTGAAATTGGCCCCCGCCGGTCTGGCGCTGATTTTTCTGCTGGATCGTAATTGGCGGGCTTTGGGCGTATTCACAGCGGTTTGCGCCGTCCTTACTGGCCTGAATTTCGCCATCGCAGGGCCAACGCTGATACAGGACTTCTTTGATAGCATGGCGCACGCCAGCGCTGGTCTGTTCATTCTGGCCGCCGCCTTTTCCGTAGAAATCCTGGTTTACGGCGCGGCCTCGGCCATCGATTTGGTGCCGCCCCTCGACATGGACGCGCGTAATCTGCTGATCGGCGACAGCACGATGTTGGTGCAATTGACGACCAAGGCGCTGCTGCTGGTGTCGCTGGGGTGGGCCGTCGTGCGCACGCATCGCCTGCCCGAAAGCCACCAATTGGCGACGCGGCTGATGTTGTTTTCCCTGCTGATCAACCTGTTCGGCCCGCTGAACTGGGTGCATTATTACCTACCGCAATTGTTCCTGATGCCCGCGCTGATTGGGTTCTTGCCAAAGCCACGTGGTGCAGCTTTGCTGATCGTGATCGGCGTGCTGACAAGTTGGGCATTGACCGTGCAGTTGCGCCAATTCTTCGCCGGAGATTTCCCGTTCGCTGCCATCGGCGGGGCTACGATGTTCGGACTATTCCTAGCGGTTTTGATCGCCGCCAGACCGCCTGCAAAGGCGGCCTGACGAGAGGTCAGGCTTAGGCCTTTTCAGCCTCGGCCACGTTCTTTTTCACATCAAAGAAACTGTCTGGCGTGCAGGACATCGAATCGATCCCGGCATCAACCAGCACCTGCGCAAATTCCGGATAATTCGACGGGGCCTGCCCGCACAAACCAACCTTGCAGCCATGCTGATGCGCGCGTTCGATGATCGACCGGATCATCCAGACCACCGCCGGATGGCGTTCATCAAACAGCCCTGCCAAACGGTCGCTGTCACGGTCAATGCCCAGCGTCAGCTGCGTCAGGTCGTTGGAACCAATAGAGAATCCGTCAAACCGTTTGGCAAATTCCTCGGCCAAGATCACGTTGCTGGGCACCTCGCACATGACGTAAATCTGCATGCCGTCCTTGCCGCGCTCCAGCCCCTCGGCCTTCATCACTTCCAGCACCCGGTCTGCTTCTTCCGGAGTGCGGCAGAACGGGATCATGACAATGACATTGTCAAACCCCAGCTCTTCGCGCAGCTTGCGGATCGCGCGACACTCCAGCGCAAACCCGTCGCGATAGCCCGGATCATAGTAGCGTGATGCCCCGCGCCAGCCGATCATCGGGTTTTCCTCATGTGGCTCAAACTGCCGCCCACCCAACAGATCGGCATATTCGTTGGTCTTGAAATCCGACATCCGAACGATGACGGGCTTGGGATGACAAAACGCGGCAATCCGCGACAGGCCCATCGCCAGATGATCGACGAAATAGTCTTCCTTGTTTTCGTAGTCCTTGGTCAGCTCGGCGATTTCCGCCTTCGCGGCCTCGTCCTTCAACTCATCAAAATGCAACAGCGCCAGCGGGTGCACCTTGATCGCGTTCATGATCACGAATTCCATCCGCGCCAGCCCAACGCCATCAGTCGGCAGCCGCCACCAGCGCGCCGCCGTGGACGGGTTGGCAAGGTTCAGCATGACCTTGGTTTTGGTCTCTGGCAGCGTACTTAGGTCGATGTCCTCAACCGTGAATTCAGCGACCCCGGCATGCACCACGCCTTCATCCCCATCGGCGCAGTTGACCGTAACCTCTTGCTGATCATGCAGAATATGCGTGGCATTGCCGCAACCAACAATGGCCGGCACACCCAACTCGCGGCTGACAATCGCCGCATGAGACGTGCGCCCACCATGATCTGTCACAATCGCGCTGGCGCGTTTCATGATCGGCACCCAGTCGGGATCTGTCGTGCCGGTGACCAGAATGCCTCCATCCACGAAATCATCGATGTCCGCGGCACTTTCGATCATGCAAACCTGCCCGGTGGCCACCGCCGCGCCGACCGAAATACCGGTCACCAGCGCCTCGCCCGCATCCTTGATCGTATAGGATTTCAGCGCGCCGGCATCCGCATGGCTTTGCACCGTTTCAGGCCGCGCCTGCACGATGTACAGCTTGCCGGTATTGCCGTCCTTGGCCCATTCCATGTCCATCGGCAGACCGTAGTGCTTTTCAATCTCGGCCGCCTGGCGCGCCAGTTCCACCACCTCTGCGTCCGTCAGAACGAATTTGCCGCGCTCTGCCTTAGAGGTCGGCACGTTCTTGACGGCAACACCCGCGTCGCCCGAATAGATCATCTTGATCTCTTTCGCGCCCAGACGTTTTTCGATGATCGGCATCACGCCTTCGCGGTTCAGAAACGGCTTGTAAACCTGAAATTCATCCGGCGTCACCGCGCCCTGCACAACGTTTTCGCCCAGACCCCAGGCGGCGTTGATCAGCACGACCTTGTCAAAGCCGGATTCCGTGTCGATCGAAAACATCACGCCAGAGCCGCCGATGTCAGACCGCACCATCATCTGCACGCCGATCGACAGCGCCACATCGGTGTGGTCAAACCCCTGCACCGTGCGGTATGAAATCGCCCGGTCGGTGAACAGCGAGGCATAGCATTTGCGGCAGGCCTCCAGCAGTTCCTCTTCGCCCACGACGTTCAGATAGGTTTCCTGCTGGCCTGCAAAACTGGCGTCCGGCAAATCTTCGGCGGTCGCCGAAGAGCGCACAGCAACAGACAGGTCCGTCTGACCGGCACGGGACGACAGCTCTTTGTAGGCCGCCGAAATCGAGCCCTTCAGCCGCTCGGGCCAGTCACCCGCCGCAATCGCGCGCCGCACGGTATCGCCACAGACATGCAAGGTGATCTTTTTGGCCGCCAGATCCGCCGTGGTCTTGCGGATCAGCTCGTCCAGACCGTTGAAGGTGATATATTCGCGAAACGCATCCGATGTGGTGGCAAAGCCGCCGGGCACATCTACGCCCACCGCCCCCAACCGCTGGACCATTTCACCAAGCGAGGAATTCTTACCCCCCACCAGCGCAACATCCTTGCGTTCCAGTTTCTCAAAGAAAATGACGTCTTTTTCCGAAATGCCCATGACCGGCCTCCTGTTCGCGATAATAGTAACCGCGAAACTAGGCCGGTCCTTCACGGCTGACGTTGATCTTGGTCAAACCCGACAAAAAGCGTCAGGCCGGAATCGCCTGCCGCGCGAAGGCTTCGATTTCTGACGCCGGACGTGCGCCCGCCAGCCGGGCAACCTCGCGCCCACCTTTGAACAGGATCAACGCCGGAATGCCCCGGATGTTATAGCGTTGCGATGCTTGCGGGTGATCTTCGGTATTGATCTTGGCGAGCCGGACATCTGGAGCCAGTTTTGCCGCCGCCTTGGCAAACTCGGGGGCCATCATCCGGCAAGGGCCACACCACGGGGCCCAGAAGTCGACTAAAACGGGCACATCATCATTGCGGGCAGATTTTTGCAGCGCGGACATATCGAGTTCTCGGACCTTGCCGTCGGCCAGCTTG
>Ga0315339_1002120_pt1 | contig 15587 bp, 25 predicted proteins | sample ASW17metaG_FD_204514 | JGI IMG/M metagenome (GOLD analysis project Ga0315339, IMG submission 204514) | Ammonia-oxidizing marine archaeal communities from Pacific Ocean, United States - ASW #17 | ecosystem: Environmental > Aquatic > Marine > Oceanic | place: USA: California | collected 2016-12-05
TTTGCCGGGATGTATAACATCGTATTCGTTTTCTACGATTACGGGCAGAATGGTTTTATCAGAGATATTAGTCCAAATTATATCAGCACCATGATAATCCTTTTTCAGAATACCCTCATTCACCAAATCGCCCATGTCTTTTCCTCTGGAAGACCATCCAGCAGCTATGACTTTTACCGTTTTCATCCTGTCACCTCGTATGCCTTATCCCATTTACCGATGTTGATTTTGATGTACCAACCAACGTCAAAATAGTCAGTCATGAGATCAGTATTATTGTGGTTTCCGACCATCATGGCATCCTTGAGTTTCAGGAGAAATTCCTTGGCGATACCAGTGAAATGGTTCTCAATATGATACTCATTGACATAATCCGTACCAAAATCAATCGGGCCCGCCTTCAGATTAACCTTCAGAGTGAACCGATCCTTGGCAAGAGTTCCCTTCATACCATACTCAGCAAGCACCTTCTTGATGCCAGGAGCAAGTTTGTTCTTCTTTTCTACGTTCATATAAGCCATTATTTCACTTTCGTTAGGACGCCGGCGTCTTTACCACCGACGGCACCCGCAAATTCACCAACAACCGTCCAACCGGCCTCTTCAACCACCGCAACGGCGGCCTTCTTGGTCTTGAAACCAACGGTGTTGGCAACATAACCATCACCCAGGACGATAAACCACTTCTTAGTGGCGAACCAATCATCCTTAACTACTTTAGCTGTGTGCATCGATTTCTCTTTCTCTCTCAATTTCTATATACATTGTACCACATAAAATAGGGTTTGTCAAGAACTATTTTAACCTCCAAGAAGGTAAGCAGCACCAAGAATTACTATAAGTCCAATCAGACCTAACCAAGATATTTTATCCGCTTTCATATTACGCAGCAACCGCATATATCGCAGCTTTGGTGTTATACAGGTTGAAAAGGTTGCCTTTCAGTTCCCGTTTTCCCGCCTTGGGAAAGTCAATAACCTTCGAATAGACACCCTTTTTGGCGTATACCGTGATGTTCCGGTCTTTAGCGAGGGTATTCCAGATGTACCGACCACCAACCGACTGCGAAGAACCGGCCATCAGAGTGATTCCAAGGGTCTTGAGTACGAACCGATACAACTTATTGGCAAGTTTCTTACCCTTATACCGTGAATCGACCTCCACCAGATCAACGTGCCACGCACCGTTCCGCTTAGATAGTCCCAGATACGCAACATACCGATGATGAACCTCATCGGCGACGGTCTTGAATTTCTTCCGGTCATACACGTTAACAGTCATTTCCCGAGCAGTTTTTTCGCAATGGATATCGTATCCCCACCGCCGGCCGATCAGGAGGCCCTCTTTTTCCTCGAATCCAAGGTTCACACCCTTGTTCAATTCAATCCGTTCAACCATTAATTTGCCCTTTTTACAACTTTGAAACCAGTAGTGAGATGATATTTTTTACTATACGCACAATTTTCATATAGTGCAACACACCAATCAGTTTTAAAATTATATTTCCCAAACCTCTTTTTGAGGTGTTCTGGGCTCCAATCATAAAGTTTGTTGAGTTCTATCGCAATTGCATGAGGATTAGAAAGATATCTAATATCAACACCAGAATGGCCAGGTCGCATAACAAATCTCCTTATTTCTGACTATACCTAATAGTACCACACGCAACAGCAAAAGTCAACAGTTATTTTCAGAGTTTTATTGTTATTTTCACGACCTTTACGCAACATTATATGTCGCTAATTCACCTTTACGCAAGATTCTTTCACGCTAAGTCCTTGATTTCATTGAGAATCCAAACTTTTTTCTTCATCTTACCCACGGTAAACTCCGAAAATCCATCAGGAATGGGCTTATTCCACCCTTGTTTGCGGGCGATTCCGACACTAGGGAAGACCCCTGCCATATGCATGACATGGGCCATGGTCCAAACGTCCTCTATATGGAAACAATTTGGTGCGTCAGTGAACCCGAAAAGCTCTATATCCTTATCGGATACCTTCGGATGTAAGAAGTTGAATTCATTAGACATTACGCAACCCCACGATTGTTTAGTTTCGGGAAAACCAAACCGGCCTCTTTGAATGCCTTGTTGACCTTATTTTCGTTGTCGAGTGGGACTGTATCAATCCCTGCTTCTTTCAACATGTTCTTTTTGATCATAAGATTCCGAAACATCCAGTTGCAATTCATCATAACGATTTCCTTATTTCTGACTATACCTTATGCTACCATATGGAATAGGTTTTGTCAAGGAAAATCGTACCTCAAATGTCGATTTATTGAATTTCAGGAAAGGTGTGGTATTTTTGCAACACTTATCGTTTAATTAGTTTCTTTTTGCCCATTTTAGAAAACCACCCTTGGCAATTTCTTTTTTCTTTTTAGGATCAATTTTTAGTGTTCCGGTGCCTGCAATGCGACCAGTTCCTATTTTTCCTTGAGGGCCCTTGGACCTCTTGGCGAGCTCGGATGCCATCCAGCCTTTTGCCCGTGTATTCTTAACTTTCTTGCGAAGTAGTATCTTTACTCTATCCCATATTTCCTTAAAGAGTTCTCTGTCATTTAGATCAAGGACATCGTTATTATCAACCACGATAAATCCTTGCCGGAACATATTACTGAACTTACCTATGTTCGCTTGTACCTCTTTATGTCGATTAGTTACAATTGAGGTTGCAACTGAGCGTGGACGTTCTGCATTTCGCTGTAGTGCTACATCTAGAGAAGTGTTCACGAAGATCATATATGTGTCATATCCGAGCCCTTCTAGTTTCGCTTTTTGGCGCAATATTTTCTCTGCATCTCTACCCGTACCATCTATGATAAGCCCAAGGCGACCTTCAACATAGTTTTTTTCTACTTTTGTAGTGACTATTTTTGCTTTATCTCGCACCACATCTCTAGGTTCTGTTTCCCCCGAAGGCATCTTTAGAGACAATCCCGCCTTTGTCAGCATATGTTCAAATGCATCATCTGAATTGACCGACTTGAGCCCAGAACCGCCGGTGGCCTTCATGGCGACAAATGACTTACCACTGCCAGGACCACCGGCGAGAAAGAACGCTTTAAATATATTGGGGTCGTACAGACCCTCCTGTAGTTCGTGAAATGTCTTCATTAAGTCGTCCTCTTAACTCTTGTTTTCTATATCCTATGGCATCTATGATGTATTTATCATTTTCTGAAAGTGGTTCATACTTACGATCTTGGGTTTGGAAAGTCATTTTTTTGATTCTATTCTTGCTCTTAGCCATTTTAAGTTTCCTTTTCATCTGATATTTGTTGGATATTGAACGAGAGTTTTTTTTGATTGTTTGTCTCCTTTTGGTTATGTCAGATATTCTTGACTTTGTACTTTTTTAGATTTTGCTGCTGGTTCGATGGGGCCTGCATCAGACAATTCCTCTTCCAAGGAATCCTTAACTAGACTCAAATACATCTTGTGTTGTTGTGGCGAAGAAGTTGGAGTAAAATCATGCCTAATTTTTTTAATCAAAAATGGGCCCTTATAAAACTTGTCTGTTTTTGTGCCGTCAGGTGATTCAACAGCAGCCATATAAGGTAAATTGATTTCCACCTTATGCCCAACAGTAATTAGTGTATTTCCAAACACTTCTATAGATAAATTAAGAGCATTCTCTAATTGTATCATTTGAGAATTTCTTCTTTGTAGCCATTTTTGAGGATCGTATGCCATGTAAGGGTTTGTATTATTTTTTGTCTGATGCTGAGAATCAGCGCCGCCATTGCCAAGAGATGTTGGAGCCATGAAGGTTCTTGCAGGGAAATCCGAAACCCGCTTTCCTTCCTCAGTTACAAGTATTTCACTAGCAAGAGGAAATTCTTTATTTCCTTGATTAACGCCACCAACGATATGATGCTCATTTGTAAAATTATCATGATAATTATATACCTTAGTTGTATAAGTTTTACCAATAATATCATGCGTTATAAGCTTTGATCCATATACACCAGTTCGATAATTTGCAATATTGTCATTATTGGCAACTATATTAAACGTAATAATATTGCTTAATTCTTTCATGATATCAAGTATGCCGTCCTGATAATTAGCGCCAGGAGTCATTGAAGAATATGTTAGCTGAACTGGGTCATTATATAAGCTCGCAAGAGTCCTGAAATTAAATCCTTTCAAGGTTTCATAGAATAAATATGTGGGCTCACCTTTAAATACAGCAACAGCTTGTCTTTTTGCGAGAGTGATAATATCAAGTGGCCTTATATTTGGAGAAACATATTTCTTTATGCCTGCACTTGGTTCTATGGCAATATCTTTTTTGCTGTTTATAATATTTGGGTCCGTCATCACTTTTTCAACAATGTCTGACCAAGAACCAACAAAACTTTGTGTAACTTTAAGTCTTTGATTTTTAATCAGCTCTTGGCTAACAAAACTCAATGCAAGCATCTGAATGTTATCACCAACAGCTTCTCTTTTAACTATAGAATGTACTATAAATGCATTTTCAGAAAAATCTATGGTTGTGCTGCCATCAGTATTATCAAAGGGAGTTCTAATTTTAATATACAAATACTCTTGGCCTATTATAGGGCCCAATGATGTTAAATTTGTGGAATCATGTATTGTGAGTGTGCCGGTAACTGTTAATGAAAATAAATCTTCATATAGAGTTAATCCCAAATACAATGAGCGAAGATCAACAGCTACTCCAGCACTGGTAACAAGTTCTAATTTTTCTATGACATAATCACCAGCATATTCTAAACCTTTAGCCATTATAAAACACTTTCTTCCATTATACTTTCAAATTCAGCAACAAATGGGCCCAGGTATGCCGGATCAAGTAATCTAATACTCCTCATTTTATCTTCTAATGCTTCCTCATGCTCAAAATTAGTAACAATAGAAGCAGTAGGATAATCAGTGTTGTCTGTGCCGATATCTATCTTAATCGTAGTATCTCCAGATACTTGTGATATTTCATAATGATGCGTTGCGTCAACATTGCTGTATTTGTCATTGATGTATGCAAGAAATTGGTTGGTATTTTTTGGCCACTGATGATATCTGTCTGTGATATTGTTTACCAGCAGAATAACCCAATGCAGCTCTGGATCACCATATAGTTTGTGAGCAACCATTTCAGGCGTTTCACCTTCTTTGACATCATAGGTATCAAAGAATGAAGTATTGGCTCTAATTTTTGATCTAACCGCAACTCTTCTCAATAAATTTGTTACAATTTTAAACTCACCATTTCCAACTGAGTCGTATACAATATAGGGGAATTTTGAAAAATACATGATTACCTTCCCTCTTGGTCAATAGCAGTTTTAGTAACAATATCCAATTCAGAGAAACTTAAAGACAGTTTAGTTGTTTGTGGATATCCGTCCTCATATGATACAAATCTGTCTGAACCATACGATACCTCTACATTTCTAAGGGCACAATGCCCTATAGTATTAAGATGTGTATTGAGTGCTCCATGATACATATACTCTATTTTAAATATGTTAGGTATACTCATTGTTCGCATACCGGCGATATTGCCCATATTCTCTTTATAGTCTGCAGCCATATTTGATTTGAATTCTCTAACAATATTCTCCACTGCTATAGATTCATTTTGATCTCTTGGTATAAACACAAATGCATAAGAAAATTCTCTTCGGCCCATACTATTAAACATTAATTCTAAGCGTGGAGTAATGATCTGACCTTTTTCAAGTGCATATAACGCTCTTGCTCCAGGCGCTACGGCATTAATAGATGTAAGAATTGCTTGCCTTGCTGCTTGAGTTCCGCCTGCCATGAGCTCACGGGTTATCTCGCCTGGATTAGTACCTTCCATGAAAAGATCAATAGCATTCATGCCTAATTCTGCTACAGCACCGATAGGTTCATCTGTATAGCCAGCATTATAACTGACAGAGATATTTGGTGGCATATAAAGTGAAATATTTGTTCCAATACTCTTTGTTGGGTTTCTTTGTAATCGAATAGAGTTAGTCTTACTAATGTCTTTTGCGTCAGTGAAGCGTTGCGAGTTGGCCAACGGTTCCATCATTTTCTTGTCTGCACCAATGATGGCTTGATCTCCCCCTGCGGCGGTCGATGCGTGGCTAACCCCTGGCGTCCAATTGGTAGGGGCAGCTGAACCCATACCCCCAAACAATTCCATCTGTGCAGCATTGATTTTGGCAGTTTTTCCTAAAGCATTTGAGGCAGTTACTTTTGCTGGTTCTGTTTTATAAATTGAAAAATTGATGTAATGCCCTTGGGCTGGATCAGTTGCAACATCACTTGGGAAACTAAGCTTCTTTGTATCGAATGGGCCAACATCCATGACATCGATAATTGATTGGCTAACGGGAGAAGTAGAACCTAAAGAACTGCCAAGAATATTACCAGCAACTTTCGTTAATCCACTCTGAATCCCTCGGCTTGTTCGTGAAGCAAATTGGTTTCGAGCAACACTTTTTAAATCTAATGCCATGTCTAAATATCCTTATATATATTATTTATAACACATGTCTTACAAAGGCCGATACATACCAAAGAAACCCAAAAAATATAAAGGTGATGTTCGAAAAATCATCTATCGTTCTTTATGGGAGCGTAAGTTTATGGTATACTGTGATACCAATGATTCTGTTATTGAATGGGGAAGCGAAGAAATCATTATACCCTATTTATCTCCTTGGGATGGAAGAATACATCGATATTTTCCAGATTTTTATATAAAAATAAAGCAGCATAATGGAACAATTAAGAAATTCATTATAGAAGTAAAGCCCAAGAAGCAATGCTCTCCACCAACATCAGAACCAAAGAAAAAAACCAAAAGATGGCTTAATGAAGTTAAGACATGGGGCGTCAATGAGGCCAAGTGGAAGTATGCAGTAGAATGGTGCAATAATAACGATATGGAATTTAAGATTTTAACAGAGGATCATCTTAACATTACATATAAATAGTCCTATGGCAGTATCGAAATTCATACAAGCAGTTAAGGATGAGGCTAAAGGGCGGCCGAGATCAATTGAATGGTATAGGCAAAAGATCGCAGAATTTGGTAAGCCTGGCGCATTGGATTTGATTCGAGATGGCAAGAGAGCGGGCTCACCATTTTTTGGTAGTTTGAATATGTTCTTCTATGATCCTAAGTTTAAAAAAACGCTTCCTTATTATGATACCTTTCCTTTGGTTCTTCCATTAGGAGGCATTGCTGGTGGATTTTTTGGTATCAATTTTCATTATCTACCAATTCAAGCAAGACTCAGGCTTCTTGAAAAATTGAGAGATTTTACTAGCAATTCTGCCTTTAATAAATCTACTGTTTTAAATGTAGATTATAGCGACTTACGAAATGTAAATTTAGTTAAGCCAACCATACATAAATATTTGTCTGGATATACAAAATCGCAATTTCGTAAAATTGATCCAGATGAATTTATAATTGCTGCACTTCTTCCTGTACATAGATTTAAAAAGGGTTCTGAAAATGATGTTTGGAGAGATTCTAGGAGGTTCATTTAATGGCAAAATTAGCTAATTTTATAGAAGGGGCTGCATATGGTGTTTTAAATGATATATTGGGCCATCTTAATTCTGATGAAGGATATGCACACCCAAATAGATTTGAAGTTGTACTTCCTACTCCTGCTCCAAGCCCGGTTAGCAGTGGTGGTGGATTGTTTAGTGTATTTGAAAGTTTTGCGGAAGGCTTCTTAACAGGGGGCTCGGATAAGCGCAGCATTTCTTTGAGATGTGAATCTGTGACTCTTCCAGGCCGCACGCTGAACACTCTGGATGACACAAATATTTACGGGCCCGTTAGACAAATTGTTGATGGTGTGACTTATGCAGAAGATGTTACTATGATGTTTCAGTCTAGCTCAGGCCTGGCGGAAAGAACATTTTTTGAGGACTGGCAAAGGAAAGCATTTAATGATAGAACTTGGAATGTAAAGTATCATAAATCTTATGTAAGCACAATTGAAATTTATCTATTAGATAGGAATGATGATAGACGATACGGAATTAAACTTTTTGATGCATATCCCAAAACAATTGGAGCAATAGATTTGAATTATAGTTCAAATAATGAAATAATAAAAACTCCTGTAACTTTTTCTTTTAGATATTGGGATACTTTAGATACAACTAGGCAATCAGGTAATTTATTAAATGAAATATTTGAAAGTTCGATTAACACAGTGTCACGGAATATTAGCCGTAATATTCCAAGGGTTTTGAGAAATTTATAATAAAGGATGAAAAAATATGGCGTTACCCAAACTTAATAATGCAACTTACGAACTAACTTTACCATCAACAGGAGAACAAGTAAAATATAGACCATTTCTTGTAAAAGAACAAAAGGCTTTAATGATTGCTCAAGAATCTGAAGATGATAAACAAATTGAAAACACATTAGCTCAAATTCTTAGCGATTGTGTTCTTGAAGATATTGACCCGTATAAGATGCCGGTGTTTGATGTTGAATATCTTTTTTTGAGAATAAGAGGAAAATCAGTTGGAGAAAAAGTAACTGTTAGATTACTATGTCCTGATGATGAAAAGACTAGCGTGGATGTTGATATCAATTTAGAGGAAGTTGATATACAAATGTCTAATGATCATACTAATGTCATTAAACTAACAAAAGACATTTCTTTAGTGATGAGATATCCTCGTTTTGAAGATATGTCTGAGTTTAATAGCGAAAGTCAAGCTAGGTCTTTATTTGATATGATAAAACGATGCGTTAATGAAATTCATGATGGTGATACTGTTCATCATAGAGTTGATATGTCAGAGAAAGAGCTAGAAACATTTATAGAAAGTATGTCAACACAAAATTTTGAGGAGGTGGGTGTTTTCTTTGAAACTATGCCTAAATTGATACATATAGTTGAAACGAAAAATCCGAAGACAAAGAAAAAGGTGGAGATTCCGATTGAGGGTCTGCAAAGTTTTTTCGGTTAGCCCTTTCTCATGACACTTTAACTAATTATTATAAAACCAATTTTGGTTTGATGCAACATCATAGTTATAGTTTAACTGAATTGGAAAATATGATACCGTGGGAAAGGGAAATATATATTGGGTTGCTAGTGCAATATTTGGAAGAAGAAAAGAAAAGAATAGAAGAAGAAAAACAACGGAGTGGATAAATGGCTGAAGATACAGTTAAAGTAGTAGAAACAACGAAGGAATATGAACTTTTAAAAACTGATCTTGTTCCTAGTGCGGGGGATGATGAGCCTACATGGTCTAATAAAATATCTGGTATGATGGATAAGTTCAGATTGATTCCTAGACTAATTATGCTAGCATACATCTACGCATTTTATTCGGCAACAACATGGTTCATGGCATTGTCTGATCCCACAAATGCACAAGCAGCATTTATTTCTACTATTGTAGGTGCGGGTGCTGCCTTCTTTGGTTTATATGTTGGTAAACCAGGCTCCGCATTGCCCAAAGGAAAAAAATAGGATAGTCAAATGGCAGATGAAGAAGTTGTAGCAGGTCTTAAGCAAGTAAAAGATGAAATTACTCGGCAACGAGAGGATGATTCTAAGCAAACTGGCCAACTCGCTGAGTCTATTAATAAGCTGAGAGCAGAGAGCAATCAAAAATCTGACGGCATAGTAGGCACATTAACAACATCTTTTAAAGATAATGCAGCAGAAGTTACCGCTGGTTTTATTTTACAGAGAAAGGATCATGCATTCATTCAAGAAAAGAGGATGGATAAAGTTGATGATGAAGTCGAAGAATTGCATACAACAGTTAAAGGCGGCAATACTGAACGGAAATCTTTATTGCAACGAATTGCGGCATGGGTCGATCCTAATATGCAGGGATCACAAGATAGAGAACGAGATGTAGAGAACAAATTAAATTTTAAAAAACAGACAGATTTCTTTGCCAGAATGGCGAAATCTCTTGATGGCATGGTTGTTAGGCCAATAAGAACAACTGCTGCTGGAATTTGGACTTTTCTAAAAGGTTTAGCATTTGGTGGAGCTCTTCTTGCACTTCTTAACTTTCTGGATGGTGATACTTGGAAAGATTGGCAAGAATGGGTTGTGGAGAGATTACCAAAAAAAGTAGAACAATTAAAAAATATTTTCAAGGCTATTATGGATGGCGATTTCATGAAAGCTTTTGAAGAAATTGGTGAGATGCTTGGACTTTGGAGTAAAGATTTAGACCCAAGTAAAACCAGTGCCTGGGACTTTTTTAAACAAAATATTACCGCATTTTTACTTGCCATTGGAGCTTTAGCTTTAGTTTTTGCACCAAAACTAGCATTGATGTCTGCCCTTAAATTAGCATACCTAGCTGGTACTGGTTGGTTGTTTGTTGCCCCAGTTGTAGCACTATTTAAAGCATTGGGAAAGTTGCCAGGTGCTGCAAAAACTGCATTGGGCAATATTGGCAAAGCCGCCAAAGCTTTGGCGCCGCCGGCGAAGGGAACAGTGGGGTTTTCTTCTGGTGGCCAGAGATATCAAGCAACGCCAGTTCCAGCGCAGGGCCCACAAACGCAGGCACAGCTAACAACAGGACAAAGACCAACCTATGTGAAGGTTACACCTGTAGGACGGCCTGGGTCGGGTGGTGGAGGTGGAGCAGTGACTCCAGCAGTTCAAGCGGCCGGTGAAGCAAGAATAAATCCACAAAATGCGTGGCAGGCATTAGCAGCTAAATTTGGCGCAGCTGGGCCCATGTTTAGATATGCAACTAAATTTTTACGAGGTGCTGGAGCAACTCTTTTGGGGTGGAATCTTTATAAAATTTGGTTAGATAATACAGGCGGTTTCCCAAATGAGGGTGATGCGCCACTCAATACAACTCAACAGCTGAATGAAACAATAGTACAACTAGGTGCATTCAACGCAGCCACTCTTGTTGGCTCCTTGGTATCTGGCGGCGTCATCGCTGCTGGTGTAGGCCCTTGGGGTGCGCTTGCCGCCGCCCTCGCCGTCGGCGGTGCGGCCTTCTTTGGCGCTGAAACAGGCCTCAGACCACTGGTCGAAGAACTATTCGGAACCGGCAGTGATAAGAAGAGGGCAAGAGATTGGGTGAGTAAAGGTCTAGATGCAGAAGAGGCCGCCAAGGTGGGCGTCGGCACCGATACGAGTGTACTAGATGGAGCATCAAAGGCAGTGCCTAATGTGCCTGATGCTATAAAAAGTCGTATGGGTGGAGGCCGCTTTCGTAGCAGTAGTGCAGTACCAACACCGGCCGAAAGCGCATTCAAGTTAGCTCAGGCAACATCGCCGGTGATTCGAACGCCATCGCCAGCGGCAGCTGTGACAAAAACTGCGGTGACTCCAACCAGTGGTGCTGCTGTAGCTGCAGCAGGAACTGGATTAAATGCTGCATCAAGAGCAGCAACCAATGCAACAACGGGTGATATGACACCTCCTATAGTTAGTACTAATAATCAACAAATCAACCATAATAGTCATATTCAAGTGGCAGCAAAAGAGATGACACATCCAAGCCCAATAGTTAGGGAAGTTATGCTGACATAAAAAAATCCCCTCTGATTTCTCAGAGGGGATTCTAATAGAGTTCAAAGATTAGTTATCTTCAGCAAGCTTCTGAAAATAATCTATCGTATCCTCTTCATCTTCAACTGATAATGAAGGAGCAGGCTCCTCAACAGTGTTAACAACAGGTGCTGCAACAGGTTCATTTTCCATCAAAGTTGTCACGTTTCCTACCGTAGTAGTACCGGCAAGAACCATGTTCAGACGAGTCTTCAATTCATCATATGACTTGAAGTTGGTTGGAGCAGTAAACTCATTAAGAGCATATTGCTTCTTCCATACTTCCTCAATCGCTTCATCATTATCAAACAATGCAGATGGGGCTTCAAACTCTGACTTATCATAGTTCCAATAACCATCTACCTTACGAATCTTCAACTTGAAGTTCGCACCCTGCCAAAAGTCAAAGGGATTGACCGCTGTCTCATCCTCAAACGCAGGCTGCATCGACTCCATAATCTTATCAAAGATTTTCTTACCATACCGAAAGAGCATCACCTTACCCTCATGCTCAGGATGCCTGGAATCACTCACAACATAGATGTTAGAGTAATACTGCAACTTACGCTTCTGACGACGAGCAATCTCCTTATCAGACTCTACACCAGAGTTCCAATATGCAGAGTTCATTTCTGATACAGGATCATTGTTGTTGAGAGTAGTGAGAGAGTTCTCAATATACCACTGACCAGTTGGACCTTGAAATGCATGATTCCAAAGCTTTGCCCACGGCATATTTTCACCTTCTACAGCGGGCAGAAAACGAAGGACTGCATAACCATTACCTGTCTTATCAAGTTCCGGCTTCCACAAACGCTCATCCTTATAGGACTTCTTTTCTTGGGATTGATTCTCGGACTGTGCTGCACCAAGCAACTGATCCAAAGAATTAGATTTCTTCATTTGAGCTAACGACATATTCTATCTCCTTATGTTAATGTATATTATCGTATGTTAATTATTGTATTATATACTGTTTTATACGGAATGTCAAGTCTCTTCTTTAACAAACCGTATTCTATATAGGTCTTTATCCTTCTCTACAAAATTGACAAGACCATTCCATGCAAGACCAATACGCTCTTCTTCTAATACACTTGCATCGTGGCCATGATACAGATGTGAATTAAAAACCAGCATAGTGTTCTCTGTGCAAGGAAATGCTAAAGTACTTGCGGTATTTGGATTACCTTTTTTATAATGCTCTGTCAGAGAAATAAAAGGTTCAAACTCCATCTTCTGCTTTTTGAATTCTAGAGGTGGATGCTTAGGCTTAGACTTCAGATACAGCACTCCACTAATAATAGAATTGGAATGATTGTGTATCTTCTGATATCCACCCTTACCACTGATGTTCAACCAGCTCTCTGTAAGAAAGAATTCTTCATAATCCATCTTCAATATATTGTCAAGGAAATTATTAGCACACCATTCTACCCAAACCCTTATCTCTTTGAATTCCGGCTGAAGAAGTATATTATTGAATTTCTGTGTTCTAAGCTTAGTTTGCCCCTTGAATTTTTCAAATGTAAATCTGGACAAATCCAAATCATCCATAAAGGACTTAGGTGTTGTGTATTGCTTTACCAGGCCTGTTGGAAATAGTGGTACGCCAGTCATACTATTTTTAGCTCCTCACACAATTCATTCTTTGTTATATAGGATACATTATCTTCATTAAATTTGATTTCAGAATCTACCAGATAAAATTTAGTGTCATATAAAGAAAATTCTCTGAATACTGCTTTCATTTGATTATACCAATTAAGAGGACTAAACCCTTTTGCATCAGCAGGCAAATAATTCCTCGTACCTTTGTACATATTATTTAATGGTTGGTCATATGAGCTCAAATCAAATCCCAAAATATAAACCTCTTCTGCATTTTTACTTGCAAGATGCAATGCGGTATTACCAGCAGACCAACCTATAGGATAATCAATAGGAACTACATCATCATTCGGTTCAACATAGGTAATCCAAACTCCAACATCCTTTTCCATTTTCAGCCTTAGATCATTCATATCCAAGCTTGGATTCATTTTAATAGCAGTTTCAATTTTATCATGCAATGTAGCAGGGTCTTTGCCTGATATAACACACTGATCAGTTCGATTCTTACTTTTATGTATAAATGTCTCTGGAATGTCAAATCCCATAAACATCATATCTGCCACCTCTGCCGGAACAACACTCCAATTCGCAAAGTGGACATTTTTTATATCACCGTACTCTGGATTATCTAAACAATAACCAGAGTCATAAATTTCCTGTTGCATGGCATAATCTACTGCAACAAGATTATGAACAGCTCCATCACGATAGATTGCATTACAGCCCCATGTTATAATATTATTATCAAAAATTCTACTATAATGGCCATGTGGTCTAAACCATGCACGGGATTCACCATTGCCTATAACAAGAGCTCTATTCATCTCGCAATGCCTTCCAGCAGGCGGGGAAGAGTTTTCTTGCATACTCATCGATTCCCCATCCAACATTCTGTGTTTCCTTTTGTGCATCAGATTTACATCGTAGATTACATACTCTTGCAAACGCATATAGTGTTCCACTCCAATACCATTCTGTCATCATACTCTGTGGTAAAACCATACGAGCCATTTCTGGTGCAATACCCAAATCCAACATATTCTCATAGCACTGTTTGGCAAACTTATGTGCTGGAGAAATACTATATTCTACCGTTTCTTCTGATGAACCTTGTTTCTTATTCTCTGCTGCTAATCGCCATTCAGTAGGCTCATAAAATTCAACTTCTGTATCAACATATCGTCTTGACACTTCATTCCATGTCAGCCCTATCTGATGCTTTACTAACTGTCTCGCAACAAATACAGGTGCCTTGATATGGAATTGCATTGATGCATGACCAAAGGGACTCCAATGATTATGTTTCGCAAGATAATTGATAAGTTTGGTATCAGTCTTCTCATCAAATTCTGTATGAACTTTTGCAAAAGAAACACGGGCAGCATTTACTACCGATAAATCACTTCCCATGTGGTCTATTAGTTCTACTTTCACTTATTCATCTTTCAGTTCTTTCGGCCACTCTGACCGAGCAGTATAATGTTTTAACATCGTTTTGACAGCATCTAGAAATTTTTCATTATATTTCAAATCTTCTTTTTGATAATCCAATGGATTATCAATAGTTTTTTGTTTTTTAATTTCTTGTTTAAGAGTACTATATTGGTCAAACATTTCGGCCTGGACAATGGCATCAGACGTTTCAAAATCTATATCAATTATCATTTTGATTCTCTTTCAAATACTCTATCAAAGCCTCTCTGTCCGATTTTTTCTTGAGGCCAATAAAACGCATCTTGGTTCCTTTGATATACTTTCTTGGCTTCTTCAAAAAACTATCCAAGGAGCAATCATTCCAAACTATATCAGAGTTCTTCATTGCCTTGGAATATTTAAATCCATTTACGGAACCAGCCTTCTTGCCAAATATATTTCCTAATGGTGGACCGATCTTGGTCTTTGTAAAGGAATGACAAGCGACACATCTTTTAAAAATCTTCTTACCACTTACTTTAGTATCAGCATGTGCAACACTGATCAACATCAATACTGATAAAATAATTATTATATATTTCATGTAATTTCCTAACTAAATGGTGCCGGAGGGAAGACTCAAACTCCCGACCTGACGATTACAAATCGCCTGCTCTATCAACTGAGCTACTCCGGCAAACCATTTATCGACTCTGGTTTGAGTTGTGTCGCCTTTGTGGACGATACCCCTTTGGCCATGCCGGTTGTCGTGATGCAAGCTTCTTAACTCGCTCTGACAATTCGTCACGATGAACTGTCAACTCTGCACACTCCCACTCAAGTGCTTTCACTCTGCGTGTCAGCATCTGAACTTCATTTTCCAAGAACGCTTCATTACGTCCATGGCCTTCACTATTACTACTCATCACTAGACTCCTCTATGAGTTTCAATAATTGTATTCTATAACAATTCTTATCAATTGTCAAGAACCTTTTGTAATT
>Ga0315339_1002121_pt1 | contig 15587 bp, 12 predicted proteins | sample ASW17metaG_FD_204514 | JGI IMG/M metagenome (GOLD analysis project Ga0315339, IMG submission 204514) | Ammonia-oxidizing marine archaeal communities from Pacific Ocean, United States - ASW #17 | ecosystem: Environmental > Aquatic > Marine > Oceanic | place: USA: California | collected 2016-12-05
GCTCGAGAACTTCAAGAAGTTCTTGCCGCCCCGGCTCGCGCGTGCGAAGGATGTGTCCGAGGACACGGCGATGATCACCGTGGCTGGACCTGCTGCCGCCGGGGTCCTGTCCCGCCTGGCACTCGGCCTACGCGTGGGCAGCGACGAACTCGTCGCGCTTGGCGAGGGCGAGTGGCGCCTCGCTGGCTCGTCGGCCGTAGACGGCCTCGCCGTAATCAAGACCGCCGAGGTTTGGCCTGAGGCCTACTCGGTGGTGGGGCCTGCCGCGTTGGTGAGCGCGGTTTGGAGAGCCGCGGTCGCCGAGGGTGTTCGCCCCGCGGGTCACGGTGTGTGGTCGACCCTCCGGGTCGAGGCCGGACGACCTGTGTTCGGCACGGACATGAACGACGGCACGATCCCCATCGAGGCGGGAATCCACGATCGAGCGATCGACTACGAAAAGGGTTGTTACACGGGCCAAGAGGTCATCATTCGAATTCGAGACCGGGGCCACGTGAACCGCCACCTGCGGCAGTTGCTGTTGGGCGACGTGCCGACGCCGGCCAACCGCACCGAATTACTCGCCGAGGATTCGGACAAGGCGGTTGGGTGGATCACGTCGGCGGTGCTGTCACCGAAGTTCGAGCAGACCGTGGCGTTGGCCTATGTCCGCCGGGGCGTGGGAACCGTCAGGCTGGATGGGAGATCGATCGCGGTGCCGGCAGGAGAGTAGCCGGCGGCCGGTTCATCAGCGGCCACGTCACATCCGCTCGACTTCCGCCAACGCGGCCAGAATGTCCTCGTTCTCCGGACGGATCCTGTAGTTCACCTCGGTGAATTTCCAGCGGACCCTTCCGTCCATGTCGATTATGTACGCCGTGGGGTGCGGGATGGCCCTGCCTCGGGGGTCTTCCTGGTTGAAGAGACCGTAGCGGTTGATGATTGCAGCGTCGGGGTCCGAGAGTAGAGCGAAGTCGATGACGTAGCCGTCCGTTTCCTCAGCCACGCGATCGACCATCATCTGGAGTTGCTCGGGCCCGTCCGACGCCAGCGCCAAAATCTCGGTCGTCGTGCGCTGTCCGGGGGTCAGAAGGTCTTGCAGCTCGCCGAGCTGCTTCGCGCAGTAGGGTCACCAGTGGCCGCGGTAGAAGAACAGCACCACGTTCTTCGTTCCGCGGAATTGGGAGAGCGTTACGACTTCTCCGGCGAGGGAGGCAGCCGAGAAATCGGGTGCCATCTGCCCCGCTAGCACTCGATCGATGTCCGTCGGAGGCAGCTCGTGTCCGTCGGTCGGACCCAAGACTACCTGTACCATCTCCTCGACCGTGGCCTCGTCCATCGCCCCATCCGCGACCGCACATCCGCCCAAAGCGACGACGCCCGCTACGAGGAACGTTCGCGCGTGTTGCCTACGCATCCGGCTCTCCATGCTCGCGTGTCCAAGTGGATTGTCGGGATTCTGACACACTACGTCCAGCGCTTGCTGAATGCGGAGCTATGCGACTCGGTTCCGAAGCGTTTGACGGATCACATCCGCAGTTCGACCTTGGCCATCCTCGAAAGCTCGCAAACAAGCCAAAGGAGTGGACCATGTCCGGTTCGCGTCTGCTGGGAACCAGCCTGTTGTTACTCACCGCGACCTGGTCCTCGCCTGCGATCTCCGCAGCGCAAGACACCGAAATGGCTGAGGTAAACCAGTCGGAGAACCCGCTCTTGCGACCGTTCGTCTGGCGGTCGATTGGCCCGATCGGACAGGGCGGCCGCGTGGACGACATCGCGGTGGATCCGACGAACCCGTTCAGATACTTCGTGGGCTTCGCGACCGGTGGGCTGTGGAGAACCACGAACAACGGCACCACGTTCGAGCCCGTCTTCGACGAGTACGAAACCCACTCGGTGGGCGCGATCGGCATCGCACCTTCCGAGCCGGACGTGATCTATGTCGGCACGGGGGAATCGAACAACCGGCAGAGCTCTTCGTTCGGAGCCGGCGTCTACAAGTCTACGGACGGGGGAGACTCGTTCACCTACATGGGGCTCAGGGAAACGCAGTCGATCGCGCGTGTGATCGTGCACCCCACGGACGCGAATACGGCCTGGATCGCCGCCAATGGGCACCTTTTCGGCTCTAATCCAGAGCGAGGCGTCTTCAAGACGACGAACGGCGGTCGAACCTGGGAGCAGGTTCTTCGCATCGACGATAACACGGGGGCCACGGACCTGATCATCGACCCGTCGAACCCCGACAAGCTTTTGGCTGCGACCTATCAACGGCGGCGCACGGGTTGCTGCTTCGTGGGCGGCGGACCCGGGAGCGGCATCTGGATGTCGACGGACGGCGGCGAGAACTGGGACCGCCTCGAGGGGAACGGCCTCCCCAACGGTACGATGGGGCGCATCGCTCTCGCGACGACGCCGGCGGACCCGGACGTGATCTACGCGCAGATCGAGGTCGCGGCGGACAAGGAGCGCCCGCTCACCGCTGACGATCGAGCGGCGTGGCAGGCGCTTGCGCAGGACGGCGATCTCCAGCCTGATCACCAGTGGAACGGAGTCTGGCGGTCGAGCGACGGCGGCATGAACTGGCAATTCCGCAGCAACGAGAACGGTCGCCCCATGTACTTCAGCCAGATCCGAGTCTCGCCGGAGGATCCTGATCTCGTCTACACGGTCGATCAGCAGGTCGCCAAGTCGCGCGATGGCGGTCAGACCTGGGAGACCCTCAGCGGCTATGGGCATGTCGACCAGCACGCGGTTTGGATCAACCCGAACAACCACGATCACCTGATCATCGGGAACGACGGCTCGATCGACGTCTCCTACGACCAAGGAGAGACCTGGGAGTCGCCACGAACCTGGGCCGTCGGTCAGCCCTATCATGTGTCGGTGAACATGGAGCGTCCCTACCGGGTCTGCACCGGCCTCCAGGACAACGGAACGTGGTGCGGTCCGAGCTCTGTTCGGTCCGGTCCGATCTTGTCGCAGGACTGGTTCCGGGCGGGCGGCGGTGACGGCTTCTACACGCAACAGGACCCGACCGACCCCAACATCATCTACACCGAGTCACAGGGCGGAAACATGAACCGGTACGACCTCTCCACCGGTGACCAACAGACCATTCGTCCGCGCGGCCCGGGTGGCAGGGGAGGCCGCGGCGGCGGTGGCAGGGGCGGGCGCGTGAACATCGTTCCCGAGCCTCCAACGGGGACCCAGATCCGTCTCAACTGGAACACGCCGTTCGTACTCTCACCACACAATTCGAGCACGATCTACGCGGCCTCGAATCGTTTCTTCATCTCCCGCGATCGCGGCAATACCTGGACGATGAGTCCCGACCTGAGCAAGAACATCGACACGAATGAAGTCGAGGTGATGGGCATTGGGATCGACGTGCCGCGTTGCCGGCAACTGGACCGCGGCATCGACTGCAACCTCTCCCGCAACGACGGCGTGAATCAATGGAGCACGGGGGTGTCCGTCGCCGAATCGCCGGTTCTGCCCGGGGTGCTCTGGATGGGGACGGACGACGGCAACATCAACGTCAGCCGTGACGGTGGCGCGACCTGGACCGAGGTCAGCGGAAACCTGCCCGGCGGCACGACCGAGTACTACGTGTCCCGAGTCGAAGCATCCTACTTCGATGCGGCGACCGCTTATGTATCAATCGACGGACACCGCTCCGACGACCTGAGGCCGTACGTCTACAAGACCGCTGACTACGGCGAGACCTGGCAGAGCATCAGCTCCGACCTACCCGACTTCGGAAACGTGAACACGGTCCGTCAGGACCCTCGCAATGCGGATATCCTGTACGTCGGCACCGAGTTCGGATTCTTCATCTCGGGCGACGAGGGCCAAGAATGGCATCGGTTCATGAACGGGCTCCCGGTCGTACGCATCGACGACGTGCTCGTTCATCCGCGGGACAACGACCTCGTGCTCGCGACGCACGGTCGCAGTGTCTACATCATGGACGACATCATGGCTTTGCAGGCTACCACCGGTGAGACCATGGCGGAGGCAGTGCACCTCTACGAACCGCGCGAGGCGGTGCAGTGGGGGAATCAAAGGACCATGAGCAGGTCCGTGACGGGAGACAAGAACTGGACGGGCGAGAATGCGCCGACTGGCAGCGCGATCGACTATTGGCTCGACAGGGCAGCTGATGACGTGAACATCACCATCACGAATGCCGTCACGGGTGAGGTCGTGCGGAACCTGGGGGGGACCGGAATGGCCGGCATGAACCGGGTCCATTGGAACCTGCGCGGCGACGCGCCGCAGGGTGGCGGTGGTCGCGGCGGCGGTGGCCGCGGAGGCAGGCAGGGGCCGCAAGCCCAGCCCGGCGTCTACAACGTCACGCTCTCGGTGGACGGCGATGAGCACACGACAACCGTGCGGGTGCTCCAGGACCGCTGGATGAACTGAGGCCCTCGCCGGGTCCTGGTGGCGGCACCGCCCAGGCCAGGACTCGGCGCACAGGCATGCCAGAAACGACGGGTTGGCCTTGATCACGCGCGTGCTTCCCCCTGGGTTCTCCGGGTCGTCGTCATTGCCCGGATCGGTGGCAGATGTTGCGCCGCCGCTACCGCCGCAGGTAGAGACGAGCACTCCCAGCGTTAGCGAAAGGAGCGGCAGACGCATTCGGGACATTCGCTTGAATCCGAGCCTCTAGAGGATCTCGACGCACGGGTCCGAGCATCCCTCGAAGACCTCGGCCAAGATCTCCACGATGTCCGCGGCGAAGCGCCTCGCGGTGCGGCACGTCCCGCCCCACCACGAACGCTTCGGCCCCGGCGACCAGGACTCCGCGCTGATTCGGCTGCGCCACGCGTTAGTCGCTCGGGACCGGTTCGGTTAGCTGCACCCAGAGATGGAGCGAGTGGGGCTGGGTCTGATACTCGAAGCGCTCGCCGAACACGTCCCGTACGATGGCGTGGCGAGCCTCGAGCTCCGCGAGCTTCCGCTTCGCAAGTCGATCGGGATGGCGAACGACATGAATCTCGTCCTCCAGGATGATGGGGCCATGCCGACGCGCTACGTCGGCGATCTCTCAAGGAGGCTCAGGAAGCCTTCGTGAGTATGTCGGCCACGATGAGCTCGCCGTGTTGTCGCCCGTTCTCGATGAAAATCTTGTTGGCGTTGTGGCCTGCCGCGATCACCCCGGCGATGTAGAGACCCGGCACGTTCGTCCGCATGGTGACCTTGTCGTGCATCGGGATGCCTGTCTCCTGATCGATCTCGACCCCCAGAGCCTGCAGTGGCGTGTGGTCCGCCCTCCACCCAGTCATTGCGACGACGAAGTCGTTGTGAATCTCCGTGTCGGTGCCCGTGGCTTCGTCACGGAGGACGACCGACGAAGGACGGATTTCGGAGACCCGGCTGTTCCAGTGCACCCCGATCTCGCCTCGCGCCAAACGGTTCGTGATGTCGGGCACGACCCAGGGCTTCACGCCCCGATCGATCTTGTCGAGGAAGTGCACCATCGTGACTCGCGCACCGTTCCTGAACATCTCGAGCGCGGACTCGACCGCGGAGTTGCCCGCGCCCACGACGAGCACGTCTTGATCGTGGTAGGCGTAGGGCTCGTGGTAGTAGTGGTGGACCCGGTCGAGATCCTCTCCCGGCACGCCGAGCATGTTCGGCTGGTCGAAGCTTCCAGTGGCGACGACCACCGCGTCGGCGTGATAGGTCTCCTCCGTACCGTCGGCCTTCTTGGTGTGAAGCGTGAAGTCACCCTCTTCTCCACAGACCGACTCGACCTTCTGGTACTGCCGTACGTCCAGATCCCAGTGTTCCACGACTCGGCGGTAGTACGTGAGCGCCTCCCGACGGCTCGGTTTCGAGTCGGGGATGGTGAAGGGGATCCCGCCGACCTCGAGCAGCACCGCGGTGCTGAAGAAGGTCATGTAGTAGGGGTAGTCGATCAGCGAACTCGTAACGCACCCTTTGTCGAAGAGCACACACGACACCCCGGCCTTTTTGGCTGCGGTGCCCACGGCGATGCCGCAGGGCCCCGCGCCGATGACGATGAGTTGGAATCGGTTGTTCATGCGGGCAGACTACCCCCTTGGCCCGAGCGGTTCCAGGTTATCTCCATGACATCCCAAGGAACAGCCGCCGAATCAGAAGCGCGCCGGTCATTGAACCGGCTCCGCCGAGCCGCTCAGAAGGCGCAACGAGAACTCGACGCGCTAGAGGGCGCGCTCAAGCATGCTGAAGGCAGCGACTTCCCCCGCGACACATATGCAGAGGTGGAGGAGGCGCTGAGCCGTATTCTGGACTTCACGGACGAAGAAGGCGCACGGCTTCAGGAGAAAATTCTCCACGCCGGCGGCCTGGAGCCCGGAAGGGTGAAGCGAGGAGGATGAGCACCTTGCGCCAGGCGTCATCGTGAAGCGTCGCACCTTCGTACGATCGGCAGCGATGGCCGTGACGGGGACCCTGCTCGTACCGCGCGTGGCGCATGCGGGTCGCAGGGCCGATGTGGTATTGCGTGGAGCGACGGTGTTCGACGGCACGGGCGCGGCGGGGCGTGAGGTCGATGTGGGATTCACCGGAGACCGCATCACGGACGTCGGCTCGAACGTTGCCGCCGGCTCGATCGAGATCGACCTGCGCGGGCTGGCATTGGCTCCCGGCTTCATCGACATCCATTCGCATGCGGACCTCTCTCTGCTCATCAACAACAACGCGGAGAGCCGGATTCGGCAGGGTGTGACGCTAGAGGTCGTCGGTCAGGACGGTGGCTCGATCGGGCCCTGGTCAGACGCGGCGTTCGAGTCCACCCGCGACCGGTACCGCGATCAGTACGGCGTCGAGATCGACTTCCGTGATCCGGCTGGTTTCCTGGACCGCATGGAGCGCGAGCGCCCCGCCGTGAACCTCGCCACGATGGTCGGGAACGGAGCCCTGCGCGGTTTGGTGGTGGGGAACGTCGATCGGCCGGCGACTGAAGCGGAGCTGTCGCGCATGAAGCAGTTGCTGCGCGACCAGATCAACGCCGGCTGCGTCGGGCTATCGTCGGGACTGGAGTACGCTCCGAGCGGATTCGCGGACGCTGCCGAACTCGTCGAGTTGGCTTCCGTGCTGCAGGGAACCGGATACCCCTACGCCTCACATGTGAGGAACGAAGACGATCGGTTGCTGGGCGCGATCGAAGAGGCCCTGCACGTCGGCCGTGTGGCGGGTGTTCCGGTCCAGGTATCACACCTCAAGGCCCAGGGCCAGCGCAACTATTGGAAGGCCCACGCGGCGCTGAGTCTCATCGAGCAGGCGCGTGCGGACGGCGTCGACGTACACTTCGACCGGTATCCGTACACCGCTTATGCGACGGGTCTGTCCAACCTCTTCCCGAGCTCGATGCGCAGCGGCGGCAGCCAGGCCTTCTTGGGTCGCCTGCGTGATCCGGAGACGGCGGGCCGCCTGGAGCGGGCGTGCCGGGACAAGGTCGCGCTGCTCGGTGACTGGAACTCGGTGCAGATCACGAGTACGAACGCTGCCACGGCATGGGCGCGTGGGCGCCGCATGGGCGACCTGTCCCAGGATCGCGGGCGGGAACCCTATGCGCTGACGCTCGAGTTGCTGGAGGCCAATGGCGGCAGCGTGGGCATGATCGGGCACGGCATGGGCGAGGAAAACACCGCCAAGATCCTGGCGCATCCCTTGGGCATGCTCTGCTCGGACGGCGGGGCCTACGCCCCCTACGGGCCGCTTTCGGGAGGCTCGCCGCACCCCCGAGGCTATGGCTCGTTCGCGCGCCTGCTCGGCCACTATGTGAGGGAATCGGGGGCGCTCTCCCTCGAGTCCGCTGTACACAAGATGACCGAGATGCCCGCGAGGAAGCTGCGCTTGGAGGGCCGAGGCGTCGTTCGCGTGGGAGCCTTCGCCGACCTGGTGGCGTTCGATCCGGAGTCGGTCGCCGACCGGGCGACGTTCGAAGACCCGCACCAGTATCCGGTGGGCATTCCACTGGTGATCGTGAACGGTGTGATGACGATTCGGGACGGCGAGCAAGCTGGTGACCTCGGGGGACGCGCCGTGCGAGGCAGTGGGGGCGCCTAGCCAGCTGCGCGGACGCCTGGAGCTACCGGCGCGGTATTCACCTCTGGGAATGCCGTCACTGATCCGGCGGCCGCGATCACACGTCTCGAGACGAGTTCATTCGCAACATCCGTCCCGCTGGGCACCTTCACATTCACTCGGACGGGGAACTAGTGCGTTCGCATCAGAACCGGTACACGTAGTTCATCTTCACGGACCCGCCGCGCGACAACCGGATCAGGTCGCGGTCGTCCAGGAGGTTCGACCCGAGGTTCTGCCAGTTGTGGGTGTAGACGAAATACAGGTCGTTACCGGGCTTCAAGATCCAACGGATACGGCCGAAGAACCCTACCAGCTGGGTTTGATCGTCGTACCGGAGTTGGCCCGTCGTGCTGATCCACGGATTCGGGCTCCAGTCCGTCTCGAGCTCGTAGAGGTTCGCGTCGAAGCTTCCCTGCGGTAGCGACACCTTGTTGATCTGCAGGTTGGTGCCGACGCTGACACCCGGATTCGGCCGGAAAGTGATGCGACCGCCGAAGCCGGTGCGGGTACCACTCCAGAAGCCCGACCGGTTGAGTCCTCCAAAGATGGAAACCCGCCGCTGCCCTGCGGTGCCGCCTCGGATCGAGTACTCCCAATTCGTGTATTCGCCGGGCTCGATCGCGATGCCGTCGCTCACTTCATACCCGAAATCCAGGTACTCGTAGGTGCGCTTGGCGGTGAAGGTGACGTTGTCTCCGCTCTCGAAGCGTAGCCCGAGGACGGTGAAGTCCCACTCACGCTCTTCCAGGATGCCCGTACCCAATTCGGTTTGGTTTCTGAATTGAGCTGAAAAATTCAGATTGCGAATCCAGTCGATACTCTCGGGGCGCGGCGCGTAGCCGATCCGCGGCTCAAAGCGGCGAAAGCCGTTGCGGGTGATGAACCCCATGGTGGGCCGATAGTCGTCACCGAACTCGCGGTAGGAGATGTGCCCCGACCAGATGTCATTGGGGAAATTGAGGCGAACGCCGCGCGCTGAGAGGTCCCCGAGCGATCGCTCCTCGCTCGGGTCGGGGTTCGAGTTCCAGACTACGAAGGCCTCGAGTTCGGCGTTGTTGTTACCCATGAAGTGGCGCGAGGCCATCTGGAGATCGACGCCCGCCGTCTGTCCGAGTTCCGGTGCGAACCCGGACGCATCCGGCGAGGTCGCGCGCCGCGTATAGATGGCGCCGATCGAGGACTGCTCAAAGATCCGCCTCTTCACCCGGGCGGCGGTAAAGCGCTCGGTGGGGACGGTCGTGTCCCCGTAACTTTCGTCGAAGAACGTCTGTTCGCCGGTTCCGATCTGGTAGAGGCCCACCTCGTAGGCTCCTACCTGGCCCGTGACCCGAGTACCGTAGTCGATGGGAACTTGTTGGCCCGACTTGAGCCCGATCTGCCGTGAGAAGAACGGCTGCGGACCGCTGCGCGGCGCGAACGAAAAGATGCCTGATCCCTCCAGAAAGAAGTCGCGCCGCTCGGGGAAGCGCGTGGGGAAGCGCGTGAGGTTTACACGTCTGCTATCGCTCTCCACTTCCGCGAAGTCGGTGTTCACCGAGAGCGAAGCGCGTAGGCTGGACGTGATGCTGTAGTTCAGGTCCAAGCTGATGTCACCCGGGTAGGTGGTCGGTGTCGTGTTGCTAGGCACGTTGCGCCAACCCATGATGGAGGAGGGCACGGCCTCCAGTCCGAGGCCTTGGGACATGCCCTGCAGGCCCCTCAACTCGCCGGCGTACACCGGTCGGCTGAGCCCCTCGTTGCGGCGCCAGCCACGCCAGAGGATCTCCTCGTTGCGGCGTCGGATGGTACGCTGGAAGTTGATGCCCCACGTGTCGGAGCCGGGGTCGAAGTTCAGCGTCCGAAACGGGATCCGGACTTCTGCGGACCACCCGTCCGGGCGGCGTGCGGTGCGTGCCTCCCAGATACCGTCCCACGCCTTGCTGGACCCGCCGCCGAAACCTCCGCCACCGGAGCCGCCCCGACCTCTGCTGCTGCCGCTGATGAGGCCGTCCCCCATGAGTCCGGCCGCGTTGATCTCGAAGGAATAGCCCGTGCGTCCGTCCTGGAACGTGTCGAGGATCCACATGAAGCGGTCGTCGGTGCTCAGGAAGGCGTCCCGCTCGCGTTGAAAGGCCAGGATCCCTTCCGGGTCGTCATAAATGATCGCCCCGATGTACAGGTTGTCCTGATCGTAGGCGACCCACACTTCCGTGCGCTCGGACGGCTGTCCGCCCTCCACTGGCTCCTGCTGGGTGAAGTCCGAAATGGGTACCGCGATGGACCAGAACTCCTCCACGATGCGCCCGTCGAGATCGATGCTCACGCCTTCGGGTAGCCGGTACGCCTCGAGCGCGGGAAGCTCGTCCTCGTCCGACTGCTGCGCGGCGATGGAGGCCGCGCAGGAGAGGGCCAGGCACCCGGTGGTAACGGCGAGTAGCGCCGTTCGCTTCATTAGAGGTAGCTCCGGTCACAATTAGTCCCGGGCGCAGGTCGCACCCGGGGATATCATCCGAGACACTTTCGCGTGTACCGCTGTTGCGTTCCCCGGAGAGAGACCATGACATGCTGAAGGTGCGCAGGGGGACGGGATCAGTACATTTTCCGACATGACGTTACGCGAGCGGACGAGTCCGCAGAAGGCCCCGTTGGGCGCAGATGACCTCGATGCTCTGGTGACTACGTTGCAGCGGCGGTTCACTGAGCGCGTGGATACACCATGGGGCGAAACGGATTTCGAGGCCCTGGCTCTCCGAGTTTTCGAGTACCAGTTCCGGCACAACGCGACGTACCAGGGCTTCTGCCGCGGACGGGGCGCGAGTCCAGAATCGGTGCAATCGTGGCGAGAGATTCCTGCCGTCCCTGCAACCGCGTTCAAGCACCTGGACCTGGTCGCCTGGAGTCCGCACGGTGTCGAGGCGGTGTTCCATACCAGTGGGACGACCAGAGACGGGGGCGCGCGCGGACGACACCTCGTTCCACGGCTGTCGCTCTACAGAGCGTCGTTGCTGCCTCCCTTCAAGGCGCACCTGTTGCCCGACAGGGACCGGATCCGATTCGTTTCCCTCATCCCGTCACCAGAGGAACAGCCGCGCTCGTCGCTCTCGCACATGGTGGGGATGGCGGGAGAGGCGTTCGCCAGCGAAGTGTACTGGGGAGTCGACGGTTCGGGCACGATCCTACGAGAGGCGCTCGCCGATGCGTTCCGCTCGGCGAACAAGTCGGCGGAGCCGGTGCTGCTGCTAGGAACCGCCTTCGCCTTCGTGCACGCGCTCGACCAGCACGACCTCGGCCCTCTGCCGGCTGGCAGTCGCATCATGGAAACCGGCGGCCTCAAGGGACGTTCACGCGAGCTGCCAGCGGCCGAGTTGCGGCGGGCCCTCAGCGCGGCGACAGGGGCGGCACTGGACCACATCGTCAGCGAATACGGGATGACCGAGTTGCTGTCCCAGCTCTACACCCCTGTGCTGAGCGAGCGGGACTCCGGTATCGAGCTCGTGCCGCCACCTTGGTTGCGCGTGCGGGCCCTCGATCCCACCACGCTCGAGGAAGTCGCAGAGGGCAGCGACGGGCTGCTCGCCTTCTTCGACCTGGCGAACGCCGGCTCCGTGAGCCACGTGCTCACCGAGGACGTGGGATCGGTCACGCGCGGACGCGTGCGTCTCGCGGGGCGCTTCGACGGCGCGGAGCCACGCGGTTGCTCCCGTACGATGGACGAGCTCATGACCGCCGCGGCTACCCCGCAGTGAGTCGCGTCTTCGATGCATGGGCGCTGCCGCCTGGTTTCGAAGTTCCCGAGCGCCCGGACCTCTCGTTCGAGGCGGGCCAGCAGACGGTTGGGTATCTCGACGCCGATCCCGATTGGTTGCACGGCCTGCTCGACACGCTCTGCGACGCCAGGACGCGACTGCTCAGGCGGACGGCGCGTGACATCGCGGCGGCGCTCGGCGCGGTGGGCGCTCGCTTCCTCGACCCTGGAGACTCCGTGCGGGCCGAGGCGCTCGAGCTTCTGCCCGCCGAATCGGGGCTGTCGCCACAGATGGCGACCGTCGTACTCGACGGCATGGCTGGCGACTGGGGAGAGGAGCGTCTGTGGGCGGTGCTCGCAGCGGAGTTCGGTGACGATGCCTGTCTGGATGCGTTCGTCGCGCGGGGGTGGCAGAGGTCCATGGCGACCGGCCCGAGCCTCTGTTTGCAGGTCGTTTCGGGCAGTGTGCCCGGTGTCGGCGTCACCGCGCTGATTCGGAGCTTGCTGGTGAAGTCCCCCACGCTGCTCAAACCGGGCCGCGGGGACTCCGTGCTGCCTGTCCTGTTCGCCTCGGCCCTTGCCGAGGCGGACGCCGAGTTGGCGGAGGCGCTCGCCGTCGTTTACTGGCCAGGCGGTAGTGAAGCGCTGGAGGAAGCCGCGCTCGCCCGGGCCGACACGGTGGTCGCATACGGTGGGGACGACGTCGTGCGCTCGCTCCGCGACCGTGCGCCGGTGACGACCCGTTTCGTGGCCTATCACCACCGCGTCAGCGTTGGCGTAGTGGGTCTCGAAGGGTTGCAGGAAGCGATCGCCGAGCAGGGCGCCGCGGCGCTGGCGAACGCGGTGGCGATCTTCGACCAGCGCGGGTGCGTCTCCCCACAGGTGGTGTACGTGGAGGAAGGAGGTGAGGTCAGCCCCCGTGCCTTCGCCGGGCTCCTCGCCACCAGCCTCGCCGCGCTCGAGCGGGACCTTCCCGGCGGGCTGCTCGACAGAGCCGAAGCGTCGGCGCTCCATCAAATGAGGGGAACCGCCGAGCTGATGGCCGCGTCGGATGGCGGGGTCGAGCTCCAACACGGAGGCGATGCGCACTGGACCGTGATCTTCGATCCCGCCGCTACGCTCCTCACAGCGTACACAGGCCGGTCCGTCCAAGTGAAGCCGCTCTCGGATCTAGCCAGACTGCCGGACCTGCTGGCCCCGATGCGGGCGCACTTGCAGACCGTGGGCGCTGCGGGATTGGGAGATCGGGGGACGGCGCTGGCGGTACGACTGGGCCGCGTGGGCGTTTCACGTGTGGTCCCGTTCGCCGAGGTGCCCTTTCCGCCGCCGTGGTGGCACCACGATGGAGGAAGCCCGCTGGGCGACCTCGTGCGTTGGTTCGATCTCGGAGGCGTGTGAGCAACTGCCCGAGCTACTCGTCGCAGCTACTCGGCGAGCTACTCGCCGTAACCGCCCGGCGAGCTACTCATCTTCGTCGGGCTGTTGCTCCGCTCGCCAAACGACCATCTGACGTCCCCCTTTCGGATTCTCTTCGACACGAATCGTCAGGGTGTCCCCTTCGTCGATCCCCAGGTGTTCCCTCATGTCCTGGGGAATCGTAACCCGCCCACCGACGCCGACCGTGACGTCCGTATAGTAGAGGGTACGATATATGGCCATGCAACTCCTCCGGTTTCGTTCTATAGCCACATAAGCTAAGCCTAAACGCGATTCTCCTGAAGAGAGTTCCTGCCGCTTGCGTAGTGCACCGCGAAGCACCGAATGGGCGCTCGCCCACCGTTCCCCATCAGACATGAGCACGAGCATGAGCGACAATGGATTCGCCGTGCGGCTGGAAAGCGTCACCAAGCGCTTCGGCAAGCACACCGCGGTCTCGGGCCTCGACTTCGAGGTCCCGCGAGGCGTGATCTGCGGACTCCTCGGCCCCAACGGGTCGGGCAAGACGACCAGCATTCGCATGATCATGGGGATCCTGAACCCCGATGAGGGTCGCGTGAGCCTCTTCGACTCGGACCCCGACGTCACGCGTCGCACCAAGGTGGGCTACTTGCCGGAGGAACGCGGGCTCTACAAGAAGATGAAGGTCCTGGAGTTGCTCACCTTTCTCGCCGAGATCCGAGGTGTGAAGCGCGGCGAGGGGCGCAAGCGTGCCGGCGAATGGCTCGAACGGCTCGGTCTTACCCCCTGGGCGGACAAGCGGGCCGAGGACCTCTCCAAAGGCATGCAGCAGAAGGTGCAGTTCATCGGGACGGTCCTGCACGAGCCCGAGTTGCTCATCCTGGACGAGCCCTTCAGCGGACTCGACCCGATCAATCAAGATGTGCTCGAGCAAATCGTGCGCGACTTTCACGCCAAGGGGACGACGATCCTCTTCTCGACGCACCTCATGCACCAGGCGGAGCGCCTGTGCGAGCGCGTCTGCTTGATCTCGAGCTCGAAGAAGGTCCTGGATGCCGACCTCAAGGAGCTCAAGATCGCGGAGCGAAAAGGAGTCGTGGCGGTCGAGTTCGAGGGAACCGACACGTGGATTCGCGGCCCGGAGGTGGATCGAATCGAGGAGGTCGACGGTTCGCTCCACCTATTCCTGCGGGACGGGGCCGATCACCAGCCGATCTTGGCGCGGGCCGTGCAGTCCGACGCGCGCATCCTGCGCTTCGATGTCGTAGAACCGACTCTGCACGAGATCTTCGTGCGCCACGCAGGAGCGGATGCGGTTGGTGACGCCGGGTTGCCCCAGGGTGTCAAAGGGAACGCCACCTGATGTGGCACAACGTGTGGGCGGTCATCCGCAGGGAGTACCTACAACGCGTGCTCTCCAAGTGGTTCATCCTGGTGACCATCGCCGCCCCGATCCTGATGATCGCGATGATGGTGCTTCCCGCGTTCTTCGCTAATCGCAGTGAACAGGCGCAGCGAGATATTCTCGTGGTCGACGGCACGAACGTGCTGTACGAGCGCCTCCAGTCAGACTTCGAGGCCGGCGGCTACACGGTCGTTGAGGAGCCGTGGACCATCGACGTGATCAGCGAACTGCGCCAGCGGGCGTCGGATGGTGATATCGGCGGCTTCCTGGTGCTCGACGAGTTGACGCTCGAGAGCGGTGAGGCCGTGATGTACACGGACGACGGGGTCTCGACGTTCCGACGCCTCACGCTGCGTAGTGCGATCGTGCGAGCCGCGCTCGAGTATCGGCTCGAACAACAGGAAGTGGACGCGAGCGCGATGCTCTCCGGTGGAGAGCTACGCATCGAGATGCTCGCAGACGGGGGCTCGGACATGGACGACCCACGATTCGTGGTCGCGTACGCGGGAGCCTTCTTCCTGTACATGGTCATTCTCCTCTACGCGGTCTCCGTGATGCGGGCGACGCTCGAGGAGAAGACCAATCGGCTCGCGGAGGTCATCGTCTCATCGATGGAGCCCTGGCATCTCATGCTGGGGAAGATCCTGGGCGTGGGGGCCGTCGGGCTCACACAGATGGCGGTTTGGCTGTCGATGGGGGCGCTGGCGGTCGGGGCCGGCATCCCCGTGCTGCTCGCGGCCCGCCCAGACCTCGTCGGGCTGGAGAGCACGTCGGACATATTGCCGGGCCTCGGATTGTTGCTGCTCTTCGTGGGTTTCTTCACCTTCGGCTTCTTCATGTATGCGGGCTTGTACGCGGCCGTCGGCGCGATGTGCAGCACGGATGAAGAGGCGCAGCAGGCGCAGTTCCCGGTCATGACGTTCCTGATCCTCCCGATCGTTTTCGTGACCCAGGCGATCGAGGACCCGCTCTCGCCCCTGGCTACCTGGCTCTCAC
>Ga0315339_1002122_pt1 | contig 15586 bp, 13 predicted proteins | sample ASW17metaG_FD_204514 | JGI IMG/M metagenome (GOLD analysis project Ga0315339, IMG submission 204514) | Ammonia-oxidizing marine archaeal communities from Pacific Ocean, United States - ASW #17 | ecosystem: Environmental > Aquatic > Marine > Oceanic | place: USA: California | collected 2016-12-05
AAAATCAATTGGACCTTTTAAAAAGTAAGTATGGTCGTCATGTGTCAGAAAGTGATAAAGGCGGCGAAAATACGAAAACTACTGACAGTTCTCTGACTTCCACACAGGAAAATACTTCTGATACTCAGGTAAAATCCAAAGGTGAAAAACCGTCCTCACCAAAGGACGATACTGCCTTAAATACCACAACAATCGAATACACTACGGGAAAGATCTATATATGTGGAGGGAGGCAATTAAACACAATTTTCATTTTCCATGAAGACCCTTCCAAATCAGAGTTGGTGGACAAAAGTAGGGGGGTAAGAACAAAATTGATTACAGAACACAATGATAAGGGACAGGACACGTTCTCTGCAGAATTTCCTATAAGAGGGGTGCAGGTGAAAATGTCTGGTTGGGTTAAAGGTAAAAAGGGAAGTGTAAAAATATCGATAAACGCACAAGGCATGACATGTCGCGAAAGAAAAAAACTTGTTCTGGTAGATCGTCATGTGTCTGAAAATGATAAAGGCGGCGAAAATACGAAAACTACTGACAGTTCTCTGACTTCCACACAGGAAAATACTTCTGATACTCAAGTAAAAGCCAAACGTGAAAAATCGCCCCCACCAAAGGACGATAAAGTAAATAAGGCCGAGAAAGTCCAAATAGGGGGAATTGGATTTCCTTCTGGCTCAATAGAAGACGAGGATGTAGTGAAGTTACTTCTTGGAAATACCCTTTTCTACCACTCCAGTAGATCTGGAAAATCAACCCGATATATTCAGCATGGAGGGAAGGCCACGTTTTGTAATTCCAATAGAAAGAAGTGCTCCGATGATGATAAGGTTTCTAAATGGAAAAGCGATAATAGATTTTGTCTAAAAGAGCCCTTTGTTAATCGAGGATCTTGGTGGTGTATTACAAATGCTAAATATGATGATAAATCAGGAACGCTAAAAGGCAATGGAACGGGGGGGACAGGAGCTTATTTTACATGGAAAGTTTATCGGGGTAATTACAAGCCTTTTTAAACTTCCACTTTTGGTGATTCCAGATGGATACAACAAAGGTGTTTGTGCCGAAATAGCTTCTTAGACAATCCTCCACACCACAAAAATTTTCTCACTCGGTCGGGTATATACAGGGCCTAGCCGGGTGGCCCATGCCTGCCCCCGTGCATCATCTATCTTTATTTCTACACTGTGGAAGAGCAGGTATGAAATTCATTACTAATGTGGTTAGTATAGTATAATATGGTAACCGTTGTATAGTATAACCAACTGTATTATAATAATTAATATGTTTATGGCTTAGGCTCCTGACGCCCCAGCCAAATGTTCTACGGAGCAGGAGTTGTAATTTCGTACGTAATGTCGTACGATATCAATTATGTCAACGATCAGTGCAAGCGAGGCTCGCGCAAGGCTCTATCGTCTTATCGATGAAGCTGCGGAGTCCCACGAGCCGGTGCGCATCACCGGCAAACGCCACAATGCAGTGCTGCTCTCGGAAGAGGATTGGGAGTCCGTCCAGGAGACGCTCTACTTGATGTCAATTCCGGGAATGCCGGAATCGATCAAGACCGGCTTAGAGACGCCTGTTGAAAAATGTGATGAGGCACTCGACTGGTGAGCTGGCGTGTCGTCTTTACGGCACATGCCAGGCGCGACGCAAAGAAGCTGGCCAGCAGCGGGCTCAAGTCTCGGACGCAGGAGTTGCTTGACCTGCTGGCTGATGATCCGTACCGGACACCGCCGCCATACAAGAAGCTGCTGGGTGATCTCACAGGCGCATTTTCGCGCCGCATCAACATTCAGCGCCGCCTCGTATACCAGGTCTTGGACAGCGAACGCGTCGTTAAGGTTATACGAATGTGGAGCCACTACGAGTAATTCGGCTCACTGCACCGATTCATCTTACCAATTAGTTAGGCGGCCATTCGCCCTTGAAGGGCTGACGTAGCGCCCGTTCCACCAACTCAAGACGATCCTGGCCGTAGAACATATCGCCATCGACGAAGTACGTCGGTGAGCCAAACACCGAGCGCGCGATGGCTTCTTCAGTGTTGGCCTCGTAGGTCGCCTGCACTTCCGGCGTCAGCGCTGCGTCGAGAAGTGGTTCCGGCTCGACTCCGACAGCACGGGCAAGATCGGCAAGGGTCGCACGATCGGCCAGATCGGCGTCATCTTGCCAGTGGGCTTCCAGCATCGTATGGGCAAGCTGGTCGACCTCAACCCCCTGATTCAGCCCGGCGATCAGCATGCCGTTACCCAGCGCCATATCATTGTCGTGATGCGTCGGCCTGCCATTCATCACAGGGGCGTTCCGGTACTCCGACCAGCGCGCGATCTCGCGCTTGAAAAAATACTGACGGTGCCTGCGCGAACGTTCCTTGAACGGCATGGACCCCGCTGCCGACATGCCCTTGTCCAAATTGTAGGGGCGGTGGTCGATGCGCCGTCTTGCCTCACGGGCAATCTCCATCAGGCGGCGCGAGCCCAGGTACGCGAACACCGAGTGCGCCGAGTAGAAGTATTCGATTATGGGCACCGTGATTCCTCGCAGTCAGAGGTCAACGCCGCGGCGAGGTTCACGACGCCACAGGGAAATTGAGCTCAATCTTCACGCCGTCGACATCGTGAAGGAATATCTGCCGCCGCGCGCCCGGCTTGCCTTGTTCGCGAAAATCGAGGTTCATCACTTTCAGATGCGCGCAGGTACCTTCGAAATCGCTGAATCGAAAGGCGACGTGATCCAGCGCGCCGTCGGACTCGCCCGCCCTTTCTTGGCCCACGATCAGATGTACGACCGGTCGCGGACCGAGATAAAGCTAGGCACCCGTGAAGCCGGGCCGCGGTGGCGCCCCCTTCACCAGGCCGATGACGTCCTCATAGAACCGCACCGACCTGTCGAGGTTTGCGACCTTAATCGTGTAGTGATCGAGATCTTCGATAGCCATTGTGGCCCCCCGCTTGCCCGTCGCCTCTAATCGAAATCAGGCGCGACCCCCGGCGGCACGGAAAACCCGAGGTCGCCCCGCGCGATCACGGCTTCGCGGCCACCGTTCGCCTCGAGCTGCGCTGCCTGCCGTGCCTTGGCCCGGGCATCGACTTCTTCCGGATCGCACACCGTCCTGAGCCTCGCTTCGCACTCTTTGATGACTTCGGCAAAGGCCGGATCGCCGGCGAGGTCCATCAATTCTTCCGGATCGGCCTCGAGATCGAAAAGCTGGGGTTCGTACTTCACGTAGTAGACGAATTTGTACTTGCCGTTCCGGATCATGAAGGCGCCAGTCGTCGATCCCATGGCGTGGTATTCCGACAACACGGTGCGGTCGAGGGTCGCACCGATGGCCAGGTCGAACAGCGAGACGCCGAGATGATCCTCGTCGAACATCTCTTCGCCGGCCTCTCCCACACACTCCATGATGAATGGGTAGACGTCGATGTGGGTCAGTGGCGCGTCTCGTACAACGCCCTCCGGAATATCATCGCCGGTGATGATCATGGGCACGGCGGCGGATTCCTCGTACATCGTCGATTTGCCCCACAGTCCCCGTGCGCCGAGATTGTCGCCGTGATCCGAGGTGTAGAGGACCCGGGTCTGGTCCGTGAGGCCGCAGCCGTCGAGGGTGCGCATGATCTTGCCGATCTGCTCGTCGACAAATGTGCACAGGCCGAAGTATCCAGCCCGCGCTCTCCGCACCATGTCGTCACTCGTGAAATGGTCGTCGTAATTGCACGCCTCGGCATAGTCGCGGATGTATGGATGGTTCGGCCGCTCGTCTTCCGCGTAGAGCTTCGGCCAAGGCAGATCAGGGTTGCGATAGTACTCGTAGAAGTACTCGGGCGGTGCAGTGAGCGGGAAATGGGGGCTCGCAATCGAGACAAACAAGACCCAGGGCTTGTCGGTGTGTTGCGGCGCGGTTTCCTGTAACCAGACTTGGGCGCGTGCTGTCGTGTCGCGATCATAGCGCGTGTAGCTGGACTCGCCCGGACCCGCCATGCCGGCAACCTTCCAGGCGCCCTTGCGGACGGGCAGGTCCTTCCGGATCAGGCCCATTGTGTCCCCTTTGCCCTCGATGACGTGCATGGGGATGATTTCTTCATTGAAGCCGTTGTCGTCGTCGGTTGAGCGAAAATGCAGCTTGCCGATCGAATCGACTCGGTGCCCCTTGTCGCGCAAGCGATGGTGCCAACTCGGGATGGTGCCTTCGTACGGATCGGCGTTGTCCCAATGGCCGACCTGGTGGATATATTTGCCCAGCGCGAACGAGGCGCGCGCCGGGATGCAGATCGGCGAGCAGGTGTAGGCGTTCGTGAATCTCGTTCCCTTGGCCGCCAGTTCGTCCATATGTGGCGTCCGGACCATGTCATGGCCGTAACATCCCGCCAGCGCCTTCTGGTGTTCGTCCGAAAACAAGATGAGGAGGTTTTTGGGCTCCATCGCGTCCTCGCTGTTCAATCCGGTTGCGGCGTGGGTATATCACATCGCCTTATCCTGAACACTGTCACGATCGCCCGGTTTTGCGCCTGCGCCGGATAACCGGTTAGTCTCCGTCCAATTCGAATACAAGGACCGTTTTAAGGAGGATCAACATGGTGAAACGGGTTGTCGTAACTGGGGCAAGCGGCAAGGTTGGACGGCCAACAGTGTACGGGCTATTGGAGCACGGTTACGAAGTCCTCGCGGTGGACAAGATTCCGTTTCCGGATCCAAAAGTGCCGTCGACAATCGTCGATCTCGATGACTTTGGCGCCACCTGGGACCTGATGAACGGAGTGCTCCGTCGCATGGAGAGCGGCCCCGACGCGGTCATCCATATGGCGGCCGGCCTGCCGGGCAAGCAGACCAACGCGTATACGTTCCACACCAACATGCTCGCCAAATACAACGTCTTCGAGTCCTGTGCCCGGGTCGGTATCAAGCGCGTCGTCTGGGCTTCCAGCGAGACCATCCTCGGCCAGCCGTTCGATCAAGCGACGCCGCCATATGCGCCGCTCGATGAGATTCCGCCGCGCACCGAGGTATTCTTCTCGGGCTACGCGCTCTCGAAGATTCTCGGCGAGGTCATGGCCCAACAGTTCGTTCAGTGGTATCCGGACATGAGCTTCGTGGGTCTTCGCATCGCCAACGTGCGGGACGCCGAGGCCGGCGACTACGAAGAATTCAAAGAATGGCACAAGGACCCCATGACCCGGAGATGGAATCTCTGGGGTTATGTCGATAACCGTGACGTAGCGCAGGCCTGCCGTCTCGGGCTTGAGGCTGATGTCATCGGTGCGGAAGTCTTCATTGTTGCCGCCGCGGAGACCGTTATGACGAGGCCCAACAGTGAGTTGATGAAGGCGGCGTATCCAGACGTCGAGCTCAAGGAGGGGACGGGAGATTTTGAGACATTGCTGTCGATTTCGAAGGCTCGCGAGGTATTGGGCTACGAGCCCAAACACAAGTGGCGAGACTACATCGATGTGTAGCCATACACTGCGCAGCGGATCGTTAAAGTGCCGCCGACAATATTTTGACCTCGGGCGCTCGCCAATCGCCTGGATCGCATTGAGGCGCACAACGAACTCCTCGAGGATGAACTCATCGCCTATCTGATGGGCCTTCATCCGGCGGGGTCGTTCCGTGTGCCCCTCACGGCAGAGTTTAATTTGATCTAACCGCCGCGTTGGGTGGTCCACCAGCGGCGCCAGGCAGCCGTGTCGTAGCCGAGCCGCTGACCGGTGACCGCACCAAGGGCGCCGACGAAATCGCCCTTCAACCAGAGCGGATCTTCGTCGCGCTCAAGGCGCGTGATCAATGCCTCGACGGTCTCATCGTCCGACTGACTGAGACGCGCGATGGTCCAGGCGGCGAGCGGCGGCAGGTCGAAGTACTTTTCGGCGCGGTTGTTTTCTGTCCTCCAGGTCTCGGCGAGATACGACAGCGGCACGCGCCCGTACCCGATCCGCGCCATCGCCCACAACAGATTCCAGCGCGCCAAAGTGGCGGCAGAGATCATGACGCAACCGCCGATGAGACCGATTTCGGTATCGGGAAACGCCGCGTCGAGCCGTTTGCCCAACTCTCGTCCAATCTGCGCATCCGCCTGATCGGCATGGCGCTCATATGTCTTGGGATCGTTGAGCGACGCGTCCAGGGCCGCGAGCAAATCTTGCCGTGCCGCATTGGCCGTCACGGGCGGTTCGGGCTGTGGAACATCAGAGGCAGTTGTTAAAACCGTTTCAACTCTCGCGGAGGAGGGGGTCCCCAAAGCGTGCCACGATCGTCGGCTCCCTCGGTGCCCACGTAGACAGACCCTGCGTAATGCTCCGCATCGAGTGGTGCGCCGTCCGGGAAAAGCTGCACTTGCTCCCAATTTCTGCCGTCACCGGACCGCCACAAAATGCCGCTGTCCCCTTCGACGGCGATCGCCCAAAGGTCCTTGCCCACGGCCATATCCCGCACCCAGAATCCCGCCAGGCCCTCGACGGGCTCGGCGGTCTTGCCGTCGTAGTGCCACGCCGTCAGCCCAGCGCAATTGCCGCGCGCCGAAACTTACCTGGCGAAACAGCTTTCAACTGATCCGCGGCAGCGCGCCCAAAGCTTTCACGCATCATTCCCTCACTCGCCGAAAGCGAAGGCGTCCATACTCAGGCTGCGAAATACGTAGCTTTGGTGAATGCGGCGCCCCTTGCCGCTCACATCGCCGGCACCGAGCGCGACGTAGAGAGGCATCAGGTGATCATCCTCCGGGTTGGCGTCGATCGCGCCGGGCGCTCGTGCCCGGTAGTCGAGCAAGTCGTTGACCGCGCCGTTTTCGATGCCATCCGTCAGCCACGCCGCGAAGTCGCGTGCCCAATCGGGCGGCGGGTCATCGGCTTGACCGGCCCGGTAGGCGCCGATGGCATCGCCCAGATTGTGAGTGACATTCCCGCTCGCCAGCACAAGGACTCCTTCTTCGCGCAACGAGCGTAGCGCCCGTCCGACCGCCAGATGATGCCCCGGACTCTGCGGCCACTGCATTGACAATTGCGTGACCGGGATGTCCGCGTCGGGGTACATCAGTTTCAGCGGAATCCAGGCACCGTGATCCAGCCCGCGGCCGGCATCGAGATCGACGTCCATACCGCTTTGCTGCAACAGGTCTGCGGTCCGCCGGGCGCTGGATAGGTCGCTTCATAGAGCGGTTGCGGGAAATTATAGAAATCGTAGATCGTCTCTGGATTCTCCGACGTACTGATCGCCGGTGTTTCGGTGTTCCAATATGCCGACACGCAGACAATGGCGTCAGGGCGCCCCAGCGTTTCGCCCAGTCCGGCCAGGAAATCTCGGACGGGCGCGGGGTCCAGCAAAAGGGTCGGCGGGCCGTGGGAGATGAAGATGCTTGGAAATGACGCTATGAGTGATTTCCTGAAGAAGCTTCGCTAGAGCAGATCGGGTTTAAATGGAATCACTACGTGATCCATTTAGGCGTGTGAATTTGCTCTAACCAGTTAAAAGTAGGCCAAATTTGCCTCCTGAGTTGGAAACGTTACAGTTTCCAACTCAGGAGGATTTGCTCTAGGGCAGGTCCGCGAGCACGATATCCGTGTCGTCGATGGCGCTGACATCGATGTGCGTTTCACTCTCAATAGAAACGCCGTCACGAGCATTCACGTCGATGCCGTTCACCTGGAGCCGTCCCACGGGTGCCACCAGATAGGCACGCCGGCCTTTTCCCAACTGGTGTGTCACCGATTGACCGGCCAGAAGCGCGGCGCCGTAGAGCGTCGCGTCCTGGTTGATCCGAAGCGCGTCGTTGATCTCCGCCTCGCCTGAGGCCAGTGCCAACAGCCGGCCCTGGCGGTCGGGTGTGGGAAACCGGGCCACCGACCAGCCGGGCGTGAGACCTGTCTGCCGCGGTTCAATCCAGATCTGAAATAGTTGGGTTGCCTCGTCTTCATTGTTGTATTCGCTGTGGGCGATACCGGTTCCGGCTGTCATCACCTGCACGTCGCCAGCCGCCGTGCGGCCTTCATTCCCCAGATTGTCGCGGTGCGTGATGGCGCCGCGCCGGACATAGGTGATGATCTCCATGTCCCGGTGGGGATGCGGGTCGAAGCCTGTGCCCGGCGCAATCGTATCGTCGTTCCAAACGCGAAGCGGCCCCAAACCCATGCGCGCGGGATCGTAGTAGCTCGCGAAGCTGAAGTGATGGCGGGCGTCCAGCCAGCCGTGCTCCGCGTGGCCCAGCGACTCGAACTTGGCGATTGAGATCATGAGTCCTATTCCGCGGCGCGCGCGGTTGCAGTGGGCAGGCGATCGCGGTCGTGCGGGCGCGTGAAGTCGAGCGCCGGCCCCGTCGGCACGATGCGGAAGGGATTGATGCTCTCGTGGCTCTCGTAATAGTGCCGCTTAATGTGGTCCATATTCACGGTATCGGCCACCCCTGTGTACTGATAAAGCTCCCGCAGATAGTTGCTCAGGTTCGGGTATTCCTCGATCTGCCGCTTGTTGCATTTGAAGTGCCCGACGTAGACGGCATCGAATCGGATCAGCGTCGGAAACGCCCGCCAGTCCGCTTCCGTGACGCGATCGCCGGCGAGATACCGCTGCGTATCGAGGCAGACCTCCAGATCGTCGAGAGTCGCAAACAACGCAGTGACGGCTTCTTCATAGGCTTCCTGCGTCTGGGCAAAGCCTGATTTGTAGACACCGTTATTGACGGTCTCGTAGATCGGTTCGTTGATGGCGTCGATGCTTTGCCGCAGGTCGGCGGGATAGAAGTCTGGATCGCCATCGCCCCACGCATTGAACACCGTGTTCAGCATGCGGATGATCTCGGACGACTCGTTGTTGACGATGGTCTGTTGCTCCTTGTCCCAAAGGATGGGGACGGATACGCGCCCGGTGTAATCGTCCTGGGCCTTCTTGTAGATCTCGCGCAGATAATGCGCGCCGTTGATGGCGTCGGGAATGCACCCGGGCCCATCGCTGAAGTGCCAGCCTTCGTCACTCATAAAGGGGTCGACGATCGACACCGAGATCACATCTTCGAGCTTACGCAGCGCCCGGAAGATCATCGTGCGATGGGCCCAGGGGCAGGCGTTGGAGACATAAAGATGGTAACGCCCTGGTTCAGCCTCGAAGCCGGAAGATCCATCGGCAGTCACGGCATTGCGGAATGACGTCGTGGCCCGCTGATAGCGGCCCTCGGTCTTCTTGTTGTCGTGCCAGCCTTTGTGCCACTCGCCGTCGACCATCCTGCCCATGATTCAGTCTCCCCATGTAAAGTTTGAGCGTTTGACGTCAGCCTACGAACGTGCTGACCATCGGCAAAGCCCTTTGATCAAATATTGACTTTTGCCGTCTGAGCTAATTTGGGTGTTTCCTGATAATTCACAATTTAATAAATTGAACAACACTGTTTCGTTTTTTTAACTAATAGAATGTATTCCGAAAAAACTTAGGTCAGGTCCTGCGAGACTATGGATCAGCTCAATGACATGGCGACATTTGCCAGCGTGGTCGCGGAGGGAAGTTTTTCGCGCGCAGCGCTTAGCTTGGGCCTGTCGAAAGCCACGATCAGCAAACGAATTAGCCGCCTGGAGGACCGGTTGGGCGTCCGCCTGCTCAACCGGACAACACGCCGGCTGAGTCTGACCGAAATCGGTTCAGCCTTTCACGAGCACTGCGCCCGGCTGGTTGCCGAAGCGGAGGAGGCGGAACAGACCGTAACCGCGCTCACGGCGAACCCCCGCGGGACGTTGCGGGTGAACGTGCCCATGAGCTTTGGCCGCCTGCACATTGCCCGGGCTATTCCTCAATTCCTCGCACAATTTCCCGACCTGAAAGTCGACATCACGCTGGATGATGCGTTCGTTGATCTGGTGCACGGGGGGTACGATCTCGCAATCCGCATCGCCGATCTTCCTGACTCCAGTCTGGTCGCCCGCCGGCTTGCACCGTCCCGGCGCGTGGTCTGCGGCAGTCCCGGGTATTTCCGCCGCCGCGGTGTGCCCGAAACGCCCGATGATCTCAGGAACCACGAGTGCCTGAGCTACAGGTATCTGGCGACGACCGGTTCCTGGCCTTTCAAGAGAGGGCAAAGAACCTGGAGTATTCCGGTAAATGGCAGCCTCAGTGCCAACAATGGCGATGTCTTGCTGGCCGCCGCGGTGGCGGGAACCGGGTTGGTTCTGGTGCCGACCTTTATGGTCGAACAGCAATTGCGCAGCGGCGCGCTGCGTCCGGTACTTGCGTCTTATGCCGAAAGCGACTTTGGGATTTATGCCGTCTACCCCCATCGCCGCCATGTCAGTGCCAAGGTACGAGCATTCGTGGACTACTTCGCTGAACGATTTGGGCCGGCGCCGTATTGGGACGAAGTATTGAACGAAGCGCGGTTGCCGGCCGACGGATCGTGACTGCGATCCATGCCGAACTTTGCCAGTCTTGGATGCTCGATCGCCTGCAAATGAAACTGGTTTCGGTTCGGTGGCTGTGGTATGCAGTCGCCTCCGGCGAGAGGGTTTTGTGATGTTGATCATCCGACATCGAAATATGTGGCGACGAAAAGCGCTCGTAGTGCGGCAAATGCCGCTGGTACGGCACTAGTCGTCCTTCGCCCCGCGCTTTTCCCTGGTGGATCGCGCGCCTTCCGAACCCCCTAAAAGTTACATCCATAAGGTCGAAACGCGTCTTGGACGTGTCTGCTGTCTTGGATGGCCGTTGTCGGAGCATCAGAGATGATTGAGATCAAGGCTGAACAGCCGCAACATTTCGAGGCGATCGAAAGCCTGCTGGATTCGGTATTTGGCGCCGATCGCCAATCGAAAACCGTATACGGTCTTCGCGAGGGCGTCTCCCCCGTCTTGGAGTTGTGCCACGTGGCCCTGGTCGACGGCGAGCTCCACGGTACGATCAGATACTGGCCCGTCGCGGTGCAAAGTGACGAACGCGGCCGGCCGGCCGATCTTCTGCTCTTGGGTCCGTTGGCGGTCGATCCGGTATTTCAGGGAGCTGGTCTCGGCAGAGCGCTCGTTGAGTATTCATTGATTCTGGCAGGACGGCGTGGGTATCACGCCACGGTTCTGGTCGGTAATGCGGCATACTACAGCCGATTTCGATTCGATAGAGCCGGAGCTCGTAAATTGAATCTTCCGGGCGAAGTCGATCAGGAACGCGTGCTGCTGCGTGAAATCAGCCGCGGCGCGGCGGCGCATTGTACTGGCACGCTGGTTCGCGTATCCGCGGCAGTGGCTGAGTCCTGCGCCACCAGTTAAGTGTCCCTAACGGCCTTCGCGGTGCCAAGCCATCATCAGGGCACCCAGGGCAAGCAGGAGCACGGCGAGGGCGGGAAACAGGGATGTTTGTTCAACGCCCGTGACGATATAGCTGCCGTTGGAGATGAGGCCCAACCAATCACCGCCGGCCGTGTCACGTTCGGGCCGGACAAATCGGACGTTCGGGATGCCCGAATGGCCCATCCAGTAGATGCCTCCGGCGGTGGCTTCGACCACGGGCTTCAGAATTTCGGCCGAGGTCCTGACGTCGGCGTATTCCTGAGCATTCAGGGAACCCACGACCGTCACCGCTTCGAGCTCGCTGTCCCTGGCCGAATACAGTCCCGTCTCCGTCACGGTGGCGGTTCCCAAGGCGCGGCCGCCGCCCTGATCCGTCAAGCGGACACGCAGCTGCTCACCGGATGGTGCGGTCACGGTGATCTGGGCGGGTAGGTCGCCAAGACTGCGGCGCGTGATTTCAAGCCGGTTGCCCCGCGCCGAGAGCCTCAAGTCCTCCTCTTCCAGGTCCGGCTCCTTCATCAGCCAATGCGCGAGCCGGCGGAGCAATTCTGCCTGCGGGCCGCCGCCTTCTGCGCCTCGTGCCCACAGCCAGGCATGGTCTGACAACAAGAGTGCGACCCGGCCATCGCCGATCCGGTCCAGTTGCAGCAGGGGCCGCCCGTTGACGCCTTGCATGACCGTGGTTCCGCTTTCTTCGACGGCCTCGATCATGCGAAACCAGCGGCCCCATTCCGGAGTCTTGCCCGTCCCGCCGTCTAAATCCGCGGTAACCGGGTGTCGCTCCCCCAGTGTCGACAGCATGGGTTTAAAACCCTGTTCGATGACCTCGCCGGTGGGTCTGCCCGGAAACACGGCTTTCAGCGGCGTTTGATAAACCGAGAGCGGCGTGGCGAACGCGGGTCCCACGGCGCCCAGCAGCGCACCGCCTTCAGAGATGTAACGCACGATATTGATGAAGTAGGTCTGTGGCAGGACGCCGCGCCGGCGGTAGCGATCCAAAATGATGAGATCGAAGTCCGCAAGCTTGGTTTCGAACAGTTCTCGAATCGGAAAGGCGATCAAGGACAATTCACGCACCGGTGTGCCGTCCTGCTTCTCTGGCGGCCGCAGGATTGTGAAGTGCACCAGATCGACCGACGGGTCGGCCTTCAGCAGGTTCCGCCAGGTTCGCTCGCCGACATGTGGCTCGCCCGAAACCAACAGGACGCGCAGGCGCTCCCGGACGCCGGTGACCGTCAGTGCGGCGCGGTTGTTCTGCCGTGTGAGTTCGTTGGCGACGCCGGCAACTTCAATCTCGACGATCGTTTGTCCGCCGTGATCCAGTTTAAAGGGAACCTGCTGATTCTTGCCGATCTCCAGGATATGGGTTTCGGCGGCACCGCCATCGCGCCGCAACGTCACGCGCGCCGTTTGCGGTTGCTCGGCGATACCGGCATCTTCCACCCGGAGCGTAAGCTGGAGCTCGGAGTTCGCGATGCCGTAACTGGGAGCCTCGGCAACGATCAGGCGGCGATCGGATTCGTTCCGATCTCCCGTCAACAGGACATGGAGGGGTCTGGTGTTCCCGATCCGGGGTGCCTGCGACGGATCCTCCGGCGTATCGTGGACTTGTCCGTCGGTGATGAAGATAGCGCCGGCAATGCGGTCCACCGGAATATCCGCGAACGCGAGATCCAGGGCATCGAACAACCGCGTCCCTTCAGGCGCGGCGTTCAGGGCGTCCGGTAAAACGTCCGTCCCGGCGCCGGGTGCGCCCGCATCGATCACTCTCACTTCGACATTCGGCGTTCGTTGCAGGCGCTCCTCGATGACCCGGAGAGCCTCGTCGGTGCGTGCGAGCCTGTTGCCGATACGTTGACTCGGCGAATGGTCCACGACCACGGCGACGACATCGTTCAGCAGGTCCCGGTTTTCGTTGTTGAGCGTTGGATTGGCGAGCGCACCAATGCCGATGGCGAGCGCCACGGCGCGCCAACCCGCTCCGGTCGCACGTTTAATGAACGCGTAAGCGGTCAACCCAACGGCAAGTGCGGCAAACGTGCCGATCGCCACCCACGGCAGCAATGGTGCAAATGCGATCGATGTCATGGTGGTCGAAGCGCCCATCATTGGCCCAGGCGTTCGAGAATGGCAAGAACATGGACCTGATCCGCCTTGTAGTTGCCGGTCAGCGTGTACATGACCAGATTGACCCCGAAGCGCAACGCCATTTCGCGCTGAAGTTCGCCACCCGGCACAACGGCGGCAATGGGCTGCCCAAGGTCATCGACTGCCCATGCTGCGGCCCAATCGTGGCCGCCGATGACGTATCCTGATACGCCGTCGTTGATGCCGCCGGCATGACGTTCCACCCACACGCGGCCGCCTGTCCACCGTCCCGGGAACTCCTGGATGAGGTAGAACGCCTTGGTCAGGATGTGCTGCTGGGGGATGGACGTCAGAGGCGGGACGTCCAGCCTGTTCAGCAACCGGCGCAGCCGCCGGGTTGCGGGGCCGGGGTTGCCGCTGAGCCCGGGCGTCGCGCTGATCAGCTGCTGTTCCCGTGTATCGAAGATGATCGTGCCGCCGTTCTTGGTGAAGGTGTCCACCTTGCCGATGGCGTCTTCGGACAAGGTCGCTTGCTGCGGCGTGATGGGCCAATAGATCATGGGAAAGTAGACAAAATCGTCGCTCTCGGGATTAATGCCGATAGGTTCTGCACCTTCGAAGGCTGTCCGGCGCGCCAGCACCTGCGTCAGCCCGAGCATCCCGGCCCGGCTCATCTCGTCTGTCTCTGGGTCGCCCGTGATCACGTAGGCCAGACGCGTATCCAGCGTGGCGGCCAACGCGAGCGTGTCATCGGCGGCAGCAGTGTTGGCGTCGACGAGCGTGCCCGCGATCAACACGGCCAGCGTCGCGGCCACGGTGGCCTTGCCAGCGGGACGCCAATCCCGTCCCACCAGCCCCCGGAGCCACAGGCTCACCCCCATCTCCATCAGGATGAGCGTCACGGCAAGCGCGAGCAGCAGCGGCTTGATATCGATCTCGCCACTTTCCGTGAAATCCCGAAAGCTCACGCCTTGAGGCAGAGTCTCGATCGGGCCCAGCGCCGCGATGAAGGGCCCCAGGTTGAGCGCGCGGCGGGCGCTTCTGTCCCCGTAGTAGCCGGGGGGCGTGCCGGGAGACGGCGTTGCCTGGTCGAATGTGCCGCCGGCGATGGGTTTGGCGGTTGCCGATGGATCCACCAGCCGTCCAAAGCCGTCCAGGACGTGGAGTGGTGGCAGCGTGGCGGTGGTGTTATTGCTTGAGACGCCTTCGGCGAGTTCGATAATGCGGCGCAGCATGTCCACGAACAGGCCGGAAATTGCCAGGTTCGACCACTCCGTATTTGCCGACGTATGGAATAGGACCATCCATCCACGGCCGCGGCGCTCGGCGGTCACCAGCGGCGTGCCATCGGTCAGGTGTGCCCAGGTTTTGCTGGTCAGCTCGAGTGAGGGTTCGGCCAGGATTTGGCGGGCGACAAGGACATCCTGTGGGATCGATAAGCCATGAAAGGGACTGCTCTCATCGAACGTGTCGAGGCGCGCCGGCTGTGTCCATGTCAACGCGCCACCGAGAATTCGGCCGCCGGTCCTGAGCGCGACTGGGATGAGCGCGTCGGTCTTCTCGGCCATTTTCTGGCCGGCAAACCGAACCAACACACCGCCGTTGTCCACCCAGTCTTCTATGGCTTTGCCGTCAGGTCCTACAACGACCCCGACGTCGGCCATGAACATGACGGCGAGTTCACGTCCCAGAAGTTCCGCCACGGTCCCACGACGGACGTCGCTGAATGGGTTCAGCGCCCGATCCAGATAGAAGATGCTGGACAGGAGCGGTTGGGATGCTTCCAGCGTGTCTCCCGAATAAAGGCCGACGGGCCGCCGCCGCCAGCGTTCGTCGAGAAGGGCAACGGCGCCTGCCGATTGTTCGTTTTCGATTTCGAGCCGGGAAAGCCGGTTTCGGATTTCAACAGGGACATCGAAGTCGGCCTGCGCCGCGCGTTCACCTTTCGGGAAGGTTGCCGGAATTCGCGCCAGCAACTGGCCGCGTTCCCCGATACCGCGAATCCACACACTGGCTATTTCCGCTGCCTCCGATCGTAGCACCGTGGCGCTGAGTGAAGTGCGGTTTTCTGCCGGTGGCAACAGAACGCGTGCGCGCGATTCAGCGGATTCATCCAGTAATTCAACCGGTCCCAGGCGCTGAAGGCGTTCGGTGAGATCAAACACCGCTTGCGATTCGTCGGGTGTGGAGAGGAGGCCATCCGTGAACCAGAATGTCTGCAAGGGGGATGACAGATTGAG
>Ga0315339_1002124_pt1 | contig 15580 bp, 15 predicted proteins | sample ASW17metaG_FD_204514 | JGI IMG/M metagenome (GOLD analysis project Ga0315339, IMG submission 204514) | Ammonia-oxidizing marine archaeal communities from Pacific Ocean, United States - ASW #17 | ecosystem: Environmental > Aquatic > Marine > Oceanic | place: USA: California | collected 2016-12-05
GATGGGTCTCTTCCGTTCCTCGCTGTCTGAAAACTCACTCAGTCGGTGACGGTGACGCTGACCATTGCGTCACCCTGCTCGATGGCGTCAACAATATCTTCTCCAGTTACGACTTTGCCGAACACGGTGTGCTTGCCATCCAGATGTGGCGTAGGCAAATGTGTAATGAAAAACTGACTACCGTTAGTATTTGGGCCAGCGTTGGCCATTGAAATAACGCAACGCTCATGCGTTAGCGGATTTCCGTCGCATTCGTCAGCAAATCGATAGCCAGGCCCACCGCTTCCCGAGCCGGTCGGATCACCACCCTGAATCATGAAATTGGGGATAACACGATGAAACAATACGCCGTCGTAGAAACCTTGACCCGCTAGGTAAACGAAGTTGTTCACTGTTTGGGGTGCGTGCTGTGGATATAATTCAAGTTCAATGGTGCCGCGATTGGTCGTAATCGAGACGGAATAGTTTTTTGTCTCGTCGATTTGCATTTCCGGCGGTGAATCCCATTGCTGTGCAGGCATCTGATAACTCCTAGATCTTTATTTGGGTATTGGGACTTGCTGTGTTCCCACTAAAAAGCTCTAGATCCGAGTCGCACACGCCCAAAGCATTTGGCTGACTCATTTGACCGAGAACCGATTTTTCTCACCTTTTAGCCAACGCAGCTAGTTCAAGGCGAACCAAGAAGTCTAACTGAAAGGAGAAAGAAGAGGAGGTGCAGTCAAGATAAGCCTCTCTATGAGAGGCTGTAGAGCCTTAGCGTGCCTCTGAGGGAATTAACGTGTTGAAGCTATATTGGGGTAACTTTGGGGGTAAGCATCTAACGGGTCATCGATAAGTAGCAGTAATAAAATGATATATATTGTTGGTTTATATGATAAAAGTTATTTCTATAGCGATCTTGATTCTCGTGCCCGCCATAGTGGTTAGCTATGAGGTTTCTGGTTCGGCCACTATTGTCGACGGTGATACTTTGCGTATCGGTAGTACTACGATTCGGCTATATGGAATCGACGCTCCAGAATCCAGGCAAAGCTGTGAGAGAGCTGGGAACTCTTGGTTTTGCGGTGAGGAGTCATCGCGGAAATTGAGGCAACTTGTGGGTGATCAAGCGGTCATGTGCTATGAGGTCGACCGCGATCGGTATGGCAGAGTAGTTGCCATTTGCCGTGCTGGAGATATTGAGTTAGGCGCAGCGATGGTCATGTCTGGATTGGCTCTAGCGTACCGACAGTACGGCACCGAGTATGTCAAACACGAAACGGCGGCGAAGGAAGCAGCGCGAGGAATGTGGTCCGGCGACTTCGTTGCACCATGGGATTGGCGTGGAGGGATCAGAGAAACCGGGGTTCCAACGAAGAGGGATGACGATTGCTTGATCAAAGGCAACATCAATCGTCAAGGTGAACGCATCTATCATGCTGTAGGAAGATCTTCTTACACCGCGACCGTTATCGATGAGTCGAGTGGTGAGAGATGGTTCTGTAGCAAAGAGGAAGCTGAAGAGGCGGGCTGGCGGGCCCCAAGATAGCGGATAGCCTTTACAAATATTTCGTTTGCTATCGGGTTTTAGGATGGCTGTCTAAGGAAGCTATACTGAGTGGCTATGCGGTCAGATCTTTCTTTGATGGGTGAACTACTAGCACTCTATTGGGAGCAGCGGTCCGAGCAGATGGAGATCGCGTGAAACTCGCTCTCGCAGAGACGTTTTGCAGCATTCAAGGGGAAGGGCACCTTACTGGAAAGCGGATGTACTTCATTCGGTTTGCTGGGTGTGCCGTGAAGGAATGCGTTCTACACCCGGCTCGAAATGGCTGGTGCGATACCGACTGGAGCGTTAGTCAGGTTCTCAAGGGAGAGCCGGCACTGGAGGATCTGGCGAAAGAGGCGGTGGCTAATGTGGGAGCAAGCGGCTGGATCTGCATCACAGGTGGAGAGCCTTGCGACCAACCCGAAGCGCTGTCGTTCCTCGTTGCCTCAATCCGTCGCCTAAACGGTAAGGTGAACATCCAGACGAGCGGGACTCGACGGGTGAACGCCCAATGGGACTGGCTCACGGTGAGTCCAAAGGTTCCTGCTGGAGAGCTCAAACAGGCGTACGGTCATGAATTGAAGCTGGTCATCACCGAACAGACAGATGATGAAGTCCGCGCCTACTACGACCAAACCCGATTCTGGAACTACTTCCTTCAACCTCTCTGGTTTGAGGAGAAGTGCAACAGTAGTTCGGTGCTGAAATTGATAGAGAAATTAAACGATTCTGGGCAGCCGTGGGAATTCTCTCCCCAAGTGCACAAGTACCTTGGAATCCAATGACTACTTAATTCTGAGCTTTTCACTACTGCCGGCTGTCATCGACGCGAAAGCCTGTAGTGTTCCAATGAAGCCTTTAGGCGTGAACGCTTGCATAGGGGGCTTTTTACCTGCCGTTCTATTCTAATAACAAGAAGTTACAAGGCTCTCGGCCAATGGGTTTACACTTCGGCCCGTTATACTTAGCCGACGGAACTAACCTTACTTAAGGAGTGACAAAGTGAGCGAAAACCCTGCAGTTATAGACAATGGTGTCAATGTCGAAGCCCTTCTGGGAGCGCGAGAAGCCCTTACCGAGATGCCGGAGGCAGGCCAATTTCAATGGCGTGCAACCTGCAGTTGGGTCAACGGTACACACAGCAGGTCGTCGGTGGAAAGTTTTTTCGGCCTCGGTGAAGAGCAGAAGCATCGAGCTGAGTACACCTTTGACGCAGATCATCCGGCGTGTTTCGCGTCTGAGGACAAAGGCGCGACACCGGTTGAAATCGTCCTTGTTGCCCTTGCTTCATGCCTGACCGCTGGTGTCGCAGCCGTAGCACAGAATCGAGAGATTCAGCTTCGATCCGTCAAAGCCATACTGGAAGCCGGCATGGATATCCAGGGAATCCTAGGAGTAGACCCCGATGTCCGTAACGGATTTGATGGCATCAAGGTCAAGTACGAGATTGATGCCGATGCCTCCAAGGAAGACATAGAAGCGATCGTCGCGCAATCTCAAAAACGTTCGGCTGTGTTCGATATAGTCACTAATCCAACGAACGTAACTGTCGAAGTGAACTAGCCCGGGTGACCCGGCCTGATGCTGAATTACCAGCGGGGAACGTTGACGCGCTGATTATTGGCGCTGGGCACACCGGCCTGGCGATCAGTCACTGCCTCACCGAACTCTCGGTAGACCATGTGGTGCTCGAGCGGGGTGAGGTCGCGAATTCCTGGTGTTACGAGCGCTGGGATTCGCTACGCCTATTGACCCCAAACTGGCAGAGTAGGCTTCCGGGCTTTTCCTACTCTGGAGACGACCCCGATGGCTTCATGAGCATGGCGGAGGTCATCGATTTCATCAAAAAGTACGCTGAAGTTATCGAAGCGCCTGTGCGAACAAAAACGACCGCCACCTCCGTTCGATACGAAGCAGGGCAGTATCATGTGACTACCAACAAGGGTGAATGGCTGAGCAACGCTGTCGTAATTGCCAGTGGCGCCTGTAATCTGCCAGCCGTCCCGGCGGTTGGCGATAACGTGCCCAATGGCATAACAGCGGTTACGCCTCAGGACTATGGTAATCCGAAACAGCTCGAGCCCGGCGGCGTCCTTGTCGTCGGCGCGTCAGCAACCGGACTCCAACTAGCCGACGAGATCCAGAGTTCCGGGCGCCCAGTCACAATCGCTGTAGGAGAACACGTGCGGCTGCCGCGAATCTATCGCGGCCTAGATATTCAGTGGTGGATGGATAAGGCGGGAATTCTAGATGAGTCCCTCGCCGATATTGATGACATCGTGAGGGCGCGAAATCTCCCATCACCTCAGCTCGTCGGTTCGCGCGACAAACAAATCCTTGACCTGAACTCGCTCACGGCGTTGGGCGTGACACTCGTTGGGAAGCTAGTGAGTTTTAGAGACAGTACAGCCTATTTCTCCGGATCTTTACGCAACGTGTGCGCGTTGGCAGACCTGAAGATGGGACGCTTGCTTGATAGCATAGACGAGTGGGCGGCCGATGCGCCCGAATGCGCGGAACTCGAGCGACCGGAACGTTTCGAACGGACGCGTGTCGAGGATTCCCCGGCTCTTAGTATCGATCTCGAGAAGAACGAAATTCGGACGATACTATGGGCGACAGGATTTCGACCTGATTATTCGTGGCTAGATATCCCCGTACTGGACCGGAAGGGTCGCGTCCGTCACGATGGTGGCGTTGTCGAGTCGCCAGGACTATACGTTATCGGTCTTCCCTTCTTACGCCGTCGTAAATCGAGTTTCATTCATGGTACCGAGGATGACGCCAGAGATATTTCGGAGCACCTCTCAAAATTCCTCAAGACTCGAAACACAGCCTAGAGGGCCTATAACTCACTGTACTGATAGACTGTTATTTCAAACAGTTTCCTGCGCCATCTGTTGCCATTCATTCGGAAAGTGGGATAATTTTGAGGCGTTGAGCGATGCACTCGGAGAACGCAAAAAGGGGGGGGGTATGGAAATTGGTACAATTTCCAAAAAGGTCACTATAGTTTTCACTGCTTTTTGTTTTTCCGGATGCGCCACTCAGTCCTCCTATGAGCCTCTTGTAGTCACAACTTCTGCGGCTGATCAAGAAAGATTTGAAAATGACTTGGCGGAGTGTGTCGACTACCTAGAATCTGTTGAAGAAGATGGCCAGCTTGCCCAAGTGGCGGGTGGTGCAGCCGCGGGTGCAATCGTAGGTACGGTGGGTTCGGCAGCGGCGGTAGGAGCAGCCGGAGGCGCTGCGACGGCAGTTGTGGGGTCGTTGCTTGGCGCCGCTATTTTTCTTCCTGTAGCCGTTGTAACAGGCGCAGTCTTTGCGAAGAACAAGGCAGATAATGACGAGGAAGCCCTAAGGGCTCAAGTGTTAAATCAATGCCTTGAAGATAGAGGCTATTCAATAGTTGAGCAGGCGATAGATCTGAATTGAGCATTCCTCTTCTTGGGAGCGGCGCAACGTGCAGGAATTTAGATTGAGAGAGAATCTTTCTTATGGTTAAAACACAGATTCTATTCGGGGCACTTATTTTTGCCGTCTCGGCTGATGCTCATCATTCACCTAATTTGCACTTTAACCGTGATGATGTTGTAGAAATTTCCGGAACACTGGCTGAGGTTAGCTGGCGAAACCCGCATACTACGTTGGTAATTGAAACGATCAGTGAGAGTGGCCAGCTAGAGACTTGGGTGGCGGAGACTCGGGCTGCACTCCAAATGATGCGTACGAACCTGACCCCGGAGATTTTTCAGGTGGGTGATGAGCTACGCCTGGCGGGATTTCGTGGTCGCCGCAATCGAACGGCGATGTTTGTGACCAATATTTTACTGACTGATGGAAGTGAGCTGATTGCGGAAAATTTCACGGGTTTGCGTTGGAGCAACAGGTTGGCAGGCACTGCTTTGGGGGAATACCAAGCTGAGAAGATTGAGGGCGAGGAATCTGACCCAGACACCAGCATCTTTCGTGTCTGGAGTAGGGATGGTTCTATTCTTCATCCTGGTATTGATGAGACAGAAAGAGCCCTGTGGATTGATGAATATCCACTCACTGCGCGAGCTCGTGAGGCGCAGGCTAGTTGGGACCCGGTTGCAGACAATCCCTATATTCTCTGTCAGAACGCTATGCCAGCGATCATGGATCAAGGTTTTCCATTGGAGTTCGTTCAGCAGGGGGGCACGGTTTTCCTACATCTAGAAGAGTTAGATACAGTTCGCCGAATTAACGTACAACCCAATGCTTCAGCTCTTACTGAAGGAGGTGGGCCACTTGGGCACAGCGTCGGGCACTGGGAATCTGAGACATTCGTTGTTACAACCACGAACATTGACTGGCCCTGGTTCGATCAGAGTGGTATTCCACAGGACAAACTGCACTTGGTCGAGCGGTTTACCCTCAGTGCTGATGGCCAAAGTTTGGGTTATGAACTAACGGCCACGGACCCCGAAATCTTCACGGAGCCGGTGGTGCTTACGCGGCGCTGGATCTACGTGCCGGGAGAGGAAATTAGGCCTTACAACTGTGATTGGAATAGGGAAGATTTGTAGGATATCGACTGCTCAAATGGTGTGGGCCCGTGCAGTATCCTTGTCCTTCGGCGCGAGCGTATCGTGGCGTTAGGCTCGGTCAATTTATTAGCGCTTGGTATACGACGTTGTTGAACTGCTGACGGATTGGGAAAAATCCAGAACCTCGCAGTTGTGGTAAGAACATCGCCACGAGATCTTCCTTCGGGTCGACGAGAAAATAGGTCCCATAAGCACCAGCCCAACCATATTCCCCTACGCTACCTAAAAGCTGAGACTCGGCCACGTCAGTTCTGACTCGAACGCCGAGCCCCCAGCCATAGCCCGCAAGATTCTCGTCCGGAATATTAACTCCTGGCGGGAGATGATTCATTGTCATAAGCTCGACTGTTTTTGGGCTAAGCAAACGAACACCGTCAAGCTCACCGCCGTTCAGCAGCATCTGTGCAAACCGCAGATAATCGTTGGCCGTCGAAAAAAGACCGCCGGTCCCACGCGGAGCCCTGGGCAACCTTAGATCTCTGGCAAGCGGTTCTGACCACCGATGTTCGGTAATACCGTCTTTGTTCACCGCATAAACTGCCGGCATCCGATGAGACTCCACCTGGGGCACGAAGAAACCTGTATCAACCATGCCGAGCGGCCGTAAAATCCGTTCTTCAAAAAATGTATCAATAGACTGTTTAGACACAACCTCTATAAGGTAGCCGAGTATGTTCGTCGCTTCACTATACCGCCACTCCGTTCCCGGTATATATGCCAAAGGCTCTTTACCAACCTCCACCATCTGCTGTTGCAACGTTAGATCAAGGTTAAGCCACACTTGATTGTGTCGGGGGTCTTGGCCGTTTCCGGGCAATCCGGACGTGTGTGTTAGGAGATCTCGGATATTCATCTCTCTCGCTTCTATTCCCTCAGTACTCGCGGTCTCAGTTTTCATCCCAGACAGTTCCGGGATGTATCGCGACACGGGATCATCGAGCTGAAAATACCCTTCTTCGTAGAGCATCATGACAGCGGTACTCGTGATCGGCTTAGTCATTGATGCCATTCGGAAAATCGCGTCCTCCCGCATCGGCTCTGGCTTCGTCATCTCCATCCGACCTAACGTACGAAGATGTGCCAACTTTCCGTTCCTTGCTATCGCCACGACAACCCCGGCTATCCGGCCTTCTGCGATATACGACTCAAACAGAGTATCCACACGGTTAAGTCGTTCACTCGAAATACCGACCGACTCGGGTGCTGCCTCGGGAAGAGCTTGGGAAAATCCGTTAACCGAAACAGTCGCAAGCGCAAAAGCTATTAATACGATCCGTCTGGTTGAGTTCTTTTGAGTCTGCTGTCTACTCATAACTTCTTATCTCCTTGGCCCAGGCACCCTTTAATCACTAAGGGTACGCGTAAATAAAACTGCTCGCAGTTTGCCTCTAGAAGAGGATATAGCCCACAATTTTGCATTGCTACCGGCTGACTCTGACGTCCGCCTATAATTACCTCATCAGCCCCATCGCTATTTAAGTCCCGAACAAAAATGTCTGCTATAGGATGGTGATTTCCTGACCCTAATAAGGGCTGAAATGTGCCCGCTTTAACGGGGGCTTGGTAGTTAACTGTTGCTGGGCGTTGATCTCTAATGTTCCCGCCCCCACATCCAACTAATGCAATTGATGTGGTAATGATTAGAATTGCGTGCACATTAGACATTTGAGCTGTAGTTTTTACTTATTTATTATTCCATTAGCAAATATGACTAGTACGCGACGCCTAGTTTCTTGGTCGGCTTACCCAACAGTCATGATGGCTGCGATCGTCGCTCACATTGTCTGTGTCTACAATGGGGTAAGTCTCCAGATCGCTACATTTGGCCCAATCTTGTGTGGATGTTTCTTTATTACGTTTCTTGAGCTGAAGTTTCCTCATCGCGACTCATGGTTGGCGGACAGGGGAGATGTGATAAATGATTCGACCTACATGCTCTTAGTTCAAATCGTTTTACCCCAGTTTTTTGGATTTTTGGTGGTGATAGCTTTGCTCGGTAACTTGCAGGTGAACGGCATGGCTCTGGACGTATTTTGGCCGCATACCTGGCCCGTGTATTTTCAGGCACTGCTGATGATGGTGACGGCTGATTTTATGCGGTATTGGGTTCACAGGGTTGCTCACGAATGGCCACCTCTGTGGCGTCTACATGCGGTACATCACTCGCCGCACAAGCTTTACTGGACTAATGTCGGTCGTTTCCATCCATTCGAGAAGATGATTCAGTATCTATTTGATGCGCTACCTTTCATTGTATTCGGTGTGTCGGGAGATGTGCTTGCGCTCTACTTTGTCTTTTATGCGCTCAATGGTTTTTTCCAGCACTGCAATATCGAATTAAAAATGGGATTCCTCAATTACATAATCAGTGGGCCTGAACTTCATCGTTGGCATCATTCCATGCTTACTGAGGAATCTAACCGTAATTATGGGAATAACTTGATTATTTGGGATTTGCTATTTGGAACCTGGTTTCTGCCGAGGGATCGCTTAGTCGGAGCTCTTGGCCTTGTGAACCGGAATTACCCAATGGGTTTTTTGCGGCAGCTGAGCTCTCCGTTCACCCGAGGCCTAGATAAAGCTAAGTGATGAACGTAATTGGGAACAGTGCAGTTTCGTTAAAAATGATCTTCATTCGCTTTCTCTTGTGGTATCCAATCATGCGAGTGACGCGTAACCCTAGTGATGCACAAAAAAAAGTTCTGTTCCATATTTTAAAGACAAACAAAGTTACTAGTTACGGCAAGGATCATGGTTTTGAAAATATAAATTCAATCGAAGAATATCGAGCAGCCGTACCGGTGAATCGCTACGAAGATCTCCGCGACTACATCCGGACACAAGAAGCGGAGAAAAAACCTCAACTCAACTCACAACAGCCAGTTATGTATGCTCGGACTAGCGGAACGACTAGTGAGCCCAAATATATTCCGATCCTAAAACAAACAATCGTCCAACATCGTCGAAATCAAAATATTTCTGCTTTTGCAGAATACCTGGCGATACCAGGGGTGTTTGCGGGGAAAGTGCTGGCAATCGTCAGCCCGGCGGTTGAGGGGCATCTGGACTCCGGTACCGCTTTCGGCTCAATGTCTGGTCTCGTCTACCAGAGCATGCCAAACATTATTCGCTCCAAATACGTTGTTCCTCCAGACGTATTTGAATTAACCGACAATGAACGAAAGTATTACTTAATCACCAAGCATGCGATCGCTGAAAAAGATATCTCCATGATTGCTACGGCGAATCCGTCAACACTTTTAAAGATCGACGAGATCATGAATCTTCGGTCTGATGAACTTCTACGTGAAATCGATTCCGATTGTCCTAGGCGGGCAAGAGATTTGCGAAATCTGCTTGATCAAAAAGGCGTGTTGCTGTTTGAAGATATCTGGCCCAATCTGAAAGCCGTAACAATCTGGACCAGCGGGAGTTGTGGTGTCCTCATTCCGGCCCTAAAAAAGAGACTTTCTGGGGTAACAAAAATTGTCGAAATGGGGTATTTGTCCAGTGAATTTAGGGGTGGAATAACGATCGATCCTATTGCTAATAAACAAATCCCCACACTGCATGAGAACTTCTTCGAGTTTGTTGAGAAAAACCTTTGGGAAGCGGGAACACCGGTTTTTCTAAGTCTAGATGAGATAGAGGAGGGCACGCAGTATTACGTGTTTACGACAACCCAGAGTGGACTTTATCGCTACGATATAGATGACATTATCGAAGTTACCGGCCGATTCAATGAGACACCAACCATTCGGTTTGTACAGAAGGGAAAAGGCATTACGAATTTGACCGGAGAGAAACTGTACGAAAGTCAGCTCATTCAGGCGATATCACGGTTAGAAAAAGACCAGAATGTTGAGCTCCAATTTTTCATGATGCTCGGGGACGCCGAGAGTCTGGAATATGTACTCCACATTCAACATTCGCCTTTTGATGCTTGCAACCTCGAGAAATTTCTAGGAGAAATTAACATCGAGTTCTTTGAGAAAGTAAAAAGCAAGCGATTGAAGCCTGTACGGATCCTGTTTGTACGCGATGGGACAGCCGAAGCTTATAAACAGAATATGACTGAAAGCGGCCAACGTGAAGGGCAATTGAAGGTCGCCTACCTGCAGCACCGTGGGGACTGCCTTTTCGACTTCAGCCCATATATCTTGGAGAAATGTGATTCGACTCCGTAACCTTTCGATCGAGAATTTGGAAATCCCCTTCAAGACGATATTCCAGCATTCGTCTGCAGAACGTGACAGGTCTGAGACCATTTTAGTAACTGCCGAGACCACAGGTGGCGTGAAAGGCGTCGGGGAGGGATGTCCTCGACAATACGTGACAGGGGAAACCTTGATTAGTGCTCATGATTTCTTCAACAAATACATCTCTGACTTTTACGAAATGGGTTTTGTTGAAGATATAGAGGCCTGGGTCGCGTCTCATGAAAATATTGTTGATCAAAATCCTGCCGCGTTTTGTTCGGTTGAACTTGCGCTCTTATACGCGATGGCGGCGGAAAGCGACCAGAGTCTCGAGACTCTGTTGGGTACTGAAGAATTGTCTGGTGAATTTCGATATACGGGCGTATTGGGATTCAGTAATTCAGAGAAATTCCGGAAGCAACTCGATCAATACTTAAGCTTTGGATTTGAAGACTTTAAAGTGAAGGTCTTTGGTGAACCGGAGATCGATCATGAAAATATTTCGTCATTAAAAAAGTGTGGAGAAGACGGAATTCGAGTGCGATTCGACGCTAATAACCTTTGGAATGATCCGGATAGAGCTATCACCTATCTTACGGAAATGGATTATCCGATATTCGCGTTGGAGGAACCGTTAACGGCAAGGGCGTACGATAGTTTCCGCGAGGTACGTTTGGTTCTCGGGACCCCAATAGTTCTAGATGAAAGTTTTTCTAAAATGGGCGACTTCGATTCCCTCGAAGGGGACGCCAAAAATTGGATAATCAATCTTCGGGTCTCCAAGATGGGTGGAATCGTTCGTTCTCTTGCGATTGCAGAGAGAGCCAGAAAACTGGGTACTAAACTTATTATTGGAGCACAGGTAGGCGAAACCAGTCTTTTAACACGGGCGGCCTTGGCGATTGCCAACAATCATCGCGACCACGTTATTGCCCAGGAAGGGGCTTTTGGAACCCATCTTTTAAAGTGGGATATTTGCGATCCACCGATCATGTTTGGTCAAGGTGGTGCTCTTAAGGCGTCAGATGTTTGTGCTTATCCTAAGATTAGAATAAACGTACTTCCCTAAAAAGCGGATATCTTTTTACGTCCAACTAAGGTCGTGTTTTCGCAGCGGCAGGCTACGGACCCGTTTCCCGGTGGCGTGGAATATGGCGTTAACGATAGCCGGCGGGATCTGCGCCATTGCCTCTTCTCCCACGCCTTCCAGCCAATGATTGGTCTTGAAGAAGCGGATGTTCACCTCACGAGGGTATTCGCTCATGCGAGAGACCGGGAAGTCATGGAAATTGTTTTGCTCCATGCGTCCATCCCGCACCGTAAACCCCTGATGCATGACGTCGTTCCACCCCCACGCCACCTGTCCCTCAATCTGCTTTTTCACAGATAACGGATTTACGAAGCCAAAACCTTCGTCGAACGCCACGTCGACGCGTTCCAGACGGATAGCACCAGCCTTACTGACTGACACGGTGCATACCATGGCGGCGATTGTGCACACATCGGGTTTCTCCCGATCGTAGCGCCGATCGTCGATGGCGATGCCTCGGGCCCACCCCTCCGGTAGCGGAGTGCCCCATCCAGACATCTCTGCGACTATGTCGAGCGCCCGCAGCCAGTCGTCTTTGAAGAGAAACTCGTTACGTGAGATCAGCTCGCGACGGTACTCGTACGAATCCTTGCCTGCGGCGTGAGCCAGCTCTTCGATGAAGCTCTCGACGAAGAATACGTTGGACGGGCTGCCCGTGGCTCGTCGTGTGCCGCAGGGCACGTGGAAGTCAGCGAAATGATTGGTCACGCGAAGGTTGGGAAAAAAATATCCCGGTGGCACTAGGCTGCGGTGGGGTGAAGATGCCGTTTGATCGGCGGCGGCACGTATGTCCATAGCAATCGGATAGCCGTCTGCATCCAAACCGGCGTGCAGACGCGCTACTCCCATCGCACGGTAGGTCGTTCCGACTGACCAGTCCTCTTCTCGGGTCCACTGCGTCTTGACCGGTTGCCCTTTGAGTGCCTTGGCCACCATCACGGCATGCTCAGCCTGCGGCCCGTTGCCGTATCTGCCGTAACCGCCTCCGAGGTGCGAGCTATGGATGTGCACCTGCTCCTGAGGGATTCCAGTGATCTGTGACGCGCTGAAGCGTGTCTCCTGCGGACTCTGGTCACCAATCCATATGTCTACGCGATCGTCGGTGACTAGCACAGTGGCGTTGCCAGGTTCCATCCTCGCACGGGCCAGGTACGGCACGTCATAGTTGGCTTCGACTACGCTGGTGGCCTGGGCCATCGAGTCCTCAAGATTTCCCTGTTGATAAATCAGTTGCCCGGGTTCATCAATCGCGTCGACGAGTGCCTGCTGCATATTTTCGGTATTCAGGTGCGTATAGGGCGGATATTCCCACTCTAGGGGTAAGGCGTCGAGCGCGGTCTTAGCGCGCCACCACGAATCGGCCACCACCGCAACGCCGCCGCTGAAGTTACGGCCACGAATCAATCCTGGGTCAGGCTTGGGAAACTGCACAACGGAATGCACACCGGGCATCCCCCTGATGGCATCGAAATCGTAGCTTTTGACGTCACCGCCCCACACGGGACACGCTTTGGCGCATGCGTGCAGCGTCCCCGGAACCTTCACGTCGATGGCGTAAACAGCCTCGCCCGTGACCTTTAACGGCACGTCTAGGTTCTTGCGCTCGGTCCCCATCAGCGTGAAGTCGTGAGCGCTCTTGATCGTGATCGTCTCCGGATTCGGATGCTCAAGCGCGGCCGCGCGCGTTGCGATCTCGCCATATCGAACGGTTCTTCCGGTAGTGGCATGCGTGATGATGCTGTCTTTTGCGGTGAGCTCCGATGTGGGCACGTCCCATCTCTCCGCCGCGGCCAGCAGTAGGCGTTCGCGCGCCTCCGCACCGGCCAGCTGGTAGAAGTACAGATTCCCCTTGACCGATGCGCTCCGGTTCGTCGTCATTCGCCGATACACGCCTGTCCAGCTGATTCTTTCGTTGGTCGCTGGCAAGTCGCCTTCTCCACCACCACCGCGCGGGTCGGTCGGAGACGGCTCCGGGCCTGCCGGGTTCTTGAGGGTCCAGGCTGGAGCTTCTTCTCTTGCATCTCGATTGGCCGATGCGTACTCGCCGCGCACCTTGTCCCAGTCGCATTGCAGCTCTTCGGCAATCATCATGGCGCAGGCGGTCCAGACGCCTTGGCCGAGCTCGGTCTGGCTGATCCGAATCGTCACGGTGTCGTCGGGGGCGATGACGATCCATGCATTGATTTCAGGGATTGTAGACTCTCGGTACCAGGGTGCGGCAGGCGTTGTAACTCCCACTGCATCGCCCCGGCGCGGCCACCCGCAGCCCACCACTAGCGCGCCGCTAACTGCGGCCGTTGTGATGAAGAATTCACGACGATCCATCCCTGCTGTCTCGATCTGAGCCGTCATTGCGTCGGAGACGGTTTGTTTAGACGTCATCGTTGCTCCCCCCAGAGTCTGCCGGTGGGGTGGACATCAGCGCCGCAGCTCGATGAATTGCCTGGCGTACACGATGATAGGTGCCACATCGGCACGCGTTGGTCACACCGTTATCGATCTCGTCGTCCGTGGGAGCCGTCGTGCGTTGCAGCAGCGCTACGGCGGACATGATCATCCCGGACTGACAATAGCCGCATTGCGGTGCGTCAAACTCTTTCCACGCCAGTTGCACCGGGTGGGTGCCATCGGCCGAGAGCCCTTCGATGGTGGTGATCGTGGCGCCAACGGCAGCGCTGACCGGGATGGAGCACGAACGAACTGCTTGGCCGTTCACGTGTACCGTGCACGCCCCGCACTGCCCGATCCCGCAGCCGTACTTCGTGCCTGTCAGATCGAGCGTGTCGCGAATCGCCCAGAGCAGTGGGGTCTCTGGTTCTACGTCGACGACGTACTGAATCCCATTTATCGTAAGTGGGAAAGCCATGAAGGACCCTCCTCGGCAACGCTCTGATTATAAGGGAATACGTTGCGAGAACACATAGGTTGAGGACGCGAATCATTTGGGGAGCCTAATTAGCTCTTGGCCTAGCCAGCAATTTTAAAAAAAGTAATTCCCGTTGAATTTGAACCCGGCTACAGAAAGGTCTATAAAAACCTTTTTGAGAGCCAATCAAAACGGTACTAGAGGCTTTTGGGGAGTGCTGTTATGAAGGGATTGCATCAGTTTCGCTGGTGCGGGCTATGAGGGAGAGGAATATGAGTCCTGTGAAACTTATCTCAGCAATTATCGTCCTGCTGGTCCCCATGTACGCTCTGGGCCAAGGCTGGTTCCAGTACAGCAACCGGATCGATCGATTCACCGTGAATCTTCCCAGTGAGCCGGAAATGGAGGAGTTCACCTATGAATCGGAATTCAACGCTCTTTTCCCAGCCCGACGTTACACCGTGCTGGACGGCTCCAACCAATATTCCGTCACTGTGGTCGATTTCACCGACGCACAGAGAATTCACGCCGAAATGGAAAAGTATGAGGCTGCCAGTGCGGCTAATACGTATATAAACGATCAGCGCGCGTCAGTGATCCGCGCGGCGAGGCAGTTTCGCCAAAGAGGTAGCGAAGTAACCTATGACGGCTGGGGTCACATCGAACGAGTCGAGGGCCAACAGTTGCAGTTGACTAACCCTGACGGCACCCGGACTTTCGCCGGCATTTATCTTCACAACCCTGCGCGCCGTCTTTATGTTCTTGAGGCGACGGTGCCAGCGACTTCCCCGTCGCCGGCGCTGTTTCAGCAGTCACTCGGATTTCTGGACGAATACGGTAACCGGGTTCGCTACCAGCGGGGCCCTGACGGTGGGGTGATCCGCATCCGCTAAAAGCCGATTAGAGAAAAATCACCTCTCACCTTTACGCAGGGTAATCCGTCCGAGGTTGAAGAGATCCCGACAATCGGTAGCATCGCTAAGACGATCTCCATCAACTAGGGTTGCGGCCATACCGTTCCCTTGGAAACGGGGATCGTCACACTCCCCATCTTCGGACCACTGACTCGAGTCATCGCCAAAATTCACATTTCCGCCGCTGCCAATCACCGTAATCCGGCCTTGATTAAAAAGCAGTCGGCAGTCAGTAGCATCGCTAAAACGATCAGCATCAATCAGCGTTGAGGCCATACCGTTCCCTTGGAAACGAGGATCGTCACACTCCCCATCCAGCGACCACGAGCTTGAGTCATCGCCAAATTCAACGGGGTCGTCGCTCACGAGGGTAATCCGTCCGAGGTTGAAGAGATCCCGACAATCGGTA
>Ga0315339_1002125_pt1 | contig 15572 bp, 13 predicted proteins | sample ASW17metaG_FD_204514 | JGI IMG/M metagenome (GOLD analysis project Ga0315339, IMG submission 204514) | Ammonia-oxidizing marine archaeal communities from Pacific Ocean, United States - ASW #17 | ecosystem: Environmental > Aquatic > Marine > Oceanic | place: USA: California | collected 2016-12-05
GCCAAGGCACTATTCGTTTGCCAAGGCAATGAGGACCTCGGCAAGGACGCGCGCGCCAGCGGCAAGATCCTCCGGCGTCGCGTTTTCAATTTCGTTGTGGCTGATGCCTTTCTCGCAGGGCACAAAGATCATCGCGCTCGGACAAATGTCATTCATGTATTTCGCGTCATGCAGAGCGCCGGACACAATATCCATCATCGACAGATCCAGCCGCCGCGTCGCCTCACGGACATGGCCGACGATGCGCGCGTCAAAGGTCGTCGGCGGCACCTTATAGGTTTCCCGGACGGTCACCGGCTGCCCACCGGCCTTCGCCTCGCAAATCGCCGCGATCCGGTCGCCAAGATCGGTGAGAACCGCAAGATCGGGGTGGCGAAAATCGATCGTAAACAGAACGCGCGACGGGACGGTGTTGGGCGAATTCGGAAAAACCTCCATGCGGCCGACGGTAAAGCGCACGGTGTCGGTGTCGTCGGCCATGATGTCCTGAATGGCAGCAATCATGTTGAGGGCTCGGCGCAGCGCGTCCTTGCGCGCGGCCAGGGGCGTAGTTCCGGCATGGGCCTCGTCGCCCAGAACCTCAATCGTGAACCACCGGCATCCCTGGATCCCGGTGACGATGCCGACGGTCTTGCGTGCGTTTTCGAGTCTCGGCCCCTGTTCGATATGGGCCTCAAGATACGCCGCCATCGGTGCACCGAGCTCGCGCGGCGCGGCGCGGGGGGTCGCGGCGATCGTCGCAGGAAGTGCCTCGCCCACAGTGACACCGTCGCCGTCGGTTACGGCGAGCATGGCATCGAGAGTGTTGGCGCCAGAGTAGACACTAGAGCCCATTGTCGCCGGCTGAAACCGACTTCCCTCCTCGTTCATCCAGGCAACAAACTCGAGCGGCCGTTTGGTCACGAGGTTCAGGTCGGCTGCCGCCTCCAAGGCTTCGAGGCCGGCGAGAACGCCGTAGGTTCCATCGAAACGCCCGCCCGTAGGCTGGGTATCAATATGACTGCCGCAGACGACCGGCAAGGCGTCGGGATCCGATCCGGCGCGGCGAAAGAACAGGTTGCCGATAGCGTCGACGGCAGTGGTGAAGCCGCGCACCTCGGCCCAGCTGGTGACCAGGGCCCGCCCCTTGCCGTCTGCCGGCGTCAGCGCCTGACGGTTCACCCCCCCCTTGGGGGTCGCCCCAATCTTGGCAAGATCGACATGACGCTGCCAAAGACGATCTTCGCGCACGGCATCGGCGATCGATTTTTGCGGCATTTGAGCTCTCCGGCTGACGTCCCGTTTTTGCGGCAAGCGGGCACCGCGGGAGGGGCCCTTTTGTATTCCCGGCCATCGCGCCTTGTCCACCGCGAAACCGGGGCCGCCCTGGCGCCGCGCTGGACGGCACCGGGCCGAGCCGTAATGATGGCGGGGCACCCGTTCCCCGGGGGTTTGGCAACGAGCCCCGCAACGCTGCGCCGCGGAAATCCATGACCTACGAACAAACAGCGATCTTTGTCATCCTGGGCCTGACCCTCGCCGCGTTCATGTGGGGACGTTGGCGCTATGACGTTGTCGCCTTCGTGGCTCTCATCGCCACCGTCATCCTTGGCCTCTTGCCGGCAGCGCGGGCTTTTACCGGATTCAGCCACCCGGCAACGATTACCGTGATCGAGGTCCTGATTCTAAGCCGCGCCCTGTCGAATTCGGGGGCGGTCGACATCATTGCCGACAAGATCAAGCTGTCGGTCGGCCGGCCGTGGACCCACATCGGCACGCTGGTTGGCATCACGGCACCCCTGTCAGCCATTATGAACAACATCGGCGCCCTGTCGCTGATGATGCCGGTTGCCATTCAGTCGGCCCTCAAGGCGAAGCGGTCGCCGGCGACGATCCTGATGCCCCTGTCGTTCGGCTCGATCCTTGGCGGTCTCGTCACGTTGATCGGTACGCCGCCTAACGTCATCATCGCCACCTACCGGGGCCAGGTGAATGGCGAGCCCTTCGGCATGTTCGACTTCACGCCGGTCGGCGCGACGGTGGCGGTGGTCGGCGTCATTTACGTTGCCTTCATCGGCTGGCGCCTCATCCCCCGGTCGCGGCGCGCGCTCGCCTCGCAGCAGGACCTTTTTCATATCGAGGATTATGTGGCCGAGGCGAAGGTGCCGGAAGGTTCAGAAACCGTCGGCAAGACGGTGGGCGAAGTGGACGAACTTGCCCGCGAGCAGGACGTCGTCATCATCGGCCTGATCCGAAACCACATGCGCATCTTCGCGGCGGCGCGCCACCAGCGCGTGAAGGCCGGTGACATTCTGGTCGTCGAAGCGGGACCGAAAGAGATCGACCGGTTTGTGACCGCCCGGCAGTTGGAGCTGGTCGGCACCGATGACGAAGGCACGGCGTTCCTCAAGACCGACGAGATCGCGCTGAGCGAGGCGGTCGTAACACCGGGTTCCGCCATCGTTGGGCGCAGCGCCCGCAACCTGGATATGGCCGGGCGTCACGGCGTCAATCTGCTCGCCATCGCGCGCCAAGGACGGCCGCTGACCGACCGCATCAACTCGGTGCGCTTCCGCTCCGGCGACGTCATTCTTCTACAGGGGGAGGTGGAACGCCTCAATCAAGTGATCGCGACGTTGGGCTGTTTGCCGCTTGCGGAACGGCGCTTGCAGCTCGGCAAGGGCCAGCAAGCGGGCCTGACCGCCGCCATCTTCGCCGCGGCCATCATTGCTGCGACGATCGGCGCCGTGTCGCTACAGATTTCGCTGGGGGCCGCCGTGGCGGCGGTGATCCTGCTCAACATCGTGCCCGTGCGCGAGATATACGAAAGCATCGACTGGCCGGTCGTCGTCTTGCTGGGAGCGATGATGCCGATCGGTGAGGCGCTGGAAACAACCGGCGCCACCCAGTTAATGGCGTCCGGCATTGGCGATCTTGCGGGGGCCGCCTCGCCTCTCATCATCCTTGCCATCGTGATGATTGTGACGATGACGTTATCTGACGTGATGAACAACGCGGCGACGACCGTGGTCGCCGCGCCTATTGCCTACGGTGTCGCCCAGATCCTGGGCGTCAATCCCGATCCCTTTTTGATGGCCGTTGCCATTGGGGCGTCCTGTGCGTTCTTGACGCCGATCGGCCATCAGAACAACACCTTGATCCTCGGTCCCGGCGGGTATCATTTCAGCGATTACTGGCGCATGGGGTTGCCGCTTGAAATCATCATCGTCGCCGTGTCAGTGCCGATGATCGCCTTCGTCTTTCCCCTATAGCGGGGCCCAACCAAAGCGTTTGCACAAATCGGCCGGCAGCATGGCCGAAGTGCGCGCGAGCTGGGCGGCGCTGAAAACCGACCGCCACTCGTCGGCCTCCCCCTTGCGGCGATCCAAGGCGCCGTCAGACGACGCCAGCGGGTGCATGTTCATAGCCATGTCACCGATGCCGTAGTGATCGAGGATGCTACGGCAAAACGCATCTTCGCCGGTGCGGAAATCTTCGAAGCGCGTAACCATACGGAAATCTTCGAAGCGCGTAACCATGATTTCGAGTGGCGGGCTGCCGCGCCCAGCCGCACGCACCCAGCCCGCGGTCCACTCGATCAGCGCCGGCAAATGGTTGGCGATGGTCCAGTCGAGCCGGTCCCCGAGCTCGATAGCCTTCCAATCCGCCGGCACCGCCGGCGACATCAGCCGGCGAACGCTGGTGCGCTCGCCCGTTGTGCCGTCGATGTGATACATCCATGACAGAGCCGCCTGCCGGGGATCGCGAATGTGGACGACGATCCTCGTGACACCAGCCCGGTGGAACAAATCCAGAATCGCTTCGCTTGCATCAAGATGCTCCTGAGCGATTGCACCACCGCGCGCGAGGTCCTCGGCCCACGCGGGCACCAGGTGATCGTGGGGGAACAAATCCAAGGATACGTGGCAGGGCGGAATATTGAGGCCCTCCACGAACCGCATGCGAAGGTACAGGCTTCCCGACTTGGGCATCGTGACGAGCGCCATTGCCGGCACACCACGATCCAGCGCACCGGCCTGCAACGTTCGAAAGCTGCTGAGTGGTTCGAGGGGCATTTCGGGATGAGCGCGGACGGCTCCGTCGTAGAGCGCCGCTAGTCCGCTCGCTTTGCCGCTCAGAACCATCGGCACGCGGAGCCTGAGATGAGAATCCGGCAGGTCCGGCAGGTCCGGCAGGTCCGGCAGGCGATCGATCACGGCGGGATAGCCTTCGATTACCGCCGCCCTCAGGTCGCGATTGGCGCCGATTGCGGCGGTTACGCTAAAGATCGACCCTATGTAGATCGAGGGCGCGCTGCCATTTGCTTTCGATTTCGCGGTCGAAAACGATCTCGACATCGGCCGGCACGTCGACCCAGGCCTCCTCCGCCATTTCTGCGTCAAGTTGACCGGGAGCCCAACCCGCGTAGCCGAAGACGATCAAGCTGTTTTGCGGGCCCTCGCCGCGCGCGATGGCGCGCACGATGCCGTGGTGTGTTGACAGGGCGAAGTTTTCATCAACGACGGTTGTCTCGTCGCCAACATAGTCAGGCGAGTGGAGAATGGAGCCTGCCGAGGGCTGAACCGGTCCCCCCAAATGGACGCGCAAATTCCCCTCCTCGCCTTCGCCATCGACGCCAAATAGCTCGAGCACGCGCGCCGCGGGGCCGGCCCCGAGCGGACGATTGACGATGAACCCGATGGTTCCGCCGGGACCGTCTTCAACAATGTAAATAACCGTGCGGGAGAAATTAGGATCGCGGAGGTCGGGCGTCGCCACCAGGAGGCGGCCCGTAAGACCACCAGCGGTGTCGCCATCCTGCGAATGGGAGGTGCCAACCGCCACGAGCGCGGCACAAACGACGGCGGCCGCGATCCGGCACGTCGCCCTCATTGCTAATTTACCAAGAGCCATCATTCTCCCGGTCTGTCGGAGCCGCCGCCGCCCAGCAAATCACGGATCAACGCTGGCGCGACTGCTCGATCGGTAGGGTCCAGTGAAGACACAACATCTGGGCACCATGGAGCCCAGCACCACAAATTGTTGTTGCACACGGGGGGCCGCTTTGATAGGGTTCGGAGAATTAAGGAGCGCCAGGGGACATGGGCAATGGGACCTATGCCTCGCCCCACGAGAGGGACATCCCTGGCGCCCAGGAGCCGCTCAAGCCCCTGACCCGTAACCGTGGTCAGTGGCTTTTTTTTGGTTGCCGCTTCACGGGCCCCGTTGCCGGAAACCGCCAAACCGCCACCAATATCCCCGCTTAGCCGTCCCACCGGCCTGTCCCGAAGGACCGGCCAGTGAAACCAGAAAAGCCCAGTCTGAGGCCCGCGCTCTTCGCCACCGGCCGCAACTCCCGCAGAAGCCACTGCCGCTTCAGAAAAACGCGACCCCCCGACCCCACGAAGACCGCTGCCCCGGCACAGGGCTCCCAAAGAAACCCTGGTCGCCATCAAGCCGAACTCCCGAAGGAAACCCGCCCCGACGCGACCCCGCGCTGCCGAAGCTGCGCGGGCCACCGGCACCGAAGCCCCCGCCCTGGAACTCGTCAGCCCACTGCCGCCGCAAAGCCCCGAAGGACAACGCAACAACAACTTGCCAACGGTCCCATACCGGCCTCACCGCCGTTCCGCTACGCGCCCACCATCCCGAAGAATGCCGGTCGCCTAACGTCGCGGCCGATCCACCGGTAGGGGATCCGCCGCCCCGACCAAAATGCCATTCGCCTTGCAACGAAGAGCTCTCCAACCGGGGCTCCCGTTGCCAATTTTTCGACTGCCTCACCCGAAGGAAAACCGCCAACCAACCGACGCTGGGAACCGACACGCGTTTACGTGCAAGAGAAAGTTTGCTTAATAGAACCGCAGCACGCAACAACAAACGTCCGAATGAACGAAAAAAACAGTGCAAAACCAATGGGTTGCTTCACATTGCGCAAACAATTTATCCACAGATTTGTGCACCATCGCCTACGCCTGGGGGACGGCCCCTATGGCGCCGCCACATGTTGTGGCCTCTCGCCGGGAGCGCGAAAACGGTCAAAATAATCTGCGGCGGCGAGTCGCGCTATTTCGTACAGGGCGATTCACCGGATGACGGCACACCGGCCGCGGCGATGCCTTCGTCGTTTCAGTAAAGCACGGGCCGTGAACGATTGTTGACGACGAACAAGTCGAGATCGCCGTCATTGTCGAGGTCCGCCCAACCCGCGCCGTTCGAGCCGAGGCCGCGGTCGACCCCCGACCGCGCTGTCACATCCTCGAAGGTCCCGTCGCCGCGTTTGCGGTAGAGAATATCGGGGCGGTCGAGGCGGGTGACATAGAGGTCATCAAAGCCGTCGCCATCGAAGTCCCCAGCCGCGGCAGCGCCACTGAAATGAACCGCCTCGGCCAACGGGCTCGAAAATTCGTGCTGAACGTAGTCGGTCCCGGACGCCGAGGTGACATCGGTAAACCGGGCGAGGCGATGGCCGTCACCAAGAGCGCTTTGCGCTGGCGCGGCGAGCGCGGCAGCGGCCAAAAGAAGCTGTTTCATCAACCCTCGTCTTCCTGCGGGCGAGCCTCGCATCATACACCGCCAGCGACCGCGTAGAGGGGCCAGACCCCGGCCCATCAACAATTCGTGGCCTGGCCGTGCGGGCCCAGCGGCCTCTTGACGGCACGCTCATGAGACGCGCTAATTCGGGCCGCATATGCCCCGACCGCGCTGCGGGACAAGGGGGCTGGCGTCTTAGGGGTAGGGCTATGAGCGGGGGACAAAATATAGCGATCAGCGGGGATACGATTCCCGAGCTGCTCATTGAGCGCGGCAAGGCCCAGCCGCATCGCTCGGCCATCCGCGAAAAGGATTTCGGCATCTGGCAAAGCTGGACTTGGGAGCAGGTTTGCGCCGAAGTCCGTGCCTTCGCCTGCGGTCTCTCCGAGATGGGGCTGGCCCGAGGCGACAAAGTCGCGATCCTTGGCGACAACCGGCCCCGGCTCTATTGGGCGATGGCGGCGGTCCAATCAATGGGCGGCGTGCCTGTGCCGGTGTATCAGGACGCGATTGCCGACGAGGTGAGCTACGTCCTCAGTCACGCTGAGATTCGTTTCGCCGTTCTCGAAAATCAGGAGCAAGTCGACAAGGTTCTGTCGGTCCGCGAGAACTCCCCGGCGCTTGAGGGCCTCATCTATACCGACCCCCGCGGGATGCGGAATTACAAGATGCCGTTTCTCCACGGTTTCGAAGATGTCGTCGAGCGGGGCCGCAAGCACGACGCGGCGCAGGCCAATTTTTTCGACGGGGAAGTTGCCAAGGGCAAGGGGTCTGACCTCGCGATCATCCTTTATACGTCCGGCACGACCGGCCGGCCCAAGGGCGTGATGCTGAGTTACGACAACATTGTCATTACGGCGCGCAACGCCAACAGGGTCGAGAACGTACGCGAGGACGAAGAGGTGCTCGCCTACCTGCCGATGGCCTGGGTCGGCGATCACATCTTTTCTTACGCCCAGGCGCTGATTGCCGGTTTCACGGTCAGCTGCCCCGAAAGCTCCGATACGCTCATGCTCGACCTGCGCGAACTTGGGCCCACGTTTTTCTTCGCCCCGCCCCGTGTTTTCGAAAACATCCTCACCACAGTGGTGGTGCGCATGGAGGATGCGAGCGCGCTCAAACGGTGGATGTTCACCTATTTTATGGAAGTGGCGCGGCGTTCGGGGACGAACATACTTGAGGGCAAGCCGGTGCCGTTGGGCGATCGACTGCTGTATGCGATGGGGAAAGTTCTCGTGTACGGGCCGCTAAGAAACACCCTTGGATTCACGCGCCTGCGCCGGGCGTACACCGCGGGCGAAGCGATTGGCCCCGAGACCTTTAACTTCTATCGCTCCCTCGGGATCAACCTGAAACAACTGTACGGTCAGACCGAGGCGAGCGTATATGTCACCATTCAGCCCGACAACGAGGTTAAGCTGGAAACCGTTGGCAAGGCCGCGCCCGACTGCGAGATCAAGATCGCGGACAACGGCGAAGTCCTGTATCGCAGCCCCGGCGTGTTTTTGGGCTATTACCAGAACGACGACGCGACCGCCGAGACCAAGACGGCGGACGGCTGGGTCCACACGGGCGATGCCGGCGTCATCGACGAGGACGGACATCTCAAGATCATTGACCGGGCCAAGGACGTGGGTCGGCTCGCAAACGGGACGTTGTTCGCGCCGAAGTACCTGGAGAACAAGCTCAAGTTCCTCCCCGCCATCCGCGAGGCCGTGGCCTTTGGCGACGGCAGCGACTACGCCACCGCGATGATCAATATCGATATCGACGCCGTCGGCAACTGGGCCGAGCGCCAGGGCATCTCGTACACGAACTACATCGACCTTGCCGATCACGACAAAGTTTACGAGCTGGTCGCCGGCGGAATCCGCGACATCAACGCGAACCTTGCCAAGGACCCGAATCTCGCCGGATCGGCCATTCGCCGCTTTCTCATTCTCCACAAAGAGCTCGATGCCGACGACGGCGAACTGACACGGACGCGCAAAGTTCGCCGCGGGTTTATTGCCGAGCGCTACGGCACCCTCGTCGACGCGCTTTACTCGAACGCAACGTCGGTCACCGTGGAGGCGGCCGTGGTGTTCGAGGACGGCCGCAAGGGAAAGGTCAAAGCGGACCTCAAGATCCGCAACGTCGATGGTCCGGTGGTGGCGGAACCGCTGCGCAAAGCTGGCTAGGGCGCCGGCGCGCCTCAGTCCCAACGATGACCGAAATCTCAACAGCCGAGAACACGCAGCCCGAGGCGCGCCAACTTGGCGGCGTCTTGCTCAAAGTCGACGACATCAGCGTCTCGTTCGGTGAAGTCCGCGCGCTCATCGGCGTCAGTTTCGACATCCGCGAACGCGAAATCCTCTCCATTATCGGCCCCAACGGCGCCGGCAAAACGACGATGCTCAATCTCCTCAACGGGGTCTACTCGCCGGACAGCGGCACCATCGTTTTCAAGGGCGAAACGCGCCAACGCATGCGGCCGCATGAATCGGCAAGCCTGGGGATCGCGCGCACGTTTCAGAACGTCGCGCTGTTCCGGGGCATGAGTACGCTCGACAACATCATGACCGGGCGCAATCTGAAAATGAGCCATAACATTTTCACTCAGGGTCTTTACTGGGGCCCGGCCCGGCGGCAGGAGATCGAACAGCGCGCGTTTGTCGAACAGATCATAGATTTCCTCGAGATCGAGGCCATTCGGCGGGTGCCGGTCGGCCGCCTGCCCTACGGCCTGCAGAAGCGTGTCGAGCTGGGCCGGGCGCTCGCCGCCGAACCGACGCTTCTGCTGCTCGACGAGCCTATGGCGGGAATGAACACGGAAGAAAAAGAGGACATGTGCCGTTTCATTTTCGATCTCAACGAGGAGTTCGGGACCACCGTCGCGCTGATCGAGCACGACATGGGCGTGGTCATGGACATCTCGGACCGTGTCGTGGTGCTCGACTACGGCCGGAAGATTGCTGATGGGTCGCCCGACGAGGTGCGCGCGAGCCAAGCCGTCATCGACGCCTACCTTGGCGTCTCCCACGACGAGACCTAGGAGCCGCCCCGATCATGAAGGTTCTCGCCGCGATCTTTATCGACCCGTTCGTCGAAATGGTACAGTTTCCGGTCTTTTTCGCCGAGGTGATTACCGGTGGCATCATCGTCGGCCTCATGTATGCCCTTGTGGCGCTCGGATTCGTTTTGATCTTCAAGGCGTCGGGCGTGTTCAACTTTGCCCAGGGCGTCATGGTGTTGTTCGCGGCCCTGACCCTGGCCGGCCTGATGGACAACGGCGTGCCGATTTGGCTGGCTTTCATCTTGACCATCGGCGCCATGATCTTGCTTGCCTTCGCCATCGAACGGATGGTGCTGCGGCCGTTGATCAACCAGCCTGAAATCATTCTTTTCATGGCGACGATCGGCCTCACCTTCTTCCTCCAGGGATTTGGCGAGATGATTTGGGGCGGCAACATCCGCAAGCTCGACATCGGAATCCCGCAGCGGCCGTTCGAGGTGGGCGGCATGTTGCTGAACCAGTTTGACCTGGTGGCCGCAAGTACAGCGGCGATCCTCGTCCTGGTGCTAGCGCTTTTGTTTACCAAAACGCCGATTGGCCGTGCGCTGCGCGCCGTGGCCGACGACCATCAGGCGGCGTTGTCGGTCGGCATCTCGCTCAAATACATTTGGGTCATCGTGTGGTCGGTGGCCGGCATCGTCGCCCTTATTGCCGGGATCATGTGGGGCTCGCGCAGCGGCGTTCAGTTCTCCTTATCGCTGGTCGCCCTCAAGGCGCTGCCGGTTTTGATCCTGGGCGGCCTCACGTCGATGCCCGGCGCCATCGTTGGCGGCCTGATCATCGGCGTCGGCGAAAAGCTGGCCGAGGTCTATTGGGGCCCGTTGCTCGGAGGCGGCATCGAGGCTTGGTTTGCCTACGTCGTCGCCGTGATCTTCCTGCTGTTTCGGCCGCAGGGCCTATTCGGCGAACGCATTATCGAGAGGGTCTAGCGCATGTTTTATCGCGAGGCCGGCCAGTTCAAGACCTCCTACATCCAAGACCAGCGGCTTTTTTCCATTGTTCAGGACCGCTGGTTTATCGCGGCGTTCACGCTGTTCGCGTTCGTCGTCGTGCCGATTTTCGCCAGCGATTATTGGCTTCAGGCCATTCTCATTCCGTTCCTCGTTTACGCCGTGGCGGCCATCGGCCTCAATCTCCTGACCGGATACTGCGGTCAACTCTCGCTCGGGACCGGCGGCTTTATGGCGGTCGGTGCCTATTCCTCCTACAAAATGACGACGGCGTTTCCCGATCTCAATATCATCTTGATCTTTCTGATCTCGGGCCTGTTCGCCGCCGCCGTCGGAATTGTCTTTGGCTTGCCCAGCCTGCGCATCAAAGGCTTCTATTTGGCGGTGGCGACACTGGCGTCGCAGTTCTTTCTCATCTGGTTGTTCAACCGCGTCGAGTGGTTCTACAACTACAGTCCCTCAGGGACGATCTTCGCGCCGCCGCGGACCGTGTTCGGCGTCATGGTCACGGGGCCCGCCTCCACCCCCGAGGTGCGTTACCTGGTTTCCCTGACCTTTGTCGCTGTCCTTGCCGTTGTCGCCAAGAATCTAGTGCGCGGCAACCTCGGCCGCACCTGGATGGCGATCCGCGATATGGACGTGGCCGCTGAGGTCATCGGCATCCGGCCGTTGCGGACCAAGCTTTCGGCATTTGCCATCAGTTCCTATTTCTGCGGCGTGTCGGGCTCGATGCTTTTGTTCCTCTGGCTCGGCAGTGTCGAGACCATCGTCTTCGACATCAACGTGTCGTTCCTGGTTCTGTTCATGATCATTGTCGGCGGGTTGGGCAGCATCTTGGGCTCGCTGATCGGCGCCGCCTTTATCACCATGCTGCCGATTATCCTGACAAACATTCCAGGATTACTAAATATCCCCCTCAACGTCGAGTTGGCAAAGCACATCGAGCTGATGATCTTCGGCGGCATCATTATCCTGTTCCTGATCGTGGAGCCGCTGGGGCTCGCCCGGCTATGGCAGATCGGCAAGGAAAAGTTGAGAATCTGGCCGTTTCCCCACTAGGGGCGACGCGATGAATATGGCTTGCACAAGGAGAAAATGATAAGATTTGACGAATCAACAAGAAGCGATACACGCAGTCTTCGATCTTTGAACCAGTGACATCAGGGAGGATGCAGATGTCTTTCAAAACGCTTGGCGTTGCCCTCATCGGCGCCGCTATTCTCACCACGGGCTACTTTGCCGAAAAGGCGAAGGCGGAGGAGGGGCAGTATATTCCGGCGCTGGTCTATCGGACCGGGCCTTTTGCCCCGAACGGGATTCCGTCGGCCAACGGCTGGCGCGACTATATGACCATGATCAATAAGCGTGACGGCGGCGTCGACGGCGTCTTGGTCACCTGGGAGGAGTGTGAATTCGGCTACGGCACCGCCCCCGGGGTCGAGTGCTACGAGCGCCTCAAAAACGACGGCGGCGGCGCGTCGCTGGTCAATCCGTTCAGTACCGGCGTGACCTACGCGTTGATCCCGAAAGCACCCGTGGACCAGGTGCCGATCCACTCCATGGGCTACGGCATGGCGGCCTCGGCCGATGGCCGCGTCTTCCCTTGGACCTTCAACTTCCCGACAACGTATTGGAGCCAGGCCTCGGCCTTCATCAAGTACGTTGGCGAGCAAGAAGGCGGCATGGAGAATCTTCGCGGCAAGAAGATCGCCCTGCTGTACCTCAACATCGCGTACGGCAAAGAGCCGATCCCGGTGTTCAAACTTCTGGCCGAGAAGTATGGCTATGAGCTCGATCTCATTCCGATCGACTGGCCGGGCATCGAGCAGACCGCGGCTTGGCTGCAGATGCGCCGCAACAAGCCCGATTGGGCCTTCCTGTGGGGCTGGGGTGCCAGCAATCAGGTCGCGATCAAGAGCGCCACGCTCATCAACTTCCCGATGGACCACTTCATCGGCGTGTGGTGGTCGGGTAGTGAAAGCGACGTGGTACCCACCGGCGAGTTCGCCAAGGGCTATAAATCAGCCACGTTCCATGCGGCTGGCACCGGGTTCCCGGCGTTCGACGCCATTCTCGAGCACGTCTATAACGGCGACCTGGAAGAAGCCAAGAAGAACAACTTCGGCGAGGTCCTCTACAACCGCTCCGTCTTCGGCGCCATTCTCAACGCCGAAGCATTCTTCACGGCCCACAAAAAATACGGCAACCGGCGCCTGTCCGGCGAAGAAGTACGCTGGGGCATGGAGAACATCGACTTGAATGAGGCGAGGATGGCCGCGCTTGGCATCTCCGGGTTCACCAAGCCGATCAAGGTGACGTGTGAAGACCACGAGGGCAATGGCCCCGTCATCTTCCAGCAGTGGGACGGCGAAAAGTGGTCGATGGTCAGTGATTGGATCACGCCCATGCGTGAAATCGTCCGGCCGATGATCGAAAAAGCGGCGGCAGCGTATGCGGCCGAGAACGACATCACACCGCGCGACTGCTCTCAGGAGGGCTAAGCGCACGTTGGTTTGGACAAGTAATGTCCTGCGATGACTGAAAACGGAGGCGCCCTTCTCGCCGTCAGCAACATCGAGGTGATCTACGATCACGTCATATTGGTGTTGAAGGGCGTCTCCTTTTCCGTCCCCCAGGGTGGCATCGTCACCCTGTTAGGCGCCAACGGCGCCGGAAAAAGCACAACCCTGAAAGCGATTTCTAATTTGCTGCGCGCCGAGCGCGGCGAGGTCACGAAGGGTTCCATCGAATATCTTGGCGAGCCCATAGAAAACCTTGGGGCCAACGCCCTGGTCAAGCGCGGTGTCATCCAGGTCATGGAAGGACGCCACTGTTTCGAACATCTAACGATCGAAGAGAACCTGTTGACCGGCGCCCATACCCGCTCCGACGGACGCGGGCAGGTCAACGACGATCTCGAGCTTGTCTACAGCTACTTCCCGCGCATCAAGGAGCGCCGCAAGGCCCAGGCCGGCTATATCTCCGGCGGCGAGCAGCAGATGACGGCCATCGCCCGGGCGCTGATGGCGCGGCCCAATCTCATTTTGTTGGATGAGCCCTCGATGGGCCTGGCGCCGCAGCTGGTCGAAGAGATTTTCGAGATTGTGAAGAGGCTCAATCAGAACGAAAAGGTGAGCTTTCTCCTCGCCGAGCAGAACGCGAATATGGCGCTGCGCTATTCCGATCACGGCTACGTTCTGGAGAACGGCCGCATCGTTCTCAACGGCGATGCCCAGGACCTGAGTGAGAACGAGGATATCAAGGAATTCTATCTTGGGCTTGGCACAGCCGGGCGAAAGAGCTATCGCGATATCAAGCACTACCGGCGACGCAAACGATGGCTCGCCTGACGGCGCGGAACCGGCAGGGCCGAGGCGACATGGGCGAACACTACGACGGCCTAGAAACGCGCGACCCCGGGCAACGCGAAGCCGCGCTGTTCGAAGCCCTGCGCGCACAAATCACCCATGCGCGGGCCAACACCCTCTACTACGCCGAGGCGCTGGCCGCTGTCGATCCGGCGGCGATCACCAGCCGCGCTGCGTTGTCGGCCCTACCGGTGACCCGCAAGTCCGACCTCATCGCCCAGCAGCGCGACGCGCCGCCGTTTGGCGGCCTCCTCGCGGTCGCGGCGGGATCCCTGCCGCGCATCTATCAGTCGCCGGGGCCCATGTATGAGCCCGATGGACACGACCGTGACTATTGGCGCTTTGGCCGCGCCGCCCACGCCGCTGGCCTCCGCGCCGGCGATATCATCCACAACACCTTCTCCTATCACCTGACACCCGCGGGCCGCATGGTCGAAAGCGGCGCTCATGCGGTGGGCGCGGCGGTGATCCCGGGTGGCGTCGGTCAAACCGAGTTACAGGTGCGGGCGATCGAGCACATCCGGCCGCGGGGCTACGGCGGCACGCCATCGTTTCTCAAAATCCTGCTCGACAAAGGGCGCGAGTTGGGCGCCGACACATCGTCGTTGACGCTAGGATTGGTCAGCGGCGAGGCGCTGCCGCCCAGTCTGCGGCGGCTCCTAGGCGACGACTATGGGGTGGAAGTCCTGCAATGCTACGGCACCGCCGATCTGGGGCTGATCGCCTACGAATCGAAGGCGCTCGAGGGCATGATCGCGGACGAGGGTGTAGTCCTTGAGATCGTCGAACCCGGAACCGGCAACCTCGTCGCCGAAGGCGAGGTCGGCGAAGTCGTCATCACGACATTTTCCAAGGAATACCCGCTCGTGCGCTTCGCCACCGGCGACCTTTCGGCCATCCTGCCCGGCCCCAGCCCCTGTGGCCGCACCAACGTGCGCATCAAGGGATGGATGGGGCGTGCCGATCAGACCGCCAAGGTCAAGGGCATGTTCGTTCACCCGGCGCAGATTCAAGACGTCGCCCGCCGCCACCCAGAGATTACAAAGGCGCGGCTTGTCATCGAGAGAACCGACAACGTTGATGTGATGACGCTACACTGCGAGGCGGCGACAGATGATCCGGCGTTCGCTCGCAAGGTGGCGGAGACGGTTCACGCGGTGTGTAAAGTTGGCGGGTCGGTCCGCCTTGTCGAGGCGGGCCGCCTCGCCGACGACGGCAAAATCATCGACGACGTGCGTAAATTCGACTAGGCCGCCTCGCCGGGCGGCGGGATTGTATAGGTGAGGGTGGCATGTGCGACCGGATCGGCCTCGCCATCGGAAAACAGTGTCACGGCGCCGACCGCCAAATGCCGGCCGATGCGCAACGGCACGCCCTCGGCGATCAGATCGAACGGGCCCGGTTTGCGCAAAAAATTGATGGTCAAGCCCGTGGTTACCGCCAGCGGCCGCGGGCCCACCGCCGACAGAACCAACACATACATCGTCACGTCGGCCAGCATCATCATTGTCGGTCCAGACACCGTCCCCCCGGGCCGCAGTTGACTTTCCTGATGCGGCAGACGCAGGCGGACGAGTTTACTTTCAACGCGTTCAACCTGCAGACTTAGGCTGCCGATCTGCGGGAAGTGCTCGCCAAGAAAGCGATCAATGTCCTGGGCCGTCATTTCGGGCATGGGCAAACCTG
>Ga0315339_1002127_pt1 | contig 15567 bp, 12 predicted proteins | sample ASW17metaG_FD_204514 | JGI IMG/M metagenome (GOLD analysis project Ga0315339, IMG submission 204514) | Ammonia-oxidizing marine archaeal communities from Pacific Ocean, United States - ASW #17 | ecosystem: Environmental > Aquatic > Marine > Oceanic | place: USA: California | collected 2016-12-05
CCAACTCCGGACACCCACGCTCAACGGTCGATGAAGACACCCAAGCCCAATATCTGACTGAGTATTTTGAAATCGCGCGACAGACCGGGCTGGTAGAGCGGGTGTACTGGTGGCAATTGATCAATCCAGGCTATGGTTTGGTCGATCATCGAGGAGGTGGACTCCGTAAGATGCCATCTTTTTATGCATTCAAGGGCTTGCTGAATCCTACCCAATCCTGATTGCTGTCAGGTCACAACCCAAGTCTCTCAGGGGAGAGCAGAAGATTTTCGATAGCGACGAATCGCAACCCTCTTGTTACACGGTAATCTGATCAACACCTGAACCCCGCCCGACCAGTAGCACATTAGCTCGCTGCTGGGCGAAAATACCGTTGTCGACCACACCAGCGATGGCATTGAGTGCTGTTTCCACCGTCATAGGATCCGTAAGATCGAGGTTTCTGACATCTAAGATGACATTACCGTTGTCGGTGGTGAGATCTGGGCGTAATTCCGGGAGACCACCCATCCCGATTAGTTTTCTGGAGACCAGACTTTGCGCCATGGGAATCACCTCGACGGGCAAAGGAAATGATCCCAAGACGTCTGAAAGTTTTGACTCATCAACGATACAGACAAACCTCCGACTTGCACTGGCCACAATCTTTTCCCGGGTGAGCGCCCCACCCCCACCTTTGATCAGATGCAAATTTCTGGTCGCCTCGTCCGCACCATCGACGTACAAAGATAGATCACCGGTGCGGTTGAGATCCAGCACTGGTATACCTATTGCTGTCAGCCTGGCCGCACTGGCTTCGGAACTGGCCACAGCACCTTCGAGCTTGCCTTTTACCTTGGCCAGCGCATCGATGAAATAATTGGTGGTCGAGCCGGTGCCTACACCGACCACATCCCCAAGTTCAATAAATTCCACCGCAGCTTCAGCGGCAGCCTGTTTCTGCTCTTCCTGAGTCATTTAATCATATCCATTGGGTCCGATGATGGTATTCTAACTTTTAGTTCAACCGATTTTGCTCACGCCCATTGGCTTTTCCAACACCTCAGACAAACGATTGATCTAGCATGAAAAACGGCGCTACCCTGGAGTTCTCGGGACTGTTCGATCTTCCTGGAGAAGGATTTGTCGCCCAGCTGCGCGATTCAACTAGCACTTTGCTTTACGACAAACAAGGACTCCAGTTCCTCATTCTGCAACGTAAAGAATCAGGACTAGAAACTCGAGCTGCTGAAGCAGCGCTGGCGAGAATCAACACGCTGAGCGAGACACTCGCAGTTCAACCCCTATAAATACTGATTCCCCAGTGATCCAGATTCAACGAATCAATCACTGAGTTGTACACCATAATAATCACAATACCACTGGACGAACCGACCGACTCCAGTCTCAACATCGACTTGTGGTCGATACCCGAGATCGGACACCAAACGGCTGACATCGGCCTCAGTTGCCCGTACATCACCTGGCTGCATCGGCAATAATTTCAGCTGCGCTTTTTTGCCGAGCGCTTTTTCAAGTGCTTGAATATAGCGCATCAGTAGAACCGAGTGACCGTTTCCAATGTTATAGATCTGGTATGGGGTAGGACGTACCGCTCGATCAATGGCGCGGACAACGCCTTCAACAATGTCATCGATGTAAGTGAAATCCCGAACCATCTCACCTCGGTTGTAAACTGGGATTTGTTTGCCGTCGAGTATTAATTTCGTGAACTTAAAAAGAGCCATATCAGGTCTACCCCACGGGCCATAGACAGTAAAAAAACGAAGACCTGTTGTGGGCAATTTATAAAGATGTGAGTAGGAATACGCCATGAGCTCATTAGCTTTTTTTGTAGCTGCGTATAATGATATGGGGTGATCAACACGATCGGTTTCCGAAAATGGTAGTTTGGTATTGGCTCCATAGACTGAACTCGATGAAGCATAAACCAGGTGATCGACTCCCTGATTACGACATCCTTCCAGGATATTACCAAAGCCCACCAGATTCGTATCAACATAAGAGGATGGATTCTCGATCGAGTAACGAACACCCGCCTGAGCTGCGAAGTTCACGACTACATCAAAATCTCTAGACAAAAATAAATCCGATACATGGTCGCGATTAGATATATTCAAATTCTGAAACAGGAATCTTGTAGAACTAGTTAGCCGATCTAACCTTGCTTTCTTCAGACTCACATCGTAATAATCATTGAGATCATCAACCCCGACAACAGTATCATCTCGATCCAGAAGGAACTGACTCAACGCAGCACCGATGAACCCAGCTGCGCCCGTCACCAATATTTTCAAAATCTATAGGCTCCAATAGGTTAAATCTGGTTCGTCCGACAGGATATCGCGGTAAGCTGACTTTACATCGATAACTATTCCGGGGCTCGTCAGTGTTTTGCGTACCAATTCCCGACCTGGTCCGAGAACCTGATGAGGCACAGCAATAATAAGAGCTTCCACAGGTTTCAGCTGCTCAACTGGTATTAGATCAAGCCCTTGTTCTTCCAACACTGCGATTGGATCAGCTAGCGGATCTGCGACGAAGACATCTATATCACTATCCCTCAGACGCTGAACCAATTCAAATACTTGTGAGTTTCGAGTATCAGTACAGTTTTCTTTAAATGTCACACCAACTACATTTACTGACGGTTTTGACTCATGTCTTCCAATTGCCAACAATTCAAGCGTTTTTTCCGCTACGAATTTTCCCATTGAATCGTTGATCCTCCGCCCCGCAAGAATTACTTCCGGTTGATAACCAATCATCTGTGCTTTGTGCGTTAGATAATAAGGATCAACGCCAATACAGTGCCCTCCAACCAGTCCTGGGGTAAAAGCTAGAAAATTCCATTTACTACCCGCTGCCTGAAGCACCTCGATCGTATCCAATCCTAAACGGTCGAAAATCATTGCAAGTTCGTTAACCAGTGCAACGTTCAAGTCACGTTGGGTGTTTTCAATAACTTTGGCGGCTTCTGCAACCCGAATGGACGAAACCTCGTGCACCCCAGCTGGAACAATGGATGCATAAAGATCAGAAATCTTGCGCAACGTTTCTTCGTCATCCCCAGACACAACCTTTGTAATACTCTGTAGTGTATGAGCAGAATCGCCCGGATTGATTCTTTCAGGTGAATAGCCAACGTGGAAATCATGTTTCCACTTAAGGCCTGACACGCGCTCGATCACTGGAACGCATATTTCCTCTGTAGCACCTGGGTAAACTGTTGATTCGTAAATGACAATGGAACCTGCATCTAATACCTCACCAACGGTTTCACTTGCCTTAAGCAATGGTTCAAAATCAGGTTTATCCAGCTTGTCAACCGGAGTGGGTACTGCGATTATATAAATACTACATCCTACTAAGTCTTTGCTATTAAATGAATAAGTAGTTTTTTCTGCGGCCTTAAACTGACTACGTGGTACTTCACCTGTACGATCGATACCGGCTTTATAGGCTTCAATTTTACGCTTGTCTGGATCGAACCCAACAATGTCTATCTTTTGGCCAAATGCGACAGCAAGCTGTATGCCTACATAGCCGAGCCCAATGATGCCGATCTTCATAATCGTATAAAGTTGAAATTAATCATATCGGAGTCGTTGCTAACGAAGTTTCAACAGTTCAATGCTTGATTCAGAGAACTAGCTATCAGCTCCTGAACTTCTACACTTAAATATGGATGCATTGGTAGGCTCAACACGCGCTCCGCTACGCTATCTGTAACTGGACAATGAGTCACCGACTCCGCCAAAGCTGGTTGTGCATACACAGGTTTTGGATAATGAACAGCGGTAGGAATTCCTTTTGTGGACAGCACATTTTGAACGTGACTTCGCTGGCTCACTTCGACAGTATATTGAGCCCAAGCTGAAACATTATGGGGTTCCAGTCTTGGTAAAATCAGCCGACCAGATGCTTCGGTAGGTTTCAAAAGTTCTGAGTACGTATCTGCAACTTGCGCTCGACTTGCGAGTTCCTCATCAAATATTTCTAGTTTCGCGGAAAGTACAGCTGCCTGAATTGAATCCATACGACCGTTAATACCAATTCGTACGTGCTGATAGCGACCTCTTTGACCATGATCTCTTATCTCATACATTCTCGCGGCCAGCTCTCGATCGTCGGTAAAACAAGCTCCAGCGTCCCCGTATGCTCCTAGAGGTTTTGCTGGGAAAAAACTCGTACATCCAATCTGGCTTAAGCCACAAGAACGTTTTCCTTTGTATGTTGCGCCAAAACTCTGTGCTGCATCTTCTATCACTGAAATCTGGTGTAAAGCTGCAACATCATTGATTCGATCCATATCTGCACACTGCCCATACAAACTCACCGGTATAATAGCTTTGGTACGGTCAGTAATTACTGCTTCAAGGTGAATTGGATCTAGAGTGTAGAGCCTCGGATCAATATCAACGTATACAGGCTTTGCACCCAACAATTTGATGGCCTCGACCGCTGCAAAGAAAGTAAAAGGTGTAGTAATGACTTCGTCGCCCGAACCTATGTCGTGGGACATCATCGCGATCAAGAGCGCATCTGTACCACTGGAAACACAAACACAGTAATCAGTTCCAACATATTCTGCTAATTTGTTTTCCAAAGCAGTAATTTCTGAACCCATTACATAGCGACCGTGGTGAAGAACACGATGCACATTTCTCTCGATTGCCGATCGAATCCTATCTTGCTGACTTTCTAGATCAATATACGAAATTGGATTGGAATGTTTAATTTGTAAAACTGCACTCGGTTCAATAAACGGATGTCCGAAACTTAGTCTTTGAGAATCAATAGTTACCACCATACTCTCCTCGCCGAGACGGTCCGAGGCTCGAATTAGTGCCGCGGTCAGTGGGTCACTATCATTTATAGCCAGAGCATCTTCTGATAATGCAGCCAACCACTGACAGTTTCTTTCAAGCTTCTCAAATATCGATCCCGCTGGTGTCTCCCACTGGTTACAATGTTCTTCGTAATCCTTATGATTATTTACATGACCTATAAACTGAAGTATCTCTGTCATTTGAGCTGTATAGAGCCATAACTTAAAACTCCCCTGTTGAGCCACTTCGACAAACCGTAAAAGTTCTGAACTATTTGTACCAGTAGTACATAGTTCCCCCACAAAATTAGCATCAAGAATCAGATTGGTCATTTACTGCTCTTTTGAAACAATTTTTATCTATTTTCGAAACGAAATTTGCTCTAACTTATGCCTTCACGTGCCCTATACATCGGCAGAGCCTGTCTTATTGGCTCCATTAATCAACTAATAATTTAGGAAAAGCCTGACTAAGGGTGTTTACTGATCAGGCCAGATAATAATTTTCTGACTTTAAGTTGGGTTAACAACATCACTCCATTATTCTAACAATTGCGGACCGTCTTGGCATTCACACTTACTATTGATTTCCGAGATTGAGCTTGAAACACAGAATATGATCCGATCTGTTCTGTGGTGATGAATTGAATAACTCCAAAAGACTCGTATGCCCTATAGTTTTAGCTAGCAAAGCCGAGATTTCATGAGATAAAGCTTTTGCAGACCTACTAGAATTTACTTTCCCCTATCCGGGATACAATAAGATCAGGAAATATGCATTTATGCCAGATGTCGACAGTTTGTTAGACCTTTATTTTTAATTTAGATAGCAGTCACTAAATAGTATTTTATTTTATGCGCCTATGACTAACAGTGAACCAATTCCAAAAACAATTCTGATAATCGCCCTTTCTGGAGCCGGTGACATGCTAATGGCGTCACCTCTAATTGAGGAACTTCATAAATCCTATCCTCGCGCTAGAATAGAACTACTTGTGCAGCACGGGAGCCTGACCAAAGACCTACTACAATTTAATCCCAAAATCCAAAATATATTACAGTTCGAATTCGTTGAGGAGGGCGCGATGCGATCTTTTCTATATTGCTGCAAACTCCGGAAAACAGCGTATGACATTTCGATAAATATCTATCCACAGGCCCGGTACCATTATTCTGTAGTCGCTTACATAATTGGTGCCAAACTACGAATTGGATTCAGCTATGATTCACAGACTGCTAACTTAAATCGGATTTTCTTTCATCGACTCATCAACGAAGATCGACAAAAACATGTGGTGCAAAATAATCTAATGGCTCTTTCTGTTTTAGACCTTCCGCTACCAGAATCAGTCACAACACACTTATGTTCATCAGATTACTCAAGTACATATGCTGATAACTATTTGGCAGAAAATAATATACAAAACTTCGTAGTAATCCATCCCGGGGGTGGCTCGATGAAGAACTTTTACCTAAAGCGTTGGCACCCCGAACGATTTGTTGCGGTAGTGAAACACTTATCCCAAAATATGAACTTGCAAGTTGTGATCGCGGGTGGCAACGATGAAAACTCTTTAAAACAACTGATTATTCGTAAGTCATACTTAGAACCTGGTAAGCAAATTTTTAATTTATCAACTAACATACAAAATACCGCAGCGGTAATAAAAAAAAGTCGTCTAGTGATTGCAAATGACAGCCTAGTTGCACATCTCGCAGCAGCTGTTGGAACATACGTAATAACATTATTCGGTCCTTCGGACCAAGACCATACTGGTCCTTACACTTTACGTAGCTCTTTTATCTGCAATCGGCCAGCCACAATCAAACCTTACAAACACGGGTCGAAAAATATGTCTCAGCAACAAGGTGATTGCATGAACCTCATCACTGTTGAAGAAGTAGTGCGTGAAGCTGAAAAGGTTTTATGCATCGGAAAAGTGAGCGATTCACACTCTAGCACCTTAGTTATTGATTAGAGTAAGTTTATGAGCGCTCGAGTCATCGTCGTCATCCCTACGTACAACGAGATAGACAATTTACGACAAGTAGTTGCCGAAGTTCTAGAACAAGACAAACGGATTGAAATAGTATTAGTTGATGACAACTCACCTGATGGCACTGGGAAATTAGCAAATGACCTCTCTCTACGATGCGAGCGCATACATGTTTTGAACCGGCTCAAGAAAGACGGACTTGGCTCGGCATACCGGGAAGGCCTCAAATTAGCACTTGAGTTGGGAGCGGACTATATCATTCAAATGGATGCTGATCTTTCCCATCCCCCAGCTAAAGTCGCTGAGATGCTCACCCACATAGAAACTTACGATTTGGTTATTGCCTCTCGCTACTTACGGGGCATAACAGTGGTAAATTGGCCGATTCAACGCCTCTTACTCAGCTGGTTAGGGAACGCTTATGCGAAGTTTGTTACCAAGCTACCAATTACAGATCTGACAGGAGGGTTCCGATGTATTCGTCGTCCTTTGCTTGAAAATTCCAATTTCGAAGATACTAAATCCAACGGTTACGCTTTTCAAATTGAACTTAACTACCGCCTCAGTAAGTCCAAACCAAGGATTAAGGAACTAACGTTCTTGTTTATTGACCGTACCCGCGGTAGCTCTAAATTAAGTTTTAATACTGTGATAGAGGCGATTTGGATAGTCTGGTGGCTGAGAATTCTAGATATGGGCAAACGATTGTAACAATCATTTTCTGCTAGGAATTAATTCACTAAGACTTTTGGAAATGCCCTAAGGTAACTCGGTTGCGCTTCGCACGGTGTCCAACAGTTCGGACACTTTTCCTCAGCAATTTTTCTTCGTACTTCCCCTGCTTTCGCTGAATGAAAAATTTCCATAAATGAACTTTCTCTTAAATTTCCTATTTTTTCTTCCCAAATGACGCAAGGATAAACATCCCCATAAGGATCAACGTAGGCAGATAGTGTAAGAGCTGCACACGGCAGCACCATCTTATTTGGATTTGCAATATATTTTTTAAGATTCCTTAGATAAAAACTATAAAAGTGGCTCTTTATCAGAGCAAATAACCCTCCACTTAAATTTAGGCGTCTGTTTGTTAAAGCGAAATTTATGTCGTCAAGTACACCTTTTACATTCTTAATTGTTGCCTTCGTCGTACGATATAAAAATCCAGCGTGCTGATAAGTTATAGTGACATCGTTCAAATCAATATTATATTGCTGAAGATAATCTTTGAAGGTAGGTAATTTACCTGAGTTGTATGTACTAATCGTATAAGCAATGTGGGGCTCAAGCTGAGGATACTCTCTCGACAAACTTCTCAAACCCAGAAATGTTTCTAGCGCCCGCTCAAACGACGTCTCCACGCGACGCTGGGAATAGTGAATATCTGGCGGGCCGTCTAAACTAACACCTACAACCAAGCGAATACTTGAGGGAAGAGACTCCATTAATGAACGCACTGCATCCAAAATTTCGTTCGTTAGAAGCCCATTTGTCGTTAAAGAACATGTCTTTACGGAGTTAATTCTGCTTACAGCGCCATTTACCATATCTACAAGGTCTTGCCTCATGAAAGGTTCACCGCCAGAAAACTCTATGTAACTAATACCCTGCAATTCATCAAATAATTTATAGTATTCGGTTAGTGACAATTCATCGTCAGCACGTACTGGGTCTTTCTCGTAGATGTTCCAAATTGCACACGTTTTACAACGTACGTTACAGTAGTTGGTCACATTAACGGTAGCTTTCAACGGCCTTAGGCGAGACGTCCCACCCCACATATATAGGTACGAGTTTGCTATAGTTTTTATGGTCGTACCAATCACGGGAAATTTTTAGATTTCAAGATTCAGAATATTATATAACTGATGGAAAAATTAGCCAAAACCTATCAGGTCATTCAACATTGGTGCGATTGATTCATCCACAACCGCTTTGAGTCTATGAGCTTTCACTGGGCATATCTACGGGTACATCCACCAATTGCACAGTAATTTTACACTATAATAACCAATGAAAATTACGAGTGTTTACGTTTTATCAAATGTCACCCTCGCGGGAAAATGATGAGTCCCCCCACTGTCTGATTTGTGACAGTCGAGACCATTTAATAATTCACAGACTAAATGGATGGAATATGCTTAAGTGCAGAAATTGCACTCTAGTTTACGTTGATCCACTACCATCTGCAGAACAATTAAGCACTGCCGCTGAAGATGCTCATTCTGGAGCCTCGGCTGTGGAGGTCAAAACCTATCACCGCATTCGACGCTTAGACAACGCCAATGACCCCGTAATTAAGAGCTGCAATGACACCCTTATGATGATTGAACTAGCGACCACCGGTCGTACCTTGCTGGATATAGGTTGTGGGGAAGGAACCTTTGCTGCTGTTGCAAATAAGCGTGGCTGGAAAGTACAGGCTTTAGACACATCGATAACGGCTACAAAAATAGCTAGAGACACTTATTACTTGAATACAATTAATTGCACCTTCCCTTGCAATAATCTATTAGATGGTCAGAAATTCGATGCTATAGTTATGCTAGACATACTTGAGCACATACCTAATCCGGTTGAAGCTGTCGCTGCTGCAGGAAAACTTCTAAGAGAGGGAGGAGTACTTTACGTTAACTCTCCCAATCATCGATCGTTACTTTGTTGGACCATTGATCTGCTGGGAAAATTAAGAATTCCTGCAATACAAGCTTTGCTAAATAGTTATTACAATCCAGCACACGTGACTGTGTTCAACCCAAATTCACTATCGCAACTCATGATAAAGTGCAACTTACATCCACTATCTAGCGGAAAAAATTCACCGATTCTCGATCGTTTAAACTTGTCATTGATCTTACGACTTTGTGTCCAGATACTGATTCAAATTTCCAAATTTTTCCGAGTCGAAAGCCGAGTTTGGATACTAGCCAGATTGTGATCCACCCTAACTAACTGACATAAACTATCAGCCCTATTTGCATAGTCAGATTCTATAGATCATTGATAGGGCAAACTCGGGATACAGAATAGGTTTGCTATCGTATATGAGACTTAACAAACCGAGAATTCTTTTTTGTGCTAGTTATTCAGCGATAGAGCCTTTAGGCCTACTTTACCTCGCAGGGCTTGCCAGGGATGAAGGCTATGATCGTAGATTTCACCTTGTGAAGGACCATGACTTTGAGTCCTTTTTTGATGATATTGATGATTTTCGGCCAGACTATGTTGGGTTTAACTTGTATACAGGCAATCATTACCAGGTGTTTCACGCGTTCCGAAGACTAAAAAGAAGCCACCCCACTATACAAACTATTGTTGGTGGTCCGCACGCCACTTATTTCCCTGTCGACGCGTCTAACCAAGCTGATTTTGTCGTAATGAGCGAAGGATTTTCGGCACTTCGCCAAATTCTTCAAGGCAATACACAACCGGGAATTTCCCCACCAGGGCCTTCTGAAAGTTTTCCTCACCCAGATCGAGAAACATTTTATAGACAATATCCTGAACATGCCAAAAGTAAGATAAAAAGTGTAATTACAATGACAGGTTGTCCATATACATGCACATACTGTTACAACAGTAGTACATCTGCTGAAATCAAACACAATCTCACGTCTGATCTTGCCACGCGCATGGCACAGTTCCTCAGCAAGAATGGTCGTTTGTTTCCAAACAACGTTAGAAGTTTTGATTCTGTATTACAAGAAACAAAAGAAATTAGTGAAAAGTGGCCAGCCGAAGTGATCTATTTCCAAGATGACGTATTTGGTTTTGACATTAAAGAAAATGGATTTCTTGAAAATATGGCTAAAACCTGGCCCAGAGAAGTTGGTGTTCCCTACCATGCGCAGATGAGATGGGAAATGACGAAGCAACAGAAGCGATTAGATCTAATTCAGGAATCAGGAGGATTTGGGCTTACCTTAGCAATTGAGTCATCTATTCCTGAAATACGTCGGCATGTTTTAGATCGACCAATGGCTGATGAACTAATTTTCAATGGGATGCAAAGCGTCATTGATCGAGGCCTAAAGATCCGAACGGAGCAAATTACTGGGCTACCTTACGGGGCTACACCTACACCTACACCTATGAATCTAGACGCTGACCTCCATCTATTGGAACACAATGTCCAACTACGAGAGGCTACTAATGGTCCAACTATGGCTTGGGCTTCTACATTGGCTCCTTACGTTGGAACCAAGCTAGCTACATACTGTAGAGATAATGGTCACTATTACTCTAATCCAGGTGAACAAAACCATGATGTCCCAGATACGTTCTTTGAAAGATCGGTACTAAGATTTCCAAAAGAGTGGATTGGACCGACTCTTATGGATAAGAAAACAGACACATCAATTTGGCTGAGTGAAGAGGATCTTGAACTCTATCGTGATAGAAACGCTGAGCTTAGAAGAAAATTCAACTTTTTCGCGGGGATTCCAAAAGGACATTTATTGGCATCCAACTATTTGCGTAGTGACAAGCCCTACAGCTACAAACGGTTAGGTGAGGAAACCAAGCAACATCTTAAAATGCTTGCGCGAAAGGGATATTCTCAGGCGCTCAAGATGCTTGATAGTGTGCACCATATTGAGCAAGTCGTATCTGTTACCGATACTGGATTAAAAGATAGCGATCTACAAACACAACTAGAACAGCTGGTCTACTATTTCGCTGGTCTGCCCAATGGGGCCAGCGCATTAAATCGAACGATAGATTATTCATGGAAATATGGACGTGGCAAGCTTACTCCAAATATTCTGTCCGACGCTACCCGCCATAGCCTCTATGAAGATGTACTGTATTCAGTTACGACTAATACAAATACCAACTAAGACTTAAGGTTCTTACAAAGAATCACACTTAAGTTCTACATCTTTTAAAAGTGTATTGTTTTTGAGACGAGTTCCTTAGTTGCAATAGCAAGCTAAGACAATTATCAACTACTTAAACGTAGCTGTTGCGCATGGAACAATATAGGCAGGGTTATTTGGAAAATACGATCCCATCGTCACAATGCCCTTTTATGAACATCTCATGTAGACCATCTACCATCTCATCTTGATACATCACCTGATTTTTTGTGGGTATATAACAACTAGAGAAATATGGAGAGATGACTGACAACAATTCACCTATACCAATCCCACCAACTTCTTTAAGGTGATGCGGCATAAATTCGACTATTAGATTGTCTGCTAGTCTCAGCAGATTCGGCATACCTTTCAAAGCAAAATACTCTGAGCCTTCAATGTCCATAAATATTAAATTAAATTTCTTATCTTGAAGAATATCGTCTAGTCGGTCACACCCGACATTCATAATTGTAGGTCTATCATAAAAATATCGAAATAACCGTTCAGCAGGCATTCTCTTTGAAATTCCCGAATTTGTTCGATTTGCTAGAAAGCTAATTTCACCATTGGTGTCATTGGCAGCCAACTGAAGCGCTGTAACGTTACGTGCTTGGTTAAGTTCTATGTTGGCTTGTAGAAATTGAAACGTTTGCGGATTTGCTTCAATTACCGTAACTTGCTCTACATATCTACTAGTCGGTATTGCCAATGTTCCTACGTGGCCACCAACAAACAGGACGCTGCTTTCGCTACTTACCAGATTCATAATTTGATCTAGCTCACTCTTTCCATATATGCTATCCCTAGATAGTTTCTTTCCTACTCCCATATCTTCAATTCCAACGATATAGCGACCCACAGTCGTATCGAGCAAAAACCCTATCGTATTCTTGGGCGCAATCAACTTTCTAAATACGCTGTAGATATACAAACAGATCAAATAAAACGGTCGAATAATTGCTATTATGGAAATTGCTTTCACGCTATTTTGAATATTGCAAAGTTCTCAATATAGGTTGGGAGATTCTATACGTGTTACGAAGCAAATAAGAAGATACAAATTTTACAATCAAGGATATAGAGTTCGTGACTTTCTCGTTTTAACTTGCTTACTTAATTCGCAAATTGTTTATCGAATTAATCTTATATAGACACGGTACAAACTTTTAACGACCCAGTTACCTTGCGTGAAAATAATCTCAAATTTATAGTACTAACAATATCAACATTAAGAATAATCAAAAGATCACATAATCTATAAATTAGGATGAGTCTTGCTTCGAGCCGATAGATATGTACCTCACCGCATGAAACACTTGAATGACAATAAAGATGAAGATTGCGGGTTCCAACAAAAACTTAAGTCGACCACCCTCAAACGCATCATAAGTATTCCCTAACAATGTAACTGAAAACACATATAGTGGCACGATTGATACACTAAAAGCTTTTCTAGCGTGGCTTAATTTCCGGGTACTTGTCAATCGAATTATCAAAACAACTCCGGCACAAACAATTAAGAACGGATAATTGTGAGCGACTCTCACGTAAGCTTTTATCCAAGGCAAGCCACCATCGTCCGCCACTACTGGATTACTCCTGTCCCAAGTCTCGACCCAATATTCTGGGAAGTTCTGAGTTACTGAACGCAATAGAGATTTCACACAGTAACCAAAGTCAGTCCGACATTGTTCTTTTGCAATTCGGCTATGTATATGACTTAGCCACCATCTGTCTTCGTTGTTAAATCCCCCACTCACAGCTTTTGCACTTTCCGGATATTTGATCTTTAGTTCTATCATCTCCTTAGGGAAACGAGCTGCGAAATAATCTCTGCAACCAGTTCTATTTTTCATTCTCATTCCATCACAAACTGTCTGATAATTATTATTTGTTAGCGTGCCGACCTCCTCGATCCAGAATAAGCTAGTTAATTTCTCACCGTAGAAGCCATAACTACTTACGGTTCCAAACAATAAAAACTGTTTCGCACAATACAGACCAATAACAAATATTAATACAGCAAGTGCTGGAAATATTCGCCGCCTATTTATACCCAAAAACAATAATGCAACAGCTAAAACCGGTGCAAAAAACCATTGGAAATGAGCTCTCGTTAAAAAACACAGACTAGCGACTACACCTAATCTAATCGACGATCCTTCTGTTTTATCAATCAACCAGATTTCGTAAATCATCCATGTGATTAAGACACTACTCAAAAACGTACCATCAAGAAACGTCGCCATTGAAATTGGCGAAGGATGAATCACCCAGATCAATACACTCACCCAAGCACATGCTCTTGATTCGGTCGCTTTTCTAATCCATACAAATATGAGTCCGCTTAACCCACCAAACAAAAGAACATAAAGACCGTATATACCAAGATCAACAAATTCCACTAATGATGTGCTGCCCGAACTCCAAAACGCTGCTATCAGCGCTCTTAAAGAATCAAACAGTGGTGGTTGAATGTGATTGAAAAATATGCTGGCGAGAGGCTCTGCTTTAAGCATCGCAGCAGGCATGGTTTGCATCAATGATTCAGAATTAGTCCCGAAATAAATCTCTCCTGAACTAGAGAAGTAATCATTCACAAACAATAGAACAACACTGCCAGCTATAACCACGCCAAGAACTTCAGCAACATCTACCACTCTTCGAAGTTGAATCATAAAACTACGTTTCGTCTATCGATCTTTTCTAGTATCGTGGAACTGAACCGGTTTCAGACCCAATAACCTCTTATTCCGGGCAAACAATCTAATCAAGGACTAGAAATACCGCCTAAATCAAATATTATTATTTGTTCCGCTATTTATGAAGTATAGTACAAACGTTTCGAACTAACTGGTTCAAACAATTTTAGGCCAACATTCAATATTTTAGACAGGATAATCATAAGTGATAAACATTTCTGGTATGACGTTGTAAAACACAGCATCCATAGTACCTACTTTTTATTATTTAGATTTTTTTCAATCCAATTGCTACCCAACTTAAGAAGTCGTAAATTTGTCCATAGAGTTATGTGGCACTTGAACTACGCTCTGAATTTTTGAGGCTTAAATGGCAAAGGTCCTGTTAATTAACCCTTCATACATGAATAGTTACGCCGGCAAGAACAGGCGTGGCGTTATAAATCCTATATTCCCCACACTTGGTCTTGCCACCATTGCAGGCGCTGCACGCAATCACGGACATAACGTGCGCATTTTTGATATTTCCATGCTGGACTATGATTACGAGAGTATCAAAAACCAAATATATGAATTTCAGCCCGACATAGTTGGTATTACTGCCCTAACTCCCACCATGGGTCAGTTGATCGACATCAGTATATTAGTTAAATCAATTTCTCCTTCTATCCTGGTTGTTGGCGGAGGACCACACCCTTCTGCCTTGCCCGAAACAACTCTAAAGCAATCCAAACTTGACGCTGTATTTGTAGGAGAAGCTGACGTTAGTTTTCCAGAAATTTGCGACGGTAATAAATTTGCAGATATCAAAGGAATTTATTACCACGATAGAGAGGAACTATTCTTTACTGGTCACCGCTCTCCAATAGATGATCTGGACCAACTAGCCTTCCCCGCATGGGATCTATACGATCCTACAATTTATGTGAAACACAGTTCTAGAATTCTTATTCGCAAACATCCTGCTACGGCTATTGAGTTCTCAAGAGGATGTGTTTTTAAGTGTGATTACTGTGCGAGTAAAATGACGATGCACCTTGGCTATAGGAAAAAGTCTCCTGAACGATGTGCAGAGGAAGTTAGGCGACTATTTTCTTTAGGTTTTCGTGAGTTTATATTAGCCGATGACATATTCACGTCAGACGAAAAGTGGGCCGGATCTGTTTGCGAAGCTATTTCAG
>Ga0315339_1002128_pt1 | contig 15566 bp, 16 predicted proteins | sample ASW17metaG_FD_204514 | JGI IMG/M metagenome (GOLD analysis project Ga0315339, IMG submission 204514) | Ammonia-oxidizing marine archaeal communities from Pacific Ocean, United States - ASW #17 | ecosystem: Environmental > Aquatic > Marine > Oceanic | place: USA: California | collected 2016-12-05
GGCGAGGGCGCCCTTGTCGACGCCGCTGCCGTCGCCGGGGCGTTCGAAGGATTCACCCGGATCGCCGATGCCATCGGTATCCCGACGGAGACGGTGAAGATCGATATGACCGAGGATTTCCGTGCGGGTCTTGGGGCCAATTCGTTCACCGGGGCGCAGAACTTCGGCGCGGCGCCGGTGCGCGCGGACGCGGAGTCAGCCTACTGGGGTCCGGCCCGGGTGAAGTGAAACCTGCAGGTCGCCGGTGTGCCCCTCTAACCGATTGATGGGCACACGGGGCGCTGTGTCCTTGATACCTAGTCTAAAGCCGTGATGTCCGTGCGAAGCACAAGAATGGCGCCATCTGGCAATTCGGTTTCCTGGATGAAGAGTTGGCGACCATCACTTAAGGCCTGGATATGTGGCGGTCCGCAACTTTTGTGGCGCTGGACGCGCTCTTGCACGTATTCCTCGGCCAAGTCGTCGGCATCGTAAAGATTTCGATCCGCCGTCGCGCGAACCATCTCCTCGAAGGTTACACCCGGTACCATGAGATTGGCGACGGCCGGATAGAGCTTCTTGTTTGTCACGTTGCAGAGAACCATGCGGTCATCGGCATCGTAGACCACCAATCCCGAGGGAAGATTTTCGAAGGTACTTCGTAGCAGCGTGGTGTGATCGGCGCTTACGATCCGCCGTTCGAGCAGCAAAACGAAGACCGTCAGCCAGATCGCGACCAGCGCTCCTACGAAGTATTGCGGCTGGGGAGGGTTGATTGCGGATCCCGCATTCATCATAGGAGGTGCGAGCACCGCCACCGAGCCCACGATTCCGAGAGCCAACACAACCCAGCGCTCATTTGTCCATAACGCACCGAGAACTGCCACTGGATATAGGCAGGTGACTCCGATTGTTGCAGGAAAAATCACTTGCAGCATGAACACCACCGCTATCCCGCCAAAACCGACCGTCACGCTATGCTTTCCGTCATCAAATTCAGGCATGTGATTTCGCTCCTGGTAATTCCGGCGCCTTGTCAAGTTTCCCTGGCTTCGGGCATGCTCCCATAACAATGCAACGCCTGAAAAGGATGGGAATGATGGGGCACCCGCAGAGTCGATTGCAATGAATACGGTGACAAATGGCGACGGTCGCTGGCACTTCTGGATTGATCGGGGCGGAACGTTCACAGACGTCGTCGCCCGAACGCCGGAAGGCCAGATCGAGTCACACAAGCTGTTGTCGGAGAATGCCGAGCACTATGACGATGCCGTCCTACAGGGCGTGCGGGATGTCCTCGGCTTGGCGCCGTCGGACGTACTCCCGCATGAAGACATCGCTAGCATCAAGATGGGTACTACCGTGGCGACCAATGCTTTGCTGGAACGACGCGGCGAGCCCACCGTATGGATCACCACAGCGGGTTTCGGCGATATGCTGCGCATTGGTTATCAGCAGCGGCCAAATCTGTTTGCACGAAACATCGTTCTGCCTGAGCCGGTCTATGACCAGGTTGTCGAAGTCGCGGAGCGGGTCATGGCGGACGGCAGCATTGATATTCCTCTGGACGAGGCTGCCGCTGCCCGCCTTCTCCGGGCAGTCTATGAATCGGGTATCCGTTCCGCGGCGATCACGTTCATGCATGGATACCGGTATCCGGACCACGAAACACGCGTCGCCGAAATCGCGCGCGACATCGGATTTCCGCAAATCTCCGTGAGTCATGAGGTCAGCCCGCTGATCAAATTCATCTCGCGGGGGGACACGACGGTCGTCGACGCCTATTTGTCGCCGATCCTGCGGCGCTACGTCGAAACCGTCGCTACCGATATCCTGGCCGATGACAGTGATACGCGCTTGATGTTCATGCAATCTAACGGGGGACTGACGGATGCAAGTCTGTTCCAGGGTAAGGATTCAATCCTGTCAGGCCCAGCCGGTGGCGTGGTAGCCGCTGTTCGCACCTCCCAGATGGCCGGTCTCGATAAGGTCATCGCCTTCGATATGGGTGGTACGTCGACGGACGTCTCGCATTTCGCGGGCGAGTTCGAACGCAGTTTTGAAACGGAAGTCGCGGGTGTGCGACTGCGTGCACCTATGCTGTACATCCACACGGTCGCGGCCGGGGGTGGGTCCATTCTGAACTTCGATGGCGCGCGATATCGGGTGGGACCAGCCTCAGCTGGCGCAAATCCTGGACCTGCCTGTTATCGCCGTGGTGGCCCACTGACGGTCACTGATTGCAACGTCATGCTTGGCCGTATTAACGCCCGAATTTTCCCCAACTTGTTTGGACCCCGACAGAACGAACCGCTGGACGCAGATATAGTGGCGAGAAAGTTCGCCGAGTTGGCATCCCACATCACGATGGCAACCAAAGATCGACGTACACCAGAGGAAGTGGCGGAGGGTTTTCTGACCATTGCCGTGGAGAACATGGCAAACGCAATCAAGAAGATCTCACTCCAACGGGGTTATGACGTTTCAGATTATGCGCTTTGCTGCTTCGGAGGTGCAGGCGGTCAACACGCGTGCCGAATCGCGGATTCGCTGGGCATTCGTACCGTATTCATCCACCCGCATGCCGGAGTTCTATCCGCTTATGGCATGGGCCTGGCTGACATTGTTGCCATGCGGGAACAATCCGTCGAAGTGTCTTTGGAGGAGGGCATGATTGCCGAATTGACCAAGACTATCGAAGGGCTTGAATCCTCAGCCGTCTCAGAGTTGCGGGAACAGATCGGTCCTGACACCGGGGTCACGATAAAGCATCGGGTGCTGATCCGTTATGAGGGTACTGACTCTCCTTTGACAGTGGAGTTTGGGACACGAGAAGGCATGGTGGACGCTTTCGATGCCCAGCACCGGCAGCGATACGGTTTTGTTACGCCTGGCAAATCCCTCGTTGTAGAGGCCGTTGTTGTCGAAGCGCTCGGCGGAGCGGCCGATATTAGCGATCCTGAATTTGGAGATGAGAGCCTTGGGCGATCAGGCGATGACGTACCACATGTCGCCGTGACACAAATCTTTGTCGATGGGAGTCGCAAAAGTGTTCCAGTCGTCGATCGGTTGCGGATGATCCCTGGCGATACCGTGGCTGGACCCTTGATCATCATCGAGTCCTACGGAACAAACGTCGTCGAGCCGGGTTGGCAGGCCCGTCTCACCGCCCGCGGGCACCTCATCCTGGATCGAGTGACTGAGGCGGAGGAGGCCGTTGACATTCACACATCCGTGGATCCTGTCATGCTCGAAATTTTTAACAACATGTTCATGTCGATTGCCGAGCAGATGGGGGCGGCGCTCACCAATACGGCGTATTCAGTCAACATCAAGGAGCGGCGAGATTTCTCCTGCGCCATATTCGACTCCGATGGCCAATTGGTGGCCAATGCGCCGCATCAGCCGGTGCACCTTGGCTCGATGGGCGAAAGCATTGCGGCTGTCATCCGCAGCCGCCAGCAAACCATGAAGCGAGGCGATGTCTACATGCTGAACGCACCTTACAACGGCGGTACGCACCTGCCGGATGTGACTGTCGTCCGGCCTGTATTCGATGCTGCCGGCGAAGAGGTGATCTTTTACGTGGGCGCCCGCGCCCATCACGCTGACATAGGCGGATTGACTCCTGGCTCTGTACCACCCAACTCTCGGATTGTGGAAGAAGAAGGAGTTCTGATCGACGATTTTCTCGTCGTGGAAGACGGGAATCTGCGCGAGCGTAAAACGCGGCAGTTGTTTGCCTCGGGCAAATACCCTTCGCGCAACGTAGACCAGAACATGGCTGATCTCACGGCCCAGATTGCGGCATGTGAGAAGGGCGTGCAGGAACTCCAGTATATAACGCAGCACTATGGTTTAGATGTAGTGCAAGCCTACATGGGTCACGTACAAGACAATGCAGAAGAACTAGTGCGGAAAGTGCTGGGTGTGCTCAAGGGCGGTAGTTTCACCTATCCACTGGACAGCGGAGCCGAAATCCGTGTGCGAATTGATGTGGATAACGCTACCCGGAGCGCGACCATTGATTTCACAGGCACTTCGCCGCAGCAGCCAAACAACTTCAACGCACCAACCGCTGTCTGCAAGGCTGCGGTCCTCTATGTATTCCGGACACTTGTTGACGATGATATTCCGCTCAATGGTGGCTGTTTGAAACCGCTAAATATCATCGTGCCGGCGGGGTCGATGCTGGCTCCGAAGTACCCGGCTGCGGTGGTCGCGGGCAACGTCGAGACGTCGCAGTATGTCACCGATACATTGTTTGGTGCCTTGGGCACCATGGCTGCATCACAAGGCACCATGAACAATATCACCTTCGGTGATGAGAACTGGCAGTACTACGAAACCAATGCCGGCGGTGCCGGGGCCGGGCCCGATTTTGACGGAGCTTCGGTCGTGCAAACGCACATGACGAACGGTCGCTTGGCGGACCCCGAGGTCCACGAATGGAGATTTCCAGTCCTCATCGAATGCCTACGTATCCGCAGGGGTTCGGGGGGCAAGGGTCGGCACGTTGGAGGTGACGGCTCGCACCGGCGTTTGAGGTTCTTAAGGGACATGACGGCAGCAATCGTGTCCTGTCACCGCAGAGTGCCACCGTACGGAATGGCGGGTGGTGAATCGGGGGAGGTGGGGAGAACCTGGGTCGAGCGTTCGGACGGAGATACAGTCGAATTAGAGAGTAGTGATCAGATCGAGATGAACTCGGGTGATGTTCTCGTGCTCGATACTCCGTCGGGTGGCGGATATGGCTCGCCTGGCGAGCGCCTGACCTAAATAATTCTATTGGTTGATGTAGGGGAGTTGGATCTCTGGGACGCGATCGCCAGAGGCGGCATCCTTGGGAAAAGCTTGATCGAGAGCCGCGAGGTCGGCTTCGTCGAGCGCGACGTCCACCGCTCTGGCATTTTCTTCGATATGGGCGATGCGGCGCGTGCCGGGGATAGGCACGATATCGTCTCCTTGCGCGAGCACCCAGGCCAGCGCAATCTGTCCCGTCGTGCATCCCTTGATGTCCGCGATATCCCTGACAATATCGAGCAGGGTCTGGTTGCGAATCAGGTTTTCCTCGGAGAATCGGGGAAAGATGGTCCGGCGATCGTCATCGTATAAATCGTCCTGGCTCTTGATCGCGCCGGTGAGAAAGCCTCTACCCAATGGACTGTAGGGCACAAGGCTGATGCCAAGCTCTCGGCAGGTTTCCAGCAGCTCTCCTTCCGGATCGCGGGTCCACAGAGAATATTCGCTCTGCAGCGCCGTGACGGGGTAGGTCGCGTGGGCGCGCCGAAGCGTTTCGGGCTTAACTTCGCACACGCCGATTGCTCGAACCTTTCCAGCCTCGACGCAGCGCCCCATGGCACCGACGCTCTCCTCCACCGGCATATCAGGATCGAGACGATGCATGTACCAAAGATCGATGACATCGGTCTTCAGCCGGTAAAGGCTGGCATCGCAGCACTGCCGGATATACTCGGGATGGCCCAGGTACCCGGAACCTCCCGTGTGTTTGATGTAGACACCGCATTTTGTGGCGAAGGCAAGCTGGTCGCGTATACCACCCAGAGCCTCGGCGATTATTTCCTCGTTTCGTCCATTACCGTAGAAGATCGAGGAATCGAAGAAGGTCACACCAAGATCTGCTGCTCGCCTGAGGGTGGTAATCGACTCGGCATCGTCGGGCACACCGTAAAACGGCGTCAGGCTCATACAGCCTAGGCCGATGGCCGAGACCTCAATGTCGCTGTTGCCCAGTCGGCGAGTTTTCATTCGCGACTCCTCTCACGAGAATCAATGCGCTCAAAGTGTCATGGTTGTGGAAATATCATCAAGTGGTAGATGACCGGTCCGCGAAGGGTACAGATTTTTATTGATCTACCGAGCTTTGCGTCAAACCTCTCGCACCGAGAAAGACCTGCGCGAGCGCATGTCCCTGCTCGGCAAGCGGCTTCAAGATTTAAAAGGCTTTCTCGTACTGGCCCGTTATGTAAGCGGCGGATGCATCCTCATAATCCCCCGCCACCACTGGAATGGCGAACAACATGAGTGCGGTCAGGGCGGAGATCAGTAAACGCATCCAAAGATGCTAGTCCCGAACAGGAAGGCGTTAAACCTTTATGGCATTTTGTTGCGGGTATGCCGCAAATACGGAGCGGCGTGTTAACGAAAAAAGAATGACCTTGAATGGATCGCGGCGGCTTCCCTGTTCCATCCCTGGCGAACCAACCGGCATCCCAGGTACCGCCAATCCGATTGCCTTTGGACGATCTCTCAGCAAGCGTATTACCTCTCTTGCCGGTACGTGACCCTCTATCACATAGCCATCAATCACTGCGGAATGACAAGACCGCAATTCAGAAAACACCCCAAATTTGTCTTTAATGGGGCGGAGGTCACTGATATCGGTCACCACCACTCGGAACCCTGCACTACGCATATGGTCTACCCACGCGCCGCAGCAACCACATGATGGCGACTTATAGACTTTCAACACGTGGGTTTCTGCAAATGCGCTTGGTGCAAAGTGTCCGATACCCAAGGGTATAAGGCCCATAGCAGTTAGCTTAAAAAATTTACGGCGTGAGAGACAATCCACCATATTCCTCTCGGCTAGTCCTTCTGGAACGGCACGACGTACTTTCCCCAAAGCTCGGAAGATAGCTTCTGGGCTTCTGGGCTTCTGCGATCTGCGCCGGGGTAATCTGTTCCTTGATAAGGCCTTGGCTCTTCTTGGCTAGTTCCTCTCCCTGCACGGCGGCGATGCTCGACCATGCATAGGCTTGCACATAGTCCTCAGGCACGCCATCGCCCGTGGCGTACATGAGACTGAGTCTGAGCCGCGCCCTCGCAAGTCCCTGTTCGGCGGCCTTGCGGTACCAGTGGACCGCTTTGGCGTCGTTCTCGGGTACGCCTTCGCCTTTGTCGTACTTGATACCGAGGTTGAACTGCGCCCACTTATCCCCCTGCTCGGCGGACTTGCGATACCAGTAAACCGCTTTGGCGTTGTCCTCGGGCACGCCTTTGCCGTTGTCATACATCTCACCGACGTTAAACTGCGCGTCCACATTCCCCTGCTCAGCAAGTGACTTAAAAAGCCGAAAGGCTTTCACGTAATCACCCGCCTCGTAAGCGGCCCACGCATCCTCCAAATCCCCCGCCACCACGGGCGTGGCGAACAACATGAGTGCGGTCAGGGCGGAGATCAGTAAACGCATTCAAAGATGCTAGTCCCGAACGCCGTGGCGTTAAACCTTCATGGCATGCCGTAGTGATCCGCCAAGGCGTGGAGCCGGTTACGGTGTCGTGGATGCCGCAGACTCACAGCATGTAGACTTCACCGCTCATTCAATCCCCGTCAGAGTTTCCCTATGAGAAGACTGACCGGCACCATTTGCTTGACGATTGCCGTGCCTATTGGAAGTGCCGGAGAGGGTTGGAGTGCTGACATCCCAGAAAATACCCGGCCAGAAAGAGCAGTCCCTGCGTGTCGCTTCTACGGTCTGTGTATTTCTTGAGTGATTTGCGGTCGATCACCGCTTCACGTCCGTGGGCGAAGTCTGATGGCATATTCAGGGGATCCTCAATTCTTTGGCCACGGAACGTTCAAAGCGGTGAAGCGGGCGCAATTCGGCTGGTACATCTGGAACGGCACGATCCAGTTTATCCCAATGCCCCTAAAGCAGCTTCCGCCGCTGCGTGCCCGACATTGAGCAATATACCATCGGACAATAGTTGTATTGCTTCGCAGACCTATGGACTAGAATGAGCCGCAAAGGAGAATGTGATGTCCATGGGCCCCGTAGAATACATCCCGCCCGGCGTGGAGCGATACGTCCTGCTGGGCTATGAACCCTATCGGTACTTCCAGCCCGAGGGACCGGCGCCGTGGGCGCCGATGACCAAACCGTTGTCCGAATGCCGTCTCGGCGTGGTTGCCACGGCCGGCACATACGTCAAGGGCCAGGTCGCTTTCTTCTACAAGGACGATCATTCATACCGGACCATTCCGAAGTCGACACCCGTGGAGAACCTGAGATTCGCCCACGTCACGAAGCACTATCTCGAACGGGCGGCGTTCAAAGACGCCAACTCCACGTTTCCCATCGAGCCACTTCGCCGGCTTGAACGCGAAGGCATCGTCGGCGAAGTCGCGGAGGACCTCTTCTCGTGCATGGGTGGCATCTATTCCCAGCGCAAGGTCCGCGACGAGCTAGCGCTGGCGCTGGCCGTCGAGTTTACGCGACAGGAGGTCGATGCCGTGCTGCTGGTGCCGATGTGACCGGTCTGCCATCAAACCGTGAGTTTGATTGCAAGACATCTGGAAAGCCTGGGAATACCAACGGTCTGCATGGGCACGGGATATGACATCCTCGTCCAGTGTCAGCCACCTCGCGCCGTTTTCCTTGATTACCCGATGGGAATCACGATCGGACGGCCATCGGCGCCGAAGGAGCAGTTCGATATCACGCGGACGGCCGTTCAGGCGTTGGAAACAATCGAAGAGCCCGGGACAATCCTCAAGCACGACTACATCTGGTCAGAGAATGAAACCTGGAAAGTCGAAGCGGCCGTTGCCAACACCGGCGATATCCGACAGCCGCGCAATTTGATCCCCCGTTATCAGTTCGAGGAAGATCACATCGCCGCGGAGGAAAACCCCGTCGCGGCGGAATGAGATGGCAAACTTCCTACTTTGATTTTTCGTAGTAGGGGACGGGGACAACCGTAACGCGGATTTCGCGGAGTTCCTTCTGCCGGTTGAACGCCTTCGTCAGCTCTGCAGACTGAGCCCATACCAGAGCTGCCCAGTTCGTGGCAAGCAGCAGAAGTAGGGCGGCGAGGAGGGTGCGCATCGGCTAGTCCTTCTGGAACGGCACGACGTACTTTTCCCAGTACTGGGACGATCGCTTCTGGGCTTCCGCGATTAGCAATTTACCGAAAATTAGGGGTAGCTACTAAACCGGGGAAAATTGCAACCAATTGATATTCTTTCAGTGTTGCTTCGGCTTGTCACAGATGTTGGAAGTCACATAGTTTCGTAACAACCGGAACGGCCTGCCGCTCGAGAAAGAATAAACTGGAGAATGGTTCAAATGGCACGTTGGGAAGACCTTCCTGAGTACGAACGCGATTACTTGGCAGATTTGCCCCTTCCGGATTTCGACCACACCCCGTGGACTCCCGCGAAACCAGTAACCGAGAGCCGGATCGCGCTGATCTCCACGGCCGGTATCGAGCGCCGGGGCGATAAGCCGTATCCGTTCTTCTCGGGAGAATTTCGTCTTATCCCAACAGACATCGACCAAGGCGAACTGGTGATGAGCCACCTCTCGCCCAACTTCGATCGCACGGGATTCCAACAGGACATTAACGTGGCGATTCCCCTTGATCGCATGCGCGAGCTCGAAGCCGAGGGTGTCATCGGTTCGGTGGCGAAGTTCCACTACGCCTTCATGGGGGGCAGCCGGCCCGAAGACATGGAGCCGAATATTCTCGAGCTTGCCAATCTTCTGCGTGGCGATGAAGTTGACACGGTGCTGATGTGCCCTGTCTGACCGCGCTGCACGCGCGTCGTGGGCGCGCTTGGCCATTATTTGGAGAGTGAAGGATTTGCTACTGCCAGTATAAGTCTGTTGCGGCCCCATACCGAGAAAATGAAACCACCACGGGCGATGTGGGTGCCGTTCGAGCTGGGGCGCCCCTTTGGCGCACCCAACAACCCCGAATTCCAAATCAAGGTGTTGAAAGCGCTGCTCAAGACGCTGGAAGCGGAAAGCGGGCCCGTGCTCGCGGACTTCGACGAAGACGCGCCGTTGTCCATAACGGATACAGGCGAGGAGCAAGAGGCGTGGGCATGTCCCATTGAACTGAAAGCCCCGCCGCCGCAAACGGAAGGCGATGCTGCAGCTATGGAGCAAGCTTTGCTCCGCGAGATCAGCCAGTTACGGCCCTGGTATGAATTGTCGGTCAAGCAGCGTGGACGCACGACCGTAGGTGTGAGCCCTCTCGATATCGACGGTAACGCCAGCTACATCACGGCGTTTCTGGGCCACGAATGGCCTGTATCGCCGTCGGAGGATATGAGCCAGATCGTGGCCCTCAAGAATGCTTACGAGGACATGCGCGCCTGGTACTTTGAGGCCGTCGCGGCCCAGCCTGGAAAGGCGGCAGGAACATCGAACCAGGTCACCGACTGGTTTTGGCACGAAACCACCGCCGGTGCGGTGCTGAAGAAGCTGAATGAGACCTGTCGTGAAAGCGACGACGCAGCCATGCGGGTCTTCGTCCGATTCTTGCTGTTGCCACGCGCGGTGACCAAGACCGTTGGCGACCGTTCGGACGTACTCGGCTTTGAAGGCCAGTGATTAGGCAGCAGAGTACCGTCACGGGCGTTCATCTGAACGACTAGATAACTTGAGAAACCCAAACCAGGGGAGGCTCCACGCATGCCTATCATGAAAGTGCAGTTAGGGCGGCGAGGAGGGTGCGCATCGGTTAGTCCTTCTGGAACGGCACGACGTGCTTTTCCCAGTACTCAGACGATAGCTTCTGGGCTTCCGCGATCTGCGTAGGTGCCATTTCTTCCTGGATAATGCCTTTGTTCTTCTTGGCCTCTTCATACCCCTGCGTGGCGGCGATGCTGCTCCACGCGTAGGCTTTCACATAGTCCTTGGGAACGCCTACGCCTTCGGCGTACATCGCACCGAGAAGAAACTGCGCGCTTGCATTCCCCTGCTCCGCGGCCTTGCGCCACCAGTAATAAGCTTTGGCGTCGTCCGCGGGTACGCCCTTGCCCCCGGCGTACATCAAAGCGAGATGGTTCTGCGCGGACGCATGTCCCTGCTCGGCGGCCTTGCGAAACCAGTAGATTGCTTTGACATTGTTCGTGGGAACGCCCCAGCCTTTGGCGTACATAAAGCCGAGGTTGTGCTGCGCCGACATATGTCCCTGCTGGGCGAGCCATTTAAAAAGACGAAAGGCTTTCTGGTAATCGCCCGCCTCGTAAGCGGCAAACCCATCCTCCAAATCCCCCGCTCCCACGGGAGTGGCGAACAACATGAGTGCGGTCAGGGTGGCGAGGAGGGTGCGCATAACAAGTCCTTATTTGAGGGTGTGTTTCTTCCAGTATTCCCCTTGCGGGGACACTCAATCCAGACTTTGGAAGATGACCTTTTTTGATCGCATCTTCTCTATCTGTGCCGTCGTCATCCAGCAGGACAGGTAGTACGTTCCATCCGAAATCATCTTGCCCAGTTTGGATTTTGAGATTGTTTTGGTGTTGGGACTGGGAAGACTGATACCGGAACTTTCCAACAGGCTTCCCACTACATTCGTTTTGATACCGAAGTTGGTGGCCTCTGGTATCACACCGTAATCCTTGAATACCTTCTTGAGGTCCAGTTTTGCCACTGCGACACCAACGATATTCCCCCTGTCGTTCAGTATCGGACCACCACTGTTCCCGGGTTGCAATGCGGCATCAATCTGAATGTTGGAGAAGTTGTTTCCGATCCCTGTAGGGGAACTGATAATTCCTTTCGTCACTTTGACGGATGTGCTGATTTTTCGTCCAAAAGGAAATCCTGCAACAAAGATTTCCTGAAGCAGTTCGGGCATTTGATTGCTGAGTGAGATCAGTCTCCTTTGTTGTACCCAAGACCACATGCTGGAGTGCGTGGCCAGAGCGTAATTGACAGCCCGTGGGGTCCCTCGCAGCTTATCGTACCAAAGCTGGATTATTGCGTGCTTGATCCGTTCCCGAGCCGCTAGGCGTTTATTGGAGAAGCATTCCACACCACCATCGTGCCCAGCCTCGAAGCTCGGCCGTGCGATCAATGTGAGACCAACGATCTCCCAGTCGCGGCGTAATCGATCATCAGCTTGAAACAGCCGCTCATTCACCGTCGGGTCGTCGTCCAGTTCCTTCCGATTGCGATACCGGTCGAGAGCGAACGCCGTCATGTTGCGAATTACAACGAAGTGATCGTTGTCGGCATCACGTGGCTCGAACTTCCAATCGTGCTTCGCCAACCATTCATCGGTTGGCATCGCCACTGGATGCCCCGATGCTTTACCCGAACGGGATCGGGTCATTTATTACCTGAGTGGAGCGGATAGATTTAACCGTGGCGCCCGGAAAGACCTTCTTCACGTCGCGCACCTCACGCTGGTGCGATATGAACCGGCCAACCTCGGCCAAGCTCCATACCTCGATCTCGCGTTCGTCCTTCTTCGCTCGTGCGACGTGAAGCGCCTCGGCGTCGTCTTGGCAGACCAGAAGAACCGTTCTGTCCTCTAGACGGGTCTCCCAACATTCTGGGTCTAGAGTTGGACGGCCAGCCGTCGTGGCGCCCTTGTCCAATGCTTCCCATGCACGCCGCATGGCATCGCCAGCTCGTACAGCATGCATGCGTTGCCTCACTTCTCGTGCTGTCGGTCGAACCGGCAATAACGTGACATGCGAAGCCGATGCCGGCCGCAAATCGTGACCAGTTTTTTAGCTGCACCACCACCAGAAATCCAGACCAGTTCCCGATTCCGCGTGAAGAAAGCAGCAGGCCAATGGTCGATTCGGGAAAGTCCATCAGGTCCTGAAGCAGCGGCGGGAACAGCACGATCGGTGTGATGAAGAACGCGCCGAACAGGAATTCGAAAATCAGGCCGATGGAGAAATTGCGGTTGAAGAGCAGCCGCAGATTGAGGAAGGGGCGCGGTGCGGTCAGGCTGTGGACGAGGAACATATAGAAGGCGAGGCCGGCGACACTGGCCTCGATGATGATTTCCCAGGATTCGAACCAGTCCAGCCGCAAGCCCCTGTCGAGCATGAGCTGGAAGGAACCGATCGCGACGATCAGCCAAAGGAAACCGGTCCAGTCCAAATGCTGAGCGCGCCCTTGCCACGCTTCGCTAACGAAGATACGCCACCCGGCCCAGGCCAGAAACCCAATGGGAGCGATCAGGTAGAATGTCCAACGCCAGTTGATTGCCTCTCCGACATAGCCGCCGAAGACCGCACCGATGACGGCGCCCATTACGGCGACGAGGCCCCAAAAACTAATCACCAAGGCATGTTGTCTCCGTGGGAAGACATCCAGGAGGATGGCCTGGACCAGAGGGAACAGCGGGGCGCCACAGAGACCTTGAACAATCCGCCACAGCACGAGTTCCGAAAGGCTTTCCGACGCGCCGCAGAGGACAGTTGTGGCGACAAACCCGGCGATGCTCGAAGTTATGAGGCGGCGGCGACCGATCCTTCCCGCGACTCAGGCGGTCAAAGGCGTCGCAATTGCAACCGCGACGATTTGGAAAGTGACCACCCAGGCGATCTGGTCCTGAGTAGCTGAAAGCGCACCTTGGATCTGGGGGAGCACGACGTTGACCACCGTCATCGCTATCCCGAAGATGAGGGTCCCGAGCGACAGCGATACCAAAAGCATCACCTGCGGGAAAGCGGGAGGGTCTCGGCTTCACTGGGGGTCGCGGTCATAGAGGTCCGTCAATGATCCGAAGGCAGGTCTTGAAAACATCCATGGTGCACGAGGCGCGACAAGTTTAGGAGCTCGCAGCTTTCAGTTTGATCGCCACGCCGATCACCTTTTCTGAATCAGATACCGCGGCGGTGCGACGAAAGATTGATGCCCACAACACCTGGCGGGTTTGCGCATGCGGGGACGAATGCGAATTTTGATGCCGAAGCCAGGTATTCCAGAGTCTCAACACCTCTGTGGTTTGCAACTTGCCTTATTGACTGAGCTGGCCACCGTCGATGACGAGTTCCGCGCCGTTCACAAATCCCGCCTCGTCTGACGCCAGGTAACAGATGGCGTTAGCGATATCTTCAGGTTTACCCAGGCGTCCAACCGGAATGGCCTGCCGACGCTCTTCGCGACCCTGTTCGGGGTCGTCGAAAAGGAGATTAACGAGGTCGTCAACCATCGCCGTCTCGATCCAACTGGGATGCACTGAGTTGCAGCGGATGCCGTACTTCTGGTTGCCACAATAGGCGGCCACGGACTTGGTTATCTGGCGAACCGCACCCTTGCTGACACCGTAAGGCACCATTGATGGCGTAGCCCAGATACCGGCGAGCGAAGACACATTGACGATTGAGCCGCCGTGACCCTTCATCGCCTTGATCGCGTGCTTGCACCCCAGCAGCACGCCATCGATGTTCACCGCGCTGACCGCCCGCACTTCATCCAGCGACAGGTCCTCCGGATTTTGGAGTGTACCGGTGCCCAAGATGCCCGCATTGTTGACGAGGATATCGACCTTGCCGAAGCGATCGACGGTTTCTTTCATCACCCGCTCCCACTCCCCTTCGTCGGTCACATCGTGGCTGACAAAGACCACGCTTCCGCCGATCTCCTGGACAGTCGCGTGACCCGCGTTCGCATTGATATCGGTCATCACCACACTGGCGCCCTCCGCCGCGAACTTCATTGTCGTCGTCTTGCCGATGCCGGACCCACCGCCGGTAACAATGGCGACCTTGTCTGCCAACCTTCCCATGAGCACATCTCACCTTTCTTCGCTCGACCCGTGTTCAACTCACGCAACCTCCCAACAGCGAACACGTCGCGGGCGGTGCCCCTGAGTTTGTCCGCTTCACACAATGAGTTCTTCAGCTTCATACAAAACACCGATGACGTCAGGCTCCGATGGAACGAGGAGGACAAGTGCAAGCACAGCCGGCTTCCGCATCGGTTGCTGTCTCCTCCTGGATCAATTGGACGCCAGTGTGGCGGACGCCGACTAACTACGGTGAGCCTTCCCTACTCGTGACTACCCTTCAAGACAGCAACCTGTCGCCCATAGAACACGCCTTAAGCAATTTGATGCTTCGTAGGTTTGAGGACTTGCTGGCAGAGATCGTTCAATGGCGTCTCAGTGGTCCCGGCGACGATACTCGGGTTTTCAATCTCATTGAAGCCGCTTGGCAACAGGCCATCGACGATGATGAATCATTTGACGGTATTGATGCTGTTGATCATGCAATCACCGAAAAAAATTTGGGTCCGTTAGGAACGTTTTTACTGGCCATTGATTATGGCGACAATGGCTTGGTCAACAAGGCGCTGGAAGAGCTTAAAACCGGGCTGGACGTCTGCGCTGAGTTGAACCTTGGGTGTATCAGACTTGGTGAGGGAGGAACGTCTAAGCGACACCGGTTTTCAGCTCAACGTGAACTCCTGGTACCCGCGCGCCGCGACGTCGTCGCATTTTTGCGCGTACTGCGGGACGCCGCCGATATAGGGCATGAAAACGCGCGGCTTGCCTGGGATGTTGGCACCGACATACCACGAGGCAACCTTGGAGCGAAGTGAGGCGTCAGCTGCTTCATTGACGTGGGAAATCCACGCATCCTCGGCGTCGATTCGCGGTTCGATCCGTGCGAGTCCGCGATCGCGCATATAGATGAAACAATCGGCGATCCAGTCGACGTGTTGTTCGATCGAGGCCAGCATATTGCTCAGAACCGAAGGGCTTCCCGGGCCTGTGATCGTGAATAGGTTGGGAAAGCCCGCCATCGCCAGGCCCAGATAGGCGCGCGGGCCGTCGGTCCACTTTTCACCGAGCGCGGCGCC
>Ga0315339_1002129_pt1 | contig 15561 bp, 10 predicted proteins | sample ASW17metaG_FD_204514 | JGI IMG/M metagenome (GOLD analysis project Ga0315339, IMG submission 204514) | Ammonia-oxidizing marine archaeal communities from Pacific Ocean, United States - ASW #17 | ecosystem: Environmental > Aquatic > Marine > Oceanic | place: USA: California | collected 2016-12-05
CTATCAGTGGAAAGAATTATTCAACCCAAATAACGCCTACGGATCTTATGCAGATTGTGCTCAACTAGGCGATGTTCTTGATGATGTATTTCAGCGGCTTGCGACCAGATTGAAAGGGCGGCCAGTGTGGGTTCCTCTGAGTGGTGGATTAGATTCTCGACTAGTTCTGTGTAAGTTGATACAGCATGGCGTAAAACAGTTGAGAGCGTTTACACATGGTGTGAGGGGGTCTCATGAATTTGTTAAAGCAAAGGAAATATCTGAACATTTGGGGATAAGTTGGCATGCTGTACCATCTCGTCACTTTAAACTGAATAATATATTTGCAAGTGAATCGCGTCGAAATTATGCCGAATATGCGGATGGATTAAGTTGTGTCCCCGTCTATTTAGACTATGAAGCGATACTTAAGCTAAAAGATAGCGGTAAATTTGAAAACGATGCAGTAGTTGTGAATGGATATTCTGGTGACTTTATCTTTGGCGGGCATATACCCCAGGGGTTATTGTTTTCTCCGACTCTAGAATCCCTCGTTAGTTCTATAATAAGTAAACATTGTTCGCTGTTTTCCGAAGAGATCAATAGTGATCTAAGAGGACTATTAGAAGAACGACTTGCGCTCCAATTTGCTGAGAAAGCAGATGCTTTGAATGAAGCCTCAATTTGCGCGTTACTAGAACAATGGGATTGGCAAGAGCGCCAGTGTAAAGCAGTTATAAATGGACAACGAGTCTATGAGTACTTTGAACTGGACTGGGAAGTGCCGTTGTGGGATCTAAATCTAGTCGAATTGTGCCAAAATATGCCTTTACACTTACGATTAAATCAGAATCTACATATAGAGTATTTAAGAGAATACAATTACCGGAATGTTTTCGATACGTTGAGAAGCGTGAATCAAGTTTGGCCTCGAGGGTGGGGGTCAATACGTTGGCTTGGACGTATTATTGGGCTAGTCAGAAACGAGGCAGCGAAAAAACGATTTTTTAACCAAATGTTTTACTTTAGCTATTTTAGAAACCAACTGGGTCTATTTGGGTGGAATATGTTTCTAGATTATTACGATAGAACAAACCGACCTCATGTAGTGCCACTAGCCGCAATGTCTAGATTGAAAGAAGTCTACGGTGATACTGGTCAGAGTGTACTGAATGACCATTTGAGTGGAGCTACAAGAAGTATGCAAGAAACTAGCTAGTGTAATTCGGGAAATGTACTGATAGGTTAAACTTAGTCGATTCTTATAATGCGACCAACCGTAACTTTTATTCATTCTCCGGACGTCCGGTACGACCAAAACTATGGAACATTGTTCGTTCCACTTTGGGCATACACTTTATCTGGCTATGTTCCCGCTACCTGGGATAAGGTCGTTGTTGACTGCGTTGTATCTGATGTCAATTCAATTAATGAATCGAAGATATTTGCGTTTTCTGGCATTAATCAGGATCTCGAATCAATATTGGAGGTGTTGTCTAGTCTTCAGAAAAGATATCCCGCTGCTATTTATATTATTGGTGGGCCTATTACTTGGTCTTTCCAACAGGAAAACAAACTACATCTACTAAATGATTTCGATCACGTATTCATTTTAGATGGAGAAGAAACTCTCCCACAATTCTTGTTAGATATTGAGTCTGGTCGTCAACAAGAGTTAGAAAGAGTAATCACTGGTCGTCGTTTCCCAATTAGCAAGTCTAGAAAGCTAAATGTATATGATTTCGGTGACAGATTAGGTGACTACTACGGAGGAATAATTGAAGTATCTAGAGGATGTCCATTCTTGTGTGAATTCTGTGATATCAGAGTATTACCGGGTAATAACGAATCACATAATAAGCCGGTAGAGTTGATTATTGGAGAATTAGACGAGTATGTAAGTTTGGGGGTAACCCACTTTCAATTTGCATGCGACAATTTTATTGGTGACCTAAGATGGGCAGAAGACTGTGTTGACGCAATATTAGCTTGGAAAGAAAAAACGGAGCTCAATATATCGATATTTACATGGCTGACAATCAATCTATACAAGCAAACAGAATTGATGCGTAAAATGCGCTTGGCAGGATTTTCTATCTTGTTTATTGGTATTGAATCAGTGAACCAGAATTCTTTGTTAGAAACGGCTAAAGTCCAAAATAGAACAGTATTAGAAACAGCAGTTAAAACAATTCAGTCATTTGGTTTCGTTATTGCGCCAGGGTTTATTTTTGGGTTTGATTCTGACCGAGACTCGATGTTTTCTGATACCCTGGAATTTATGTCCGAAGCTGGGATAATTGGAGGAGATCCGTCTTTTCTAATGGCTCTCCCCGGCACGCCACTCTACGATCGCATGAAGAAGGCCGATCGATTGGTCGACGAAACAGAACGCGGCACAACACGAGAAAAAATTTCGACCAACATAAAATACATTCAAGATTCTGACAAGCTTGTGCAGGGATTTATAGAATTCGTAGCTAGATATACATCAGCTGATTATCAACTAGATCGTTTTCGCAAACATATAGAGGGGATAACTGAAAGTTCAAATTACATAGCTAGTAATGACATTGGATATGGTTCACCTCGAGAGTATCTTCGCCTTCAGTTTAAAGACCCCGTCAGTCGAGAGTTCTTAGTAGGTAGGTTAACCATGATTATGACCAGGCCCAAAATGCTTTTAGCATTAATAAAAGGTTGGGTACTATCAAGACGGCTGACTAAACGTGATCACGGTGCGGTCATTCATTTCAATTACTGGGTGTATGCCTGGACCAATATTTCCTTAAAATATAAGGGTTTGTCACCCTTAGATTTTTCGCTAACATCTGTTTCTGACACCTATCCTAGGTCGATAAAATCCTCCGAAATTGATGATGAAAACTCAGAAGTTCAATTGTCTGACAGACAGAAAAGAAAAAACAGACGCCAAAAAGAATTGACGAATAGAGCACTGGAAGATTTGAATAAAGCTGGTGCCGACTCAATCGTTTAGTTTGAGTAAGATAGCTCATTGAGGTTTTAATTTGTAGAAAGTTGACAAGAATATGCGATCCGGTCTGTATTGTTTGATGACGACTTAATTATTACTGGTAGTAGAAACTGCTCAGAAAGCGAGCGATGGCAAAGCAACTTAATCTGGTATTGTACGTTCTATACCGGGTCGCAAAACTGCGCCGTGGTAGGGAGTTTTTGTCGTTACTAAACCACAAAATTGGTATCAACTTATCACTAAGTCGAAAAATTACAAAAATATGGAAAGTAATCGTTTTTCCTGTTGAGTGGGTAACGAGAAAACTAGCGCAGAAGCGTTTGAATCAGGTTAATGTCGATACATTTAGTCTTTGTGATGATATTGGGTGGGCTGTAACAAGTTGTGACCAGTTGCCTTGGGGTCGTGAAACCCTAAAGATTTGTCAAAACCTGGTAGATAGCCACATTCAACACCAAGCAACACACGATTGTGACCCGTCATTTGTTAACGCTGTAACTAAGTCGTTTCGAATTGATCTATTAACTAGAGCCGATTTGCTTAGTCAACAAGACTTGTTGCGATTTGCAACAAGTCCAGAATTGGTGTTGCCCATTAGCCATTATCTGCGAACAATCCCGGTAATCGGACACTATGAATTATGGCTCTCATATCCAAATTCAACCCTGGAAAGCAGCCAGTGCTGGCACTTCGATCACGAAGATAAAAGGCAAGTTAAATTGTTTTGTTTGATCAATGATGTTTGGCCAGAAAATGGTCCAACAAACTTTCTTTCGTTGAATGCAAGCAGAAAATTACGTGCCAGTATAAGTAATCCTTACAGCCGCATAATTGACAGTGAAGTAGAAAGTCTAATTGGAGTGCTGCAAGAACAAAGTCATCAGGTGACGGGTCAAGCAGGTGCTATTACCCTACTAGATACGGTTCGCTGTGCACATATGGGTGCTAGAGTCAGGCAAGGCAAACGAATTATGTTGATGATTCAGTACGTCCCATTTCATTGTGTTCTAGAAAGCAACTGCCATGTTTTGGTGGACATCAATTCATCAAACTTAACGGGTGGTGGATGGCCTGAATACGTGCCTCATCTTTTGATTGATAATCCCGACAAGAATATTCTGTGGAGGGCAAAGCCTGGACAGAATCTTATCCACTAACAGTGTCATATCAGGAGGTTAGTTTTGATTTTTAGTGATTACGTTCTTGATTTGACTTACGTATTTTTCGGTAGCAGTTCCAGCTAGATCAGACACCCAAGTTTCGAAATATTGATTTCTTTGTTGCATATGATCAGTGGGTACCAAGTATCGATTACTAAGATTTTGGTGAACTAGATGTTTGAGTTCCTCAGGTGAAGTTGCAACTACGTAGTTCGCATAACTTTCCGGCAATTTGATCCGCTCTACGTATTCTGGATAATTGCATTCGTCAAAATGAGGGACAATTATACATTTGCCACATATTGCAGCTTCCAGTAGGGTCGTAGATTGAAATCCACAGATAACGTCGGAATCTAGGATTAACGAATGTACGTTCTCAGTATTAGTAAGTGTTAGATTCGGGATAGAGTCGATATTTATGCTAGAAGCCTCGAGAGCTTGCAATATTTCCATAAAACATCTATCAGCCCATTTTGTTTTAATAAAAACCCTGTAATCAGGATGCTCTAAGGCAAGTTGTGCTATCGCAACATGTGTTCTCTGAAATAATCGTACAAAACCAAGATATGGATTACTTGGAAAAGGGCCGACACTGTCATAGGAAAAAGCAGGATGCGTGAACGAAAAAAGCGTAACGGTTTTTGAACCTTTATAACCGTCTTGCTTTGTGTCACGCTTAACTAGGCTATCCATCCTTATGTTTCCGCTGGCATGAACCACATCAGCATCACCTATGCCGTTAGATATATAACGAGATCGTGTGTCTTGATTGTGAACAATCAATAGCGACCCAGAAAATTTGCCAACTCGTTCCCGTAACAGATGAAGTTCTTCATTTGTTTGTAAATTACATGGCTTGAAACATTCCTTATGCAAGACGATGTAAGGTATGCCACACGACTCACTAGCTTTGCCCCAAGGTATATCTTGTTTGTACCATAAAGCTGTTCCTATAGTTCCGTCGATATTATTTATACGGGCATAGTGTGAAAAAAATATTGTTAATAAATCAGTATCCTTCAATAAGGAATATGCAAGATTATCCAGATGAGCTAGCAGAGTCTGGAATCTATAAGGTAGTGAATAAATTCGGAAGCATCCAGATTTGGACAATATAGAAAGTTCAGTCGGAAATCTAAATGATGACAGAGCCAATAGGCTATTAATATTCTCATTGCCGTTTGTGTTTTTGGTGTCGTAATAGCATTGTTTGTTTGTGTAAAAAAGAGAAATTATGTGACTTAATACAAAGGCCCCACCCCATTTCCATAATGTGATAACGGCTCTATAGAGGAGGTTCATAAAAAGTCTCTGGCTGCGAATTGGGTGGTACAACGATCAATTAGGTCAAATGAGAGACTTTCAAAGTCTGGAGGTGCAAAATTATAACTAATCTATGTGATTACCCGATATACCTTCTAAAGAATCTCTTTAGAAGGGTTGTTTTATTTTTCCGATCAAAAGTTTAGAAACTGGTAGTCCCCAATTAGAATGGCATTCGTATTGGCCTAGCTATAATAGCAAAGAGCTTAGAGCTGCGTCATTACCCGTTTTATAGCACTAGATATACTTTTGCTATCCAGTCCGTGATATTGTAGTACCTCATCTGGGTCCCCACACTCAGGAAAACTAGTTAAGCTAAGTTGTGTCACTAACTTTCCTGTGAGATCGACACTGGATGCAATTTCCCTCGTAAGATTATCCCCAAGTCCGCCCACTGTTGAATGGTCCTCTAGTACGAAGACGAAGTTGACATCCCTTGTCGCGGTCACTAGCCAGTCATGATTGATCTTATTTAGCCATGGCAAGTTGATAACACGTAGGTGTATTCCAGTACTCTCTCTTAAAATGTTAGATGCAACGAGGGCTTCGTTAAGCATATGTGGACCATAAGTGAATAGAACAGCATCTTTGCCCTCTACAAAAGTCCATCCAATGCCAGGTATGGGGTTGTCTAGCTTGTCAATTTTTAATCCTAGAGATGATGGACCTAATGGCAGTCGAAGCACACAGCAACCCGTTGCGCTATTAACAAGATAGCGAAAAATAAGTTTCGTTTCCTGTTCACAACTAGGATGTGCAATTAATGCGTTCGGCAAAGCCCCGAACAATGAAATGTCTCTAATACTTTGATGAGATTTACCGGGACCAGCAGGGATTAGTCCAGCATAGTGACAGACATAGATAATTTTACTTTCTTCAGTTGCGTTGTTATAAATCTGTTCATTAGCTCTCGCCGCCAAAAAGGCGCCAAAAGAGTTGACGATCGGGAGAAGTCCTTGGAGAGCAATTCCGCCAGCCATCGAAACCATATCTTGTTCTGCAATACCGACTTCAATGAATCGATTAGGAAACTGGCGTTCAAATTCCCGAAGCCTTAGATCTGCGGCTAGATCCGCATCCAGAACAACCAAATCTCTTCTTTTTCTACCAATCTCTATTAATTCTTGACCAAATGCATTAACAAGAAATTCTTTTTCATTGTTTGTCGAGTGTTGAATTTTTTGCGCTGAAAATTGTTCACCTAGCAGTAAACCATCTCGAGATATTGAAGAATCTTGTAGATCGACTAGGTTTAGCGAAACATCTGAAATATTACGCAAGCTCTCCACTATTCCTCCGAGTATCTCTTGATAGGCTAATTCATATTCATCTTTGTTTGGAGCGCCTGCATGCCATTGATAAACGTCGTCTTCTTCCATTTGATCATGGGACGATTCCATAAATGAAACACCTTTGCCTTTTATAGTATCGGCTAGAATTATTGAGGGATTACTAGAGGTTTTTGCAGATTCTGTATATATAGTATCGAGTTCGCTAATGTCGTTGCCATCACATCGATATGCATTCCAACCAAACGCCTCGAATCGTGCCAATAGATCACCAGTGTAGGTAATATGTTTTACATTCTTATCTGTTTGAATTTTATTGTGATCAACAATTACTGTTAAATTGGATAACCCTTGTTTTGCAGCTCCCTGCAATCCTTCGTAAATTTGGCCTTCTTGCAGTTCACCATCACCAAGTAAAACGAAGACTCTACCCTTAAGGCCTGAGTACTTTTTGGCCCAGGCTATCCCACGTGCTTTCGAGATGCCCATACCGAGAGATCCCGAGTTCGCTTCTATACCCGCATTTGAGATGTCAGGGTGACCGTGTAGGCCTCCTAGCCGTCGCAATTTAGTTAGTGCCTCCATAGAAACAATACCGGCTGAAAACAGTACGGAATATAAGGCAGGGGCATCGTGCCCTTTAGAAGAAAAGAAAATATCTCGATTTGGATTGTCAAATCCTAATGCTAACGTGTTTAGTTTATGGTGTAGGGCCCATACGAATATATCCATCGAACTAAAGCTAGATCCTAGGTGGCCTGATCCTGCTAGCGTGATAGATGTAAGCGTATTTAGGCGACACATGTTAGAAACAATTGGGAGCACTGTACGCCAATCAGATTTTGTTTTTAAAAGTCGATCAAAATCGCTCTTAGGGATCAATTTCATAAATTTCAATACCTTAAATTACGAATAGAGTAAAACCGATCAAACAGCACAAAACAAGAGCAGTGGCTTTCTACTGAAGGCAACAATATAAGGCTAGGAGTTTAGATACTTAATTACGCGTTAGAAGTATTAATTAAATCATGAATTGCTTCAGCGACCTGGAAATCAACTAGATTGTCTATATCGATAGCCCGGTGGGCATCGATGATAGTGTATCCAACCTTGTCACCAGCAATATTTTCATAAGTATCAATCACCTCACGCCTTGAAAGAACTACGTTGCCTCGAAAATATGCCTTCTTGTATTCTTGTCTTAGTCCTGGGGAAATATTTTTCTTATTTCCTTGAGTATAACTTTTAAGGTATTTACTACCGTCTGGTTCTGTAACGATGGCGAGTGCTTTTTCTGGATGTTGACGTGCCTCAGCAATTACCATGACAGACTCTAAGTCTGGTCTGGATAGCAATTCAATTATCGAATTATCTATGTCTTGAGTATTCTGGAGAGGAGTTGTTGGCAACAGTCGAAGAAAATATTCGGGCACATATCCTTCATGTTCATTTAGCCAATCTATGGCATGTTTGATGTATTGGAAGTCCGTCGCTTCACTGCCCGAAATCTCAGGAGGTCTAAGAAATGGGACTTCCGCACCATAGTGCTTGGCAATTTCTGCGTATTCTGGTGAATCAGTAGATACCAATAGTCTACTGACATATTGTGATCTTTTTGCCGCTTGGATGATCCAGGCCATTAATGGTTTGCCGGAAAACTCTTTTATGTTTTTGTTAGGTAGTTGAATAGAACCGGATCTTGCTCCAATAATTCCAAGAATTTGAGTAGAAGTTGTTTTTAGAGCCATAGTTGGTTACGAAACCAATAGTGGTAAGGTTGCTCAGACCGAAAAGATATAGTTCAACATTACTGGTTAATGTTGAATATGACCAAGTTTTTTCCGAACTTCATATTCTTCTTCAGTTACTCGCTTAACACCGTCACCCATAACTAACGATATAGCCCGAATTCTTTTAGCCAATAGATCCATCGCGTGTGGCTCAAGGCTAGCGGATTGATCGGTTCCCCACATGGTCCTGTCAAGAGTGATATGACGTTCGATAACGACTGCGCCGAGATGGGCGGCGGTAACACTTGGGTTAACTCCATATTCATGGCCACTATACCCAACAAAGCAACCATATCGACTACGGAAGCTTTCAATACATTGTAGATTCAACTCAGCATTTGGTGCTGGATAGGTTGAATTACAATGAAGAAGGATATAAGAAGCGCTTTTCCTCTCCATAATGTTGACAGCTATGTCTATTTCATCGAGCGTGCTCATGCCAGTCGAAAGAATTATCGGCTTTTGCGATTCGCAAGCTGTATCTAAAAGAGAAGAGTTAGTTAGCATCGCGGAGGGAAGTTTTATAAAGGGAATATTGTAATTCAACAAGAATTCGAGACTATCAGGATCCCATATTGATGCAGTCCAAGCAATTGATTTTTGTTTGCAATACCAGTCGATGTAGTCGTATTCTTCTTTCTCAAACTCAATCTCTTTTTTGTATTCAAGGTAACTCATTTCACCCCAAGGTGTATTACGTCGCTGTCCTTTCATGGCTTCCGGAACGCATATATCGGGATTTCGCTTCTGAAATTTGACACAGTCCCATCGTGCACCATAAGCAGCATCGATCAATCTTTTGGCTATTTCAATATCACCGTTATGATTAATTCCGATCTCTGCAAGCAAATACGGTGAGGTTGGACTATTTAGGAAAGGGGGCGCATTATTGTTCACGATCGAAACCTTTGATTGATATGCTGCTCTGAAGTAAGAATAGATCTATTGATTACAGGGTAGCAGGGGAAAAATCTGAACTTACAATAATAAATTTAGATGTCAGTTTAGGAATTACCACGCCGACCATCCACCATCGACAACTATTTCAGTGCCATTGGTGTACGAATTATTTTGATCGAGAAGAAAATCAAAAGCTGGATGGACTTCGGACAAATGCATAAGACGACCTAATGGCACATGGGCTGAGTAGCGCTCTACAAAAGTTTCTTCTTGTGACGGGTCTTCAATTCCTCCAAGGATAATTGTATTCGAGCGAAACTGAGGCGCATAGTAGGTTGCTAGATAGCGTGACATTAGAATGATCGAACTTTTTGACAATGAATAGCCAATCGGCTTTACAAAATCCTTGAAAATAAAGTGTTTTGGTGCCCGAAGCGCATAAATTGAAGATACATTGATTATAGTGCCGAAATCATTATTCGCGATATAGTTCTTGCATACGCTAAAAGCACTCGTTACGTTAACATCCAGATAAGAGCTGATTTCGCTTAGCGGAGTGTCAATTGGGGCTCTAAAAGACTTTCCCTCCTCTGGTACGGGATTGATCGCATGTAAAATGATTACTCCATCTATTTGTTTTTGATTTAGAAAAAACTGTTCAACAAAATGTGAATCGCACAGATCATGGCCGAGGGCCAAATCTAGTGGAAGTATCTCAAAATCGTTCTGATATTTGTCAGTCAACGCCTTACCAATTAATCCTTCGGATCCAGTAATAACTAGTCGTTGTTTTTTCACGGGAGGGCAGTCTCGATTAATTGTCAACTAATGATATGCGAAAAAAATCATGCAATTACCATACTCAGCCATAGAATAATTTGGTGTATATAAAGATGGTTACTTCTAGCCATAGGTTCTCAAGAACAATTCCACATTCTGTAGTTTCCATTCCATAGAACGACTAGATAATATCGTCTGAGTATTTTCGTTAGTTAGTTCAAGAACATCTTTTGCTAGTTGGTAGTTTTCATTTGTGAGTACTCGACCAGCTTCATTTGGAAATCCAGAAAATCCCTGCTTTTGAAATATGAGATCTCGAGAGTATTTTTCGGCGAATAATTCTTTGAGAATAGGCTTTGTCCTTGTTTTATCACCAGCCTGGCCGGGCTTAAGTTTATATTTAATTGGTAGATTTAATGCGAACTTGATCATCTCTTCACTTAGATAAAAAGAACGACTTTCAACTGAATGCATCATAGACGCCGTGTCGGCGCTTCTTATTCCAACCGACTCGAGTTGAATTCGACTATCAGTTAGTAGTGCCGCTTGAAAAACTTTCTCTTTTGAATCCTCCAGAAAACTGTAAGCATTTATACTTTCTCTCCATTCGTCGTCAAGCGAGGCTGCTCGACTACTGGTGTGGGAATCAAATCTAGGCTCTACTGAAATATAACCACTATATGCCGAAGGGTTTGTAGTTATGTTTGGAGCAACAGGAAAATCGGTATATTGTTCATAGCCGCCGAATAGTTCATCTGCTCCTTCTCCCCCAATCAGCACTTTGCTATTCTGCGATCGTGCACATTGGGCCAAAAGTGATTGTGATACGAAAGAATGGGTAGGAAGGGGGCTGCAAGCTATCGTTAGACAGTCTTTTAGACATTCAGCATAGTTTTGTAGCGATATTGGTTGAATGTCAATATTCACACCTAATCTTTTGCTAAAGAGAGGCAACTGTTTGGCAACGAGGTCCTTAGCGCCGAACGTCAGTCCAATAAAATGATTTGACCCCCGATCTTTCCTATCTGTAATGATAGCTTGATTAAGATAGTGCGCCCCTAGGGATGAATCAATACCGCCGCTTATGACTATTGACCGATTGATATTGTTTGGTAGAAGTTTACGTGCGTTAGATTCAAGAATACTATCGAAATAGGTTTCTATTTCCTGTTTGTTTAGATGGTTATATTCCCTATAAACTGATTCCGAGATGAAAGTATCAATTGTTCTTTTGAATAGCAGTCGTCGTCGATAGCTCTTAAGGGAAATTGAAGTTAGCGTGCCTGCAGGGACAACCTTAATATTTTGGAATGATGTTCGTTTGTCGGTCAATAAATGTCTTGTATTGAAGTACTCTTTTAGTAGTAGGCAGTCAATCTCTGGATGTACAAATTCCAGAATAGGTAAGACTTCAGAAGCAATTAGTAGGTAGTTATTATTTTCGTATACGTAGCAAAACTTTTCGCCAATAGGATCTCTACCAATTGTGATTTCTTGATTTTTTGCATCTACGACTACATAGCTATACATTCCATTAAGCGTCTCAAACACCTCTGAACTGGAAACATGGTCGTGTAGATTAATCAGTGTCTCGGTATCGGTGCCTGTCTTGCTTTTAAAGCCGCGTGGTTCCAATAATTCATTGTCTAACTGGCGAAAATTGTAGATTTCGCCATTAAAGGCTAGAATTTTTCCATGAGACTTAGATATATAGTAGTTATCGATCTCCTTGGTTGGGGATCCGGTAATGGAAAGTACTGTCTGGCCAAAAAACAGGTGATCATTCAATAAGAAATTGTGGTACGAGAAATCCGGGCCTCGCTTATCTAAATTTCTAAGGCTCCTGATACACTGTTTAGGTTTTAATGGGCTACGCTTAGAATAGGCGATAATAAATCCACACATGCTAGAAAGCCTTATTGTGTACTGAAAAAACTATGGCTAGATGTCGATCTATTGTGGACAATTGTTAAATTCTAACGGGTCTCATATCTCTAGAGATAATGTTTTAGATTTAGTGTTCACAAATATTTTAGGTTCGGTGTACGGCCATTATACAAATGGTTTTGTTAAACTATATTGCTGTTGAGATAGAAGTTGGAATTGAAATTCAATGATGCATAGAACTCTTGGGGCTACGTACTCGGTCAATGTTTCTTGATCTGCTCGACGCTGGACACGAAAAATATTCCCTCATAAAGTTGGAGCGTGAGGACGTAGAGAGTTTTGTTCGCACCTCTTCATGTCCAACCTGTAATAGTGCTCGATCACCGCAGAAGATTGCTACTATTGGTGGCAGTAGTTGGCAGACAGGTTTGGAGGTGAGTGAGTGCGTAGACTGTAAGGTTCTATTTTACCGTAATCCTCCTTCTGAAAGCAGAATTCTAGACTATTATTCGAACCACTGGAATAGCACACGTGGTGAAATCGGAGATGTGTCAACTTTAGGTTTGTCAGTCAATCGAAAGATTGCTGATTTGTTATCACAATTAGGGTTAACGGGAAAGAATCAAACAATACTTGATGTTGGCTGTGGATACGGCGGAATGATGGCTGGGCTTTCATCTGTGGGATACAAACAAGTGTACGGCTTAGAACAGTCTGGTCATCGTCGGTTAGTAGCGACAGATCGTTTCCCTAATCGTATATTCAAAGGTGGTTATCAGGATTGCAGGCCGAATATACATTTTGATGTAATCTACTCTAACCATGTACTTGAGCACATCCATAGGCCATTTGAAGCTTTTCGCTGGATGGTGGAACATGTTCGTGAAGATGGCATCATAATTATTGTAGTGCCGAATAATGCTTGGGAGCCGGTAGTTGATCAACTAATGTTTGTTCCCCATCTTCATTCTTTTGGAAAATCATCGATCGCACGAATGGCAGACTCTCTTGGATATCAAACAATGTTTTGGCATGGATCCCCGAAACCACACGAAATATGTGCTGTGTGTTTCAAAACAGGGCACTTAGACATAAACGAACTTACAGCTAGAAATTTCGCCGAAGATAAGAAAGAAGACACGAATTCATTCTGCAATGAGAATTCTAGATTCTATAACTTCTTTTATCCAGATAAACAATTGGATGATGGTGGGCATCGACTAATAAATTGGCCTACAAATTCTCACAGGGTGAAATCTCTCGTCCAAAGTGAAGCGAGTTTTATAGACTTAGACCCAAAATATAAAACATTGATCCGTGCATTACTTTGGAGGCGCAGGTTGGGATTAAAGTATAAGATCTTTTTGAGGGGTGAACGTGTAATAAACCGGACACTAGCAACGCACAATCGGGAGGTACCAGATTACAACTATCTAATCTGTAGTACAACAACAGGTGAAAGTAATGATTTGCGCCTCGGAATTAGAGACGATTTTGCGCCAGTATTTATTAAATGATAAACGTCAAGTGTTGTTGCCGCTCATAAATATTGGGTTGTAAATTTCTGTGCGGAGTTTTGGATAGTTCAACTGTCGTACTAAACATAGCCGTTGAAATTTTTAATTATGTTAGGAAGACTATTGAATAGGCCCGTCAAGAAACTATTGTCATTGGTAGTTAGGACGCCGCTGGGTGTTTTAATTGGCCTAGTGTTCTGGATCATGTTGAAGCCTGTTCCACCTAAGACAGTATTATCTGATCAGAACAAAGGACCAAAACAGTCAAGCGCATGTGTGCTTGTTCTATCGTATGATTCTTTCAGGAGTGACATCAATTACATCCAGGTAATGTCGAGATATCGCTTTCTTATTGTTCCTTCGTCAATCGTACGACTAATAGCTGCGCAGTTTTATCCCGCCAATTTATTAAAATACAATGATATCGATGAGCCAGATAAAGATAATTATATATTTTCTGCGGCCCGCAAAAAGCATAGATCTACAATTGAGCGAATACTAAAACTGTTATATCGCTTAGTGCCTGTAAAAGGTGTTATTGCCCCACACTTTCGGTATATCGCAGATGTTGATTTTGGAGCGGTTTCAGAACGTATTGGAGTTCCGTTTGTTCTTCTACCTCGCGATAGTCAATTTGGGTCTTCTAAGTTCTTAATGACTCGATTAAGAAAGTTGTTTCAATTCAATATGCCCCGATTTGAGGGTAGTATGATTATTGTTCAAAGTCGTTTAGATGTCCCGATTTATGTGGAGACAGGTTTTGTAGCTGAAGAAAAGATACACGTACTAGGTTGCCCAAGAATGGACAGTTTTCTGTCTAAGCTGGAATGTCAACATCTATTTAAAGAAGAGTCGGATCGTAAAAGAATCGTGTTTTTACCATTTAGCCATAAGAATATTGAAGGTGTGCTTGAGAGAGATCAGCTTGCCAATTATGTAAATTCGTTAAATAGATATTTTGTTGAGTTTGCGATAGATAATCCAAAAGTAGATGTAATCGTTAAACCAAAATTCCCGCCCGAATATAGATTCCCGAATATAGAGTATTGGAGGTCTAATTTTGAAACCGCTCTCGATGGGAGAGATATAAATCTTGAAGAGGTTACTAATTTTAGTATTCAAGACGAAGATTTGCTGGATCTATTTTTCAGCGTTGATGTAGTTTGTGGTTTGAATACGACTGCACTCATTGAGGCCGGGATTATGGGATTGCCAATCGTCGTGCCGTACTTTGAGATCCTTAAAACACATTATTATCGAGAGCGACTATTTTATGTTGATGATTATGATTTGTTTGACGTGGCGAATAATTTAGATGAATTGAATAAGATTATGAAAGATAGAATATTTTGTCCGGCGATTCCAAAACCAATTATGGAGCGACGGAAGATTTTGTTTGAAGATTACATTTCTACACTTGATGGTAATGCTACTAAGAGATATGTCGAAATTCTCGAAGAATTTCTGGACTAAAGCAGAAAGTAGAAAATTGCTGGAATTTGAACTTAGTGCATCTACTGTGACTCGATAGTCAATGCATGACAACTCGCGTAAGACATTTATTGGGTTGCGCGTTTTCTATTGTGATTTTTCGAGAGTCACTAGTAATTTAAATGCTAAGTACTCAACAAGCCAGTCAGGTATCGATTTTTCAAATTGAATCATTGCCTTGATGGCGTTACTCGGGAGAAATTGCCAAGGACGATAGCCTCCACTTAAAGGGTATGCAAATAGGCCAAGTCGCTTTACATGAAGTATGCTTAGATTGGGGAATTTCCTATTGAATTCCTTCGCATTTTGTCTAAATATCACATCTGGTATAGCTTGATTTGCGTCGTTTGGATTCCTAGATGAGTGGATGGAGTTAGGTAGTAACGGATCGACCCGAAAATCCAAACGCTCTTCGTGGAAAAAACGATAGGCGAACCAACTAATTATCGT
>Ga0315339_1002130_pt1 | contig 15558 bp, 17 predicted proteins | sample ASW17metaG_FD_204514 | JGI IMG/M metagenome (GOLD analysis project Ga0315339, IMG submission 204514) | Ammonia-oxidizing marine archaeal communities from Pacific Ocean, United States - ASW #17 | ecosystem: Environmental > Aquatic > Marine > Oceanic | place: USA: California | collected 2016-12-05
ACCACCTCGCTATCGGTATAAACGCACAACGCTGGCAGTTTGTTGGTGCCAAGCGGATAGACCCGTGAGCGAAATACATTACTGCCCGTAGTTGATAGACCCGTGACGGCGGTGACTACGTTATCCCTGATGGATTGCCTTACATGGGCCATAATTCAACCTTATATTTCCAATGCCCTGATAATCAGGGCCGAATATCCTTTGCGACAACTAGCGAGGTCGGCCATAAATTTGACAGGTCAGGATGACTCCCCTGACACGGTCCCCCTGCGTCGGCCTCGCTTTTTCCTATTCGATTGAAGGTGTTGTTAGGAGATGCCCAAATTTATTGGCCATTTATTGTGCCTACTTGGCTTCCATGATTTCAAAATAATCGACAGAGAATTTGACTTCAGCTTAGGCGGCAGCGTTGAAGTGGTTCAATGCCGTCGCTGCCAACTGATGTTTAGACGTTAGTCAGATTCTAACATTAAAGTTGTCATACCCGTGCCGTCATCAATTACATCTCGAATGGTGTAGTCCACACTTCCCGTTACCAAGGCATCGCCTTCCGCTGCGCTAGAAACATCGCTGGTGCGACATACAAACTGAGGATCACTAGAAGTGACGCCAACGCGACTGCCAAGAAACAAGGCCGACGCTATTAACGCCGGCCCGCCCTTTTTTCTATATGGCTAATCATAGAATTAATTAGCTCTAAATCAATAATATTAATAGAAGTAAAATTCGTAGATATTGTTTGTGTTAAAGTTGGATACCCAATTACAGTTTTTCCGTAAATAAAACAATAATAAATATTGGAAGAAAAGAAGCAGGTCATTTAGAGCTGCGCCGCTGACGACCGCTTGTAAAGAACCCTGCTTCTATCTTATTTTTGGGTATGCCAGTTGCGCTGACCAACACACCCTTCCGCTTCATAACTTTAAATCACAACCCTTTAAATTTGCATTAAGACGCTTGTTTTACCTTCAAGGGGACCACCGTGGATTCCTCAGGAGCCTGTGGAGGGGTGCTGTTAATCTTCAACCCTAGCCCGCCAGAGATGGCAGCAGCGTCTTCTTGGTCGCGCTCTGGGTCTTCAACAAAGTGTTTATAAATAAGCCTGGTATCCATGGTGGCGTGGCCCATCAACTCCATTGCCCGCGTTGTGTTATTGCCTCGGGTATTAAGATAAGTGGTGGCAAAGGCGTGTCTTAAGTCGTGCCAGCGGGGCCACTCGTCCCGTGGTAACCCTGCCTTCTTACAAGCTGGATGTAGGATACGCGCTCGCCAAGAGCTGCCACACCCTCTGGTGCCGTGGGTTGAGGGGAATAGCCAGCCTTCGGTCTTCATTTTGACCGCAAGGCTATCCAATATTCTTTAAGCATCTGGGAAAGCTCTGGCGTGATGGGAACCACCCTAACACCTTGTTTGGATTTAGGTGTGCCGATATAGGCTTCGGCATGGGTGCCGCCTCGTTTGAGAGCTTGCTCTACCCGCACCTGATTGGTTTTAAAATCAATGCCGCCAAGTTCAGGTTTTTTGGGATCAAATATTTTAACCGCGACTTGCTCACCGATGCGAAGGCCGGTCTCCAAGGCAAATAGCACCTTTAATTTGTGCTGCGGCAAAACGTTGTCGAGGATCAATTGCAGATAATCGGGTTTAACCTTGGCCATACTATTTTTGACCTTGTTATGCCAAAGATCCACTCGGTTGGGTTTTTTAATATCCGCTATTGAGCAGACGTTAACCGTTACTTGCTTCCGTTTAACACAATAAAATATCATCTGGCGGAAGGCTCCGAAGCGGTTAAGGGCTGTAACGCTTGTATTGGTATCGGCTTTTAAGGCGGGCCAGAACTGTTCCTAAATAAAGTCTACATCAAGGTCAGCCACATTCCTCTTGGCTAGGGCCAACCCGTCAAAGGTCAGTTTGGCGCAGTTGTTAAGGTCGCATTTTTGTTTGGTAAAGTTGCAAGGCCCGTAATTGTCATCGATATCGGCTACACGCCGTTCAGCGTTAGCAATATAGTGTTCGATGCTCTTCTCGACCGTCCAAGGCTTAATCTCGGTGGCGGGCTTGCCGGATTCGAAAATATTGAACATCTCTTTGGCGTGTTGGGTGGCCTCGGCTTTGGTGTCGAAGGTAACCCTGTCGCCGCCGATTGGCCTCAGATCAAGTAGGAACGAATTGCGTTGTTTGTTCCAACGGATGCTTAAATTGCGATGGCTGTTAAGTGCTTTAGGCATGATGCTCTCCATAATAAATTTAGAGAGACCGAAGCTAATAGGACATTATCCGACATTTCCGGCGACTCGGTAACAAAGCGGTATGAAACCCGACTCTGAGAAATCCGATGCACCTGCGCCAATTTTATTCGGCAACAAGATGGCAACAAGGCCATTTTAGATCCGACACACCTAGTTGGAAAACGGTAGAAGCCCGCCGTTAAAGCTGGTGACCCCGACAGAAGTTGTGTTCCTCTCAAGAACTCCAATGACCCAACAGTATCCAATTGAATCAACACCATAGGAATCCTCGATTCCATTGTAAAGGGGGGTAAATATACTACCGTTTGTACTACCCTTTTCTTTGGTCTTCTTAGGACCACTTCGACATCCTATGCCATGTTCTGGATACCGTCTGTGAGTCCATTTAAGAGCCATACAGAGTCATTAGATTCCCAGACCCCAAAAACCCCCACCAGACACTCCTAAAGGTGGACTCAGTGACTCTTAAAATGACTCACAGAGCTATTGTAGTTGTCTTTTTTTTGAGTGGGCATAGGGGGTAGGACGACCGGACCATCACAGCGTGGGCTTGGTTTGGCAGGTGGAAATCGTCACTGAACTTTCCGCGGCCGGTGAGTAGGCGTTCATCCTCCTTTCGCCGGATTGGTTGTCCGATGGATTTGTTGATAATGGTTATCGCACTTGCCTAAGGTGAAGCTGTTCCCGATATGTCACTTTATTTCTCATAGCTATAGTGGGAGGGGTGTAAATATATAAGCAGTCCTAAAATTAGTACAACCGACCCTTTCTCAAATTTGCAGAAGTCCAGAGTTTTTGATTTTCCATGGATCGTAGAACAAATAGCTAGAGAGATGATGAGACACGCTTCTTCCAGAAAAGAGGGGTAGATGTGAGGATAATAACACTACATACCAAAATAATAGTTTTTATTTACTTTCCAGACCAGTGAACAAAGCGTTGTTCAATAATTAAGAACAATAAATTAAAGCCGTAGCCGAGGGCGCCAGCGACAAATATTGCTGCATACATATCCGGCATTTCGAACAGCATTTGGGCATCAATAATTCGGTGCCCTAAACCATCAACGGAACCAATAAACATTTCAGCGACAATTACGATAATTAGCGCAAGGCTCACACCGTTGCGAATACCGATGAATGTTTGCGGCATAGATTCTAGCAGCATAACATCTATTAGAACTCTAAACTTCGATGCCCCCATAACTTTTGCTGCCAGCAATCTTGTTTTACGAGCGTTCATCACACCGTAAGAAACATTAAACAAAATCACCAATGCAGCGCCAAAGCTAGCAACAAGAATTTTTGTTTCATCACCAACACCGAAAATAACCAGGAACAAGGGAAAAACAGCCGATGCTGGAGTTGAACGGAAAAAATCGATAATAAACTCAACGGATCTGTAGAGCCGCTCAGAAGAGCCTAAAAAAATACCCAAAGGAATAGAAACTACGGACGCTATCAAAATGGAATACGTCGTACGCTCCACGGTCCGAAGAAAATCTGCCAACAGACCACCATCGGCCATTCCATTCCAAATCGCCAAAGCAGCTTGAGCGGGAGACGGCAATAGAACCGGGTCAACGATTTCGACCCAAATGCCAACATACCAAAATACAATAAGACCAATAACACCGTAAAAAGGGACTAAACGTGACATATGATAAATCGTTACCCTTTTCTGACTTCGCGTTGGAAAATTTCAAGGCAATGCGCTTTGGTTGAAACAAAGGAAGCCTCGGTAACTGATTCAGCGTGCCTTGGACGTTTTAGGTCAAAGTGCACGAAATCAGCAACTTCTGCGGGTCCGCGCGAGAGCAGAAGAATATGATCAGCAAGGTAAATAGCTTCCTCGAGATCATGAGAAACCAGAACGATAGTTGTCTGAGTTTCCATAAAAACTTTTTGCAATTGATCTCGCATGAACAATGTCATTTCATAGTCAAGAGCGGAAAATGGCTCGTCTAAGAATAATATTTCGGGTTCAACAACGAGAGCGCGCATGATAGAGACGAGTTGCTGTTGGCCACCAGATAATTGATACGGAAATTGTGTAAGGTCTATTTTGACGTCGAAGTATTCGACGAGTTTGTCAACCTTGGCGCGCTGTTCAGCCTTAGTTAAGTTCATAAATTTAAGCGGGTACCGGATATTATCAATGGACCGCAACCAAGGGAAAAGTGCCTCACGATAGTTTTGGAACACGTACCCAAAACGGACATCGCGAACATGTTTACCGTCGATCAATATTTCACCTGCATCGCAAGACATCAAGTCTGCAATTATATTGATCAGAGTTGATTTACCACACCCGTTTGGACCAAAGACAGAAGTAAATTTGTTCCTGGGAATATCGAAATCGAAACTATCATAGACAACGGCAGAGCCGAACTTTTTTGACAATCCTCGTATAGTGACGTGAGCCGGCGAATTTCCTCCCGTCGATTGATCGGTAGACGTAGTCTCCGCCGCAGTCACGGATTGCTGCATCACCGATTCCCGCTATAAATTTAATTTATTTAATGGCTTAATATTTTTTCAAATATTTAGTCACGTCAACATCAGACTTCAGCACTTTCGCTTTATGGGCAAAAGAAATAAATGCTTGAAAATTTTTGATGTTTGTTGGTGTTAGGTGTTTAACCATGGTGTAATTTACCATTGGAATTTTCGGTGCAACTTTTGGTGAGGTAAACGTATTTTTGATTAGGTGTTTACGTACGCCAGCAGTGTCAGTTTTGATATCGTGAATGGCTTTTGCCCAAGCTGCTGCATATCTTTTAGCAACATTAGGACGGCTTTGGATAAATTTGGAAGTTAAGGCACCACCCGCAGCATAAGCATTGGCAGCATCGTCCCGTAAGATATAAGTAGAGATTACGCCGGCCTCAAGACGACGCACTGCACCTATACCTACAGCAACCATACCATTTGGCTCAAGTGTATAACCGGCATCAAAAGTTCCCGCTTTCAACGCTCCAACATGCTGAGGCATTGGAAGTTGATCTAGACGGTAATCACCTGTTTTCAATCCATTAGCTGCCAACACAGCACGCGCCATAGACATGTTTGCAGGTCCAGGAGCCGAGAGAATTTTCGCGCCTTTAAGATCACTGATCTTTTTCGCTGGATGGCCAACACGTACAACGAACTGTTCCATTTGCCATTTTTTATTCTGGCCGTTGATCGCAATATACATAACGACCCCAGGCTTCTTTAGATTGGCGTTCATACCCTCGATGGTTACCAAATTAGCAGCGGCATCAATTTTATTACCGATCATTGCGCCAACCAATGGAGGTCCACCCATCAAACGAGAAGATATTGTTTCAATATTCTGCTCTTTGAAATATCCACGTTCCAAAGCAACAAAATAAGGTAGGGCAGAGCTGACGGGGAAAACGCCGACGCGAACTTTATCAGCAGCAAGTGCCGGACTTGTTAGCGTGACCATCATTGTTGCAGCTGCAAATGCAGTTGCTGCAATACTCAAATATTTCGAAATACTACTAGACATAATGTTAAACCTCCCTGTTTATAGTTTATTATTGTGGGGTTAATATCTACCCACAAAATGCGACAAGTGTACGTTATACAAACTCACCCCTCGATCGTTTCACTCTAACATACAGAATTTAGATTGCTGCACCAAGTCTTTGTCACTCCGCACCATCAAGCGCTTGGGCTTTAGTTTCCGCCACGACCATAGCGATCGCTTCACCGACATGACGCACCTTGTCCGTCGGCAACAGCATGTGGGGGCCGATAAAGACATCGGAGCCTTCAGGCCCCGTTAGTTTGAGATCGTTCTTGGTCTTTGGCAAAGGAGAATGGGGTATGTCGCCGAGACCATCGGCCGCACAATCTCTGCCGGTGAACACTCCAAGAACCCCCGGCAGGCGCTTCGTTCTTTCGCCATCGATGTTGGCGATCTGGGCATAGGGGGGACCTCTCAGCGTAGATATGATTATTTTTATTTAGGGTCATTTGTATTTCTGAGGAGGTTTTTAGTTACTTCACTGACTCTAACTTCAATTCTTCCCCACTTTACGTCGTGACTCTGTAGTGTTAGGAGAATTATGAGAGGATATTTTGGATGACCCGTGGGAGTGATGTTAATGGGCGTGTTGCTGGAAAGGGCATCAAGGGCTTAAGAATTGGCATCGACACTGGTGGTACATTTACCGATATTGTTTTAATTGATCTTTGTACTGGCAAGATGTCCGTCACGAAGGTTTCCAGCACGCCCGAGAACCCGGCAATTGGTTTCAATCGTAGCATTTATAAGGTTCTGCAACAATCGGGAACGAATGAAGACAATGTGAATGTTATTTGTCATGGAACGACGGTTGCCACTAACGCCTTACTCCAAGGACGATTGGAGGGGCTCGGTTTAATCGTCACCAAAGGCTTCAAACACATCCTCGAAATTGCTCGGCAGGCCGTTCCCGATGGATACGGAAACTCCTATTTTTGGGTCAAACCTGATCGATTGGTTCCACTCCACCATATCTATGAGGTGGGGGGACGTTGCAATTTTAGAGGTGAAGAATTAGCCCCGCTTGAAGAAATTACCGTTCGCAAGTCTATTGAGAAGTTGAAGAAACATAACATTAAAACGGTTGGGGTTTGTCTGATCCATTCCTACGCAAACCCGGCACATGAAAAACGAGTTGCAGAAATCATTGCAGAGGATTTTCCCGAGGCAATCATCTCTTTATCGTCTAAGGTGCTACCGGAATACCGTGAGTACGAACGTGCGGTAACTACGCTCGTAGATGTTTTCATAAAGCCTCACATGAGTAATTATTTAAAAATCATTGCGGAAGAACTCAGTCCAGACCTTAGGCTATGTCCGCTTCTGGTAATGCAATCTGCCGGAGGAGTTTTAAGTGCTGAGCAAGTTGTGGACAAGCCAATTACGACTGCTTTGTCCGGCCCTGCTGCTGGCGCGCTTGGTGGTTCTGTTGTTGCAGAGATAGCAGGTTTCAAAAACGTTATCACACTCGATGCGGGCGGTACGTCCACAGACATTTGTCTTATTGAAAACGGCAAACCCAACATTACAACTGACGCTTCCGTAGGATCATTTCCTATCCGTCTCCCTATGATTGATGTACGTACAATAGGCACTGGAGGTGGCTCCATCGCCTGGATAACGCCCGAAGGTAACTTGAACGTCGGCCCAATCAGCGCTGGTGCTGCACCAGGGCCAATGTGCTATCCACAAGGCGGTAAAGAGCCAACCATTACGGATGCCAACCTAGTTCTAGGCCGTTTACCCTCCAAACTTATTGGCGGAGAGATATCACTTAGTGTCGAACGAAGCCGCCAAGGAATAAATAATTTAGCCCAACAACTCGGCGTGGATATGACGACCGAACAACTTGCTTCCGGCATCATAGAAATTGCAAATTGGAACCAGGCCAACAAGATCCGGCAAATTACGATCCAAAGGGGGATTGATCCTCGAGCACTTGCCCTACTATCTTTCGGTGGCTCAGGGCCAGCTCAATCGCCTCTAGTCATGGATATTCTCGATATGAATGCCTGCCTCATTCCCCCTAATCCAGGAAACCTATCCGCATTTGGTCTGCTTGCTGTTGATTGGCGTACCGACCACATTATCACTAAGGTGATGGTAGAAAAGATGATTGACCCCAAAGAAGTTACCGACATTTATTATAGACTTGAAAGAGAAGCTCAGGAAATGCTCACCCAAGATGGACTTGATATTTCTACGCATCGGTACGTGCGGGAAGCAGACATCCGCTATTTTGGTCAGTCGACTGAGGTGCGTGTAGCCGCACCCGATAACGATTTTGATCAAGACTCAGTCAATGAATTGATTGAAGCATTTCATTTAGCCCACGAACGTATCTTTGGATACGCCTATAGAAACAAACAAAAAGTTGAAGTGGTAAACTTTTGCTTGGCAGGTTTCAGTGTAATTGAACGACCCAGATTGCCCCAGTTAAAAACCAAAAATGGTGATACCAATTCTGTGCCCATAGAAATCCGGCAAGTATATTTTGACGGAACATTTACTGAAACGTCAATCTTTGATCGAACGCATCTTCTAGCGGAACAGGTAATTACTGGTCCCTCCATTATTGAGGAATTCGGTTCCACCACTGTAATATTCCCGGGTCAGGAGGCGACAATCGACGACAAGGGAATTATCGTCATCCGTCGTATAAGACGGTAATATTAAGGAAACGTGATGACAACCCCGGTTACAAAGATTACCACCAATCGTGCTTTGGACGCCATTATTGACCCAATCATATTGCAGATTATAGAGGGTTCGCTCAATTCTATCGAGGCAGAGATAGAGTACGCCATTGAGCGGACCGCACGAAGCCCGATGATCCGTGAGGCGCACGACTACCGCGTCGGCCTCTTCGACCGATACTGCCGAAAGTTAACTGGTCGCTCTTACTCTGCAATGCCGGACGCTGTTGTACGCGACTACTCACCCGAAGAAATGAAGCAGGGTGATGTTTTCTTCATGAATGACACTTACGAGACCGAAGGTTCTATCGGTCATTTGCCCGATATGTGTTCTACTGTACCGGTGTTCCACAAAAGCCAAGTAGTTGCCTACATACAAGCCTTCGGCCATCACGATGATATTGGTGGAAAGGTACCAGGGTCAATGCCCGGCACTGCGGTCTCTGTATTTGAAGAAGGTCTTATGATCCCGCCAATAAAGCTATTCAATGAAGGTAAGCGTAACGAAGAGGCTTTCAAGATCATCACACGAAACACTCGTGTTCCAGAGATGCTGGCCGCCGACGTAGATTCGGAAATTCAAGCCTGTCTCATGGGCGCAAATAGAATGGCAGAACTGTTTATGCGTTTCGGACTAGAAACGGTTGAACGTTGTTTCCAAGCAATCTTGGACAAATGCACCAGCGTTTTTAAAAATGAACTTTTGCCTAAAATTAATAACGGAAGCTACTATTGGGAGGATTACGTTGAGCATGACGGGAAGACCAATCCCGAACTACATAAGCTTGCTCTTACTATGACTAAGACTGACGATAAAATTATTCTAGATTTTAACGGCACTGATCCTCAGGCACTTGGTCCAATCAATTGGCCCGCTGATTACGCAGACGGAAAATTTTTGATTAAGTGGATAGCACCTGTCCTACGCAATTTGGCTGACACACCTCAGCGTGCGGCAGAGATTGATTGCAACGAAGGCGTATGCAAGGTGTTTGAGGTGATTTTTCCACCCAAAGGAACATTGATCACACCGATCCGACCCGCCGCAACCAACGCACGCTCATTTCCGCTGCTCCGCTCTATAGGGCTCCTCGCGGGTTGTATTGCTCAGGCTGTCGATGGCCGTATGCCAGCGGATCAAGAGACAATTCGTTACACTGGATTCTATGGCAACGATCTCGATGGCAACCCCTTCTTATCACGTGAAGTGCTTGGCGGTGGCAGCGGCGGCAGGTACTACGCTGATGGGAGTGACGCTATACATATTGTACCTAACTCACGCAACCAGCCAGCCGAATTTATGGAAACACGATTTCCGATTTTAGTCGAAAAACTTGGATTGCGAACGGATTCTGGTGGTGCCGGTTTATTTCGAGGCGGACTTGGTTACGAAAAGGAATACCGGGTTCTTGTCGATTGTAATGTTTTAGTCACTGCCGACCGAGTACGCCTAGGCTGCTACGGCGTTAACGGGGGCAAAGCTGGTAGACCCTTTGGTGTCTATGTTGATGTAACCGGTAAGAACAATAAGCTAGGTGGACTAGTAGATCAGGAACCCATCAAAGCAGGCCAACTTCTTTTAGTCTGCACCACTGGTGGTGGCGGTTGGGGTGATCCTCTTGAACGAGGGACGGAACAAGTTCTCCTGGATGTAATCCAAAATAAAGTATCAAAACTTGCCGCTACTGATGAATACGGAGTCGTAATCATCGACACCGATGATGGGCAAAACGTCGACAAAAAAGCAACAAATATCTTGCGTAAGAAGTTGCGGAAAGAAGGAATAAAACTGGAGAAGATGATTGATCGTGGTCCAGGCGTACGCCTTTTTTAATTAATGACCTAAGAACTGCAGATACACCTCATCCACTAAGGCATCCACTTTAGCAACACTACTGATAACCCAGGTATCTAAAGACTGGGAATATAGAAGTTGTTGGAAAGAAGGATTAATCATTAAAGTTAACCAATAAGGATTTATCTTAAGTAATGACTAAGAATGCCTAAGGGATAGGGAGTCTAGAGAGTTACTTAAGTAATTACCTCAGCCCACATCGGCCATTACTTACGGACTTTTCATCTTATCATTCTTTAAAGAGAATTGGAGGAGTAAGTATTTATATGGGTCCTTCAAACCTCCTCAGAAGTGTTACTCAAAGAATGGGAAGGATGTATATTACCAACGTCAGACATCCTTCCCAATTTACAAGTTACTATTTCTTGTTCTTCCACATGACCTACTCTCCATACAGGCTTTAAGTAAAACTGTATGGATACCAATGAGTTACATGTGTGGTTCCTGAGAAGCTGGTGACCCCGACAGGACTACATCTATTAAATGTTTTCAATAACTTATAAAAGGGTTGTCACTTTGAATTATTCCATTGAATGCCCTTATTTGACTAAAAGTGACAACCCTTTTAGTTGGTGCCCCCTCTATTATTCGACCCCAAAATTAAGCCAAAAATAGGGATCTTTCTACCGCCCTTCTCCGAACCAACCCAGCTAGTATTCGGCCCCCTGCTATACGCCACTTGGGGAACTCATCAGCTGCTCCCTGAACCTCTCCCCTGTTAAGTTTCATTCGAAGGGTGCTGCGTTGAAGTGCGCCAGCACCTACATTGAAAGTAAACGACGTTAGAGCGGAATACTGATTTTCGGTAAGTGCCGTTTTAATAAGCCGACGAACCCATCCTTCGGAGGTTTCCAAGTCACGAATGAGAAGAGTTTCTGCTTCAATCTCACTAATTGGCTCCATATCAGGATCAATAGGTCGGCCATCGCTGCCACGGGTAGCGCCATGACCCACAGTCCACACAGAAGCAGGGCATAGGTAAGGTTTAAGGGCGAGTCCTTCAAAGCTCTTAACAATTTCGATACCACGCTCATTTATATGCATCATCCTTTGGACTTGTTGAACTGACGTCCCGCGAAATAGAAAGTTAGAATACAACTCCAAAGCGCCATAACGCGATCATCCCAAATGTTATTGAGGGCATCCCCTGCCCCTACACCAGCGTCTACTAATGTAATAAAAGCAGTAATTTCTACGGTGAAGAATAAAGCCATGAAACTGTAGGCCATGATCGGGCGAACCAATGCTCTGGTATTTTCAACCCAAGTTGATCCTTTGATATTGCTGTCGTGTTGGTGGACACTTTCGACTTCCCGAATGCTGGATTCAATGGCCACTTGGTCTAGAGTGATTTCAGCTTGAGCTTTGAGAAGGGCTAACTCATGGGCCTTGTCGTTCTTGTCCTGCCACATATCCATAGCTTTGGGTATGGCAGATGAAAACAGGCCCAATGCAGAGCCGATTAAACTGAGCAAATTAAGTCTCCTACGAAGATGTTTGTTGAAAATTAAGAATCGAGGTAATGCTCTGCCGACAACTTTCAAATGCCCTGATACTCAGGGTTTCTATAATAATTTTTTAAACTAGCGAGGCTAGCCGATGGCTGAAGAAGGTAGAAGCGGCAAGAACGAGGCAAACCAACGTTCAGATATTGAAATAGCAAACGAACTCATTGACTTCGCAAACCACAAAGCTGAAGCTGGGATACATCCGACAGTTATAGCGGCGGCTTTTCGTCATGCCGCGGCAAACTTTACCGCATTTGCCTACGCTGACGATACCAACAAACCACTCGCTACCGGGAGGATAATGGAAGACTTCCTACAGGCACTTGAATTTTATGATGAACAGCACCGAGGTAAAGCGCCTCCGATGACGTCTCTGGAAAATCTTGTAAAACAGGTTAAAAGCGAATAGCCAAGCGTTAGTCCTTACTTAATCAGCTTCCAGCATTGAGGATATCTTACATGAGCAGAACCCAAAATATGGGTGCAATTGCAAGAGCCGAGAACCTGTTCAAGCAAACCCAAAAACCTAAGCAGAACCTGTCAGAAAACGAGGAAGCGAAGCAAGCGGAACTGGAAAAAGTTGCGCGGTTGAAAGCACTTCGCTTGACTAAAGGGGCATACTCAAAATAGCGAAGATGGGTATGAAGGACTACAACAAGAAACCGCAACCCGAAGATCTGCAACCCGCTATAAGGAAATGCCTAATGTGCTCGACCTCTTTTCAGTCAAAGGACATTGGCGAGCGGGTATGTCCAAACTGCAAAAATACGAAGACTTGGCAGCAATATATAGTCTCGACAAAGGTGAACGGAATACGAACATTTCCATGTAAAAGTGACAACCCTTCCGCATAAAAAGTGACAACCTTTTATTATATTCAATCAAATCAATAACTTAACAAGGGGATGGTGACCCCGACAGGATTCGAACCTGTGACCGTCGGATTAGAAATCCGATGCTCTATCCAGCTGAGCTACGGGGCCATGATAGTCCAAGATAAAACTATTCAACTTTTTCGTATTTAAAGTTATCGGAATAGCTTTTTAGGATAACCCGTTGAAGGTTAGGTTCCGCTATTTGATAAGAAAGAGCATTGCGCTCCGCATAAGAGATGGCTGCATCCTTCGTATCAAATCTTAATTTCAGTTGCCCCCTCATATCCCCAGAACCAACCCACCCCATCAATGGATCAATTTTTTTTGCTTCTTCAGGTTCGTATTCAATTATCCAGTGTCTAACATTTGCTATGCCGGATTGCATAGCAGTTTTAGCAGGTCGATAAATCTTTGCTTTCATCTCCTCACCATACACGTATTTTTGAACTATCGCATCAATTTAGGTGTGTCTCTTCAATTTTAAATCATTTGTTCAAAGAAACTCATCTCAACAGGTTTTTTCCAAAACATTGCAAATACGGGTTAGCATGTCCAAGAAGAGCTTTCTCTCACCGGAGGCAAGTGCCCTATCCATTGTATCCTCTTGCGCTAACACGAGATTGGTAACCTTATTTAATATAAGCTCACCTGTCGAAGTCAAATTCAAGCCATAGTAACGCTTATCATCACTGAGACGGCTTCTAATGATTAACCCTCTTTCCACCATTCTTTTTACGGAATGGGATAAAGTTGATTTATCAATATCGTATGCGTTAGCTAAATCAATCTGGCTAACGCCAGTATTATTTTTCACTAAGGTTAATAAGCTGAATTCACCTGGTGTTAGGTTTATGCCTTTCATTGATCTTGAAATGTCGCGAAATATGGATATTTGCGCCTGTCTAATTTGATAACCAAGATAGGAAGGTAACTGAGCTAGGTTCAGGGAGTAACCCACTCCCGGTTTTCCTTTTATTTTAGAATTTATACTTGCCATAGTAAGGCATTTTACACACATTAGTTGGCAATACCAACCATTGTAGTTATAATACTTATATTTGAGAGATATTTAAATGCTTTCGATAGAAGATAATGACCTTGTTACGCGGATAGAGGGAAATGTTCCCTGTGGTAACTTATTGCGTAGTTACTGGCACCCACTGGCGCTCACAGAAGAATTGACAGCATCTAGAGCTGCAAAAGCCGTAAAAATCATGGGTGAGGAACTTATTCTATTTAAGGATGATGAGGGACAATATGGATTAATAGATCGTCGCTGCCCTCATCGGGGAGCTGATTTATGTTTTGGTCGCTTAGAAGATGGTGGGATAAGGTGTCCATTTCACGGTTGGCTCTTTAACGTAGATGGAATATGCCTGGAACAACCGGCAGAGCCTCGGGAAAGTAATTTTCGTAAAAAGATTAAAATTAAGTCTTACCCTTGCCAGGAAATCAATGGCATTATTTTTACCTATATGGGCCTGGGAAAAGCACCAGCCCTGCCTCACTTTGATTGTTTTACAGCGCCAGAGACGCACAGTTTTGCGTTTAAAGGATATCTTGAATGTAACTGGTTGCAGGCAGTTGAAGTGGGAATAGATCCTAGTCATGCATCCTTTCTTCATCGTTATTTAAAGGACCATGATCCCGAATATGGGTTGCAGTTTGGAGGTATGTCAGGTGACAGCGAGCTCACAATGACAAGTGTCCTTAGAAATCACGTCTGTCCGGATATAAAAGTTGAAGAAAACGAATTTGGGATGCGCCTCATTACAACGCGTAAAATGAACCGGGAAAGCATGCATGTCCGTGTTACAAACTTGGTATTTCCCAACCTAATTGTAATACCCATGACTAACGATATGAGCATTTCTCAATGGCATGTTCCAATTGATGACAAACACAGTTGGTGGTATGCAATTTTTACAGCTTTCGATGATGAAATTGATAAGGAGGCTATGCGCAACCAGCGTTTGGAACTCTACTCTCTTCCGGACTATAGACCTCGTACAAATAAAACAAACAATTACGGTTATGATCCCGAGGAGCAAAGGACAACGACATTCACTGGTATGGGGATGGATATCAACGTTCATGATCAGTGGGCCGTAGAAAGCCCAGGTCACATTTACGATCGTAGTAGAGAGCACTTGGGGGCAGCGGATAAAGGGATAATTACGTTTCGCAGATCTTTGATCAAAGCGATCAACGGCCTCATTGAAGGAAAACCAGCACCTTTTCTCCTTCAGGGTGAAGCCGGTAGTAAATTGCGCGGCCCTGTTGCTATTGATACCACTGCCGACATCCATTCTTGGAATGATGATTGGAAAAGCCAGGATAAAAATAAACGAGAACATTCCACCTGGGCAAAGGGCTTCGGCACATAAGCCGCGGAAAAATGGCAAATCAAAGAGAATATATGGGAAGAACTGATTTTGTTGAACGTCATGAATTATGGGATGGTGATGAGCATGAACAAGTGGATAGGGTCTTACATGCTGTAAAAGAAAATGAATTGGAGGTGGTCAGGTTATCATTTGCAGATCAGCATGGAATTCTGCGGGGTAAAACTGTTGTTGTTGATGAACTGCCCCAAGCTTTGCGAAATGGTTGTACAAATACGACCACTCTGCTTGCCAAAGATACATCGCATAAAACAGTCTTTCCCGTCTTCACTTCAGGGGGTGGATTTAATATTCCTGGAATGAGTAACGCCGGTGACCTGGTTATGGTGCCCTTGCCCAGTACGTTTCGCATCCTTCCCTGGGCAAATAAGACTGGATGGATGCTTTGCGATATTTACTTTGCAAACGGTGAAAGAATTCCTTTTTCCAC
>Ga0315339_1002131_pt1 | contig 15555 bp, 13 predicted proteins | sample ASW17metaG_FD_204514 | JGI IMG/M metagenome (GOLD analysis project Ga0315339, IMG submission 204514) | Ammonia-oxidizing marine archaeal communities from Pacific Ocean, United States - ASW #17 | ecosystem: Environmental > Aquatic > Marine > Oceanic | place: USA: California | collected 2016-12-05
AAGAGCGACTCCACGATCACTTCGGCGACCAGCTTGTTGCCCTCGCTGTTGAGGTGCACGCCGTTGATCGTCAGGGGGGACGACGAGTCCCGATAGAGCCGCTGCGAGGGACCGAACAGGTCCACATAGCCTACGCCCATCTCGGACGCCACCGTCTCCATCACGGCGCTATAGGCGGCCAGGCGCTCGTTGTTGTCCTCGCCGTCGGGCAGGTTCGGGTCGTTGAGATCCTCGTGTGCGATGGGCGAGAACAACACGATGCGCGGGGGGCCTTCACCCGAATAATCCTGCGCGCTTGTATGCTCGATCCATTCGCTCAAGGCCTGCCCGAACTGTGCCGGCTCGTCGTCATAGGACTCGTTGTAGCCGAACATGGCGAAGACCACATTCGCCTGAGATAGGCCGAGGTACTCGTCAGCGGTCGCAAAGCCTTCGCTACGCGGGCGGTGGTCGATCCGGTCGCCCGTGAAGCCATGGTTCCGGATCACGAGCTGTAGCTCGGGCTGCTCGGCCTGCAGGTAAGCCTCCAACCAGCCATCGTGCTGCATGCGATCCGCCAGAGCATTGCCTACGATGACGATGTGATCTCCGTCCTCCAGCTGAAGCAACGGTTCCCAACACGCCGGCGCGGCTAGGAGAGCGAGCAGACACGCCGCGAGCTTGACGAACCTCGAGTGCGTGCTCATTGCGGTTGGCCTCCGGACGCCACGGGATCCGCGTCACGCGTCGGTCTGTCGGCGGACATGATCGGCGCGTCCCAGCCAGCCAGATCGGCGGGCCTGACCCCGCGCCGGTACCCGTCGAAGCTGAAGGTCACGGGATTGTAGGGACCCACGAGGTCGACGTTCGTGCTGGGCCTGATGGAATCCTCCATACCCAGAGTCCAGAGAGCGGCGTTGATCAGCATCCGACGAAATCCCTCGTTGAGAAAGTCCTCGGAAGCACCGTGGGTAGTCGTAAAGACCCGGCCCTCTCTACCATCGCTTCCTTCGTAGGTACGCGTCCACACGACCGGCATCAGTTCCTTGTCGGGGTCGGGCGGCGCGTCCGCTGCCAGGCCATTCAGGATCTGGCCCACAGCCAGCACCGAGGACCCCGGCATGGGGTCGGCCTCGTATCCTCCGGACTGTACGTGCACGTCGCGCACCCCACGGAGGATGGGATGCATGGCCTGCTGCTCGCGAGGAAGGACGAGGGAGCTCTGCTCGTGGTTGGTGCCGTAATGACCGGCCCAGGTCTCGCCCAAGACCTGGCGCCCAAACCCTTTCTCGTATTCATCCCCCGCGTAGTCCCAGGTGAACCGGACATGGGGTCCGTCGGAGATCTGAAACGCGTGCGTCGACGTGCGCAGCCCGAGCACCGGGCCAGCGCGGTCGAGGTAGTCGACCACGTGCTGCATCTCTTCGGCGGGAAAGTCCTGAAAACGCAGACCCAGGATCAGGAGGTCGGCCGTCCGTAGCGCCTCGAGTCCGGCCATGTTGGAGCTACCGGGCTCGATGAAACCCTCGTCGTCGAGTGTGAAGAAGACACTGGCCTTGAAGCCGAGGTTCGCGGCGAGCAAGCGCCCCATCGCGGGCAGGAGCTCCTCCGAGCGATACTCGTGATCCCCCGCAATCAGGACGACGTGTTTGCCCCGTCCTGGCCCGTCGGTGCCCTCGTAGACCACGAGGTGGGGGTTGTCCTGAGTGACCGTCGACGGCCCCCCTGCCGCGGGCGTCGGTCGAGCGTCACCGCACGCCAAGAGGGATGCCGTCAGCATGATACCCGTGGCCAGTGCTCGGTCTCTCAGAACCCACCTCGGTCCGTGGTCGATGCCGCCAGGCACATCCTGGGGCGTGTGGATTCGATAATGCCGGGCCGGAAGGCTTTCCACCAGACGGGAGGAAGAGCCACTCTGCGGCATCGCGTTGGTCGATGCCCCTTCAGAGGCGACTACCGTCCCGAACCCACGGACAGTCTCCCCCGCGGCGACCTGGTGTACACGGCCCCCGGCAGATAGTCCCTCGGCGTGGCTACCCCGCCGCAGGGGGAGCTGGCCGTCACTCAGAGCCCGCGCTGGTACTCCGGGCGGAGTGGGATCTCACCGGCGAGCGCCCGGTCGATGAAACCGAGGATCCGGTCCCGATCCAGCGGAAGCCGGCCCGCCAGAGGCAGGTAGCTCGATGCGTGATTGGTGCGAAAGAGCACGTCGGTGGGGCTACAGTCGGCAACGATCGTATGCAGCTCTCGAAGGAGGCCGTGAATCGAAGGCAGCTCGAACCGGCCCTTCTCGGCCATCCGCTCGAGGGGGGTGCCGGGGATGATCGTGAGCGTCAATGCCCCGAGGTACTCAGGATCCATCGCGGTGATGAGCCGTGCGGTCTCGGCGGCGTGCTCCTGGGTCCGCTCCACACCGCCTGCACCGAGCAGAATGATGGTGCTCACTTCCATACCCGCGGTGTGTGCCGCGTCGGCCGCCCGCGCGTGATCGTCGAAGGTCGCTCCTTTCACGATCCTTCGCAGGGTCACGTCATCTCCGGACTCTGGACCGATGTAGAGCAGCGAAAGGCCAGCCTCGCGTAGCTCCTGGAGCGCCTGCCCGCTCTTCTCCAGGACATTCTGGGCGGTGGCGTAGCACGAAACCCGGCGCAGTCCTGGAAACGCCGCTCGTAGGCTCTCCAGGATCGTGCGCCACCGCAGAACGTCCATGATGAGCGCATCGCCGTCCGCCACGAAAACCCGATCGGCCCAAGGCATCCGTCGTCCGGCCTCCGCGACATCCTCGAGCACTTCCGCCAGATCGCGCTCGCGGAACGTCTTGTCGCGGTACATGTCGCAGTAGGTGCACAGATTGTGGGAGCACCCGATGGTGGCCTGAACGATGTACGAGCGTGCCTCAGAGGGCGGACGGTAGAGCTTGCCCTCGTATCTCATCGACCCCCGTTCACGACACAGGCTTCAGCAGCGGCCGCGGAGGCACATCGTTCCAGTTGATGATCGAGTTGAAGATCATGTTGAATTCGCCGTGGTTCTGCCAACGGTAGATCGGATTGTTGGCGAACATAATCACACGACCCTTGCCGTTGTAGGCATTGGGCACATCGACTGCGAACGCACGATCCCTGATGCCAGAGCCGCCCACCATGAGGCCGCTGAGCACCGCGTCGTCGCCGCCCACGTATCGGGCGAGCACGTTGGCTTCGTCGGCGAGGCCGACGCGGAATACCTGAGAACCTCGCCCGTATTTGATGGGGAAGATCGAGTCCTGGTGGCCGTAGAAAACGGGATGATCGGTGCGCGAGATCTCCGCCTCGACCAAGGGTTTCTGCGCGTTGACTCCGGACGGGGTTTCGAGATCGAGCGAACGCGCGAAGCCGAATTCTATGGGGAAACGCACGGCGTTGAGCGTCGTGATGAGCGTGCCCCCGGCCTCGAGGAACTGCTCGAATGCGCGAACACCCACCTCACCGAAGCCGCCGGTCATGTCGTCGGTTTGGCCGTAGGTACCCAAGAACCGAAGCTTGTCCGTCTGCCGGTATGGCTGTGGCACGTCGGCGGGCTCGGAGAGCACGCTCCGGCGGTTGACGTTCTGCGCCGCCATCAGAATGACGTCGTAGTCGTCCTCCAGCCCCCCCAGCACGACCCGCTCCTTGTAGATCAGGTCGAACGGAATGCCGAACTGATCGAAGGCGTGGCGATACCAGCCCAGCTCCTGGGTGCCGCTCCACTCGGTGTAGATCGCGATGCGCGGTACATCCCCGTCGTGCGTGGCCACGGTCGGCACTGTGGAGAGAGCGGCGGCGGTCAGGCCCAGAGAATCGACGACCGTTCTGGCTGCTCGAAGCTCTTCAGTCGTCCCGGTAATGATGAACGAGCCCGCAGGAAACTCGACTCCTTCCTCTTCGAACGGCTGCTCGACGACCTGCACCACCAGGCTCTGCAGACGGTAGCGCAGCGAGATCATGTTGTTGGAGCCGAGGTGAGCGACCGCCAGACCGGCCGTCCCGTCCCCGGAGACGCTGCCCGACCACTCCGCTGTCTCGACCGATGTCACCGGGGCGTCCAGGATCTGCTCGTCGTCGATCTGCCTGACCTCGACGTCGAAGGCGTACCCCATGGACCACCCGCTGTCGTCGTATGTCCTCAACCTGGAATCCGGGTAGTCCTGACGTTCCAGCAGGTTCTTGGCCAGGCGGCCGTAGGGTTGGTCGAGCTTGATCACATAAGAGCCGGCTGGCAGCGTGTCGACCTCTAGCTGCAGCCGTTCCGTGAGCATCCCGACCTCGATGCCCTGCGCCCGCAGCACGTTGATGAGGGTCACGACCCGAGTCATGTCCCGCTGGACCGGCAGCACGTAGCCGTGGGGCGCTTCGGCGCGGCCGGCGCGCATCGCGTTTCGCGTCTTAACGTAGAAGTTCTCGATCACGAGGTTGGGGAACATCGACGTGAGCTGAAGCGCCGAGAGCACGGCGGTCTGCATGTAGTTCGTATTGTTCCGGCGCGTGAACTTGCGCACGCCGTCATCGGGCACGGCGATGCCGCGGTACCACTCCCGATCCTGTCCACCTCCGCGCCCGGTCGGCGTGGCACCACGACCGCGACCGCCCCCTGCCCCACGGCCGCGGGCTGAAGCCCGACCGCCGCCGCTGCTGGCGCTGTCCGCTGCCGCCCGCTCCTCTTCGAGCTCCGCCGCCGCCAACGAGTCGAGGTCCACGTCGCGGCCGGATTGCGTCTCGTACATGCGCATCATGCCGTTGTGGTTGTACGCCACCGATCCGAGGTAGCCCGGCGACCAACCGTCCATGAAGGCGTGGGTATACACGCCCGGCATGCCCCACTTCGTCATCTGCGACAGCTCCCAGTTCGAGAAGAAGCGCAGTTCACCAAAAAGAAGCGGGTCGAGGTTGGGATTCTGCGGCGCGCCGCCGCTGTAGGTGTACAGCAGGGCCAGCGATTCGTGCAGGTCGTGCATGATCGGCGGGTGCGCCGTGAAGTACCAGTCGGTGATCGCCCGCATCGACAGCTGTGACAGGTTGATGTCTCGATTGTTGTCGTGGAATACATACCGACCCCAATAGGGCAGGCGCGCACCACCGCCCCGACCACCACGCCCACCCGCAGCCGTCTCAGTGCTGTCGGCTTCTTCGGTATCGGCTTCCTCGGCCTCCCGCTCCGCCGCAGCGGCGGCCATGTCGAGGCCGCGGTAGAACCAATCCACGTTCCGGTCGCGGCCGTCCGGGTCGGCGACCGGCGTGATCGAGACGATGACGTTGTCGCGGACCTCGGTGATCAGTGGCGACGTCTCGACGGTCAGCCGGTACGCCAGTTCCATCAGCATTTCGGACGGACCGGTCTCGCCGCTGTGAAGGCCGCCCATCAGGTGATACTGCGGCGTGGTCGTCTCGATGAGTTCGCGGATCTCGGAGTCGGACTTCCCGCGTGGGTCGGCGATCTGCGCCAGTTTCGCCCGATTCTGATCCAGGTTCGTGATGTTCTCTTCGGATGAAATCCAAACGACCACCAACTCACGGTCCTCGTCTGACCGTCCGATCGTCTCGACCGTAACCCGCGGTGAAGCTGCGGCGAGCGCGCGATAGTACCGGAGAATGTCCGAATAGTACGTCAGCGTCTTAGGCGCGCCGACGTGGTATCCCAGGACTTCCTTCGGCGTGGGAATGCCGGCCTCGAGCGGCAGATGGTCGACCAGCGGACTGCCGTAGCGCGCCTCGCTGGTCCATTCCAGATAGGTGCGCGCGAAGTCCAGGTCCTGCTGTTGTGCCGGATCTCGGGTACCGGTGACCGACTGCTGCGCGGGCAGTGCAGCGGCGGTCAGAGCAAGCAGCCCGAGAACTGTGAGAGCCGTAGAGGATCGAGGGCTCACGCGTACCCTGTTCATCGTCATTTCACTCCGTTCGGTCGCTGTTCGCAGGTCCGGCAGGATATGCCAGGTCGCGTCATGCGGCCAGCCTCCGGCCACGGAGCTACTCCGTCTTGAGCGCCTGCACCGGATCCAAGCGTGCCGCCCGGCCCGGAGCCGAACCCCGAGCAGGCCGGATCGACACGCACCAATGAATAGAAGCTGCGACCCATCAGGCTGGCGCCGAAGAGGACCGCGAGAGAGAGGCCGACTTGGGAGGCGACGAGCGCTCCCCGGAATCGATGATAGGAGCGGGACGTCGACGCGTAGCCACCCGACGAGGCGTAGCATGTGGCGCTTTTGCGCGTCACGGCATGCACGGATGGCAGCACGCCGAAGAGGAGTCCGACCACCACGAAGAGCCCGCCGGTGAAGGCGAGCACACGCCCGTCCATCTCGATGGGCCGGGATGCGAAAGCAGTGAAGTCCTGAGGCGCGATGCTCATCAGCGCCTCGACACCCAGGAAAGCGAACAGTACCGCGGTCCCCCCGGCAAACGCGGCCAGGACGAGACTCTCCACGAAGAGCTGGCCCGCGACCCGCGTCTTGCTTCCTCCCAGCGCTAGCCGAAGGCCGATCTCGCGCCCTCGCGGCTCGACCCGTTCGGCCCGTCCGCCAATCTCGGAAATCGATGTTAACGAGGTGTGAAGGCTCCTCCGTCCACCCTGTCTCCCAAGGCCCGCATCTCGACTTCCCCGGAGTGCGTCACCGCAACCTGTAGCGCTGGATCTTCCCCGTTGCCGTCTTCGGCAGATCCTCTACGAACTCGATCCAGCGCGGGCGCTTGTAGCCAGCCATCCGCTCCACGCAATGCGCGACGAGCGCGTCGGCGAGCACGTCGTCGCCAACGTAGCCCTCGTTGAGCAGGACATACGCTTTGGGCTTGACCAGCGTCGCGTCGTCCGCAACGCCGACGATCGCGCATTCGAGCACAGCTTCGTGCTCGATGAGCGTGCTCTCCACCTCGACGGGGGACACCCAGATCCCACCCACCTTGAGCATGTCGTCCGTGCGGCCCGCATGCCAAAGGTACCCGTCATCGTCCTCGTAGTACTTGTCCCCGGTATGCAGCCACTCGCCCAGGAAGGTTTGCCGGGAGCGTTCCGCGTCGTGGAGATAGAAGAGCGCGGCGGTCTCACCCTTAAGCTGGAGGTTGCCGATTTCGCCCTGGGGGACCGGATTGCCGTCCCCATCCACAATGCGGCACTCGTACCCGGCGACCGGCCTGCCGCTGCTTCCGGGCCGGATGTCTCCCGGCCGGTTCGAGACGAAGATGTGGAAGTTCTCGGTCGAGCCGATGCCGTCGATGAGTTCGATGCCGGTTCTCTCGTGAAAAGCGTGCCAGAGCGGCGCGGGCAGCGCCTCACCGGCCGACACCCCGAGGCGTAGCGAAGTCACGTCGTACGTTTGCGCGAAGTCCGGGATCGCGATCGCCGAGGCGTACCCGGTCGGCGCGTTGTACAGGATCGTCGGCTTGAAGCGGTCGATGACCGCGAGCACGTCCTTCGCCTGGCGTGGGCTCCCCGGGTGGAGCACCACGGAGGCGCCCACGTACCAGGGGAAGATCAGATTGCCTCCGAGGCCGAAGGTGAAGAAAAGCTTCGCGACCGAGAAGGTCCGGTCGGTCGACCGAATGCCGAGCACGTCCACGCCCCAGAGCTGCGCGGTGAGCGCGTAGTCACGGTGCGCGTGGAAGATGCCCTTCGGCTGGCCGGTGGTACCGCTCGAATAGTTGAGCGTGCCGAAGTCGTCGCGGTGCGTGTCGGCTGCGGCCAGCTCGATCGACTCGTCGGCGATCCAGGACTCGAAGCCGAGGGTCCGGCCGTCTTCGGCGTCGGCATCGGCCTCGCCGCCGATCACCACGACCTGCTCGACTGCGGGCACCTGGTCGAGCGCCTCCCGTGCGACCGCCAATAGCGCGGCGTGCACGAGTAGACTGCGCGCGCCCGAATCCGTGAGCATGTACGCCTGTTCGGCGGCCGTCAGGAGCGTATTCATGCCCACCGCGACGGCCCCGACTTTGAGGCACGCGAAGAAGGCGACGGCCCACTCGGCGGTGTCGAGCGAGAGGATCGCGACCCGGTCTCCCGGGCGAACGCCGGAACGGATCAGCGCGTTGCCGACTCGGTTCACCTCCGCGCAGACCTCTCCGAAGGAGAGTTCACCGTCCGCCGTCACGAGCGCGACCTTGTCGCGCCGGAACTCCAGGTTCCGTTCGAGGATCTCGACCGCGTTATAACGCTCCGGAAGTTCGGAGGCCCGTCGGGGCCCGACCGGTCCGCGACCGCTCTCGGGACCCACCGTCATCGCATCGTGGGCACCGCCCGCTCCGACTCTCTGGCCTGCCCGCTCAATCGATGCCGGGCGAGAAAATGCCCTCGATATCCTCCTTGCAGTACACGCGGAACGCGATCAGCGTCTCCGTCTTCGCGATCCCATCGAGGTCGCGGATCTTCGAGCTGACGACGTCCGCGACGTCCTGGTTCTGCGGCACACGGATGATCGCGACGAGGTCGTAGCGGCCGGCGACCGAGAAGACCTCGGGGATCCCCTCGATCTCGACCAACTGTTCGGCCAACGCCATGATTTTGTCGGCTTCGGCTTCGATCAGAACTACCGCGTTGACCATCTCGACGTCCTCCATTGTCATGGTTTTTCATGCGCTCCGGCCGGTATGGGACATCATGTAGCGCCGGGCCGGATATGTACAGATGGGACCGGGCCGAACCCATGTCACGATAGGCGCGGCGAGCGCGTTGCCGAGCCTGAGCGCGATCTATATCGCGATCCGACGTGAAGGGCGCTCAGTCTCCTCCGTCCGCCGCGGCAAGCAGCTGTTCCAGCTCACGTTGGAGCACCGGTTTGGGCACCATGCCCACCATCTCGAAGAGGGGCTCGCCGTCCTGGAAGAACAGCAAGGTGGGGATCGAGCGAATTCCGAAGTCGCTCGACGTCTTGGGCGCTTCATCCACGTTGACCTTCACGACCCTCACGCCCGCGTCGGCCTGCTCGACGGCGATTTCTTGCAGGATCGGCTCCATCATGCGACACGGACCACACCACGGGGCCCAAAAGTCCACCACGGTGATCCCTGGGTGTTCGCCGATGCAGCGCTCGAAGTCGGCGTCGTCGGTATGAATGATCGGCGCCTCGGGGCGTTTTCGCTTCTTGAAGAACATGGGCGTGGGCGTGATTGGTGGGGGCGGGCGCTCTCGGGGCTACAGTAGGTCGTTGTGCAATCCGCGCAATCGGCTCAGGCGTTCCCACGGAGACGCTCCGCGACGTTCGCGCCTCTGCTTGCACCCCCAAAATCTTCGTCTTATCTTCGGTTATAGTCTTCGGTATTTATTCGGTTAAGCCCCCGGTACCGACGCGCGTGGTGAGCGGCTGTGTGATGCGGATTGCGTCGGTAGCCGGGGGTCGTCGTCTCAGCCTTTTTTGGTTAGGCCCAAACAGCTATGTCGGAGGTCCATCCGCGCTTGCAAAGTGTTCCCCCCCACCAAGGCCGAGGGTGGGCTCAAACAGAGATAGACCAACCCGCCGGATGGATACCTACCACAGGCTCAGGCAACGCAGGCACAGGATGGGCTTTGAGCCTGGGCTCTGGCTCGGCATTCCTTCCGGCTTCTCCACGCGTTTCTTCCGGGAGCCGCCGAGCTCTCTGCCTTTGGCTGCCCACCTTCGAGTTGCGCCTCGAACTCGTGCGCTCCCCCGCACTCGACAGTACATCGCTCGCCCTGCTCTCGTCAGGCGAAAGCACCCGGCGCACGATTTGGCAGGCCTCGGAACGTGCTCACGAAGCCGGAGTGCGTCCCGGGCAACTCGTTTCGCAAGCGGTCTCCCTCTGCCCTTCCCTCACGCTGCTCGAACCCGATCCGGTACACTACGACGCCGCGGTCGAATCGATGCTCGAACTGCTCTCCGAGATCACCCCGATTCTCGAGCCCGCAGGTCGTGGACGTGTGTTCCTCGGCATGGATGGCCTGGGCCGTCTATTCGGTTCTCCCGAGCGTCAGGCGATGAAGACACTCCACTCGCTCTTCCGCATCTTCCCCGCTCCTCTCGTCGCTGCGACTCGTGCGGGCTTCGCACCCGGGAAATTCGGGGCCTGGATCGCGGCAGCGTCCGCACGGTCCGGCGAACCCGTGGTCGTCGGAGACAGCGACCTCGCTCGGTTCCTGGCCGGCTGTCCGGTGAGTGCTCTGCCTGTGGATCCACTCATCGTACAACGCCTCGAACGGCTCGGTGTGCAAACCCTGGGAGAGCTTCGGCGCTTTCCCGAGCCCTCACTCATCTCCCAGTTCGGAGACGAAGGCCGGAGCGCGCTGGCGTGGGCCACGGGACGGCGTATCGATCCTGTTCGGCCCTGGCATCGTCCCGAGCCGATCCGCGTGTCCCTGGACTTTCCCAACCCCGTCGGCATCACCGAAACGCTACACGGAGCGCTCGACCGGTTGATCGAGCGGGCGCTGTCCCGTCCCACACGTCGGGGCCGAAGCGTGACGGGTGCACGCATGGGCGCTCAGCTCGAAGGGGGGGGATCGTGGTTCGTGCAGACCGTGCTCAGGGAGCCCACGGCTCAGCGAGAACGAATCGCTTCACCACTACGCATGAAGATGGCGATCGCGCCTCCCCCCAAAGCCGTCGATACACTCATCGTCGAGTTCACGCAGTTCGGTGCGGCGAGCGCTCAAACCGGTCTGTTCGATCGCAGAGACGAGAGCGGCCGCGCAGCGGCTGGTCGAGAACTGACTAGAGGCGAGGTTCCTCCATCGCTCCGCGATGCCGTGAAGGAGCTCAAACTCCGGCTGGGACACTCTCCGCTCTACCGCGTGGTCGAAGTCGATCCCTGGTCACGGATCCCTGAACGACGTCATGCACTGCTGAGCTTCGATCCATGAGCGACACACCCCGGCTACGACCGCTCGGCCAACCGAAGCTCGTGGTGGTCCGTACCGTCGAAAACGGTGGACCGACGCACGTGCGCCTGCCCGGAAAACCGGCCCGCACCGTAGAAGCATTGCGCGAGAGTTGGCGCATCGATGACGAGTGGTGGCGGCAGCCGATTTCTCGGGAGTACCACATCGTCGTTCTCGACGACGGTCGAAACCTCACGCTCTATCACGATCTACTCGACGGAACCTGGTACGCTCAACGAGGTTGAGCAGTACATTGCAGGTTATGAACGCAGGTTACGAACGCCCCAGATTCCGACTCGCCCCACTGCGCGAAAGGCGTGCGCTTCGTCGATGAACGACTCTGCGTCGATTTCGAAGACGGCCGCACGATAAGCGTCCCCGTGGAAGCCTACCCCCGCCTTGCGCAGGGTTCAGACGAGCAGCGGGCCAATTGGCAACTCACTCAGTCGGGATCCGAAATCCACTGGCCCGACATCGACGAGAACATCGAGACCCCAGATCTCTTACCTGGGGTTCGCCCTCAGGAACCCCGCTAGCGCGCCTGCCGGTTGAGTTCCGCTGATCCGATCATCACGCGCGTGCAACCACTCGGGCCGCGCAGTCTCGAGATCCTCCTCCACCTCGACGTAGGCGAACCGTTCAAACTGATGCTCGAGGCGCTCGAGAGTAGCCGACTCGGTGTCGGGGACGCCTTGCCCGCCAACGTGCGCCATCATCTGCTCGACGCCGACGCCAACGTCCGCGTGCGTACCGCCGCCTTCAATCTGCTTTCATACCGAGCGCGCACACGCGCGGAACTCGGGAGACGACTCCGTCAGAAGGGCTTCCACCGGGCCCGCATCGACGCCTGCCTCGATCGTCTCGAGGAACGTGGCTTTCTGAACGACGAAGCGGTTGCGGCCGCCTTCATACGCGACCGCCTTCGCCACCGCCCACGGGGCAAGGCACGCCTCTCCGCCGAACTTCGTGAAAAAGGAGTCTCTTCGGAGTTGGCCGACCGTGCCATCGAGCAGGTATTCGATGCCGAAGAAGTGACGGACTACCAACTCGCGGAGGACGTCGCGCAGGGCTGGGTAGGGAGACAGAACGCGGCCACCCTCGCGGCACTCGGCGGCGAAACACGCGGCCCCGAGCGGAACAAGGCGCGGCGGCGCCTGAACGGATACCTGGCAAGACGCGGCTTTCGAGGGGAGTCGCTGCGTCACGCGCACGATGTGGCCCTGAGCCTGGCGCGCGAGAAAAACTAGCGGCCCCGCATCCCGGACAGGCGAGCCCGCACACCCTCTTCGACCGCCGACGGGTACGTCACGTCGAGTTGCTCGAACACCTCAAGCGCCATTGCGGCGTACCCGTCGAGAAGGGCCCCGACCGCCTGCCAGGGATCCTCGCCGCCGTGAGGACCGGCGAGCATTCGAACCAGCCCGACATCCCTGATCCCCCGCCCGATCGGCCCGAACGACCGAGTCCACCCGCTGCGCGCAGCGGCCAGGCGCTCGGCCATCGCCCGCGCCAGGCCCTGGCGCATGACCGCTTCGAGACAGTAGGCTCCCACGATCAGCTTCTTCACGCATCTCCTCCTCTGTTCGCGCCGTCGCTACGCTGTTGGGCCGGAGAGCTGAGTGGAAGCAGAGATCCACCAACGCGCCGCTCGGTTAGATTCTCCTAGGCCGCTACGCCGGAACGAAGTGGTCCCAGCAACTGCAGAGCAGGTTGATCCCCGAAATCGAGGTTGGGCGAATGTCTCGCGTGTTTGGATACCGGGTCGTCCACATGTGGCTCGCCGCCACGGCCAGCTTCCTCTTGTGTGCGCCTGCACCCGCTCCCCTGGCCGCCCAGACCGCCCGGGAGATCATCGACCAGGTCGATCGCTTGATGCGTGGTGAGTCCAGCCACGGCCGCATGACCATAGACATCGTTACGGAGCACTGGTCGCGATCGCTCGACATGGAAGTCTGGTCGCTCGGCACCGAACACTCCCTGGTGCGCGTCCAGTCCCCGCCCCGCGAAGCTGGAACGGCGACCCTGCGTGCGAAGGACGAGGTCTGGAATTATCTGCCGCGCGCGGACAAGACCATCAAGGTGCCGCCGTCACTGATGATGGGTTCGTGGATGGGCTCACACTTCACGAACGACGACCTGGTCAAGGAGAGCCGCATCGTCGATGACTACGACTTCGAGATCTCCCTCGACGGGCCCGTGGACGGCGTCGAGGTCTACGAGTTCACCTTGACCCCCAGGCCGGAGGCGCCGGTCGTGTGGGGCCGGGTCGAGGAGCAAGTGCGCAAGCGGGACCTGATGCCGACCTGGGTACGCTACTACGATGACGACGGCACCCTCGTGCGCACGATGACGTTCTCCGACTACGAGATGATGAGCGGTCGACTGGTGCCGACGGTCATGCTCATGATTCCGGCGGACAAGCCGGAGGAGAAGACCTCGATGACGTACCACGAGCTCGAGTTCGACATCGACCTCAACGAGAGCTTCTTCAGCCTCAGAACACTGCGGGCTCGGCGGTAGCCGGAGTGGCATCCGACGGGGTTTGGTGGAGGGTCGCTTGGCGAAACCTCTGGCGTAATCGCGGCCGCACCCTGATCACGGCCTCGGGCCTCGCTTTTGGGTACCTCTCGGCGGTGGTCATGGTCGGGCTCACGGACGGGGTAGTCGCCGAACTCATCGAGAACGGAACACGGCTGATGATGGGCCAGGTACAGGTACACTCCGCCGAGTACCTGCCCGAACGCAACATGCATCGCACGATCGGTGGGTACGACGGCGTCGATCTGGAGGCGCTTCTGGCGCGCCTCGAAGCCGACCCCGATGTCACGGCAGCAGCGCCTCGACTCTACGGAGGCGCACTGTTGTCCTCGGGTGATGAGACCAAGGCCGGCCTGCTCTACGGGGTCGATCCCGACCGCGAGCAGCAAGTCAGTACGCTGCTGTCCCGCGTCAGCCAAGGCCGGCTGCCGGTGCCCGACGCGTACGAAATCCTCGTCGGCGTCGAGATGGCGCACCAGCTGAGTCTGAGCATCGGCGCCGAAGTCGTTGTGGTGGCGCCCGCGAGCGACGGCTCCATGGGCAACGACCTGTTCACGCTGGTCGGAACATTCGAGACGGGCACCCCCGCCATCGATGCCAACTACGCGGTTCTGCCCCTGTCCGACCTCCAGTACCTGATGGCCATGGACCCCGGCCGCGTCCACGAAGTCGCGCTAACGGTGACGCGGGCCTGGGACACTCCATTGATCGCCAGCGGACTCGCGGCGAGTCTCGAGGGATCCGGCCCCCAGTTCGAAGTGACGCCGTGGACGGATCTGCGTCCTGAGCTGGCGGAAGCGATCGGCCTCATGGATGCGGTGAACTACTTGATCGCCGGGATCATCTTCTCGATGGCCATCTTCGGTGTCGCCAACACGATGCTGATCGGGACGTTCGAGCGCAGGAGGGAGTTCGCGGTCGTACGCGCGCTGGGCACGACTCCGCTCGGCGTCGGCCGCACGGTGGTCTACGAGGGCATGATCCTCGGTGCCATCTCACTCGCCGTGGGCGCAGCGATCACATGGCCCATCGTCGTGTGGTGGCACAATTCGCCTCCCGACCTCACCTCGGTACTCGGCGGCTTCAGCTTCAGCGGCTCACAGTGGCGCCCGATTCTGCGCATCGAGTACTCCTACGACACGCCGATCATCTGCGCGGTGGCGCTCTTCCTCACCGCCGTGCTCGCCGCGCTCTATCCCGCCTGGAAAGCGACACGGGTGCCGCCCGCGGACGCGCTCGCAGACCGATGAGATTTCGCGTCATGTTGAAGCTGGCGGCCCGCAGCGTGGGCAGGAACGCTCGGCGCAGCGCGCTCACGGCGGCGGCCATGGTGATCGGCCTCGCTCTCCTGATTTTCTCGCGCAGCCTCGCTGAGGGAGCGCACGAGCAGTGGATCACATCGGCGATCCGGATCGGCAGCGGTCACGTGGCGATCCAGGCGCCGGAATACCTCGAGTCCGGCAAGCTGGAACACCGCATCGGGGCCGTAGGTCACGAACGCGCGCTCCGTGCCGTCGAGTCCGTCTCCGGCGACCAGGTGCTTGCACACACCCCTCGCCTGTCCGTCGATGGGCTGGCGAGTTCCGCGGCCTCCGCGCTTCCGATTCGCATCGAAGGCGTGGATCCCGAGCAGGAGCGCGCTTTCTCCGATCTCGATGAAAAAGTGGAGGACGGCCGGTATCTGGAGCCAGGTGACCGGCTGCATGCGTATATCGGCGTGGAACTCGCACGCCGACTCGGCCTGAAGGTCGGTACCCGCTTCGTGCTCACCGCGCAGTCCGCGGCGGGCGACGTAGAAGGCCAGCTGGTGCGCGTGGCGGGCATCTTCCGGACTTCGATTCCGGAAATGGATCAGGGGCTCATTCACATACCGATCGAGACCGCCCGAGAGTGGCTCGGTACTCCGGACGCGGTCACCACCGTGGCCGTTCTGCTCGCGACCTCGCGCGACACCGACCGGGTCGTGTCCGAGCTACGAGACGCGTTGGCCGGCGCGTCCGACCTCCGGGTACTGGGATGGCGACAAGCCGCGCCGGAACTGGACTCCGCGTTGCGCATGGACGACTATGGCGACTACGTGTTTCACTCCATCCTGTTCGCGATCGTGGCCCTCGCGATCCTGAACGCGGTCATGATGTCCGTTCTCGGCCGCCGCCGCGAATTCGGGCTTTTGCAGGCGTTGGGCCTCACAGGAGCCCAGAC
>Ga0315339_1002132_pt1 | contig 15554 bp, 18 predicted proteins | sample ASW17metaG_FD_204514 | JGI IMG/M metagenome (GOLD analysis project Ga0315339, IMG submission 204514) | Ammonia-oxidizing marine archaeal communities from Pacific Ocean, United States - ASW #17 | ecosystem: Environmental > Aquatic > Marine > Oceanic | place: USA: California | collected 2016-12-05
GAGACAAATTATAGAGATTAAATAAATTTTGGGGGTATAGCTCAGCTGGGAGAGCATCTGGATGGCATTCAGAGGGTCAGCGGTTCGATCCCGCTTACCTCCACCAATTTACAGTCCAAATAGGTCTTAGACCGTCCGATTATTAGTCCCCTCCTCTCTAAATCCCTTTAAATACTGTCCTATGTTATCCAAAATAGTCCAATTGTATCCAGTGTAATACTTGGGGTAATTTAGAGTTTTTACCCCAATTTATATAATGCGTAAAAGTATTACCCCAAATTTGATATTTGTTTCCCTAATTATCTCGAGGTAAACTAGTTTTATGAAAAATGGTATAAAAAAAATTTTAGCAGATGCGCGGAAAGATCCTCTAGCCGCTCTTTTTTTTATTATATTTGTTTTTATATTTTTTTTCTTAACTATACAATTTGGCCTCGCTTTTAGTGCGCTTTTGTGTTTTTTAATTTATTACACTATAAGAATTATTATTGATTTTTATAACAGGAAACCTATTAAAGAAATTATTAAAAATAACACATGGTATTTAGGAATAGCGCTACTCTGCATAATTTTTTACTTATTGATTTTATTTGGTGGGTAACCTTATAAAAAAAATTATTTAAATATATCTTGATAATGTAGTTTAACTTTTTGTATTTTCTTATTCGACATATTCTTGATCATTTGGAAGTTTAAGTTTTTTCATAATAAACACTCCCTGTTTTGTATAATTAACTTTCTGAGATAACCTGGATTTAAGAAAAAAGCCATTTTTCTTACACTATTTCCGAATTTATCAAGCTCAAATTTGCCTTTGGTTGAGTGAGGCCTCATATGTATAAACTTTGTATCTTTTGCTGATGGAAAATTAAGATGCTTATTTATTTGACCTCTTACATTGGGTATCGCCCCTTTGTTAGCCAAAGTATTAAACTGACTCCATTCTGATTGAATATTTTTTTGATCTTCCTTGCTTATATTCCAAATAAAGGACTTACCGATTACTCGATAAAATTGCCCTAGATTTCTATCACTTACAAATAATGGAATAATTATAATTTTATTTAAATTTTTTTTTAAAATAGAACTTTCCCATATTTCATCAACCAGCTCTATTAACTTACAATCGACTAATCTTAATGATTCTAGAGGAACTAAGCCTGAAGAAATTGGAACAGTTCGTAATATTATTTTATGCTCTGACAGATACTGCTTTAAATTTTTTTCTCCAGTAGTTTCAGTTAAATATTTAGTTAAATACTGGTCTATGACAGATCTAGAATATGATTTATTTTTTTTTGATATCGTAATTGCTCCAGGAAAATCCATAAGTTTTTTATTTTCAATCGCTAAAAGTGCCTCTAGAATTAAATTTGACACAATTTAATCATAACTTTTTAAAAGGATTAGAAAATTCTGAGGCTCGATTTCAAAATATTTTTTAGTGGTTTTCTCAGTGTAATTACTCATCTCAAAATGTTTATAAGGGTTTGGTATCTCTTTGTATATATAATCTTTGTCATTAATTTTAGAAGAATCAACTATACATAGGATGTAATCTTCTTTTTTTCTTGAAGCTACTTTTATTTCATTAATCGACCAATATATTCTCTGCTGTCTTCCTAAAAAAGATTTAACTTCTATTAATTTATCAATGTAAGTAGATTCTAACGATTTGAATGATTGAATATCAAATCCAGCAGACACATTTTCCATTGAGATTCTTTTAATTTTCTCAAATTTTGGATGCTCTTTTAATCTTTTTAACTCTAATTTTAATATATACTCTTCTGCTTTTTCACCCCTCTCTTCTTGAGATTTTTGTTCTTTTTTTAGCTGCTCTATAGTTTTACCAAAGTTATTTTTAAATGTTTTAATGCCATTTTCAGTTAGATAATACCTTTGCTTTTTTGAATCATATTTAACTAAGTCAAGATAACTACACACAGGTAAAACTCCATTGAGGCCATTGAAAAGGCTTGATGGTTTAATCCATCCCCCCTCTCCCTCTCTAATGACCTGTGCTACTTGTTCTAAAATATTTTCCTGTTTTAATTTTTCAAGAAGTATTTTCTTTAATTGAGCAACGGGGCGTTGCTCAATGATTTGACACTTACCTTTATTGATAGTTATGTACCCAATATCAACAAGCAAAGAGATTGTATTTTTAACTGCAGCTAACTCGCCATCACTCGCTTTTACTGAATGAATTGCTAACCCATTAAGTGAATAAATTCCAGACTCTGCTAATTCAAGAATTGAGGAAATACCTTTCCCAGAAAATGAAAATGCTTGATTATAATTGACGTGCATTATATGCCTTGACTATACTTTCAATAATTTCTAATTGGCTTTCATCGCTTGATTCTGATAGTAGCGGTATGCCCTCGCTTTCAAGCATTGTCATCATACGATCTTCTTTCTCATTTAATTTCTCAGCAATTTGTTCGTCCACCGTATCTTTTGACACTAAGAAAATATATTCAGTAACAGTCGAGGCGTCTAGGCCTACCCTATGTATTCTGTCCTTTGACTGAATAAACAAGCCACAATTATAGTCACGATCATAATAGATGGCTTTATGGCACTCTTTATGAAGTGAAATAGATTCACCGATACATTGTGGAGTAGCAATAAGTATTGAGGGTGCTGAAGCACGAAATTGTTCTAATGTTTTTTCCCTCGTCAACTCAACCTCTGGGTTATAAGTAGTTTCTGATTGCTCTACCGGAGTTGCACCTGTAATTTCATAAATGGGCATGTCAGTAACATGTTTTCTTAGGTGCTTATGAATCAAATCAACGTTTTTAACAAAATAAGTCCAAATAAGTATCCTTTCTTTATTATCCTTCACCTCTTTTGCAATTTTAATCAGATAATCTAGCTTAGGTAGATCTGTTTCATTTTTAAAATCATCTATTTGAATAGAAATATCATTGATGGACATCAGGTTATGAGTACCATCATCATCTTCAATTAAATTATTATTTAATAATTCTTTTTCAATAGGTTCAATGAGTTGGAGTGGATTGCTCGCAGCTTGCCTTAACCTAATTAGGTTAGCATGCATAAAAACTTTAGACTTTTTTCGACCACTAACAACTTTATTTTCAATGAGCCGATAAATTTTTTCTTGTTTTACAGACATTGGAATAGATACAGGGATAAAAGTTTGACCTGGAATATTTAAGTCCTTTTTAGTAATTCTTGTGAAAAACGACCTCGCAACATCATTTAGTGGCTTTGTTGATTCGACTCTTTTAGACATTCTTTGTAACTGATTTATGTTAAATTTTAAAACATTTTTCCCTGGATGTATAAAGTCAAAAAGATTTTTAAGGTCTTCGTAGCCATTTGGAGCTGGAGTTCCAGTCAGTATCACGCGTGAATTAGCATCTGGAGCCGCTTTCAGCATTGCGCTCGACCAAACTTTATCAATCCCTTTAATATTATGAGCCTCATCAATCACTAACATCACTTTTTTATCAGGTCTTTTAAATAGCTCATTAAATAACTTCTGATTTAATGAGAATGTTTGGAAATGACTTAAATATAACTCATCTTTTCTGTGCTTAGCATCAATCCCTCTAACAATCCTTCTCCTCTCCTGCAAATTGATAGATGAGAGGAATCTAACTGACTTGATATCCCTTTGAAAGCATAACTCAAAGTCTGTTTCCCATGGCTTAAAACATGATATTGGCCCAACTACAAAGATACTATTTACTTTCCGTGGGTCATCATCTGGTAACGAATTTAAGTAAGCATAAGCGGCCAATACAATAATTGTTTTTCCAGCACCCGGTACAGAAAAATTACAGGCACTTTGCGATGCAGCTAAATGATAAGCAGATAGTAATTGTTTTGGGTACAGCGTAATTTTTGGAAATCTTCCCTGGACAATTTTAGAAAATTCTTTAAAGTCTTCTGTTTCTAAATCTCCATCCCAGACTTTTCGGGCATTCTTACATGACTCCAAAAATAAGTCCTGTTGTTGTTGAATATTCTCAACAATGCCTAGCCCTTTTCTGCCCTCGACTTGATAACCCATTGCCTTGAACAATTTTACTACCTCTTGATACAAGGCTTCTAAATTAGAATCAAGGGTTGGAATAGTCAAAAATAATCCATCTACATTAGCTTTCCATCGAGTTTTTTTAATTTTAAATCTTGGGTCTTTGAAAATTGAAGTATTTTGCATTTCAAAAGAAATGGTCTCTTTGGTATCAGAAATATCTGCCTTGATTATCTTAGTAAGATTAGACATTATTTATAAATATATTTTTTATATCTCTAATAATATTGTCAATCTCATTTACTTGGTCTTTAACTAGGGCTGGATTCTCTGAATCCTTTAAATTTTCTAAGGGCCCAAGTCCTTCAAGAAGTTCAAGGGCTTTACGTATCCTCTCTGCTGGCTCTTTTTCTCTTGCTAAAGCTTCAACTTTAGCTACAAATTCATCAAAATTTCTTAACATCTTATCTGAGACTTCTTCCGTCCAATCACTTTCTCTTCGGTTCGCTAGTTCATCTGGCTCTAAACTTTCACACTCTGGTAAGTCAGCATATTCCGATAAATCTTTTAAACTTTGTGTGGCAGGATGGGTGATTTCGATATGCTTTGCATAGAATTCTTTAAATAAATCCTCATTAGATAAGATTCCTTTTTTATTTGATGCCCCAGGCCCTATTTTTCTAAAATTTGCTGGTGCACCTAGATTATAAGCCCTAATATAGTCATACATTATTTCTTTATATTTATCTGCGTCATCTTCATCATAAGCCCAGTCTAGACCTAAATTTGCGTTGTTACCTATCATCCTTTTATAGTTTTTATTAGTCTCACGAAATGCTTCTTCTTTCGTGCCTTTCTCACCCCTAATTCTCAAATTCGTCAATATATTTGGTGTTCCTATTGTGACCAAATAATCAAGCATTAGTATATATTCTTCGTAATACATTTTGATTTTTGGTATCGTCTCTCCGTGACCCATAAGAGGAAGAATTTCTGGCCAGTCTAATTTATGGTTTTCATAAAAATTCCATACGGCCTGTTGCTTTGCTGTTGCTGAGTATTCTTGTTGGCCCACATCGTCATTTTGAAGAGACGCTTCAAGCATGTCTATCAGCTTCCTATTGCCATCATATGATTCATCTAGAATAACAGCTTTAAATTCTTCAACCCCAGCTTTCAAAAGCAACATCGCTCTTCGATTTCCACTAACAATGACTCCATCTGCTGTAACAACGCCTGGTATTATTTGACCCCTCTCTCTCAAATCATCGAGCGTAAGTTGGTTTATACCGCCTTGTGCCCACAAAATATCTTTTATTTTATCTTCTAAAGCTTCGTCGTACTCATGCACTTCGCCGAGAGCATTTGATTGGTAGGTCTTGAGCTCAGTAAAAATACGAGTATTAAATTGATTAAAAATCAAATGATCTAATTTAACTTTATGTATATCGCCTTCGAAGCGCGGGTTATTCTTATAGGTGAACGGGAATTTACCCGGCTCTCTAGTTCCGTTGGCTTTTAAATCTTGAAGGTAAGCCTTTCTTTGATCTGCTGGAAACATATGAGCTCCTTTTTGTTATTCTATAGAATACTTCTTTCTATTAATTAAAATGGTTTCAAATTCGAAAAAGTTATTTTTTCTTTATCATATCAGCTTTGTAGTCCCTAATAATGCATTTGCCTATTTTCTCAACTACACCAACCACCAAGGCATTGCCCATTAAAAATGCTCTTTTTGAATTAGTAATTTTTTCATAATTAGTAAAGTCATCAGGAAACATGTTTAAACGCTCTAATTCAACTGGCGTTAAACGCCTGTATGTGTTATTTTTTTTCGGGTCAATAATGTGTTTAAAACGAGATGCAGACTTTCCTCCTTCTGATGTAATAATTGTTCGTGAAGGAGAGTCTAAATTATCAGGAAATTGCATTCTTCCTTCACTATATGTATACGGATACGGTTCGCCATCTCGCATACTTACTCGATGTTTACCTCCACCATCTTTTCCTTCTTTCCATTTCAACACATCTTTTTCATTAATCCAAAATTCATCATCTACCTTTGATTTTGATACCAAAATATGCTTGAGGAGTGTTGGTTTTTTTGGAGATAGATAGACTAACGATTTTGTAATTACTTTCCTATTTATACAAACGCCAGAATTTAAGAATTTTGATACTTTATCGCCTTCACCAAATTTTTTACTAAGCGTATCAATCTTACCTTTTATATAAAAAGTATCTTTTTTTATTTGGTCGCTCACCTTAAATTCATAATCTAATATATTTTTATCTTTTTTACCTAAATAGGCCAAAATAAAGACTCGTCTTCTTTTTTGGGGAAAACCAAAATCAGCTGCGTTAATCACCTTCCATTCAACAACATATCCATGATTATTAAGACAAGCAAGCATGATGGCAAAATCTTTTCCTCTTTGATTCTTTGGGCTTTTAAGTAATCTATCAACATTTTCTAATAATAAATATTTTGGTTTATTTTTACCTAATTTTTTAATTATTGATTCTATATGCCACCATAAAATTCCCTTATCCCCAAGCAGGCCTTTTGCTGACCTTAATGAATTAGCGACTGAATAATCCTGACAAGGAAATCCACCAACTAACATATCGTGGGGTGGAATGTCTTTTATAGCATCTATCAGTGCTATATCTAATCTTGAATGATTTTTTTTACCAAAATTATTTTCATATATATCAGAAGCAGTCTGAATTAATTTAGTTGATGGCTCATATTGATTACTCCAGACGACTTTAAATGATTTAGCTAATGGTTCTTTATATCCTGAAGAGGCAGATTGTCCTTCATATCCTTCTAGACCCAATCTAAAGCCTCCAACACCTGCAAATAGCTCTATAACTTTTAATTTACTCATAACATTAATAAAGCTATAACAGTAATGATGTATTTAATTAATATCTTCACAACTACCTTCTTCTTCTTGTTTTTGTTTTTGCATAGGCTTCTTTAAGTAAATTAGGTTTTGATTCTACTTTATTGTTATTGGTATTACTCAATATACTTTCAACAAGCCTGTCTCTTTCACGAGTCCAGCGTTTTCGTGACAAATCGCGCATATTTTTACGTTTAAGCTTTAATTGGACTGCAGTTAAAGCATCCTGTTTAGACACCTTTCCAGCCTGTAAATCAAAATGCAGCTCTTTAAGGCTCACGCCATCAAGACTATAGCGTCTCTTATTCCCTTGATCAGTAACTGAAGATTCATTAGCAAGCGTCACATTACTTATTTTATCTTTAATAAAAGTTCTTCTATCATTTCTTGTATAACAATACGCCTCAACCCAACAAGTTCTGATTTTTTCGCTCCCTCCTTCTCTATTACTATTACCCCAAAATATCCTTTTTGGTGATACAGTTCTTTCAGTTATTGCTCCATAATTATCAATGTAAGTAAAACTTATTTTTTCATTATTATCAATACAATTTTGAAGCAAATCAACTGAGGGAGTTTTAATATATTTTTTCGATACAGTGGATTTGACTGTCTTAATTTTTTTAGACGAAGTGGATTTGACTGTCTTAACTTTTTTATGCAAATGAGGCTTTGGTACGAAAAAAAAATCTACAATTTTACAAAGAACCAAAAGTCCAGCTATAGCCCAAAACCAATCTATTAACAAATCCACAATTAATCCTTACCTAGTAAGTTATGTAAATAAATATTACCCTAATAACTTGCAAAATCGCTTTGTTCTTAAATTATTAATTTAAAATTTCAAGAAAAGCACTGCCATATTTCTCAGAATTCACTGGGCCAAAACCTTTAATCATCCTCAATTCATCTAAGTTTTTTGGTTTTTGAGCAATCATTTGTACTAAAGAGGAATTATGAATTATACAAAATGATGAGATTTTATGTTCTTTTGAGAATTCTATTTTTTTTTGTCTCAATTCTTCATATATAGAAGAATCCTTTATTTCACATTCTTCGGTAGCACTCAATGGTATATATTTTTTTTGATCTGGATTTCTATATATTATTGGTTTATCAATATCTGAGAGATATTCAGCGATATCAGAAATTATTTGCGGATGTTTCCATGCTGAACATTCAGGCAATATTTCTCCTGTATTTGGATCTACACCTTTTAAAATTTTTTTTATAAATATTTCAATCATACTTATCTCCATTAATTATTAATTTTGTACTTCCTCTTCTTTGATTACAATGCCTTTTTCAATGGTTATGAATAAATCTCTCTCATATTTACTTCCATATCCAGCATGCACATACTCCAATACTTCTCCTTTAGTGACCCTTAAGACTCCTGAATACCATTCTGCTTTTATATCTCCCTTTTTATTATCAAACAACCAGCGCCAATTTTTAAAAGTAGAAAATGTAGGATCAGCTATTTGAATATCGGTAAGATATAAAACATTATCCTTAATAGTCCAATGCCCTATATAACCTCTATAGCAGGCAGTGCAGACCCAATCAAATTCAGGAGGATTTTTCATCAAACTAAGATATGTTTGTAATGGCTCAGTACAAAGTCCATAGGATTCTTTATCTATCACAATATGTTCTTGGAATTGTCCAGTCACTCTTTGCTCCTTTATTAAATATTACTTAAAATTATCTTTGTGATGTAGTTCTATATATTTTGTATAAATCTATCATTCAAAATCTCCTTATTAATAAATACCACACCCTTTGTTACGTAAAATCAGGTGTGGGCTTCATGCTTAATTACAGCTAAGCTCTGGTTAATACATAAGCGAGAGGACCCTCACCTAGTGAGGAAGGAATAGTGCTTATTATTAACTGACATGGTTATTAGCCCCACTCATGACTTGGGTTATGAATAAACGTTTCTCTATAACAATAAGATGGCTTCAAGTTGTAAAAAGTTATTTAAATTTACAATTAAGTGGACAAATAGGTACAAACCTGACATTTACTAAAAAATTAATCTATAATATATAAATCTATTCAGGTTAAGAAAAAAATATGAATTTTTGGGATAGTATAAAATCAACCCTTAATAAGTACGTAGAATTTACAGGTAGTGCTTCACGACTTGAATTTTGGTACTGGATTTTATTCATTACTATGTTGAGTTTGGTTTCCATGGTAATTGACTACTCTATTAACCCAACTACTTATTGGGATAGTAACAATTATGCGGAATCTCCAGCATATCTTATATTAATTATTTTTACTATACTTCCTGGGCTATCTTTGAGCGTCAGGAGACTAAGGGACATAAATAAAACATGGATTTGGGCGGTTCTTATTTTATTTGCTGAAATGTTTCTTTTATTTTATCCAACAGAAGAGCTCTTTGTATCAGATAATTTAATTATGGTGGATTATATTACTACTTTAAGTATTATTATTTACTTATTTAGTTTCTACTGGCTAGGATTTAAAAAAAGTAAATAAAATTATCTCAATAAAATCACTAAGTACCAGAATTTAGTAAGATTAATTTTCTAAGATATCCATTATTATTGAAATAAAATTCATCCACTTGGTTATACCAAACCATACTATTCCTCAATAAGCCAAGCATGTCCGCAATCCTTACATGAGTAATTTGGATCATCGCCAAAGATAACGCAACCACCTAAGCGAACATTGCCAGCGCTTGCATCACTTAGCAATTTATCGCTTGGATAACCATAGACGATTGAAATAATGTTTTGTTTATTACATTTGGGGCAGGAAAAATTTTCCATGTTATACCTCCTGTTCGGACAATAATTCAAGTATTAAATCCACTGCGTCATCTGGTTCAATGTAAAACCATTCGATTGATCCACCACAACTCATAACCCTAGGTTTAAATGGTTTAAATGAGTCTATCTTAAAGTTTTGATTGACTCTCTTCGACTGAAATTTATGATGTAGTTTCTCTTGTAGTTGAAAAACATTATCTACGTACTTTGTATAATATAGTTTCACAGAGATGTCATATCTTTTATCAAAATTAACTGATGGCACACACAAGGGAGTAAATATTCTAGAACTAACATCCATAGTCGTTGCTGAAATTTTAGTTTGGCCAGGTAAATCTTCAGAAGTTAAAATATAAATATTTCCAGAATCAGATCTCATACATGGAATTTTTATTTCATAATCCTTTTGCTCAACAGCACGAATGATTTTTGCACCCTGATAAACTCTTTCAGCAGAAAGTTTTTCAAGATCTAATATTTTTTTAGCAATGCTAATAATTTCACCTGCCTCTAACTTGTCAAAAATAATTGATTTACTCAAATCACTCATTGCTTGATAGTGTGGGCCAGGATTTCTTTTATTTCTTTGAGAAATTATTCTGTAAATTTTATATAAATCAGTCATATAACCTCCAAATAAAATAAATAAGTGCCGCACCCTGCTGAAGAGAGGGTCAACAAAGTACGGACTTAAAGCTTATTAACGAATAAGTAACGGTTAATACATAAACATCACAAAACCAAACAACGAGGTAAACAGTTTATTATTAACTGACATGGTTATTAGCCCCACTCATGCCTTGGGTAAAAGAAATTAAGTTAAGCAAATAAGTCCCAATGTAATTCCTATAAGCAAGAAATATTGGTTATCAATTAATTGATTTAATATATCCATAATCTTCTCCAGTAAAAAAAGTCTAAAATTTGTCATTTTGAATTCTGAAACTAAACTCTTGTAAATCAATTACATTCTTTATATAAATAAGATGGTTTATGTTTAACAAAAGTTATTTTCTTTTAATCTACTCATTACTAATTTTTCATTAATTTCCATATATATATAGCAAGGATAATCATGTTTTTTTATTTCCTTTTTGATAATTTTTTTAGCATTTGACTTATTACTGACTTAATCCAATTTGTATCTCCTGGGGTACAAGATAATGGGACTTTAATATTCCCCCCCCTACCTTCTACAAGTAATTTATTATGATGTTTACCTCCACCATTGATGAAAGTTATCTTTGCGCTAGGGACTATATTCAAAATAGAATTCTTTATAACTTTTATATCTTTTTGTTTAATAGACACGATTAACTCCATTCAAACTGTTATCTAAATAATTTAGCCACCCATACTGATAATGTTCATTTTGGGAGCTTAAAACCATTTCTTCCGCCAGAAACATATCCTCTATGTTTACTTTCCGATATCCATTAACCGCTTCTAAAGCATTGATAATTGTCATCTGTTAATCTCCTTATTATTTATTGCTATTGAATTAAAAATGTTTAAGCTAATGACTACAAAAATCTTGTTATAATCAATTTCATTCTTTACATAAATAAGATGGTTTATGTTTAACAAAAGTTATTTTCTTTTAATCTTTTTTCTCTTTTTTTCTTTGAGCGTTAATGCGAATTTAATGCTAATTAAAAAATTTACGATGGAAATAATTAACAAGGAAATCTTTGTTGACGATAAAATCGCTTATTTAACTGTAAAAGATACTGATAAAATTCTTGCTAAGGCTTATCCGGAATTCGAAGATAGTGGCTACTACGAACAACTAGATTTCGTCAAAAAAGCGCTTAAAGATGATCCGCTAAGTCCTCAACTTGCGCTATTACTATTTTCAACACAATCACCTTGTCCGAAGTTACCGCCTAGAATTGAACTAAGCTGGATTGAATTATTACAAAATCAATTAAAAAATAAGAAAATACTAGGATGGTTAGCCGATTGGAAATATAACATCTTCCAGGCTAATCCTAGTGAATACGAATACGCTTCGTGGATGCCATCAGATGATAAAAGTTTTATAAAAACTTTTGGAATGGGTCCGCTCATTAAAGATGAGCAAGAATTAAGGGCTTTATCACTTAAATATATTAATCTCTATCTTGAAAATTCAAAAAATATTTTAAGACAAGCAGAATATAGAGGTATTACTAAACCACTAATTCAGCCTTTTGATATCCTTACTTTAAAAAAAGCAATCGAAGGAGAGGTGTCCGATATTTCCGCTTTATTTATTGCTTCTGAAGGCTTAGATATGGTTGGTTTACCAACTAATCTCACTAAAAGTTGGTGGCAAATTGTACTCGATTTAACAAAAAATCCAAAAATCCAAAGCTATGCAAAAAAAACAAAAGAGAATATTGAGCTTTGGGAGGAAGAAGAAAATAGAATTCGCTCATCTTATTGGCTGAGATCAAATGAAACGTATCATAATCAGATACTTTATAAAGAAGAATTTTCGGATGTCAATGAATTAAAAAAAGTGACCTTAGAATATATTAATTTATTTCAGCAAAATGTTTCTCCGGCCACATTTGAAGATTTATATAGCGAATCCCAGTTCAATTTTGATGGCGATTACACTGACGAAATTAATGAGGGACTTGCTCAGACACTTGCTGAAGCAGCTCTAAAGCTAGCTCTAGCTGAAGATTCTGGTAGGCAAGAAGTTGATGCTAGAGCCCTGCTAGGCTATATTTTAATCAATGCTTACAATTCCGATATAAATAATAGAGAGTTAGCAGAAATTCATATGAATGATGCATTAGAGCGATGGCTTGCGAATTGTGAAGTAGCTATACTTAATAATGAATATGGTTATGAGGGAGAGTTGATCAAAGATTGGATTAGCTGTTCAGCTGGATATGAATTGTCTTCCGCAACTCTCTCTAATGTGCTTAATTTGATGTTTTTTTCAGGTGAGACCACCTTTAAAACAGTAGATAAATCAGAATTATTAAATTTATATCAATATCTGGAAAAAAGGCCTCACGAAATAACACTTCTTGATGAAGCTCCCTTACAAAATGATGAAGCCTTAAAAAAATACCCTAAAAAACTACAAGCGGAATCTTATAAGAAAAAAGATTCAAGAATTTTTCTTTATAGCTGTATGACAATGGAAGATTATTGGCATCTATTTAGTGTTGATGAAGTGCTTCAATGCTATCGAACGTTGTATTCGCAAAACATAAAAAAAGCATCCTCAAAATTGAGCTCCGATGACTCGAGAATTCTAAATGACAGGTTGGCGAGGCTTAATAGGATTAAAGACAACAAAATTTCATTAAATAAAAACTACGACGTCGATACTTATTTCAACAATCTTTACCAGGTAGAATTAGGTGGTGAAATAGATGAGGGTAAAGAAGTTCTGCCTGCTGCTGCAGGAAAATATGCTTTAGTTATTGGTAACTCTAACTATAATACTTTAGGTAAATTAAAAACACCTAAAAATGATGCAAAAAATATATCAAAAACACTAATTGCGATGGGCTATCAAGTAAGTACCTATTTCGATTTATCCTATGAAGATTTTCAAACTGCCATCACTCAATTTTCATTAGACGCTAAAAATGCAAAAGTTTCGATAGTTTACTACTCAGGCCATGCTTATCAAACTGGAGGTCAAAACTTCTTACTTCCAATCAGAGATCAAAAATTAAAAGAGACTGATAGTATTCTAGTGGACATAGATTTAAATAAAATTCTTAGGCAAAATATACCTGGCGCTAAAAAAATTGTCTTCCTTGATGCATGTCGAAATAATCCATATAACAAACAAGGATTAGCACCAATCAACATAGCAACGTGGGGGACAAATACCTTAGTTTCATACGCAGCGGAAGCTGGTAAATATGCTTTTGATGGGTATGAAAAAGATGGTTTGAGCCCCTATGCAGAAGCTCTTGTAAAGAATTTACCTAATGATAAAGATATTGCTGTGATCTTAAGGATGGTAAGACTTGATGTTAAAAAAAGCACTTTAAACAAGCAAAATACATCTGAATATAGTAATCTACTTGATAATGATAGACTTTAAAAATACATATCAAGAGTTAATTAGTGGCGATAATGATTTCCGAAGAAATGCCATTGAAAAACTTTATATTGCTTTCGAAATAAGTTTAAAGAGAAATCTGCAAATAAAATATCCATATGTTGACTCACATCTTCGCAAATCAATCGATTCTGAAAACAAAGAATCAACCATGAAACTTACATCTCCATTTATAGAAGAAATAATTCAAATAGCATTTTTTAAAATAATAGAAAAAAACTTATCTCCTAAATCTGAATATGCCATAGTAGGCTGGTTGAAAGATATCGTTAACAAGACTGCAAGCGAAGAAATTCATAGGTTTTGGCGAAAATTTGAGGTGGATGAAAATACACAATCAAATTCTGCTAGTAAAATAAAATTTGATTATGATACAAAAGTAGAAGAATTAAATAAGTTAAGCAAGATAAAGAACCCATCTGAAAAAGTTAAATCTGAAATAAGTCGTCTTAGAGTTCAGATAATTGGTATTGTTAAATTGATTACAAAAGGTGGCCATTTAAATCATGCAAAAGCATCTGCTGCCCCATATATTATGGAATGTATAGATGAAACTACAATGCTTTTTGGTTTACAGTATCCTGATCAAGCTTCTATATTAATGGAATATACAGTTGGTCAAAAAACTGAAAATAAAAAACCAAACAATAAAAATTTACAAGAAATCGCTTCTATTTATGGACAAAGTTTATCAAATATAAAAAAGACAGTTTCAACGTATAGTAAACTGTTAAAAGAATCACTGTCTGAATGTCTTGATTAATCTCAAAGGTCATTAAAGTATATGAATAAAAAAAACATAATGAAAGAGGCTCTTCATAGGTACCAAAGATATTTATCTCAATCCGACACTGAGGACACCTTATTACATAAAAACTTTAAAGAAAAACTTGCTCATATAGAGTCAGACCAGAAACTAATAAAAAAAATTCAGTCAAAAGTAAATGCCACAAGCTCTATTATTGGCTCTTCATTATTTATTACAGGTTTTTTAATTGCTAGATTAACACTACCAGTAGCTGTTGGTGTTAAGGGGGTTGAAGAGAAATCTTATATTGAGGAACTACCTATTAAAATAATAGAAATTAGCACACATGAAGAATTCAAAAAAATAATAACCCTTGCTATAAATAAAGAAATTTCACTGGAATCCAAAAGCAATAATAATATCAGTCAGCTTTATATTTATGGATTAGAACAGGAAAAAAATAAAGAATTTAAGAAACTATTAAACCTCGATAATAATTATGAAGGGCCATTAACAATTATTGTTAATAATTAGTAGTTTTTTCATAAGAATATATTATTGTAATAAGCTGATATTATCGAAAATACAATAATAATCAATAAGAAACCTAACAACGTTGCAAACAATTTCTCTTTAGCTGTCGATTCCCTCACCTTTGAAGCAATAAATTCATAACCGGCAAAAAAAGAAATAGCCAAAGCTAAAAACCTAGCCAGATATTCATTCATATCTGTGTACTCAGTAAGACCTAACCTTACTAAAAAATAAAGAGCAACAATTATAAATATTCTAAAAACTATGATTAATGGTTTTTTCATATGGCCAGTTTACCCCCAGATAATTAGGTGGACAAATAGGTACTACTTAATTGTTATTAACTAGGAGTTTTTTATGTCTAAAGACTGGAAATAATGCTGTTTTATTGGTTATTTGGGCACTAATTTAGGCACTAATTTAATATTATTATCTATTAAAGCCTATATAT
>Ga0315339_1002134_pt1 | contig 15543 bp, 12 predicted proteins | sample ASW17metaG_FD_204514 | JGI IMG/M metagenome (GOLD analysis project Ga0315339, IMG submission 204514) | Ammonia-oxidizing marine archaeal communities from Pacific Ocean, United States - ASW #17 | ecosystem: Environmental > Aquatic > Marine > Oceanic | place: USA: California | collected 2016-12-05
ATGACCCTCGGGGATCGAGTTGTCGTGATGCACGAGGGACGGATCCAGCAGGTCGGCTCACCCATGGAGGTCTATGAACATCCGGCTAACCGCTTCGTCGCCACCTTCATCGGAGCACCCACGATGAACATCATCGAGGGTGCCCTGGAAACTCGCGGTGGCAGAACCGTCTTCAGTGGATGCGGACTTGAGGTCGATCTTGATGCTCCTCCTGCGGGGATGAATGGCGGAAGCGTCTGCCTCGGGATCCGTCCGGAACACCTTGCACTCTCGGAGCAGGGCAACATCGAGTTGGACGTCGAAGTCAGCGAGCCACTGGGCGACATGACCGATGTCGTGGGTCGTTGTGGAGATGTGCAACTGGTTGCACGGCTCCGCAGAATCAACCCACCGAGTCCCGGCGACCGAGTACGCCTTGTCATTGAACCTGGCGCAGCATGCTGCTTCGATGCCGCCTCTGGGAACCGATTGGACTGAATCCATGGCCAAGCCGAAGAAACGTCGGAAGAAACCAGGTCGCGGCCAGCAGGCTCCACCTGCCGGTGCCTTGGCCATGCTTGGTGAGATTGAATCCCTGCGGACAAGTCTCGAGGAGCAGGGTGATGGGGCTGCCTGGGGAGCGATGCAGAAGCTGCTCCTGAACTCCGGCGCCGATTCCAATCAGGTTGCCCGGGCCGTGATGGGGCGTGACCTTCCCACGCTCGATGCGATCATTGCCCGCCTGAAGGGTGAAGAGCCGGCAGCACCACCAACTCCAGATACACCCGATGAACCACTTCCGGATTTTCCAGGTGATCAGCTTCGAGATGCAATGAAGGCCTTCAAGAAACGGTTGAAGCTCACGAAACTCGACCATGAATCCAAGCTCGGCCGAAGCCCCCTCTCCGCCGGCAAGGATGCGGCATTCGACTCGATCCTCCCCCCAAGGAAGTTTCCACCGGAAATCTGGAAGGTGCTCGTTGCCCGTGGTGAACTGGCCGAGCAGGGACATGGTTTCTACATGCTCCCCAAGGAACCACCATCACTTCGTAAATCATAGGGCGTTGTTTCAACCACCAAAGAGTCGGTAGGCTTCAGGGTTGTCGGGCAGGAACCAGTGGAATCCACCCAGCGCAAATGCAGAGATTACATTGGCAAGAATGATCAGTCCGAGAATCCAGAACGTCAATCTCGTCAGCTTCGGGTACCCCGGAGTCGAGACCCTGTGCATCCACCTGGAGGCAACGAGTGTCAAGCCGCTCGTGAAGATCACGACCAGGAAGACGATGTCCGCCCAGGAATAGAGATGCAATCCGAATACCGAAGATCCATATCCCGTCGATCCGACAAAATGATCGACGTAGGCCGGGGTCTTCTTGTTCAGGTGCAGCAGGACCTGCCGAGATGAGACCAGCAAGCCCAGGACCGCTGCCAGGACACTCAAGCCATATCCTGCCGCAAGCGTATCAACACGGATGACATCCTCATCCATTCCCTCGACGATGACCATGGCCGGCCCCATGACACAGAGCATCATGGCCATGCGCTGGATCAGGCACAACGGACATGGATATTCACCCTGGACGAACTGGACCCAGAACGCTGCGATCAGCACGGCACAGATACCGAGAATCTCGACATGGGCCAGCTTGTAGACAAGTCGATCGAGCAACATCAGAAGGTCAGGTCCAAAGGTGTACTGGCATGGTGGAGAAACAGCAGAAGGATCATGAAGAAACATGCGGCAAACCAGCAGAAGAATGATGCCCGGTTTCGACGTCGCAGCGAGAGCAGGGTGAAGAGCAGGAGGATGAAGATGCCGGCGGGAATCATGGACAAATGCTATCAGACACACGGGCACATGCTCTGGATGTACCATCATATTCATGTATTCGATCCACCTGCTTGCTGGAGCACTGGCCATCATGACTGCCTGCGCATCCAATGACACCGTGCCTTCAACACCAGCCGCCGCCGAGAAGGATGCTCGCTGGCTTGTCTACGAAGGTGATGCTGACAAGGCGCCTGGTCATGGCCGGCGCATCGTCATGGTCTCCGGTGATGAGGAGTACCGATCCGAGGAAGGCCTCCCGATGCTTGGTCGCATGCTTGCCCACCATGGGTTCGAGGCTGTCGTCCTCTTCAGCCAGGACCCGGAAACCGGTGTGATCGACCCAGAGAACCTGGAACACATCCCCGGACTGCACCTAGTCGATGAGGCGGACATTCTCGTCCTGCAACTTCGCTTCCGCGAACTGTCCGATGCGGACATGAAGCACATCGTCGACCACGTCGAGTCCGGGAAGCCACTGGTCGGCCTGCGAACCTCGACCCACGCCTTCTTCTACCGGCAACGGCCGGAGAGCACCTACGGTCACTGGTCCTGGAATGCAGGTGAAAGCGGTGGCGGCTTCGGCCGCGAGGTACTCGGGGAGACCTGGGTCAACCACCATGGTCACCATGGCGTGGAAGCTACGCGGGGACTGGCTCATCCCGGCAGCGAGAAGCACCCTGTACTGCGTGGAGTGAAGGATGTCTTCGGCCCAACCGATGTCTACGGCATCCGGGACCTTCCCGAGGACAGCACCGTGCTTCTTGATGGCGCAGTCCTCGAGGGCATGAACCCAGACGATCCAGTCCTGGACACCGTGAAGAATGACCCGATGCACCCGGTTGCGTGGATACGCCAACGTCCCATGGAGGGTGGCGGTACGCAACGGATCTTCGTGACCACCATGGGCACGGCACAGGACTTCTCAAGTCGAGATCTCCGCCGCCTCCTGCTGCAGGCGATGCTCTGGCAACTGGAGGACGAGGACTCGATTCCCGCCGAGGGCCTTGACGCCCCGATCATCGGTGACTGGGACCCGACGCCCTTTGGCTTTGGGAATCACAGGCGAAACTACACGCCCTCCCAGGTCCGGGATGGTTCACCCTGGGTGAAGGAAGATACGCCTGCTCCCTAACCTGCCACCTCTCAGGGTGCAGGTGCGCAGACCGTCGGCCTCTGCTGATCGAACATCCAGTCCATGCCGCCCTCGGGCCCGAAGGCCGTGAACCAGGAGTTGTGACCAACACCCTCAAGCGCCGAGTACCTCGGTGATCCACCCGCATCTTGGATGGCTTCAACCATCTCGATAGTCCGTATTTCGGGCACGACGGTATCGGCTGTTCCATGGAAGGCCCAGGTCGGCACGCTGGCCAGTTGTGAAGCCGTGGCAGGATCTCCACCACCGCAGATGGGAACAATGGCTGCAAACAACTCCGGGTGCCTGGCTGCAAGATCCCATGTTCCGTAGCCACCCATGGAAAGACCGACGAGGTAGACGCGGAACGAATCAACCGGTTCCTGCTCGAGCACCCGTTGCACTGCTGCAATCGCAGCCTGCATGGCAGGTGTTGCTTCGTCCTGCTTCATCAATGCTTCGTAGGGATGATCAAACTCGACCCAGCTTTCGCCGGATGGACACTGGGGCGCAAGCACGATGCACCTGTGTCGAAGGAGATGCTCCTCGCTGAAGGCTCGCTGGGGGAAATACTTCAACTGCGAGATGTTGTCATTTCCCCGCTCCCCGGCGCCATGAAGAAACACGACCAGGGGCAGTCGTTCCCCCTCCGCGATGCGCTCGGGTCGACGAATCCTGTAAGGATAGGCCCGGGCATCGCCATCAACCTCGACATCCACCGACCCTTCCTTGTATCCGTGCGCAGAATCAACAGGCTCCACGATGAGTTCTCCCGTGTAGATGCCCAGTGGGTCTCCACGCTCGGCCAGCGTGCGGGACATCGTCTCGTAGGTTCGAGGGACGATGCCCCTGAAGAGTTCACGCCCCTCCTGCATGACGACGACAGGCTGGTCCATGTCGACCATCTCATCATTGAGTCGAAGGCGGATCTGCTCCGCGCCACCACTCTCGATGATCCTGAAGACCTGCCCATCGCGTTCCACGACGATGCGCTGTCTTGCAACCGGCGTGTCCACCGCCAGCCAGTAGAAACGACCGTGGGTCACGTCATCCTGGAGCCAGGTGATCTTCTCCGGGTACCTGTTGCGATCATGCTGGGCCATCCAGGGAAGGGCGACCGCATCCTTCTTGTCCATCCAATGTCCCTTGCCCTCGTGGATCTGCGCCTGGTGGGGATACCCGCCGGGATCGGCCTCGGCCAGTTCAGCGAGTGTCACCTTCCACTCTCGGCCGATTCGATTGCGATCGTAGGCCGAGTCCTCTCCACCCATGTGCAATGCAAAGGGCAGGTTTCGCAGGCCATCAGGGCGGGTCTCGTTTGGATGGCCAGCCATCATGGCCGCACCTGCGAGTCGGTCGGCCATGCGAGGCGCCAGTTGAAAGACACCGTCGCCCCCGGCGCTGTAGCCCATGATGTAGACCCGGTCGGGATTGACATCCTCGAAGACAATCATGTTCTCGATCAGGCGATCGTAGCAGTCATCGATGTGTCCCTGGTGCCAGAGGTTCCATGTATTCGTCGGGGCACGCGGAGCCAGGTAGACGCCCTCCTCCGGTGTGTAGAGCTTCTTCTGGTTCTCCCACTGGCTGTCATTGACCTCGGCCGGAGCTCCCCCTCCGCCATGCATCGAGATGTACAGGCTTCGGCCACCCTCGGGCTTCTCCCCGTAGATCGTGTACCAGAAGGGCATCATGTGTTCACCGATGCTGATGCTCCTGGCCTCGTGCTCGGCTGCACGCTGGTCGCGGACAAGCTGGGCATGCCTCCTGAGCATCGATGTCCTCGTCGACTCGGCCAGGTTCCGCGTAAGTGGTTCCGGATCAGGCAACTTGATGACGGCAACCTGCTCGTCATCGCGCACGACAAACTCCATCGTGCCCGCGCCATGTCTGAAGTCAGCCGTGACAGGAGTGTCTGTCGGCAACATGACCGTCACGTGGTCATTGCCATCGAAGCGCTCATCGCGGGTGCTTGTCTCAATGGGTTCCATGCCCTGGGCGCTGATGCGAAGTGGCACCATGATGCGTTCGTCATCGGGACCAACCGCCTTGAAACGAACACGGGCCATGCCCTCGGGTACAGCCTGGCGATCCACCGTGTATCGATCCGTGACATCGATGCCACCGACCGTCGTATCGTGCAGTCGCCAGCTCATGGGAAAATGAATCGGGCTCTTCGCCCATGTGGCCGCGTAGATACCATTGATCGGGTCGGTCCGATCGGCTGTTCCTGCCCGGCCACTGAACCAGGCCTTGTCCAGGTCCATGCCGGTTGGTTCGGCGGCGCCGGTGAAATGCCAGCCGTCATCCCAGACTTCCACCCAGGAGTGGTTCCCGGAACCATCGGACCAGAGTGGCGTCCCGACGAATCGAGCCGGGATGCCCTGCGACCGGCAGGCATCCACAAGCAGGACAGTCAGCCCGGTACAGGACGCCAAGCCGGCATCGATGCTCTCGTAGGGAGACTGGTCCGCCTTGGGTCGTTTCGTCGAGTAGATGACACCGACCTGACCATACATCTCGTTGTTCAGGATGGCCGCAGCCTCCGATGGCGTCGTGGCTTCACTGACATGGTGCGCGAAGCGTTCACGAAAATCAGATCGCCAGTTGTCACGGCGTTCATTGATGCTGGCATAAGGCAGGATCGCCTCGAAGAACATCTCCTCGGAGACCTCCTCGTGCCAGGGAGCATTCCGCCATGCCTCGTATGCATGCTGGCAATTCTGCAGCAGGAACGTGGCATCGAGCGTGCGAAGATCCTCCTCCGGCATGTGCGTGACAAGCCATTCCATGCCAGGTCTCTGATTGCCGGGGACCTGGTCTAGCGCCTGCTGGATCTGTTCGCGGTTCTCACCGGCCCGATCAAGGGCCGAATCGACCTCGCCTGCCCAGGCCGGGGCATGGAGAAGGAAACAGCCAAGAAGCAGCATTGCCAGGAATCGAGCCATCCACCCATCATTCCTCATCATGGGCCACGTGTCCAGCAAGACAGTATCCTTCCATGAAACACCCCTTGAACGAGCAAGGCAGCACGATGAAGAAGCAGGCCGACGTGACATCCTCGACCATGGCGTGGACAATCGTCGTGCTGATCTTCCTGATGAACCTGGTCAACTACATCGACCGGGTCGTCATTTCCTTCGCCATCGAACCGATACGGCGGGATTTTGGCATCGACAATGCCCAGTTCGGCCTGGCCATGACCCTGTTCGCAGCCGGTGCCATCGTTGTGAATCTCATCTCGGGCATCCTCCTTGATAGATTCGGCGTGAAGATCGTCTGGTTGATCGGACTTGCAATCTGGACGGCAGCCATGTTCATGCTCGGAATGGTCGAGTACTGGTGGCTCTTCCTGGTGTTCAGGATCATCCTCGGACTAGGCGAAGGCGTGAATTTCCCTGCCATGAACAGGGCCATCTCCGACTGGGTCCCTCCACATCATTCCTCGAAGGTCGCAGCCGTGTGCCTGGTTGGAGTTCCCGGAGCATTCCTGCTCGGGGGACCTCTTTTCGGCTTCCTCATCGAGAGCGCTGGATGGCGAGACACCTTCATGATTCTCAGCGGAGCAAGCCTGGCCCTCCTGGTCGCACTCTTCTTCCTGTACCGGAATCCGGGCAAGAACCGTGATGATGGGAAACAGGACATGACCGGCTGGTGGAAACTGCTCAAGAACCCCACTCTCCTGGCGACATCATGGTCGTTCTTCGCTTTCGGTGCGATTCTCTACTTCGGGCTGACCTGGATCCCCGGCTACTTCGAACAGACCTTCAATCTCAAGCTCAGCGAGATCGGCTGGTTCACGACGTTGCCATGGGGACTGGCGATCATCCTCATGCAACTCGTTGCATGGTGGTCCGATGCACTGCATCGACGAACGGGGAACACGAGGTCATCACGTGTCTACTTCATCATTGCCTTTCAACTCCTTGCTGCCGCCTGCTTTGTTCCATTGATCTTCGTTGAAACGGCGACCTGGGCGATTGCATGGCTCACTTTGGGCATCGGTTGCTCGATGGCTCCCAATGCTCCGTACTACTCGATCCTGACCGATCTCTTCGGCAGCAGGAGTGGAGCTGCCACGGGTGTCATGGTCACCTTCTTCTCCGCATCGGGCTTCCTGCTGCCGGTCACCATCGGTCTGCTTACCGAGCAAAACGGGAACTTCGACTCCGCCTTCCTCCTGATTGCAGCCATTGTCGGCAGTGGTTCACTTGGAATGTTGCTCTTTGCACGGCAGCAGTCGGATCCAAGCACGGCCTGAGCCCTGCCACCGACCATCGAGCAGGCACGAGACCATGTTCGTACCATCGACGCTGGAGTACGCCTGATGCACCTGCTGCTTGCCTGCCTTTCCATCATCCTCGTCCTGCAGGAAACCCCTGCGGTTGATCGCTGGCCCCCCCACCACGTGATTGACGAGGCCCTCGCAGCCGAGGAACTGGCACGGTGTCGCGAAACCTGGACCGACGCAGCGTCCTGGAACACGCGGGCCGGGACGATCCGCCGACACCTCCTGGACACGCTGGGCCTGGACCTGGATTCCAAACGAATGCCTGTTGGAGTCACCGTAACCGGCGAACATGCATTCGACGACTACCGCGTGCTGAACCTGCAGGTTGAAACTGCGCCGGGCCTGTACGTCGCGGCCAACCTGTATGAACCTGTCGGTCGCGAGGGGCCGTACCCGGCGGTGCTCTGTCCGCATGGGCATTTCCGTGGACTGGATGACGACCCCGAAGGTCGTTTCCAGCACGACTACCAGCGACTCTGCACGAATCTCGCTCGCATGGGGGCCGTTGCACTGACATGGGACATGATCGGCTGGGGTGAAACAACGCAACTGCCTCATGGAGTTCCCGAGACCACCATCCTGCAGACATGGAACTCGATTCGAATGGTCGACTGGCTCTGCAGCCGTGACGACATCGATTCAGCACGCATCGGCATGACTGGTTCATCGGGTGGCGGAACACAGACCTTCCTTGCAACGGCCGTGGATGAGCGCATCAGTGTCTCGGCCCCCGTCGTCATGGTGTCAGCTCACTGGTTTGGAGGCTGCGCCTGCGAATCAGGTCTTCCTGTTCACATGGGGAAGAACCTGCGCACGAACAACGTCGAGTTGGCCGCACTTGCGGCGCCTCGGCCACAACTGCTTGTCTCATGTGGTGGCGACTGGACCAGGAACACGCCCACGGTCGAGTATCCCTACCTGCATGATGTGTATGAAGTACTTGGCGCTGGTTCACAGTGCCGGTTCGCGCACCTACCTGATGAACAACATGACTATGGCCCGGGGAAACAGGCCGCCGTCCATGCGTTCATGGCTGTTCAATTGGACCTGGATACCTCCATGGAAGTCCAGGACACTGGAATCCCACTGCTGACCCGGGACCAGCTCCGGGCCTTCACTTTAAAAAGTCCCCTGCCTCCGGAGTCCCTCACCAATCACAAAATAGCCCTGGAGGCAATGGAATCAGCCTCGAACTACCCTGGTGACCCCTGAGTGGTGGTTGGAAGCCCGATAAACACCGTGTATTTCGGTATTTAAACTGTACGAGTTGGAATTTTCCCTTTAGTATCGCCCTCGGAGGGCTCCCAGTGGGGGGCCACTTGGCCAGGGTGGAACCTGTACCAGGTAGAGAAATTAGATGAGAAACGAGGGAGGAGTGGGAGCATGAACAGGACATTTGCCCCGATCACCGCGGCGGCTGTTGGCCTTCTTGGCACAGCTGCACTCGGCGCCGTGATCCATTCTGAGAGTTTCGAAAACTACTCGACCGGCAGTGGGTACTACATCGATGCCGATGCAGTCAATGACCACTGGCTGGTCAATTATGACGATCACACGGTTTCCGGCGACGGCTGGGGAACCTATTACACGAATACTCGTGATGGTAGCGGTCTTTCCGACGGCGACTACTTCGGCGTGAGCTCGTACGCCGGTGCTGTTGGAGACTGGACGGACGGAAGCCAAGGCTTCCAGATGAGCGATGTCGACGGCATGGCCACCATGGTCTTTGATGCAGTCGATGGCGCAACAGGCGTCACCTTCGACATGTTCGTCGACGGAACCGGCTGGGAAGCCGATGACCGCATCATGATCGAGATCGGTGGCGTAGTCATCCTAGATACCGCTGGCAGCGACATTGATGACCTGGATATCGAAGAAATGTGGATGGAGTACGGCGGTGGTGCAGGCGAACTTCGTATTTCCCTGGACTCCAACTCCGGTAGTGAAGCAATCTTCGTCGACAACATCGTCTGGACAGGTGTTCCCGCTCCCGGTGCACTTGCCCTGCTCGGTCTCGCCGGTTTCGCCGGTCGACGCCGACGACAACGGAACTGATACACCTCCTCTGGACGTGTCAAGGGCCAACCTCCCTATGGCATGACACGTCAGACACGGTGAACTCTCGATTGGGGTCGAGGCTGCAAGCCTCGACCCCATATCCTTTTTCATGACAGCTGCTGCCGCTGCACTTGCTTTCCGGGTACCGTGAGGTACATGCTCGTCGCCTCCACCATCCTCTCGGTACTGGTTTCCGCCGCACCGCTTCAGCGACCCCCGAACATCGTCCTGGTCATGGCTGACGACCTGGGCTGGAACGAGGTTGGAGCCTATGGCCAGGAGAAGATCCGTACCCCGAACATGGATCGGCTCGCAGCCGAAGGCATGCTTCTCACCGATCACTACTCGGGAAGCGCAGTCTGCGCACCTTCACGATGCGTCCTTATGACCGGCAAGCACAGCGGCCATGCCGTGGTCCGTGCCAACTGGGAAAATGGAGGATGGGGTGAGGACGAACCCGAGGGACAGTACCCACTGCCCGACGAGGAAGTCACCATCGCCGAGGCACTGAAGGCCAATGGGTACGCAACTGGTTGCTTTGGCAAGTGGGGACTGGGTGGTCCCGAATCCGAGGGGCATCCCAACGAGCAGGGCTTTGACGAGTTCATGGGCTACCTCTGCCAGCGGCGTGCGCACAACTTCTACCCGACGCACCTCTGGCGAAACGGGCAGAAATTCCACCTGGGCAACGCCTACCACGACGGGCACGAGAAGATCACCGAGCCTCTTGAAGACGAGGCCGAGTACCAGCAGCGCTGGTCTTCGGGAACCTATGCCTGCGACGTGATGCGTGATGCCGCGGTCATGTTCATCAAGAAGCATGCTGATGAACCCTTCTTCCTCTACTACCCGAGCCTGATACCGCACGCGGCCATCCAGGTTCCCGAGGAGGAAACGAATGCCTATCCACGCGAGTGGGACACCGAGGCCTATCTCGGACAGAAGGGCTACCTCCCCCATGCTCGGCCCAATGCAGCCTATGCGGGCATGATCAGTCGACTCGACCGGGAGATCGGTCAACTCGTCGATGCACTCGTCGAGGAGGGCATCGCGGATGAAACCATCATTCTCATCACCAGTGACAACGGCACGACCTGGGCTGGTGGCGTGGACGCATCCTTCTTCGACTCGACCGGCCCATGGCGAGGACTAAAGGGTTCACTCTACGAGGGAGGCATTCGCGTGCCGATGATCGCCTGGTGGCCGGGTCACATCGAGGCGAACAGCAGGAGTGATGTGCCCTCGAGCTTCCAGGACCATCTTCCGACAATCTGCGCAGTCGCGGGCATCACTCCCCCACCTGGTCATGATGGTCGCAATCTCCTGCCAGTACTTACAGGCGACCAGGATGCGGTCAATCGTGAGCATCTCTACTGGGAGTACGCAGCCAAGCAGGCGGTACGCAAGGGTCGATGGAAGGCTCTTCGAGTGAAGCTCAAGAAGGGCGACACGACCATCGAACTCTATGACCTGGATAGCGATCCGGGTGAAACAACCAATGTCGCCGATGCGCATCCGGCAGTCGTTGCAGAAATGGCTCGCATCATGGACACGGAACACGTGGCCAGCGATGCCTTCCCACTTCCCACCATAGACACACCTGCCGACACACCTGCCGACACACCTGCTCCTTGAACCTGCTTTCAACCATGCTGATGGTGATGCTCGGCGGTGCCTTGGGAGCTGGTGCGCGTTTCCTTGCCCAGGAAGCCGGGCAGCGTTGGACGAAACTGCCAGGGTGGACTGCGATTCTCGCTGCGAACATCCTCGGGAGCCTGCTGATGGGCATCGGCTACGGATGGCTCCATGGCCTGGCCGTACTCGAGTCACATGAAGCACTTGATGCCATGCAGCGATACCGGGACAGCGTGTCGATCAACGAGGGCATGGCCCTGCTGCTTGCCGGTTTCTGCGGAGGGCTGACGACGTTCAGCACATTCAGTCTCGATAATCTCTTCCTGGTCTATGAGAAGCGAGGCCAACTGGCTTGCAACATCCTCGGTTGCCTCCTGCTTGGCGTCATTGCCGCGTGGGCCGGCCTGTTCATCGGGGGGCAACTGGCCTGATGCGTTTCCTGCAGCTCATCCTGTGCATCGGCTTCGGCGGCGGGCTTGGTGCCTTGTCACGTGAAGGTTCCATGTCGCTGCTGCATGGTGAACTGGGCATGCCCCGGTACATCGCCCTGGCGTGCGTGAATATTCTCGGTTGCCTGCTGATTGGCCTGGTGTTCGCCTTCCTGGAAGGCACACTTCGTCGCGACGGAAGCAGTCGCCTCCGGGACCTGCCCCATTCAAAGCAACTTGATGATCATCCCTGGTGGCTCGAGGGAGACTCGACCCTCTCGCCGGTGGAACTGCTTCGCATGAACCGTTCACTGCAGGCCGCCTCGGCCCTTGTGATCACGGGCTTCATCGGCAGTTTCACCACCTTCAGCAGTTTCAGCCTGCTGACCGTGCAGCAGTTGCAGCAGGGCGCCACCCTGGAGGCATGCATCAGCGTGGTCGGATCAATCAGCCTTGGCCTGGCTGCTGCCTGGCTGGGAGTGCATGCAGGGTGTCGACTCGTCAGGAAGCCGTAAAACCGACTAGTCGCACGCAACCTCCCTGTTCATCGCTTCATCATTGCATCGAGTTGCTCAACGCACGCTTCGACGAAGGCATCATCCTCGGCTCCGGCGTCGACATCGACGACCTCGACCTGGGCCGGGCAGTGTTCCCGCAGCGAGGCGAAGAAGCGATCGTCACTTGCTGGATCGTGGAGTGGGCCGCCCTTGATGGAGTAGCGACTGACACCTCGTGTTGGAATCATCATCACGGCAGGCCCGGTCGTCGATTCCAGCCGGCTGCCGATTTCAGCCCCGACCTGCTCGAGTTGCTCGGGCGAAAGACGCGGGGCGAAGATGACCGGGTTGTGGAAGACATACTTGCTGTCCGCCCAGGCATCAGGGACGACATTGGGCTCGACGAGCAGGCCGATATGCTCGGCGCCGCCTGGGCAGATGACCTGGGGAAGGCCCCGGGCGCCTGCGACTGTCAATCGATGCGCATCGGCGGCCCGCAGTCCATCGAAGAGTTCATCACTGATCTCTCCCATGGCGTAGTCGAAGACCCCATGGATCACACCTTCACGGATGAGTTGTTCCATGGCACGGCCACCGGATCCCACCGCGTGAAAGACGATGACCTCGTAGCCTCGCTCCTGCAGCAGGGCCATGGCCTTCATGGCACCATCCGTGAGTACACCGAGGTTGGTCATGCCGACGACCTTCCGATCACCTGCAACTCCCTTCACGGAGGCATGCGTAGCAGCCATGCCATGGGCGGCGCCGGCTGCATTGGCGAGGATCTGTCGTGTCAGGGGATTGAGCCCGAGGATGTCCCCCACCGAGAACATCATGGTGACATCCTTGATGTCGACGAAGGGCCCCACGTCCCCGGATGCGATGGTCGAGACCATGATCTTCGGGAACCCGTAGGACAGGCTGCGCATGATGGCCGTGCAGTTGGGCGTGCCCTGTGTTCCACCAAGGCCGATGACCCCATGCACCTTCCCTTCTGCAACGAGTGCCTGGAGCAGCGCCGAGGCCCCGCGGACCATGATGTCCGAGGCTTCCTGTCGAGTCGGGTTGGCAAGCAGTGCTTCCATCGAGGTTCCGGCGGCATCTGCAACCTGCTCGCGAGAGAGGTGCGGCTCGATGGTCGGCGAACCGATGACACCAATATCGATGAAGAGAGTCCCGGATCCGAGTGCTTCAAGTTGCTTGCGGATGAAGTCGGCCTCGGCACCCTTCGTATCGAGCGTGGCAAGGACGACAATGGTGCGTGCAGCAGCCATGGATGGTCAGTCGCTGAAACGGAGGGCGGTAAAGGCGCCCGCTGCCGTGCTGATGGCCTGCTCAATAGGCAGGCGTTCCGTTGAAGAGCCGGTCCAGAACCCATGCCCCGAGGTGTTGTCGAGCATGTACTGGGCATCTCCCGGGGTTTCCATGGCGGCGCCATGCCCTACGAGGATGACTTCCGGGTGGATCTTTCGAACGGCCTGGTAGACCTCCTCGGTGCGCTTGGCGGTGTCCTCGATTGATTCACCCGAGTCGTAGCCAACACGTCCACCCTTGGTCGTACCGGCATGGAAGCAGAAGATATCCGGCTGTGCCTCCTTGGCCATGGCCAGTGAGTCCTCCATGTCGAAGGCCAGGCCCACGGTGACCATGTCCATCTCGCGGGCGAGTTTCAACATGTCGATCTCGTTCTGCATGGTGATACCGCAGTTCTCGAGGACGGCGCGGATCGTGCTTCCCTTGTCGACGTAGGAAAGCGATGGTCCGATGTTCGAGGCGCTCATGACGCCCATGTCCTTGCACTCCTGGAGCACCATGCGCATATCCTTGAGAGGATCATTGGCATTCAGGCAGGCGCAGATGAAGGCATCGCCTGAGATAGCGGGCATGATGTCCTCGCGGGTGTAGTCCAGGGTCTGCCTGTTTGAATCGAGGATCGGCCACATCATGGACATGGTGCCCATGCCGTTTGCACGCAGGCGTGCGCCGGAGAAGGTGTTGACACAATCCACCCCGGCCTGCTCAAGCAGCTTGGCGACCAGGCCGCTTCCGGCGCTGGCGATCATGATGGGCTGGCGGGCGTCGATCTTCTTTCGAAGGCGAGCGAGGATGGTATCTCGGGTTGTGCGTGGAACGATCATGGGGTGCAGTCTATCGGGGGAAGGCATTGGCGACGCCACCATCGACCGGCAGGACGGCCCCGGTGGTCGGTGTACGTCGTGCAGCGAAGAAAAGGACGGCTTCGCCCACGTCGCGGGCTGAGACGGTTGATTTCAGCAGGTTCCGCTGGCGGTAGTGTTCCTGGAGGTCTCCCGGATCCAGCCCCTTGGACTTGGCCCGGGATGGTCCTACTTCCTGCCAGAGTCCGGAGGGGTTCTCACCGCAGGAGAAGATGGCATCGGGTGTGACCATGTTGACGACGATGTCATCGGCTGCGTATTCAAGGGCGCCAATGCGTGCCAACTGGTGTCCCCCGGCCTTGCTCGAGGAGTAGGCTCCGAAATCGGCCCCTGGTGCCAGCACGTTCTTGGACGAGACCAGCACGATGGAGCCACCCAGGCCCTGGTCCTTCATGATGCGCGCGCCTGCCTGCATGGTCAGGAAGACACCCACCTGGTTGACCTCGATGGCGCGGCGGAGGTCATCGACCTCAAGGTCATCAAGGGAGGCAACATGGGCAATGCCGGCATTGGGTACCAGGATGTCGACGCCACCGAAGTGTCGGCAGACCTGGTCCATGGCTTCTGCCATGGAGGCCTCGCTGGTGACATCGGCTGCGACGGCAATGGTATTTCCACCAAGGCGTTCCGCGGCGGCGGCGGCGAGGTCAGTATCGATATCAAGCAGGGCGATCTCGGCGCCGGCCTCCATGAGGACGGCGGCGACACCTTCACCGATGGCGCCTCCCCCGCCGGTGATGACGGCCACCTGGCCTTCAAGTTCCAGGGGCTTCTTGCCTGCAAGCTTGGCCTGTTCAAGCGGCCAGTACTCCATGTCAAAGAGTTCCAGGCCTGTCAGCGCGTTGTATAGGCCAAGGTGCGAGGACGACATCTTCGTCAGAAGGGTGTGCTCGGCGATATCGCCTGCAACACGGGCGGCCTTCGACGTGGTTCCACAGGAAACAAGTCCAAGGCCCGGGATGAGCACGACACGCGGATTGGGATCAAGCGGAAGGCGTTCGCCATTGGCTGCGCACCCTTCCGTGTAATAGGCGGTGTATTCCTCGTGGTAGTCGGCCAGCGCATCGGCCGCTTCATCGCCTGGTCGCAGCACCATGGGCAGTCCCTTGGTGCGTATGGCGTGGTCTGGTGTCAGGGGCATGGTGCGCATGACGTCATCGAGGTCATCGCGATCAAGCGCGGCGAGGATCCACGGGTCGTCTCGCAGGCTCATGACCAGTCGCGGGTCATTGCCCATGGCACCACGGAGTGTCGGAAGGACATCACTGGCCAGCACGCTTGGCGTCGAACTTGATTCAAGAAGCGTGCTGCGTTCCTCCTTGTAGTGATCTGCCGCGATACCGACCAATTCACGGTGTCGATCGAGTGCCTCGTCGGCCGTATCACCCCAGGTGAAGAGACCATGCTTGTGCAGGAGGGCGCCGATGGCCTCGGGGTGTTCATCGCAGGCATCGGCCACGGCCTTGGCCAGTGGGAAGCCGGGCATGATCCACGGCAGGTACACGACGCGAT
>Ga0315339_1002135_pt1 | contig 15543 bp, 10 predicted proteins | sample ASW17metaG_FD_204514 | JGI IMG/M metagenome (GOLD analysis project Ga0315339, IMG submission 204514) | Ammonia-oxidizing marine archaeal communities from Pacific Ocean, United States - ASW #17 | ecosystem: Environmental > Aquatic > Marine > Oceanic | place: USA: California | collected 2016-12-05
AAATATAGTATCGTGAAAGACACCGCAGATAACTGATGGCCATGCTATTTCCAACGCATCGGTTAGCCTCATTCTATTCGCACCTTGCGACCCCCCACTCCCCGCTTTATACTACCCCCAATTCACCCGGAGTCCAACTCTATGCCCCTGTCCGACGAAGACCTCTGGTATTGCAAACAAAATGGCTACTACCGCCTACCCAATCTGCTGCCCGACAACCTGGTCGACCGTCTCAATGAGGCCACGGATTGCGAAATATTTTCCATGCGCGAACCCATCGTCTGGGAAGACACCACATCACGCACTCCAGCCGATATCCGCCGCCTCTCCAAAATCCTCGACCGCGGCTCCGCCTATCTCGAAGCCGCCACACACCCGTTGATTTTAGACGCGCTAGAAACCTTTCTCGGGCCCAATATCGAATTGATAACCAACAAGCACAACCACCTTATGGTCCGGCCGCCCAACTCCGGCGTCGTGCCCTGGCACGCCGGCGAACACATCTACGAGCCGGTGCTCTTCACCGCGCTAATTTATTTGCAAGAATCTACCATCGAAAACGGCTGTATCCGCATCGTGCCCGGCAGCCACCAACGCCCCTTTCACAGCCCAAAGCGCTACCCCGATGGCGAATTCACCAGCCAAGCGCTCTACCACCGCGCCCTGCCCGTGCCCATGCCGGCCGGCGGCCTACTGCTCTTCGACGACCGCCTCTACCACGGCGCCGACACCAACAACACGGACCAGTCGCGCCGCAGCATGACGCTCGCCTACCGCGCGCACGATGCCCACGACGTACTCAAAGAAGACCCCGAAAAAACCCTGGTGCGGGGCGAACGCATCTACACCGGCCATCCCCACCCCTTTCCCGGATCATAAGTCATGCGCATTACCGACATCGAAGTCCATTTGATCTGCCCGCCCTATTGCGACTTCAACGCCCTGCAACTGGCTCGCTATCACGGCGCCTGGATACAGCGCCGCGCCATCTACGTGGTGTACACCGACGACGGGCTCGAAGGCCTTGGCGAATCGATCGGCCACGGCCCGGAGTTGGATGTACTTCGCGAAAAATACATCGCTACCTCGCCCTTCGACTGGCTCAACGACGAATCCAACCTGGCGGTGAATATGGCCTGCTACGACTTGATGGGGAAAAAACTCGGCCTGCCCGCCTGGAAACTGATCGGCCCCCAATACCGCGCGTGGATCCCTGTCGCCGCCTGGACCGTGGCACAGCAACCGCAAGCCATGGCCGAAGAAGTGCGCCAGGCCGCCGCCAAGGGCTACCATTGGATCAAATACCACGTCGACGAAATGCAGGATGTCATCGCGCAAACCGAGGCCATGCAGCAAGCCGCTCCGCCGCACTTCAAGGTCCACTATGATTTCAACGCCAACTCCAACTACTACACCATGCGCCCCATCCTCAACGAACTGCTCAAATTCCCCATCGCAGGGCGCTTCGAAGACGTGGTGCAGGGCACCGACGAAGATGCCTACCGCATGCTGCGCGAGCAATGTCCGCTGCCGATCATCGGCCACCACGTGCCACGCGAAGCCATGAGCAAACGCTATGTCGACGGCACCATGGCCGGACACGCCCCCATCGGCAACGCGGTAAAAGACGCCGCCGTCGCCGAGCGCATGAATATGCCACTGATGTACCAACAGACCGGCGGCACCATCAACCAAGCCTTCTTAGCACACGAGGTCGCCGTCTTTAAAATGGCGACGATCGATCACGTCAACGGCTGTCATTTATGGAGCGAGGACGTCGTAAAAGAGAAGATGCCCGTAGTCGACGGCAGCGTCGCCGTGCCGAACGGGCCGGGCCTGGGTGTTGAACTGGACCGGGAAAAACTCGCACGGTGGACCGACACCTCTCCCGTCGACAAAGGCCGTTTCCTGATCCGCATCCGCTCCGCCGGCGGCCCGACCGCCTATGTCCGCCACGATCCCGAGCCCGCCGGCTCTGCCGATAATCTGCGCTACCACGAGCGGTTGCACGGCCAGAGTATTCCCGGCCGACCCGCATCCTACGCCAACCCGCTAACCAGCGAATTTTGGGACGCGGAAAAAGACCCCGAACACTTCGAAGATCTGTGGCAGGCCACCGCCGATGGCCCGATTTGGAAAGAGGAACGCTAAATGAACGAAGACGAAAAATACCTATTCGACATCAACGGCTATATCGTCGTCCGCGACGCCCTGTCAAAAGAAGATATCGCCCTATGCAATGAAGCCATCGACCACCATACAGGCCAAATCCGCGAACGCACCGGCAAACTCACGCTTGCCGGCGGCTCGAAAGCCCTTGAAGGCACGACCGGCCGCGGCGACCTGGGCGGCGCCTTGACCTGGCCGGAACCCTATGGCCAGCCCTTCCGCAATATGCTCGACAATCGCAAAGTCGCCCCCTACCTGCATACGATCTTAGGCGAGGGTTTCCGCCTCGACCACAATTTGGGCATCATCACCATGCGCAAAGGCGCCGAAGGCCACACCATGCACGGCTCGTCCGGCCCCGGTTTCGACCGCCACCAGTACTATATCTTTAAAGACGGCAAGATGCACAATGGCCTGACCGTCGCCGCCTACCAACTCGCCGATGTCAACGAAGGCGACGGCGGTTTCTGCTTGGTGCCGGGCAGCCACAAAGGCAATTATCCCTGTCCGACCACCCTGCGCCGCGGTGAAGCCTACAGCGAATTCGTCAAACCCATCACCTGCAAGGCCGGCGACTGCATCATCTTCACCGAAGCCACCACCCACGGCACCCTACCCTGGACCGGTGAGCACGGCCGCCGCACCGCACTCTTTCGCTTCTCACCGGGCAACCTCGCCTACGTGCCACACAACTGGTCCGAAGAAATGCTTGCGCTCATGAACGACGAGCAGCGCAAAGTCTGCGAACCACCTTACCATTCGCGACTCGACCGGCCGGTGCTCGACCTAAAATAAAAAGGCTTGCCCGGAGCGACTTTCTCAATGGCCTCACAGCGCACCGGCAGAGAAGCAACTTAATTGCTAAAAAATCGCACTAAAGCTGGGGCGATTAGCTCGGTGGGCTGTCTGGATATGCCGCTAATAGACCAGCGCGACCGGACGCACGACCACGCCCTCACCGCTCAACGCACCGAGATCAATATGACAAAGATAAATCCCGGGTGGCGCCATCTGCCCTTGGATGTCGCCACCGGTCCACTCGTAAGTGGCTGTTTCACCCATTGCCCCCAGGAGCTCGGCCACCTCACGTCCCGCCAAATCGAAAATCCGCACCCTCGCCACCGTCTCGACCTTGAACACCACGAAACGGATCTGCACCACGTCGTTGATACCGTCGCCATTGGGCGTAAAAGCAGCCGGTGCGATCTCCAGATCCCCAATCAGTCGGTCGCTGCCAACCAGAGCCGGAAGATGCACCACATTCGCACGGCGTTCGGCCACCTCCACCGACTGCCAGAGACCGAGTCGTTCCCCATCGCCAAGATGCAAACTGAAAACGGTGGCATTGCGCAATACCCGCGACGTGAAACTGACTTCGAGAGAGTCGCCTGCAACCCGCTGACGCAACGATACAAAGAGCGAATCGCCGTCGAGCGCAACCTGGTCGGGAACAACTACCTCGCCGCCAACCCGTATCTCCACTTGGCCCGCGCCCACCAGACCGCCCGGGGCGACCAAGCGCAGCCGGTCAAAACCGCTGTCGCCAACCTCTACGCTCGGCCACAGCGTATAGGTAAAACGCGTATCCTCGTTGGGCATCGCCTCCCGCGGCAGAATCCGCCCCTTGGCCTCGGTCACCAGCGCCTCTTCGAATTCTATCGATAGCGAGCGCAACAAGGGAGCAACCTCAGGGTCATCAGTCGAAAGCAGCGCTTCCAACTGGACAAAATGCCGAGGGCTCTCCGATTGGAACGCTTCCCCGGAGACCTGGTAGACATTGCTCCACTCGCCCCAGTCCTCACCCACCACCAGTGCCGTATCCACCGCGCCGCGCAAGACCTTTGGCGATCCGATCCATTTCTCCTCGGTAATCTCTTCGCCGATCTTGTTATGGAAAGTGAATTCCTCACTCAGCGAAATGCCCGAGCGCGAGCGCAACTGCATCCGCGTTTTCGCCGGCAGATCCACCTGCCACGACAAGCTCTTGATAGCCTTCGCACGACCGTCGCCGACAATCTCGCCCAAATCGATAAAACCAGATCTCAGCACCACCTGCGCCGGGTAGCCCGGCGAGAACAGCATTAACTCCGCCGGCCGCGAATGCCACTCCGCCGACGTCAGGAAGCCGTGCCAGAAAAGGTAGCGAATCTTGCGCGGCTTGAAGAGATAGCGATAGTGCCGCTCCGGCACATGAAAGGGGGTTTCTTCGTTCCCGTGCGCCACCAGCCTGGCATAGTCCACCTCAGCCGAGGCCGTGCGCTGACCGTCCGAAAACAAAAAGGCGAAACCCGTACCCCCATTGCGAACAGAAGAGCCCGAGGCCCCTTCGCCAGGGTCGTTGAAATAGAGAAATATTTCGTCTAGCCAGAATTGCGCGCCCAGGTCAAACGCCCACCATAGACCTTCGCCTTTCCAACCCCGAGTCGCCCGATAGGTGGTAAACTTATTGGCATAAGTATTCATATCGCCGTCGACCAGACCGGGAATATCCCGCACGACCAAGCCGGTTGCGAAAGTACCACCCTGCTGCAACAGCCCAAGGCTGATATTGTCGCCGACCGAACGCACTTCGACTTCGGCCAAGGCCGCGTCCGGGCTTTGTTCGTCGACACCGATGCGGATATACTGGAAGGTGCGAAAAAGTGAAGCGGCCTCCAGATCAATATCGAGCCCAACATCGAGCACGCGCGTAGTGTCCTTACGACCGCTCAGCCCGATACAAATCTCCGTCGAATCGTTCGGCAGGGTGGTCTGATAAATCGACTCGAATTTAAACAGGTCGTTGCGACCATTGATCGACGACCCGGTGGCCACATAGACCGTAAACTGCCGCAAAGGTCGCGCGCCCTCCTGATCGGGAAAACGCAAACGCAACTCCTGCGCCAGAACCGCCCGACCCAAATCGATTTCAAGCTCCCACTTCGCCAGCGGATCGGCTTCATCGGGTCGCCAGAAGGTACTTGCATCGCCGTCGATGGCATGAAAGGCGTCGTCCGGATTCGACCCGACCCTCCAGATCCCCCCTTGCACCTGCTCTTTTTCCAAGGTATCGTGGAAAAAATCGCCGGCGTTGCGCACCGGGTCGATATCCTTGCGAAACTTTACCAATTCCAGGTGTCCCGACGCGTTATTACGCACTAGATTCTGCGGGATCTGCCAAGTCGCCCATTCCGCTTCGCTGTCGAAGGTGAAGACTGCGGCGTTGAGCTGCACAGCCGCGGCCAACGAGAGACAAATGCATAAAAAGCGGGTCAACATCCTCTGCCTCCTAGTAGGCGACGCCAACGGGCCGCAAATTGCGAATGCTCTTGAATTCTGCCTTGAGCTCGACATCAAGCAGGTAGAGCCCGGGAACCAATAGCAAGCCTTGCTCATCCCGGCCATCCCAAAAAGCCTGCTGCGGACCGGCACCCTGCATCCCGACCTCGATCCGCGCCCGCCGCTGTCCCTGCAAATCGTAAACATTGAGTAGCACCGGGACCGGGGCCGGCAGCAGGAAGAGCTCGTAGTCAACCTTTAAAAGGTCATTAACGCCGTCGCCATTCGGCGTGACGACGCCGGAAGACACCTGCAACTGCTGAATAAAATCGGGTTTCGCCCCCTCGCCACCGAGCACCCGCAGGCTATTGGTCGAAACCGTCGCGCCGGCATCACCTGGCTCAACCGGCTGCGGTAAGCTACCCTCCGCCGCCGCGAACACCTCACTGGAGAAGGTCGTAGCGTGTAGAAAGACCTCCGCGTCGAAGACTACCCTGAACGGCTGGTTCGAAACGCTCGTTATCTTGTACGGGAAATGCACTTCCAACTCGCCGTCGCCCTCGACCACCGAACGCGGTTCGACCGTCGCGAAGGGTTCGCCCATTTCAAGCCGCGCGAAACGCGGTCGGCTGCCGGTGCGAATCCGCACTCCGTCAAAACCGCCCTGGGCCGCGTCGGCGAACGAAGCCCGCACATCGTAGACGAACTGCTCCTGCTGGCCCAACGCGACCTGAGTAAAACCCCGCGCGGGTTGCTGGTCAGCTAGCCGCGCGACTTCGCCGACGATTCGATCGGCCAGCGGGGACGAGGTTTCGATCCACAGTGAATCGAGCTCGACCCAGTCGTTAAAGGCCCGGCTCTGCAAGGTGATCTGCAATTGCACGAACGAACCGTTGCGCAAATCCAACCGCGTGCCCGACTCGCGAGTCTGGCTCGACCAGAACGACCAGTTGTCATTGTCGTAAGCAATCGAGGCGCGAATACCGGGCTGCTGGTCGATCTGCAGAATGCCCTCGGTCTCGGGTAGGCGCAACTCATGCTCGTAACGCTCCCGCGTCACCGAAAACTCCTTGCCCGAATCGGTGTATTCGTGATAGATGTTGGGGTCGGCATCCCGTCCCACCCGCACCTCGACCTCGACCCAAGCATCGGCGTCTTCTACTTCCACCGGCATGCCGTCGACCATTCGCATACCCCTTGCCGACCATCCCAGACGGCCAAAATTAACCTCCTGATCTAATTCGAGGATCTTACTGAGATAAACGACTCGTTTCGGCACGCCGCTACCCTTGAGCAAGAACTCGGCGATGGTCCCACGCACCGCGTTGCTATCAGTCGTCCCCTGCTCGTCGAGCACCGAGCTTTTGCGCAGATAACGCACAAAACGCACATACTGATGCGGGAATTGAATCTCGACTTCCGGCTCGAAATTGATCGGCACATCAGCAATAAGATTTCCCAAACTGCTGTAGTCCGACTGCGCGAGGACTTCGGTCGCATCAGCGGCGACACTCACCTCAAAGGCCGGCACTGGATCCTGATTGAGAGGGATGCCGTCCGAACGCGTGCCCTCGGTCGGTGTCACAAAACCGAAACTCGTGGCCGGCACCGGCACTCCGATGTCAAAGGTCCAATATCCGCCGCGGGCGGTATTATACGTGCTGCGTGCCCCGTCGACATAAAACTGACTGACGAAATAGGAAGTCGCATTGACATTGGTCCCTTTGCCGGTCCACAACCGCGGCTGATGCCCGTCCAGATAGCCTAACTCGCGCGGATTTATCAATTCCGACCAACCGGTCACCGCCAAGAACATATTCTCGGTCTCGTCGAAGAATACCGGCCGTATTCGATTGACTTGCTCATCTACCTCGATCAAAACCCGCGTAGTATCGCTCTCCTGCCAAGCCAAACCACCGCCGCCGATTTGCCACAGCGAGATTTGCGCGTAGACCTTACCGACAAACATCAACGGCACCAACAAGATCGGAAAAATATATCTCGACAAAGGCATTTTGAGATCCAATCGGCTTAAATACTGATGTTTTATCAGGACGATCTGCGTGTTCAGTACACTTTATTCGCCGGAGCCGATCCAAATAGGGCGCTATTGACGCCAACGCACCGCAACCCCATTATATATACCCCTGCGATCATAATAACAATCTTCACAAAGAGCACGATTAAGATGGGCAAGCTAGGCTATAACGACACCCCGATGCTACCCGACTCCCTCTATTGCGTGCACGACGACCGGAGACCCACCCCGAGCATCATCACTCCCGGCAGCGAAAATAACCGGCCCTCCGACGCGGTGATGCTCTTCGACGGGACCGATTTGAGCGGCTGGCAGTCGGCCAAGGGCGGCGATGCCGAGTGGAAAGTCGTCGACGGCTATATGGAAGTCGAACCCAAGACCGGGGATATCGTCAGCGTCGAACGCTTCGTCGACGTCCAGTACCACCTCGAATTTGCCTGCCCGGCCGAAGTAAAAGGCGATAGCCAGGGACGCGGCAATAGCGGCGTCTTCCTAATGGGCCTCTACGAAATTCAAGTGCTCGACGGCTACGACAATCCAACCTACGCCGATGGCATCACCGCTTCGGTCTACGGCGAGTACCCACCGCTGGTCAATGCCTGCCGCCCCCCCGGTGAATGGCAGACCTACGACATTTTTTGGACCGCACCGCGTTTTAGCGGGGTCGACCTGGTCAGTCCGGCCTATCTCACCTTAGTGCACAATGGCGTTCTCGTGCATCACCATGTCGAGGTAATTGGCCCCACTGGCCATCGCAATGTCTATCGCTACGAGGCCCACCCCCCCGCCGGTCCCCTCAAATTGCAAGACCATGGCGACTTGGTCCGCTTCCGCAATATCTGGGCACGCCCCTTAAAAAGCTACGACGAGCCCTAAAACACTAACATATTTTTCATCATAAGGCCCTACTCAAAACATCGAATAGGGCCTTATATTGTTTATAATCAATTATTTATATTATACAATAAAAATCTTGACTTACCCTATTCTATGCCGTGATTTAGATCCCAATTATTTTTAATTTACCAAATTTGCTAAATAATAGTGCAGAATAATAGTTGCTCAACAGAAAATACGTTGAATAATGGGCAATACTAAGAAGATCCTAACCACTGGCGAAATTGCCACCCCCTACCTGCCCAAACGCGGCCGGGCTCCTTCTGCATCGACCTGGCATTGCATCAACAGACCTATGTGGCCCCCGCTCCCCGGAAGTCTCCATCTCCATCTGCACCTAGGAACAGGGCCCGATCGACATGGTGCCCGAGGAAAGGCTATCCAACGAGCTCGACTCGGCCTTGGCCACACTCCTCTAGGGTTTTATCAACAACTACCCGACTGCGCGAGGCCAAGCCGTTGCCCAACCGGCCCCCCATCCCGGCCTGCAATTCAACTAAGCAGGACGCGCACGTCCCCAACGCGTGCGGTAAACCCCGCAACGTCGAAATAACCCAATAGCGCCATCGCGTATTTTCGGTTGCTGCCGATCAACTCGCGAAATTGCGCCACTGTGATCTCACCGTCGGCTTGCAAGTAAGCGCGCAACCGGTCCTGCACCAAAACCAAGGCTTCGCGATGGACCAACAAACCGCCTTCCAGAGACACCACGACCTCCAGTTCCTGTAAAGCTCGTAAAAGCGCCTCGATCTGCCGCTGTTCGACAGCCAACGCGCGCGCCAGCCCCGCGGCATTCGGTATGTCGGTGAAGACCGTGGTATTCAACCGTTTCTCGATCTCGGTCCTCGTAGCCTCCTCCTCCGGTGTAAAACGGATGCCGTGGGAAGCGGCCCGAACCACAGCCCCATCCATCGCCACCCGACCTTGGTCGACTAGATGGCGCAATACGCAATCGAAGAGTTCGGGTTGAACATAGCGCACGCTCAAATTGCGCAGCTCCTCGCGCCTGAGCCCCGGCTTGAGCGGCTCACTACGGTGAAAATCTGCCAAGGCCACCTCGATCCGCTCACCCCATCGCCCGCGCACCGAGCTATGCAAAAGTTGGGCTCGCCCCTCGGAATCCACTCGCACCACCATCCCCGCCGCCACCAATTCGCCTAAAACCTCCTGCAACCGCTCCGGCCCGATGCCCAATTCGCCGAGTAAGTCGCGCTCGATTTTGAGTCGGTCGGCAACCGCTAGGATCCAGCGTTCGACCACTTTCCGCAACTCGCCGCACTCCAGTACCCGCAGATGATCGAGTAGATCGGCGTCAAAACGTCGGTGTTTGGCCGGATGAGGGTCGAGCACCGTCCCGCCGCCGATGGTCAACGCCGGCGAATAGCGGCGCAATACGAAACGATCGCCCCAAGCCGCCACCAGCGGCGCCTCCAGCCGCAACTGTGCCACACTCTCTTCACCCGGTTCGAGCGGCTTGCGCTCGGGTAGAGCCACCCGCGCCATAATCTCCCGGGTCCCCAGGTGCAAGCGAACGCGAGTCCGCGGTTCGATCGACATCGGGCTCGACAGCAACAGCCGCAATCGCACATCGAGCATCTGCGTCGGGCGAAAGGCTTCCGGGGCGGCCAGCAAATCGCCGCGCTCGATTTGCCCTTGCTCAACGCCCGCCAGGTTTATCGCCGCCCGATCACCGGCCTGAACCCGGTCTACTGCAACGCCGTGTTCCTGCATGCTACGCACGCGCATCTCGCGCGCCTCGGGCATAATCTCGACCCGGTCGCCTTCCCCAATGGATCCCGCCAGCACCGTGCCCGTGCAGACCAGGCCAAAACCCTTGACCACGAAAGCGCGATCCACCGGCAGGCGAAATGGGGCGTCGGCGCGCTTGTCTTCGGTATCCCCCGCCAATTCCAACAACCGCTGCCGCAGCGGGTCCACCCCCTCGCCACTGAGCGCCGAAACCCGAAAGATCTCGGCGTCCTGCAAAAAAGTCCCGCGGGTGAAGTCGCGCAGTTCCTCTTCCACCAAGTCCAGCCAATCCTCTTCCACCAAGTCGACCTTATTGAGCACCATCACCCCGCGTTCGACCCCGAGCAATTCCAGCACGTCGAGATGTTCCCTCGATTGCGGCATCACGCCGTCGTCGGCGGCGATAACCAATATCGCGACGTCGATGGCACTGACACCAGCAACCATCGTCTTGACGAAACGCTCGTGTCCAGGCACGTCGATAATCGTCGCCGACTCGCCCAGGAAGGCGAAACCCAGTTCAATAGTGATCCCCCGGGCCTTTTCTTCCGGTGCCTGATCCGTATCAGTACCGGTCAACGCCTTGACCAATAGGGTTTTCCCGTGGTCTATATGCCCCGCCGTACCGATGACTGTATGCGCCATAACCTCAGCTTTTCTGTATTTATACGGCCTTTCTGGCCATATTCATTAAAAGCTATCGCAAAAAACCACCAGCCAAAGCAAAACGAAATCGTCTCGGCGGTATCTTTTTGATAGCTTTTGCTTACTTTAAAGTATTGGCCGGACACTGCCGACACAAATGAAACGACGACTTCTAACCCTGTTGCCCAACGCGTTTTTCTCCCCGTTGATCGCGACACCGATCTCCGCGCAACAAAGGCTCAACGGCGTCCTGCGTTATGCCGACGGGAGCCCCGCGCCCGACGTTCGCGTGTAATTCTTCGATCCGGGCGATTTGAGCCATACCTTCACCACCACCGACCAGGCGGGGCATTTCACCATTTTCCCAATGTCTGATATCTCCACCGCTCTCGGCGCAAACCACCCCAATCCCTTCGCACTAGCGCGCCCCGCCGCGGTGCATCTTGAGATCTTCAACGCCCTCGGCCAAAGCCTGCGCTTGTTACTCGACGATTTCCGCGCGCAAGGGTCGCAAGAATGTGCAACCCGACCCGTCCGACAACAACCGCATATTCCCTGGCGATATCACACCGTACAATCCGCGCATTTGCGCGACTACCCTCTCCAGCCCCCATATCGCCACACAAGTCCTGCCAAATATCTCAATCGACGAAAACCCGCTACCGCTGACAGCCGAACCCCGCCAGACCCAGCAAAAAAAGTTACCGCACACCCCGGCCTCAACCTGGTGCCCGACAGCAAGATTACCTTAGAGGACTTCTTCCGCTTCGCCGACCGCTTTGGTCAATAACCCAATAGGATTGACATGCACCTCAAACACCTGCGCCCCTACCAACTGCACGAGTTGGTCGCCGGCGGCCACCCGCTACTGGTCCCCGCCGGCTGCATCGAGACACACGGCCCGCATATGGCCATCGGCCACGATACCCTGATCGTCGAGGAGATCTGCGAGCGCGTCGCCGCGCGCACCACCTGCGCCATCGCGCCCTCCTTCGACTACGGCCCCACCGGCTACGCGCTCGGCGGCCCAGAAGACGGCACCATCGATCCCGACTACGACGCCTTCGGCGGCTATGTCAAAAGCATCTTGCGCAATTTTATCGAGATGGGCTTCCGCAAGATCTATGTGATTATCATGCACCAGGGCATGGGCGCGCCCCTGGCCCTAGCCTTCAGCAAAGGCGCTTCCGAACTCAGCTTCGAAATGGTGCTCGACAAAGGCCATAAGCGCGGTTGGTGGGGCGACCGCGAGGCTCTCGACAAAGTTGGCTGGAGCGACCCCATCGACGTGCAGCCGATGATCCTGCCCGAAGCCAGCCCGCCCGCCGGCGGCGACCACGCCGGTTATAACGAAACCTCCTTCCTCATCGCCACTCGCCCCGAACTTGTCGAACAAGATCGCCTCGACGAAAACGCTCCCTGGTACTGCCGCGAAAACGAAGAAAAAAGTAGTTGGACCGCCAACGCCGAGCACGGTCAGGCGATGGTCGACGCGGTCGTCGACACTTGGGTCGCCAAAATCGACAAGGCGCGTTAAAATGGCCACCGTACTCAATATGCATCCCGACCGCATAAAGGGCCGCCATATCCAGCAGACCGTCGACGTGCTGCGCTCAGGCGGCGTTATCATCTATCCCACCGACACCATCTACGGCCTCGGCTGCGATATCACCAACAAACAGGCGGTCGAACGCGTGCAGCGCATCAAGGGCCGCGACAAGAAAAAGCCGATGTCCTTCGTCTGCGCCGACCTGACCCATATCAGCGACTACGCCAAAGTCTCCAACTACGCGCACCGCATCCTCAAGCGCTGCCTGCCCGGCGCCTACACCTTTGTGCTGCCCGCCACCCACGAGACCCCGCGCGTATTGCAGAGCAAACAGAAAACCATCGGCCTGCGCATTCCCAACCACCCGATCCCCCTGGCCCTAGTAAGGGCGCTAGGCCAGCCAATCTTGAGCACCAGCGCCAACCGCTCCGAACAGGAGGTGATCACCGAGCCATGGATGCTCGAGAACGAGTTGGGGCCACAGGTAGATCTGATTTTGGAGTGCGGGCCATTGCCGGTGCAGGCTTCGAGTGTGGTGTCGTTAATAGGAGATGAAGCGGAGGTACTACGGGAAGGAAAAGGGGATCTGAGTTTCTTTGCGGATGAAGGTTAGAGAGTAGATCTGGTGGAGCTCCACTCTCCGAATCCTATTTCACTTATCTCGGTTTTCAAATTAATTCGCGACCAGGTATAGATCATCATCAATATCATGATTAACGTAGGCTACGTTAAGATTCAATGAAGTCCACCCGAATAATTTTCTACTATTTGCTAAATAGCCCAAAAATTAAATTGCAAAAACTACATATGAAACGGAGCTATTGGGCTATAGCTTTACAAGCTATCAACAAATAGTAAAGTAGCACCTATCAAATTGCTGAATCGGACTCGTCAAACTGGCGCTGGGCCTGCGCGTTAGCTCAGTAGATCCGGCCTGGGGATAGTCCCGCAGCGGATTGTTTAGTCAATTTTGCAGGACAGCAAATTGGCTAAACCCCCTCGGAATGGTACAGGACGTGCCACGAGCTCCCGTAAGGTGCGCATCGCGCAGCGATGCACATGGAGCGAAGGGGAATGTTCCCAGGCCGGACCGTCAGTTAACCCTTATCAGACTCCTCACTCTCACCCGCACTTTCACCCTCACCCTTATCCTCACCTTCGTCAGTGCCTTCCTCCTCCTCATCTTCAAAATAATCCCCATACAACTCCTTCAACGCCGGTGTCTCGGCCACATAAGCCCGCCACCCCTCCATCACCCCTTCGACATCGACACACTTCGAACAAGGCACCAACATATTGTCCTGGTTGGCGCCAATATAACCCCGGTCATAACAAACCTTACACTTCTGCTTCGTCCGTTTATCGGCGACGATCTCTCGGGCGCGGCCCAAGTGTTCGTCGGGCAGACGCGGTATTTTTTCGCTCATTTTTTTCCTTCGGTTGACAGGCGGCCCCACAGGCCGTTTCATACAGGAAATGAATACTAAGTATAAAGGCATAAGGGCCGTGCTCAAAGCCCTGTACTGCGTCTTCGTCATCGCCCCGGCCGACGCGCAAACCTCGTTTATCCCCTACGCCGAACGCAGCGAATTCTCCCTGGCCGCCGTCGGCGGACTCGACACCGGAATCTACGGCTACGCCAATCCCGCATTACTCAACTATGTCGAACGCATGGAGAACGCCTTCGCCTGGTCTACTGCGCCCGGCCGCTTCGCCCCGAGCAATCAGTGGGGACTCTTCACCGCCTTGCCACATCTGGGTTTCGGCATGATCCGCCAAGAAGGGCACGGGCGCGCCACCAGCGAATATCGCTTGGGCTTCAGCGGCGGCGACCGCGGTTTCGGGATCGGTCTCGCAGCGGGTTGGGCCGGTGGAGAGACTCGCTTCTTCGGGCGGGACAGCCACTTCGCGCTCGGCGGACTTTGGCGCCCTTCCCCCCGGCTCTCGGCTGGAGCCACCCTGACCTCGACTTTCTCCCTCTCCGAACGCGAGGGGGCGTTTGACCTGGCATTGCGGCCTTTTAGCAGCGAGCTCCTGACCTTCTTCGGCGATTACGCCAGCACGATAACCGGCGCTAAAGACTTCTGGAGCGCAGGAGCTATCCTCGAACTCCGACCCGGTATAGCACTGACCGGCCGCTATTTCGACAACCGCACGATCAGCCTCGGCCTGCGCTTTGGGCTGGGTGCAGCCGACCTGCAGACGCAATCGCGCTTCGACCAGGACGGCGAGTATACCTTCGCCACCTACGCCATCCGGCTCGGATCTCAACAGGGCAATGCCCTGCACACACTATTCCCACCGCAACCGCGTTATTTGCAACTCGACTTGCTCGGCTCGATCCGCCACCGCCGCTACGCCTTCTTCGACAAATCTCAAACCCTAGTCGAGCTTTTGACGCTGATCGAACGCGCCCGCCGCGATCCCGCGATCAAGGGCATCGCCATCAACGCCTCCGGCATGCGCGCCAATCCCGAGATGGCCTGGGAATTGCGCGAGAAGCTGCGCCAGTTCCGCACCTACGGCAAACGCATCGTCGTCTATATCGACCGCGTCGACATTTCCGGCTACCACTTCGCCTCCGTAGCCGACTACCTAATACTAGACCCGGCCGGGATGATCGGGCTGCAAGGTTACCTCGCCGGCCAGACCTATTTCAAAGGCGCGCTGGACAAGTTAGGCATCGGCTTCGAAGAATGGCGTTTTTTCAAATACAAGTCGATGGCCGAAACGTATGCGCGCGACGCAATGTCGGACGGTGAGCGCGAACAATTGCAAGCCCTGCTCAACGAATGGTATAACCTGGCCCGCGAAGAAATCAGCAAAGACCGCTCGTTACAACCCGAAGTCTTCGACCACCTCGTCGACGATACAACCGTCTTCCTGCCGCACGAGGCACTCAACGCGGGGCTAGTCGACCGCTTGGCCCGTTGGCACGAAATAGACGCAATTATAGAAGAGTTGGAGGTAGCCCCGCGCGCCCTGATATCGCCCACCTCCTACCCCCGCCCTATGAACAGACGCTGGGGCGCCCGCAAAAAAGTAGCTATCGTTTACGCACTAGGCGTCTGCGCCATGGACACCGGCCTACACGCCCGCACCCTCGTCGATGATATCGCCGAGGCCTGCGATGAAGCCGATGCCGTGGTCTTGCGCGTCGATTCACCTGGCGGAGACGTGCTGCCCTCAGACTTGGTCGCCGCCGCCGTGCAAAAATGCCGTGGGCAAAAACCCGTCG
>Ga0315339_1002136_pt1 | contig 15535 bp, 11 predicted proteins | sample ASW17metaG_FD_204514 | JGI IMG/M metagenome (GOLD analysis project Ga0315339, IMG submission 204514) | Ammonia-oxidizing marine archaeal communities from Pacific Ocean, United States - ASW #17 | ecosystem: Environmental > Aquatic > Marine > Oceanic | place: USA: California | collected 2016-12-05
CCAACTGTGAACGTGGTCTATTCAATTTCTTAATGAACTGTGTAATCGTCAGTAGGGTAAATCGTGGAAGTTGCAACATTGAGTATGCCTTAATGGCATGTAACTCATATTGAAATATTTAGCTACTAAACTATGATTTGGCTGAAATCGAGAGATTAATGACCCTAGATGCTACCAACTTTCAAAGCGCTATCTAGGTTAGCTCTGAATGATTAATACGATTGTTTAGAGCTAGTATGCGACCAAAGACCAACTCTAGTGCTTGATCTATGAACATAAAGTTGGGAGGTATTTTGAAACTAGACGCACTTATATTAGCTCCTATTTCTCATTGTAAAGTTCTTCCACCAATTCCAATACACCCTGACCAAGGTCGATGAATTGCTTAGGAACTAATTTCTCAGATTGTTGTGGCGTGTATCTATAAGGTGTCATCGTATAATGATAGCCTGCACTTTGCGCTTCCTTAAAATTAACATTCGTCTTTTTTCCCGCTATCTCAAAAATTAAATCAATTAGTTCCTTCGAAGTCATAATCTGTGACCCCGTTACTGTTATCGCCTTGTTGCGATGCTCCTCATCCAAAACATCAACACTCAGCCGAGCCGCATCTTTTACATGAATGTATTCTCGTCTTTCATTTCCACTACCTAAATAGTCAATGGACCCAGTATTAACCACTTGACGTACATATTTACGGAGTCCATTCCACTCCTGAGATCTAGGGCCATAAAGTGATCCATAACGTAGTAACGTATAGTTTAGTGAGTAACCGGATTGATAAGCTTCAATAATAGTCTCTGATGCTTGCTTGCTTGCTCTATAAAATGACCCAAAATGGCTATACACGTACATAGTAGACGCATAGATAAATCTATCAACTTTTGCGACCCGTGCAGCTTCTAAGGATTTAGTCAATCCCATTACATTCAGATTGATCGTCTCAACTGGTCGTGCATAAGACTGATCGATTTCAGCAATTCCCGCAAAGTGATAGCAGTAACGGGCACCCTTCATAGCAATTTCTAGATCTTGTTCATTAAGTACATCGCCTACCATCATTTCTTGATTTTTTTGAATCCATCTAGACTCTACATTGTCAAAAACTAGTACTTTAAACCCACGCCGCGTTAATTCGTCTGCTGCATGTGATCCCAAAAATCCTGAGCCTCCAATGACAACAACTTTATCCATAATTCCTCACTCACTCACAGTTCATATACTGTTGATTCTCATATTCGAACTCGGGTACCAGCTGTTTGAGTTTCTCTCCTCGTGATAACCGTACAACCTCTTCCGTAGCTTCTATCTCCATTTGTGCGCGACAATCATTAGACATTGAACCCATATGTGCGGTCAGGAGGCACCGATCAAGGTTTTTTAGTGGTCCGTTATAAGGTTCGTCAAGGAAGGTATCGATAGCCGCGCCTGACAAATGACCATCCTTCATTACATCATACAGGGCAGACTCATCCACTATTCCACCCCGTGACGTATTAACCAAAACTGCCCCTGGTTTCATTAGCGATAGTTCTTTGTAAGAGATCATGCCACGTGTTACTTCAGTTAATGGCACGTGTAATGTAATCACATCGGCATTTTTATAGATTGTCGCTTTATCCGCCCATCTACAATTTGTATAGGAACCTAGCTCCACACTATTTTGCAGGTCATTTACCAAAATATCGTGACAATGAAACCCAGCTAAATGCGCAAGAACCCGAACACCAATACGTCCGGCACCAATTATTCCAATAGTACATTTTGATAGTCTACGACCTGAATATCGCTTCCACTCACCATTATGAATTTCCGCGTTAGCCAAATGTATTGATCGCAGAAGGTTAATCATAAGCCCGAGTGTCAATTCTGCAACAGCTGGGCTAGGCCCATCTGGTGTATATGTGACAATAACATTCTGTGTTCTAGCTCGAATGAGATTTACACTATCGAGACCAATACCAACCCGAGCTATAAGTTTTAGGTTCGTTGCTCGGCGTAGCACTGCTTGACTAATTATCTCAGTACCGGCAATAAGGTAGTCGCTTTCTCCAATCAACTCTCCGAGCTCATTTTCATGTAGTTTTCGCCCATAAGGATTCAGCGAATAATCAATATTAGCCTCCCTAAGTAGATCCAAGGGATAGGTATTGAATTCCGCGAAGGGAACTGTGGAGATAAATGCCCTCAAGATTCGAACTCAATTAGCATTCGATAGCGCTAGAGGTTACTGCCTAACATATAGCTTATTAAATGTCTGTTTACTCATTCTTTCACTCATGATTTCTTTCATTCGATATTTCGCAATAATTTTTTCTACTTCGATTCCATTTAAATTAAAGTCGATTTCGATCATCAGAGACTTTAAACGATCGTCATCTAAAACGGATGTCATTCCTTCAACTATTGCCAATTCAGTACCATCTACATCGATTTTTATATGATTTGGAAACCGAACATCTACATTGCCGACAAAACTATCTATTGATAGGACGGATATTCCCTGTACAAATGCAGGATCAAATTGGTTTCCTTCACTTTCAGATTTTGACAACCCGTGTAATGCCTTCCCAGTATTGGTTGAGCGAAGAAATAAACGAGACTCATGTCGCGAACTTCCGAATGCTATCGGATAAGGGGTGACTATTTCATTCAAATAGTTAACTTCAATATTACGACACAATGGGTAAAAATTAGAAAAGGCAGGTTCAAAAGCATAAACCTGGCCTTTACCACCCCTTATTTTCTGTCCCGCATAAAGACTATAAGCCCCAACATTTGCACCCACATCGTAGATCGTCTCATCATCACTCCCTATTATCTCTCTCAACCAATACATGGTTACCTCTTCTCGACGATAACTCTCTCGTGCTCTAAGGTGATATTCGGTGTAACTCGTCGTGACAAATCGAATTTTAAAATTATCTACCTTGGTTGTTACCGACAGCGGGAAATTAAATGAGAACGCTAGCTTCGCAAGCAACCCACGTACTTTTCTAAAATAGGCTTTAGGGGTTAGGAATTTCTTATCTATTATCAAATATCATACTCGCATCTATGATTATGGAACTACTTATACTATTTCAAATATTCCGACATAAGCGAATCGTTAGCCATTTTTTTCTCCACCTTCGAAAGGATCTCTGGAGTATCTACCCCGCATGATTCCTCTTGAGTCATTACCATTTTGACTCTTCCGCCGCTTTCTAAAATTCGCATCATGTCTATAGATTCAATTATTTCTAATGGCGTCTCTGGTATGTTATTAAATTTAAGGAGATAGTCTCGACGAAAAGGAATGATACAGATCTGTTTCAGCATTGGAACATTCAAAACACCCTTCTTCCGAGAGGGAACTGGCTCTCGCGAAAAATATAGGGCATAGTTCTGCTGATCGACAACTACCTTCGGTGTATTAGGATCCTCGAATTCTTCCAGTGACTCGATTGGACCCATAAGATTAACGACATCAACAGTTGGGTCTTTCTGCATTGGTTCTAAGGCTTGGCTAATCATGTCTGGTGTATCCATGGGCTCGTCACCCTGTACCATTACCAATATATCAATACGCTTTTTAGTCTGCTTCTCAATGACCAACATCGCTTCAGCAGCGCGATCACTCGCTCTCTCGTGCTTGTCTGATGTCATCACAGCTTTGCCACCAATCGATTCAATATATTGGAATATTTCTGTGTCACAGGTAGCAACATAAGTTGCATCGAGGTTAGAACACATATTTACACGAAAGAAACAATGACCGATCATTGGCATTCCATGAATCAAAGCCATGGGCTTGCCTGGAAAGCGCGATGATGCCATTCTGGCAGGTATTACAGCTACCGCCCTCAATTCAATACCCCTGAGACTCTTTCCAAAGCATTTCGACATCCAGAATCGAGAATTCTAATGTCTAAACTATACGCAATAAAGGTATACCCATCCTGAATGCTTTGAAGTAGGTCCGATTCATTCGGCTCAATTATGTGCAGACCGCCTGGTTTGCCAACTTTCTTTGCTACCTGTCGTATTTGCTCCATCGCTTGAACAAATGTTGGATGTTCAAATTCCCCCGGTACACCTAATGATCCTGTCAAATCGTAGGGCCCGACAAAGTAGCCATCGACACCTGGTGTCGACAGAATCTCCTCAAGATTATTGACTGCGTCTATATGTTCAATCTGGACAACTACGACGGAATTGTCCTTCTGCCAACGAAGGTATTCATCAAATCCTCTGCCATATTTTTGAGCCCGAGCTAATCCAAAACTTCGCTCTCCAATAGGCGGGTATTTAACTGCGTTAACCGCTGCCCGGGCTTCCTGCTCAGAATTTACCATTGGCACAATAACGCCATGAGCTCCAGCATCCATAACACGCTTGATTTGTTCGCTATTATTTGATGAAAGGCGCACAAATGGTACTAATCCTTTAAGATCAATGATGCGAATAATCTCTTCAGCCTCCCTAATGGTAATGACGCTGTGTTCAAGGTCGACAGCCAGCCAGTCGAAGCCTGCTGATGCCATAATTTCGGCTATTGCTGGGTGGGCTAGTGTTATCCACGAACCCAGGGATACTTTTTTTAATAATGAATTACTCATAATTTTTGATCGTTCTTAGTTGATTCAATCAAATTCTAGTTAAACTTTTCGTTTGCGAAGATTATATCCATTAACATACTAGGCAGGCTGAATTCTTCCTCATGACATAGAGAATATTGTTCTAACCCGATATTAGTAGTTATACGCTGGTCCTGCTCAAATCTAGTCAAACCATTTCTTATCTGTTCTTCCCAGTCCGCTTCAAAATCTATTTCGAATACTGAACATCTATTGTGCAGATGTTCTTTGAATTTCTTGTCAAGGATACGTAGTCCAATATCAAAATAGATAACCGGTTTTTCGGAAAAAATAGCTAAAACCGCAGCTGTTGAGAAGAAATCAAAAATTAAGACATCATACTCATCTATACAATCATCCAACTGTCTAAAATCTACATTGCAATTAAACTTTGGGATTGACCTAGATTTAGGATGCATCTTTACTGTCATATTAGGCAAACACTCCGACAATGCAACATGCCACTTATAGTATTTGTCACTTTCATACGCATGTTTTGGACCGTAAAGATAATTCTGTTGGTACATTGTTGGGATAAACAAGATTCTGTTTTTTTTCAATGACGTATATTCTATTGAGCCATTCCGCTGATATCGTTTTGCAATAACAGAAGAGGTTCTCCGCTTGACTGAATGAGGTTTAATTATTGCCGGGTAAGTCACTTTTTCCGGGACATACGTACCATAGTCAATCAACGTTGTGCAAAGAGTCTTATCGGAATAACCGAATACAGGTTCATCGAGCACATGATTTGTGATCTCCCCGTGAGTAAAGCCTACAACTACTTTTTCCTGTTGGAGATAGTTCACCGACAACTTCCGATTGTGAAGACTGTTGCGTGTCCCGAGAAGCACTCCTTTCTCAAACAACTTTTTCTGCTTGTTAGTTATATGCATTTGCGCATATCGCATCCAGTTTTTACACACAACTTCTACGCATGGAATATCCAATTCTGCACATAACTCTATAACTATTGCTTGCAATACATCCAATTGATCAGAATAGTTAGGTAAGAATGCTCGCTCTTGCTGTGGATTTGGAAGAAAGAGCACCAACAATTTTTTCACAATTTGTTGCTGTCTGTAACCAAGTGGAATTGAACGACCGCTAGCTACTGGTACGACACCAATAGTCTTGACTAACTCAAGTAGTGTAAGTCGATTATTATCCCAGTTAACCCAGTTGTTAGCTATGTCGCCGGGCTTCAAAGCATAGGCTCTGTTAACCCAAGGAAATTTAGTTTCTCCGCCATAATCTTGCTGGGACATTCGGTGAATAATAATTCCTGTAAAGTGAACGACTAGATCATGAAAAAATAATCCAACGATATTGCCTGCTTCACCGTACAGTCCAGAAACTTCTTGGAATCGTTGTTTCAGCCGCGAACACACTGCGTGCGACATCTCGTCAATATCATCTGAGCTATTCATTATCGACCTAATTACCACTTACCACCTACCACTTACCACTTACCACTTACCACTTACCACTTTCATTAGGCTATAAAACACATCGCTGGTTATCGAGATAGCATGAATCAAAATCGCTAACTGCTCCGATACTTACGCCATCGTCGAGGTGTATTCTGATTCCTCTGCAACAGCTTCGGATTCTGATCTACATACTCAATAATCTCTTCTAGTGAATAATTAGTCCTATCAGAAAAATGGCTAATGATTGCCTCTATTACTTCCGCATCCTCTATAGTATCGACACCAAGGTTGATCTCTGGACGCCTTCTAACACCCTTTGCTTCGATATTCAACAACGCGTACAAATCAGGCCTCTGCCGGATAGAGAGTGTTCCATGTTCTCTAATCTGAGGATCAGATGTACGACTATTAGAGTCAGCAAGGGCACTGACATCAAATACCTCGACCTCCATCCCAGGTGGGAAAGTGGTCTTTAAGTCATTACCAACCCAATCATTGGTAGTTAAGTCTTGGAATATTGCGATATGTTCGTCAACTACCGCTGGATCTACTAATGGATTATCCCCATAGGCAATTACACCGATATCGGCGTCACAGGCTATTAAAGACTCCAGAATTCTAACCAACACATCTTCTTCCATACCACGGTAACAAGAAATCGATTCTGACATACAAAACGACTCTATCGGGTCATTTTCTAATGAATCTGGTGTCGCAATGACTAAGTCATCTAACAACCTACACTGACGGAGTCTACTAACCAGATGCCATAACATTGGTTTCCCATCAAACAACCGCATTGACTTTCCGGGTAAACGCTCTGAACCCATCCGAGCAGGGACTGTCGCCACGACCTTCAAAGTAATCTAAGCCTATTCAGGTTTCCTGAATATGTTCAGGTTGTTATGAATGAGCCTGTGCCTGTCATCCTGACACCTGCTCTGGTTTAATTGAGTGGACTATAAAGCTTGACGCTATGAATTGGCTGCGCCAACTACTCGTACCCTCCAATAAACTACTCATCTCTTGGAACTCGTCACGCACAACTCTTTCCATGAAAGGAGGAAGTGCGTGATAGTGATAATAATAAATGTTCTGAAGTGCGAGACCGAATGGTTCTAATACTGATTCTTCAATTGTCAATGGGTTATGCATGATCGAATGCACATTCTCTGAATCGATATTCCGAATCAGTTCGTCGTTTGTACCAAAACTCTTCTTTGAAAAATAGTCATCTAGAGAATTCTGGACACTCACCGACATCGGAGTTTGAGGAATTAATTCGTCTCGCAAAAACCTATTGGTATATTCGTTACTTGAGTACAGTCCAAATAGACTATTTCTTAGACTAAATATGAAACTCCCTCCAGGCGCCAATAACGCCGTCATACCACGCATAGTTTTAGCAAAGTCTCTTGCATAATACACAGCACCTAGAGCCAACAAGCAATCATATGATTCTTTAACTAATCCAATGGGATGTTCCATGTCATTTCTGTGAATGAGCCCCTTGCTCAACTGATAATGTTCCAAATTCTTGTGTGCTTTGTTTAACATTCTTTCAGAAATATCAAATCCCTCTATGTCAAAGCCCATATTCTTAATAGCAATTAGTGGGTCCCCGGTCCCAGATGCGATATCTAAAATCTTATTTGGTTTTAACTGTGTGATCAGTTCTTGAACAAGATTTAGCCTATATCGATTAGCTGGGTACTTTTGGTATTTGATCTCTTGATAATCTTGACCATAAACATTTGCTTGTTCGCCAAAATATTCATGAGCCTCCCGTTTACCATATTTCTTATTACTAATAGTGCGAAGTAATTCCTTCGGCACGTCGTTCTTATCGACAAAATAATCCCCCAAAATCAAGCAGTCAATATTTGTAGATAGAAAACAATTTATCGCTTCTTCTGCTGTGTTAACAATAGGCTGTCCCTTAACATTGAATGAGGTATTAAGAAGAATTGGGCTCCCAGTTTCTTCATAGAAGGTTTTAAGCAAATCGTAAAACAGTTGATTTTGGTCTCTACTAACTGACTGTACCCGACAAGTATTGTCTACATGAACTGTAGCAGGCGCTGTCGTTTTTGCAGCTTCCTTAGCTTGACACGCGATGAGCATGTGGGGACTTTCTTGGCCTATCTGAAAATAGTCTTCTAGATAGTCAACCATCACTGCAGGAGCGAACGGTCTGAAAGATTCGCGAAATTTTACCCGCGAATTGACATGGTCCTTCATACTGGCGGGATATGGTCTTGTAAGAATGCTTCTATTGCCTAGAGCGCGTGGACCAAACTCTGATCTTCCCTGATACCAGCCAACAATTCTTCCGTTTGCTAGTTGTTTTGAAGTCCAAGACAATACATCCCTAGACATTGTTGAATCAAGACCAGAACTTACAAGTGCTTTGTCGATTTCTTCAGAGTCTGAGCCACCGCCTAAAAAAGAAACTGAATTTCTTTCTGGTAAAAAACTAGGATTGCGTCTGCGTTCCGCTAGATAACAAGCCCCTATTGCCACACCAGAATCCCCACTTGCGGGTTGGACAAATATCTCTTTGAATAAATCAGACGATTCTAACTTTCCGTTCAGCGAGCAATTCAACGCTACACCACCCGCTAGACACAAATGATCGATACCATATATCGCTGTAGCCCGCTCCATTTGTTTTAGTACTACAACTTCGAGGCGCTTTTGCAGAGCCGCGGCTATATCCATATGATTCTGATTTGGCTCCGCATCAGGCTCCCTTGATTCGCCAAAGCAGGACAAGAATTTTTCACTCACCCATGAATCGCGCTTATTATGGTAGTCAACCCAGTCTAGATTTATTTCGTAATCAAATCCTCCCTTATCAATCAATATATCCTCAAATACTTGATAATATGACTGCGTAGATCCCGGGATAAGCTTGTCAGCGTTACCATACGTTGCTAAACCCATGACGATTCCTTCGTCACTGTGATGTTGCCAACCAAGATAGTAAGTTATTGCCGAGTACAGTAATCCTAATGAGTGAGGGAACCTTGATTTACTGTGAATTACTTCTATTTTTCCGTTTCGCCCAATTCCTAATAGGCCAGTTTCTATTTCACCGATACCATCGTAACTTGCAACCAACGCATCATGGAAACCACTCGGGTAATAGGCACTTGCTAAATGACATTCATGATGCTTGTAATAGTTAATTAGACCGGTATAACCGGTTGCTTCGCGTATTGTTAATTCTGTGTCCTGCTTCTTCTTAATACGATCAATATCATCGAACAAAAATTCGATGCCAGTCGAACTTTCCATGGCTCTTCGTAAATACGCTTCTCGTATGTGGTATACAGGATCAAAGCCAAAGGCAACTTCGTCAACATCGTTTATTAAGATGCCGGCAATTTTCAAACAGTCCTCGATCGCATATGTGGGGAAATGACGACAATGTTTAATTCGTCTATACCGCTCTTCCTCGCAGGCACTTACGACAATACCGTCAATCATTAGGGCAGCTGACGTGTCATGGCCACCATAGTTTATTCCTAATACTTTAGTACTACCTTTCATGATTTACCTACCGAGGAATAGTTTCATATAGATCATAACCAAAAATCAGAACTGTCCTGTTAAGAAACAACATTCATAGCACCTCTACTACTCAGCATCCTAATTAGTCGCAAATACAAGGCAGCCTAGCTACTATAAATAATTAATAGTTCCAGAACACGGGGGGTGTCAAACAACATCTATCATCTTGTGGTTGTACAATCTGTTGGCAATCTTTTCCACCATATCAAAAGGAAGCTTACTTAATTCTGCGGTTGTCACTAGATCATTTTCTCCATCAGCCAAAAACAACAACCAATTGATCGCGTCAAGATCAGAATAACAAGATTCACCAGAAATTTTACCCAAGCCCAGCTGATTATTTCCCCCGCCCATCTTAGGATAAAGACCTCGCTTCCCAAGATTAGGTTCTCCCTTAGAATAATTCGATCGATACACGCGATTATTATCCAGTATTTTCTGCAAACGGGTGTAAACATCAAGTGACTGAGAAATTTGTTCCCCAGTCACAAAATCGAGGTTATCTAGGGATGTGTGATATTCGCGATAGTCATGATATTTGTCTTTACAAATTGAAACGACTGGTATGCGAAATCCCGGCGATGAGTATTGGCGTTCATCACTACCAGAAGGAGCAAAAGGGTAGTAAATTGGCTCAATACCTGAATCTCTAAATGCTAGTCTTACTGACTTATCCAGAATGTGATCACCGCAATAAGACTCTTTATAGCCCAATCTACCTGGACCACCACAGCAGGTAATTACTAATCCCCCTTTTACATTCTCAACGATATCCTCGTTCTGCTTAAGATACGCTAGGGCACCGATGGTTTCAGGAACAAATACAAACCGCCAGCTATATTCTGGCGTACCCCTATCAATTATGCTTCGTGCTAGTAGAGCTGTCGTAAGCATCCCACTAAGATTGTCATTCGCCATAGACGGATGACAAATATATGTTGAGACTAAGTACTCCTCTCGTCGGTTACCCTCAATATACAATTCTCCAATCGACATCGAGCCGTCTGGAAGAAATTCAGAATCAATAACGACCTGGAACAAGCCCTGTTTTTGTTTAAGCATTTCGTACTGCTGTGCGGTGACGCAGAATCCCCAATCTTTGTTGTAATAACTTGTGCGATAAGGTATCGCATCTGGCAGAGCGGGCAAATAATGCAACCTAGGAGCAAGGTCTTCGAATGTCATGTTTTCACTAATCGGCTCACTATATCCAACGACATGCAAATTATTTTTCTTATGATCAACTAATCTAGTGCCATTTGAGTCGGAGATCCAAGCGTCATGAATATTCCATTCGTCTGGTACCACCCAATCATATACTTGCGTTCCTGATGGATATTCAGAAATAGTTAATGGTAATAGCTCTGTGAGCACCGTAAGAGTCTCTCTGTTTCCACGTCCTGTAAGACTCCTTTGCAAAGGAAATAATCTTTTCAAATAATCATCTATAGTTCGTGCAACACTTACTTCGCTCATTTCAACATTTCCCACTGAACAATCTCATCTTCTCCCACTGTTCTCGTAGTTGTCTTACCAACTACGTCATCAATGTCGGCCGGACTAATGCCGGTGCCTGGTCTCTTATAGGTCAGGTCAACCACGTTAATTTCTTCTCCCTTCCTAATCTCTCGCAAAGCGACTAAACTTCTTCTCGCATTTAGGCGAGCTGACTCTTCCGAACTTAAACTTACTTTCTTGGACTGTCCAAGCGATTCAATGAGAGTACTCAATCGACTAACAAAATTCTTCAAATCATTCACGTCCATAGCATGATAGTGATCATTCCCAGGCAATGACTTATTATGTGTGAAGTGTTTCTCTAGGATTTCTGCCCCAAGCAAAGTCGCAGTCTCGAGATTCCTCATCTCTTCCGGTATGGTGTGATCCGAATACCCAATTGTTCGATGTTCATAGCGCTCTTTTAGCCCTTTTATCATTTTTAGATTAGCGTTCTTATTCTCAGTTGGGTAATTCAAAACACAATGCATCAAAGCTAACGGAATATTTGCAGTCTCTATCCACCCAATTGCTCGGTCAATTTCTTCTAGAAAAGACGCTCCCGTCGACAATAAAATCGGCTTACCGTAATTACAAATCGCCTCTATAAAGGGTTTATTTGTTATATCGGAAGATGACACCTTATAAACAGGCATCAGATCATTAAGAAATTTTGCTGATTCAATATCGAATGGAGTGCTCAAAAACTCTAAGTCATTTTCATCGCAACGAATTTTGAGACTTTCAAACTCTTTTAACCAGAACTTATCGTACTTACTAAACAGGTGATATTGACTTGTTGTCGGCTCTTGAGTTGGATCCCAATATGCGGGCGAGTGTTTTGACGCAAGAGATTTAGCTCGATAAGTTTGAAACTTTATTGCGTCAGCCCCACCTTCTTTTGCTTCATCAACAAGTCGGTAGGCAGTATCTAAACTACCCTCGTGATTGACTCCGGCTTCCGCTATCAAATATGGCCAGCTAATTTCACCTAATTTCCTCGGATTACATATTCTTTCTTCAATGCTCATGATTGTAGTGCTTTAAATATAACAGTCTAGGTTCTAGCATTTAATCAAGGTACAACATCAGGTCAACAACACCAATTATTGAGCTGATGTAATTAATGCATCCTTGACAAGTTCAACTACTTTGAATTTATTCTCGCTAAATCGATGTCGCACTGTCCTGTCAAAAAGGCTTTTCCGATATTTATGATTGTCTAATATTTTGATCAACTCCGCAGCTACTATATCCTCTGTATGACCCTTTTTGTAAGTCTCTAGAGCAACAAACCCATTTTCTAGAGTTGCGAAGGTGTGAGTTCTTTCCCTATCGTGTTGAGGTATTACAATTGCCGGTATGTTCATGTGAGCCATTTCATACACAGTTCGTCCATTGGATGTAATTGCGATTGAAACTTTCTCCATAATTTTCGAAATTACACCTGTTACGTGCGTTAAGCTGACACCATCCATAGTTTCGACTAGCGTAACCAATCTATTGAACGATCGATAACCAGGACCTGTAACTACATGAATTGGAATGCTGCGTTCCAAGCAAATATGGTTTATTGTTAATAACATTGCCCTAGTTAGATCATTTGGGTCTGTACCACCAAATACAAGCAGTAATCCCTTTGGGATATTTGAATACTCACATGGTTGAGCATCCACAAACTCATCTCGGACAAAATAGTAATTACTCCCCCAACGTATGTTTTCCCCTGGCACAGTCGGAAAATCATACAGCTCGTTTATAGTTGTGTTAGCTAGGGGGGCACCGTCGCCTAAATCCTCAAAATTTATTACCCTTGTACCAACGGATTGTAGTTTCAATACATCTCCGCGACTCGTATTAAGAATATCATTAATTACCAAATCCGGTTTGAGATTGACTATATTGTCAACAATTCTATATCTATCAAACACTTCGATTCGGTAGTCACGGTTAACTAAATCTTTCACTGCTTGCTTACTTTCTAAGTCGGCAACGAATATGATCTCGTGGTCAATCAACTCATGCGCAAGGGTTAGCGAACGATAAATATGGCCCATCCCGACCTGATCGTTTCCGATTACACGAAAAATGACTCGTTTTCGCTGGAGATGCTTTTCACACACCCACCAATCTTGGCTATTACGAATATCGGTAAACTCGTTTTTAATACTTATAGTATCTAATCGCAAACAATCCGAGTTGTTACTTCCAAAACAACAACCCCGAATCATGCTAAATGCATCTGACTTAGCCTTGCTAGTTACCGAGCTAGCTAACTGAAATTCTAAATCTATAGTCGTGTGATTTTCTATTACCTCACTTACAGGCCTATCGATTGTGCCGATGATCACGTCTGCGCCGGTGTCTAACAGTTTCGCTAGAGCATCTTTTAGAGTTTGCACTTCAAGTAATGGAGAATATGGGGATAGTTTTAAGAGCACGTCTTCAGTTGATACAATATTTTTGCAGTATTCAAATGCTCTGCTAACTGCTTCCTTTTGTTCACTGAACTGGTCCGATTCGTAGATTGCGATTGCACCAGCACGCTCCGCATTTAATGCAACCTCCTCGGAATTAGTATGGACGTGGATATCTTGGGATGAAATATCAAACTTTTTCGCATTTTCGATCACTCTTTGTGTTAGAGACTTGCCATCGATCTTTCGCACAAGGTCGTCGGGAAACACGGAACCACTATTCAGCGCCTGCACGTACCCAACTATCTTCATATTGAGAATCTCCTCAACAAGTCAGTTATGCCAACATATTCTTGAAACTTGTTTATTATTTTGGCCACAGACTTTTTTCCTAAACAGGACTACAATAGTTCCGACCTACATCAATAATGCAAGGGATCACGAAGAATTTTATAGATCGACACACTCTCGCCCTCCCAGATCAACTTGAAGTCAGACGATCTTACATTAACGAACCGCATTAATTCATCAGGATATATTCTCGACACCTTCAAAACGTTGTCTGGCCAATGGCCAGACAACCTACCATTTTGGCTTAGTCCGCCATCTCGTTGATTAATTATCAATAAAGAATCATCAACCTGATAATAAAGCAGCTTATCTTTGTAATCTCCATTAAAAAATTCAATTTTTTGCTGCCATGTCTCCTTTGGGCGACGAGTTCCTTCATGTTGAAGGGCTGCTGTCAGCACATAGTTTGTGATCGAGTCAGTGACTAATCTTTGACCGGCCGGTTCAGCTTCTAGTCGACGTATAAGATCAGACCACAAGTCCCTACCATTTGTTTCATTAATTTTAGTCAGACTATGCACTTTAGAAGTACCGTTTTGGATACCTGCAATGCTGAAAGGTGTTAATGAAATTATTAAGCACGCCAACATAATATAATCAAAATACCACCTTACACCTACTCTGCGATTTGTCTTTTTTGAAATCGTCCGTACTACTAAGTACGCCGCAACAATCGGCAACGGCATTAGGTATGAGAAACGCCAAAGGGGGTCCCAGGACGCTATCGATATAAACCAAAGGACAAATAACGGATTAAACAGAGTATAAAGTGGAGATGCCATCGCAACATTGATGTAATCCGTTTTCTCAAACCATTTTAGGTGCGATAGATACCAGATATACGTAACTAACCCAAATATACCCAAGGTATCCCAAAATCTCATTTGTGGATTTGCAACTGGCACATGCCGAAACAACGGTATCTTATGTCCAAAATCTATAAGGTGTGGCTCTCCAAACACATTTGAAGTAGGCATAAAACACACATAACCTATTGGTACCATCAGCAAAGTAATTGACAAAACACCAAGAATCCCGTTTTGTCGATCTAATTTCTGTCCACGTCTAAATGTACTTATCACCTTCCATAAGCAAAGCACAACCATAAGCACGATAACGAGTAGTGCTTCTTGCTGATTGATTAATCCCATAACAAAAACAAATATGGCAATTAGAACAATAGCACTTCCGCCTGAACATTTTCTCCGACACAAATCGATAAACAGAGACAACACCAATAACATCATCGTTGCATTTATGATATGCGGAAAATATGCGTAATAACGAACATAGGAAAACGTTGACACCCCGTAAGCAAGCAAGGTGAATAGTGCAGTCAACAAAGCAATTACAATTTTCTGATTCCGACGTAGACGCTTAGGTGCTACTACTTTCAGAGTAAACCAATATGTGCCCAACAGAAAACAGAGGCTAGTTACAAGAGTAGCCGGTCCAACGATCCATATTGGCAATACACCTACAGTGTACGCTACGCTCGCATGTAGAAAAGGTATGTAGAGTTTGTCATCGATTAAATCAATTAACGATGAATCGTCCGCTAAGAAACCGCTATTTGTAATGATTAGTTGCTCTTTGACGTCACCCAATCGAGCCCAGAAATCAGAAGGTATTTCCGTATATG
>Ga0315339_1002139_pt1 | contig 15505 bp, 16 predicted proteins | sample ASW17metaG_FD_204514 | JGI IMG/M metagenome (GOLD analysis project Ga0315339, IMG submission 204514) | Ammonia-oxidizing marine archaeal communities from Pacific Ocean, United States - ASW #17 | ecosystem: Environmental > Aquatic > Marine > Oceanic | place: USA: California | collected 2016-12-05
AAGGCTTTGCGAAGAGATTTTGGCGCTGTTGGGGGCCCTCCAAGCACCTGCGGGTCCCGGCCCGATCCCGCCGCCCGAACTCATGCCTCCCGCTCTCAGAAGCGGCGGTTTAGACACGGGCTGTTAGGCCTCTGGTGTAGACATGACGAAGACTCAGACTAGAGATGTGACTCTAAGTCATTTAAACATCGGTATGTTATCTCTCTGAAGATAGTCCAATGGGGGTACTTCCCCAATGTGTCGGGGATGACGTTTTACGACGACTACGCAAAGACCGAGTTCCAAAATCAGTTCAGCCGAGCGATGCATATCTTCACCAGTAATGACGACTCACTTACGTCCTTCCCCGAAGAGGTGGGTTTCCTGCCCGGGCTCATCGGAACTTTTTGCGACTCCATTCGCACCTTCGTGAAAGCGACTGCCGGCTCAACCGGTCAACGCAACACCCGAGTTAAGTCCTTTGACTGGCGTATCCGAACACCGAGAGGGTACCCATCATCCGAAGCCCCAACTGCGACGACGCAACTTCTTGTACTTCAACAGGATCCAGAGACATGTGTTGTGTCCTCATCACTACCCTTTTAGTTTCTTAGGCTTACACTTCACCTTTCCTTCCAGGAAGGGTGTTGCATCGACCTATTGAGACCACCACCTATCCCGCCACGAAGTTCGAACTCCTCTACCCGCACGACGTCAACGACTATACTCTGACCCGTGTCGTGAACTTTCCCGACACGGATTGGACCCCATCAAACCTTGAAGTCCTCAAGACGGAGAACTTCACCTATAGCGGGGACCGCCAGCTCGACAAATCAGTTGAATCAATCCAGTTCCCCTTCGACAAAGGGTTTCCGCGCAACCGTTCGTCGCACCTGATCGGCGTATTCGGGGCAAGCGAGCCGTGGAACTGGGAGCGACGGCTCGCACAGGCAGAAGCAATCGAGTCGGTCGTCCTGTGGGCCTTTGATCAATTCTCGATGATCGGCTATCCCTTACCGCTCAAGTCCGGGAGACGCCGCAATTCATTCGTCAGCTAACAACTGAAGTCGGCGAAGGGCGCCGAGTAAGACGACTAATTCTAAGGCTATGAGAGCAATCGCGCGCTTTCTGACTCTGGCGATGCTGCTCAGCACAACTGCGCCCGCGATCTCCGTCAAGGTACTCACCGCGAACCCCAAGCAAAGAACGGTCATCCTTCTACTCCCGATGCACACCACCCGCATTCATGCCCAACTCGCACTCGACGAGCAAAGGCTGCGTGTGGAGCCGGGCAAAAGTTCTACGAAGCGGAGATCGTCAGCGGCGAGTTCGACACCATCAAGCGCAACTGGCTGGAGATCAAACCAGAGAAGGGTCCCAGTGTCCGATTCCGGGTGAGGCGGATCGAGTTTCTCGATTAGCCCCGGTCGGAAAACAATACCTCTTAGTCCTCAGTACCACTTGCGCTCGCGAATCTCGATTCCCTGCCCCTCAAGCCCGGCCGCGAACACCTTCAAGTCTGAACCCCGGTAATGATACGGATAGACCACCTTCGGCTTGAAGGCCTTCACCGCAACGGCGGCCTCGTCGGGCGGCATTGTATAAGGAAGATTCATGCACACGAAGGCGACATCGATATTCTTCAAGTTCCGCATCTCGGCAACACCCTCCGTGTCTCCGGAGAAATACAAGCGCTTCCCACCGACTGTAAGCACATAGCCATTGCCTCGCCCCTTGTCGTGAAAGAGTTGGCCGGGCCTCGGGCCTCGCTGCACGTTGTACATCGGGATCGCCTCAATATGAACACCGAAGAGTTCGGTCGTCTCGCCGTTCACCAGCACCTTGGCCTCGGTCACGGTCTTCGCCACGGCCGCCGGAGCCAAGATCTGCGTGTTCGACTTGCGAATCGTTGCGATCGCCTTCGGGTCCATGTGGTCGCTATGAATGTCGGTAATGAGAATCACGTCCGCTTTCGGCAGGGATGAGTAGTCAGCCCGGCTCCAGGGGTCCACATACCAAGTCCGGCCATCAATCTCGAGCAATACGGTGCCATGCATCACAGGCGTAATCTTCACATCGCCGGCCGAGGTTGATACAGTATCAGCCGCCAACCCAAGAGCCAACGAACCAACTGCAAGAAAAAGCGCCACAATCCTCATACAAGAACCCTCCGAGCGACAGTCTAGCACTAGCGATAGAAACGAGCCTGATGTTGGCTCGACGCGCAAAAAGGCGCTAAGGTTTCAAGTACAAACCATCACCTAGGAGAGGCCATGAGCTACACCTATGAGTAACTCAAGCACACCAAGGTCGCCGACTTGCGTGACATCGCCAAGGGTCTCGATCACGAGGCTCTGCAAGGTTACACCCAGTTACGGAAGGACCAACTCGTCGTTGCCCTGTGCACAGCGTTGGGGATCGACCCGCACGAGCATCACGAGGTCAAGGGGCTTGACAAGGCCGCCATCAAGAAGCAGGTTCGCGAACTGAAAAACGACCGGGACGTCACCGTCGGCAAGCACGACCACAGGGAACCCAAGGTCATCCGACGCAAAATTCATCGTTTGAAGCGGGCCATCCACAAGGCCACGGTGCAACAAACATCGCGGAAAGTCGCCCGTGATGCGGTGATACAATGCGCGGGAGCTCTTTCTATGTTCACCTGGGAATGCCCGAGCTGCGGCAAAGAACTCAACATCGACGCCCGGCAGTGCCCGAAATGCGGCGCGCAATTCGGCGAGCCCGAAGAAGCTGAGAGCATCACCGCCGACCCGCAACCGTCGGCCGCTCCCGCGCCACCACCCACTGCCTCAACGCCGCCTCCGGTTCCTGCACAAACAGCGCCCCAGGCAGCCACCGGGGCACTGATCGCCGCCCCGGCCAAAGCCGCACCACCGCCGCCTGTAGCCACGCCCGTGTGGCAAGAGCGACCGAGTGCCCCCCCGATTCAAGAGTACGATCCGGCAAGAACACCCGCTCCATACGGCATTCAGAGAAAGCATCTCGCCGTCGTACTCGCTGTGCTCCTGATCGCGATTGCCGGCGCTGTCTATCTCGCGCGCCCTGACCTTTTTCTCGGCAGGCAGGATATTGCTTTCGAGGAAGTACCGCTGTCGGACACGGTCGGCTTCGCGTCAGCCGCTTTCGGCGATCTGCAAGTCGCCGGTGTCCGACCACTCTACACAGACGATCTGAAAACGAGGGTGCTCTTCGTCGTGATCAACCATGGCGAAACGCCTCAGGCCGGTGTCAGCATCCAAGCCCATCTCAGCCATAAGGACGCGCCTCTCGATGCACCGCCGCTCGCCAGCTTCGCCGTCGAATTCAACGAGGATCTCGCGCCGGGGGAGTCACGCGAGATCGAGACCGATTTGATGGCGTTCAGCACCCTGGCGGCATTCCCGTCATGGAACAAACTGCGCATTGACCTGGAAGTCGAGTAGCTAGCGCCCCGGAACCACGACCCAAATGCAAGGAGCACATATCCAATGATCCGCACCACACTGATTTGTCTGTTTTCTCTCGCACTACTCACCGCCTTAGCCCAGCCGGCCTCGGCCCAAGGTGTCCGCTACTGGACGGATGCTGAGCTGAAGGCCAAAGCGAAGGAGATGGCGCCCAAGATCAACGAGCAGCACTTTGCTCTCGATCGCCTCGGCGACTGGGGCAGCCACTACGCGCTGATGGTCCACCGCGAAGGTAACGGTCCTTCCGAGATCCACGACATGTATACCGATTTCTATGTCGTCCAGAGCGGAGAGGGCACCTTGATCACCGGGGGCGAGATAGTCAAAGCCAAGACGACCGCTCCAGGCGAGGTTCGCGGCACCGGCGTCAAAGGAGGCAAGAAGCGCCCGCTTAAGCCCGGCGACACCGTCAACATCCCGCCGAAGACCCCTCACCAAGTCGTCGTTCCGGACGGCAAGACCATTACGTACCTGATCCTCAAGGTGAAAGCAGAGTAGATCGAGCCCGGATCTGCTGTAAAATAGAGCCCAGCGTCGCTGCCCACGGCCTTCCGATGTGATGCATCGGAGATTCGAGGCCGAACAATGATTTCAAAGGCACTGGTGCGGCAGATTTAGGACCATTCCGCTCGCCTCGCCCAAGAAGTTCTAGCGGCGATCCGCAACGACAGCCGGACGCAGTCGTACCATCACCTTACGGAGGCGCACGTTCGGGGCGCAGTCGAAGGGCTGTTCCAAAACCTGGAACATCGGCTGAGTTCTCGTACCGACTTCGCGGTCGAGCGGCACTATCAGAAGATCGGGCACCAACGGTTTTTGGAGGGCGTGCCTCTGAGCGAGGTGATTTACGCCTTCTCTTTGGTGCGGGCAACCCTGATCCGCTTCCTTCGCGGCTCCGTTGTGGGTGACACAGCGGACCTCCACGTCGAGTACGAGCTCGCGCTCTCGATATCGGAATTTAACGAGAAGTCAATCTACTATGTCTCGCGCGGATACGAGGATGCCCGCAAGGCCGGCGTTCAGTCCTCGAAGAGACCCGAAGCGACCGTAAAGGAGTCCGTGCCGCGGCAGCCGAAAGAAGCTTGGGACCCCGCCGAGGAATGGAACGCCCACATCAGCCGCGGCGGCGACATCGGCGAAATGGGCGGCTAGCCCGCGGGGGGAGCCGTCGGGGCTTCTCGAACAGCGATCGTCATACCTTCGCGGCTTGCGATCGTCGTTTCATCGTCGCAATCCACTTCGATGACGATCTCCGCGATCGTGATCGGATCGGCAGTACTCAGCGCGATTTCAGGAACGAATGCGTTGATCTGGTAGAGCCCTACGCTTGTTGCCTGCAACACGGAGCCCAGTACGGTGGCCTCGACGCCGGCAATCAGCACCCGCACGTTCTTGCGTGTGAACAACGCACCCGCCGGCGGAGTGTTGCCCGTTTCGAGCGATTCCTGCTGGTCGATAGGCCCCAGACCTGTGCACCAGATCGTGATCACGCCACCTATAGCGGCTGGCTGCGCAGGGACGGGGACTGAATTCGGAGGCTGCGCCCACGTTCCTGTGATCACATCATCATTGCCCAAGCTGAAGTTGGTCACGATTGCCTGTTGGCTTCCTGCAGGAAATTCGAAGATGCCCGGCGATGCCAGGGCGGCCGGAACTTCGAAAGTGGAACTCATCCCTCCCTTGCCCGAATCTTCCTCCAACTCAATCTCGACTTCAACCATACCGTCGGAAACGTCAAGGTCGACCGGCACCTGAACATTGGCTTGATCCAACGGAAGATCGAAGGAGCCAAGCAGCGCTGCCGGCTTCCCGTCGAACTTGATCGAGAAGCCGTTGTAATCCAGGTTCAGCGGGATCGACATGCTGACCGTGGTTGCCCGGGCAAAATCACCGAACACTGAAGCGAGACCAATGGGCGAGATCAGCGGCAACCCCGCTGCGGCGTCAACAACGCCCACGATCTCACGCGTGGGAAATTCCGCGCCCTTGGAAAGGTCAACGCCGCCTGAAAGCATCTGACCAGCACCGAAACCCACAACAACCACGAACACTAGTAGTACGATTCGCGACCTTCCGTAGCTCATGCGCTCTCTCGTCAAAGGGAGATTTACTCCTCTTGCCCGTCTATGATCTCATGCTTCGGCGGCCTATTGGACCACCTGGACAAAGATTTAACACCAAGTGTCAGATTCCTCACACCAGCTAGCGAGCCACCTCAAGTGCCTCTAGAGCCTTCCGAACCTCCGGGTTCTTCCCCCCGTTCAGCCACACAGCCAACTCAGCCTCCTGTCGCGCCCGGTCAAGAAGCCCTTGCTCGGAGAGCACCCGCGCCAACAACAAGTGGGGCTTGTACCAATGAGGCGCGCTTCGAATCGCTTCACGCGCTGCGTTCTCGGCGGCAGGATAGTTGCCGCTTGCCGAGAGGGAAGCCGCCACACCATAAAGCGCATTCGGGCGTTGATCGGATCGTACCGCCGCCCGCTGCGACGCCTCCATCACCACCTGCATTGCCGCGATACGCCCCGCGATGTCGGGGGCGTTCTTCGCTAGCAGGTCCATTGCCTGCGTGAACCAGATATCCGTATTCATCCCCCAGGGTTGGACTCGCCGTACCTGCTCATACGCTTGTAGCGTGCCCAGAACATTTCTTTCCTCCACTCGTAGCCGGGCCCATTGCAGAGCCCGGTCCGCCAACACCAACTGTCCGCCGAACGTCAGCAGCAGCACACTCACTCCCAACACACCCACGCGTGCTATCCGGCGATACGCAACCGGCACCCGCGATGCATTCGGAACAACGGTCCAAGCCACCAAGAGAACGGCCCCGGTGTAGAAGGCGAGAGCCGTCGGCACCGTGAACACAAGAAACTGCTGACTCACCAGTCCGGCGACGAACGACGCCACGAGCAAACCAACCGGTGCGTCTTCGCCGGAAGCGGCCCGCCTTGCCGTGATCCCCCCCGCTTTGCCGCGACCAACGGTACCGCCACGAGACCCAACAGAACCGCCAACCCCAGCAGCCCCTGAGCCGTCACCGCATCCAGAAGGACGTTGTGTGGCGACTCGTAATAGGAGTCCGGATACGCCTGCGCCAGCGCAACCGACTGATATCGCGGAAACACATTCGCGAACGTCTCCAGCCCCGCACCCACCGGCCAGAAATCAAGAGCCATCCGCGCGGAATCGCCCCACAACCACAACCGGCCGCCTCCGCCGACATCTTCTTCCGCCCACGCGATGCGGGTTCGGATCTGGTCCCCTGCCGGCGACACATAGAACACCACCGCCGCGATTGCCGTCGCCGCCGTAATCGACAGGGCCCGCCATCTGGGACGCGATCGGAACCACAGCAACAGTACGACCCCGCCCACCGCGAGACCCAGCAGCGCCGACCGCGTTCCGGTGAGGACAATCGCTATCGCGCACAGCGCTACCGCGACGACACCAATGACGCGCCACCAACGCGACGAATCGCTCCGGACAAGCGCCCCCGCCAGGAAGAGCGCATACAGCAAGTAAGTCGCGAAGTAGCCCGCGTGTCCAAGCGTTCCCGGCGGCCGCACAATCGAGCTTTCTCCCATCGGCGCCCCGTACGCACTCGCGGGCAAGAGCGGGTCGATCCCGAAATACTGCGCAATTCCGTAGACGGCGGTCAGCCCGCCGGCGACGGAGACCGCCCGAAGCAACAGGACGTAGCGGTGACGGTCAGCGACGAGCCATCCCAGCAGCACGAGCGTGAACATCAGCAAGCCAAGGTGAGGAACCAACCCCAGTCGCCGCCAATTCGTACCGGCAAACGATAGCGGTGTTTGCGTTGAGAAAACCGTCGAAACTACCAGCGAAAGCGCCTGTGTGCCGATCAGCGCTACAAACCAGCGGACCATGCTACCCGTGAGTGCCGCTTCGAGCCCCGGCCCATAGCCGCGCCAGAAGAGCACCGCTACGCCTGTCCCGCACAGCAGAACGATGACCTTCGGCGTGATGTCGAAATGGAATGACACCCCGGGCAGGATCAACAGCGGAACGCCAACGAGAATGGCGAGAATCAGCCGGTCCAGCAGTTGGCCCGGCCCGTCTTGCGGAAACTGCTCAATTCGGAAAGCCCATCGGGAACGAAGCGTCACGTGTGAACCGGCACATTAGTACCGTAACTAAAACAGTCTATCTCCAGTATCATCTGGTAGAAGGTGATTCTGGCCATGGACCCGGCAGGCGGTCAATCAGGGGGCCGCCCACTTATGGCGGAGACGTTCGACGGCTACTCGTTTCTCATGCACCTCGCGCGCCGCTGGCGCGTGCCGGCGGCGGCTTGCGCTGTGGCGGGCGGACTCGCGCTCATCATCAGCCTGCTTCTCCCGGAGAAGTACACCGCCACAGCCCGCATCCTCATCGAACCACCAGGCAGCAGCGACCCACGCGCAGCGATGGCCGTTAGCCCGGTCTACCTCGAATCGCTGCGCACCTACGAGCACTTCGCTCGCAGCGACAGCCTGTTTGCGCGCGCCGTCAACGAGTTCGCGATACGCGACACGGCAGACCCTGAGCCTCTCTCGACCCTCAAGAACAGAGTTCTCGAAGTCGACATCCCGCTGACGACGAAAATTCTGGAGATCGCGGTCACGTTGCCCGACCCCGCCAAAGCCCAGCAACTTGCGGCTTTCATCGCTGAAGAAACGGTCCGGCTCAACGAACAAACCAACACCGAAAGCGGTCGTGCCCAGAACGACCCCATCGAGACGATGCGCCGCGCCGCGCAAGATCGAGTCAAACAAGCCGAAATTGAGTCGATGCAAGTAGCGAAGAAGGGGCCCGTAGCAGGACTTGCCGAGGAATTCGAAGCCCTCGTGAACGCGCGTTCTCTCGTGCAGCGGCAACGTTTCATGGTGTGCGATCTCGAAGGGAAACAGCAGGCCGACGTCTCGGCCGACGAGACGGAATCACTCAAACAGCGGCTCACAGGCACACAGCAATGGCTCGCCCGCCTCGACCAGGAAATCGCCGACCTCGACCGACAAATCAATCGCACCCGTCTCACTTTGGAAACCCGCAGCGCGCGCCGCGGCCAGATTGATGCGGAACGCACAGCAGCATGGGCCGCCCTCGAAGAGATCGAATCACGCTTGACGCAGGCTCGCTCGGCGCACGCGGGGCACGGCGAACGTTTACAGGTTATCGACCCCGGCGTCGTACCCGAAAAACCCACTTCCCCGAATATCCCTTTGAACGTCTTGATCGCGCTCGTATTCGCGATGCTCGCCTCGTTGCTGTACGTCACACTAGAGTTCAGTTTCCAACTCAGGCGCGCAGAGGCCCGCCGCGAGTCTCTGCGCATGACAAGCCATGGCTGATTCAGCCCTTGCCCCACCCCGCAGCGGCGAACCACGCGTAGCGCTCGTCCACGATTGGCTCACGGTAAATCGCGGCGCGGAGAAGGTTCTGCTTGAGCTGTGCCGGCTTTTCCCATCCGCTGAGATCCACACACTACTCTGGAATCCGGGCAACGTCCATCCGGAGATTGACCGTCGCGTTATTCAAACATCATTCCTGCAGCGCTTCCCCGGCGCGCCGCGGCTCTACCGCAATTACTTACCGCTGTTCCCGAAAGCGATTGAGTCATTGAAGATCTCCGACGCTGACATCGTAATCAGCAGCAGCCACGCCGTCGCGAAGAGTGTGATCGTGCCTGAAGGAGCCCGCCACGTCAGCTACGTTCACACACCAATGCGTTACCTCTGGGGGGACACGGCGAGTTACTTCCAGTTTGGACGCGGCCGCCATCTAAAGAGCGCGGCACTAAAGGCCGTGTCACCCTACCTGCGCCGCTTCGATGTGAGAACGGCAGATCGGGTCGAGCACTTCATCGCGAATTCCGAGAATGTCCGCGAGCGCATCCGCCAGGTCTACGATCGCGAGGCCGCCGTCATTCATCCGCCGGTCGATACGGACTTCTACCACCCCGACCCGGCCGCCGGCGGCGACTATTACCTCATTGCGTCCGCGCTGGAGCCTCACAAGCGAATCGACCTCGCCGTGCGGGCCTTCGCAGGTATGGATGCCCCCCTCGTGGTCGTCGGCGCTGGAACGCAGCAAGCCGAGCTACGCTCGATCGCCGGCCACAACGTGAGCTTCGTGGGACGCGTGTCGGACGAGGAGTTGCGCAGGCTCTATCGTGGTTGTCGCGCCGCGCTTCTGCCGGGCGTCGAAGACTTTGGGATCGTGCCGGTCGAAGTCCAAGCCTGTGGCCACCCCGTGATTTGCTTCAAGAAGGGCGGAGCGTGCGAAACCGTGATCCCGGGCGAAACAGGCGTGTATTTCGAGGTCCAGAAAGCCGGGGCGTTGCGGGCGGCCATCGCGGAATCGGAACAGATTGCCTGGGATCCCGAGCGCATCCGACGGAACAGCTTGCGATTCTCACGGGCATATTTTCGGGATAGAATGAAACAATTCTTTGCGTCCCACCTGGGGCTAGCCTGGGGCTCTTCATCCTCCCCGGGTGATCGCCGTAAAGAGCTGCGCTTCGCCTGACACCCCACCACAATCCGGCATTTCAAAGACTCGCGTTCTACGAGGAAGTCTCGTGGTAGGCGGGGGCCTGTTCGCGGCACAGATTCTCGGATTCATTCGCCAGATCATCATCGGATACCTGCTCGGGACCGGCTCCGAAGCCGACGCACTCTCGGCCGCCATGGCCCCCATCGAGACTTGGTGGACCATCTTCGCCGTCGCCCTCATCTTCGGTTTTGCACCCTTTTTCTCTGAAGAGCGCGCCGACGGCGGCTATCGCGTGCAGGGGGTACTGTGGCCCGTCGTGCAGCTTTCCGCCGTCGCAACGGTCCTGAGCATCCTGCTGGCCAAGCCCATCCTGCTGGCATTCGCACCGGGGCTCGACAAGCAGGCAATATTGCTCGGCGTGCGGCTGCTTCAGATCTTGAGCGCTTCGATCATTCCCATCAGCGCCTGCTTCGTATACGCGGCCTTTCTCTATAGCCGCCGCCGGTTCCTCATCGCGTCGTTGCCGCACGCCACGGTCAACCTCACCACGATCATTGGGGCGCTGGCCCTGTTCGACCGTTGGGGCGCTGACGGGTTCGCGATCGGATACATCATTGGCGCTTGGCTCCAGCTCATCGTGAATCACCTCTACGCACGCCCGCTGATGGCGCAACAGAAAGGCAGAGTAGCAAAGCTAAGCATTCGCGAGGTCGTTTCCGCGCCCAGAGCGATTCTCGTGCAGTCCACAGCGAACGAATTGAACATCGCCGTGAGCCGCGCCTACGCGTCCACGTTCGGCCTGGGTATGACAGCGGCGTTCGAGTTCGGCTTCAAGTTGCTGCGTGTGCCCGCCGCTCTGCTGGTGATTCCGCTATCGCAGGCACTGTTACCTGAACTCGTGGGCGACTCCAGTGGCAACGGCCACACTCGCGACGGGCTACGCGCCACCCGTAAAGCGACATGGCTGGCGGTGGGGTTGTCAGCCGCCGGGTTCGCGGTCATGATTCTGATTCGGCAGCCGCTCGTCTCGCTGCTATTCGAGCACGGTGAGTTTGGAGAGGCCTCGACCGCCGCTGTGGCGCTCATCCTACTAAGCTACGCCCCGGCTATGCTGGGCCGCGTCATCGCGGACTTCCTCTCACGCTTACTGTTCGCGATGAGCAAAGTGCGTGTGCCGGCCGTCGCTTCTGTCGTTGCTGTCGCTGTGAATCTCATCATCTGTCTCCTGATACCCTCAACGTTGCCTGAGCTGATCGGCCTGGGCGCGTTTGTGGGATTCGCTGTCGCGGCGGTCACGCTGATCCGATACGTCGGCGTGCTGCAACGAGATGCATGAACATTCACTCGGTTCCGTTCCGATAGCTCCCCGGCGGGAATGGCTACTGTCGGGCTTGGCCGTGGGTGTTGTCGCGGCCGGTGTAGCGGTGTGCCTGGAACCCCTGGGTCTGCTCATTGCCTTCGCGGCGGTCTTGCTCGTGGCCGTTGCCTGGTGGGCATGGGGCGGCTACGACCGCTGGTTTGTTGCTTTCGCCATCGCGACCTGCCTGCTTCCGCCGCTACCAATCGCGTTGGGTACGACCGGGCCCCACGTCGCGATCGGCGCTGCTTTCCTTGGACTCTGGATGGGATTGGCGCACCTTATTACTTGGCGCATCCGAAACGATCTCCTGACGATCTCTCTGATTGCATTCTGGCTGGTGCTCGGGCTCTCGGTTTCCCTGGCCGCGATCAACGCCCCTCTATCCGTCGCCGCCATCGGAGCCGCCCGCTTGGGGCTGCTCGGAATCAGTGTCTACGCTTTCTTCTACTTCGCTTACTGCCCACCCGGCAACAGCACACTCCGGCTGGCCTGGTGGATCAAGCTGCTATTCGGGCTTGCGGTGACGGGCGCCGGATTCGCATGCGTCGACTTCTACTTTCAATGGCCGCCTTCGGCGGGCTTCGGCGAGCAGTTCGTATGGCTCATCGGGGTCGTTTACCGGCGAGCACAGGGATTCTTTTATGAGGCAAGCACGCTTGGGAACTTCTGTGCGTTCTTCCTCTTGCTCGTTGGAACCATTTGGGTACGACGGGACTCCAGACCCATGTTGCTGAGTCCCTGGATACTGGCGGCCGGAGCGATCGTACTCGCGACGGCGCTACTCTTCTCATTCTCCAGATCGTCGTTGCTTGCCCTGATGGTGTCGGCGTGTGCCTTGCTATTTCTTGAACGCCGTCACGTGCGCGTCGGCCGCTGGTTTGCCGTCGCCTCCGCGGGAGTCATCGGTGTATTGGTGTTCGCATACGTATTGGCGCCGGAGTTCACCGAAGCGTATCTGCTGCGGTTATGGTTGACTGCAACGGGGATCTTGCACGCACCGGATGTGTGGTCTTCCGGCCGCTGGACAAACTGGAGTCTACTCCTCAACTTTCTGGCGAAGCACCCTCAAAAACTTCTACTTGGCATCGGCTACGCAACTCTCCCGCACACCGATTTGCTCGGCCGTCCGATCGTCGGCGACAACATGTACCTCAGCATGTTGGTCGAGACAGGCATCCTGGGCGTAGCGGCCATGGGAGTCTTCCTCGCCGCTCTCCTCAGCACCGCGTATCGCATTTCACGAAGCAAGGACACAATGGCCTCACTGGTCGGGACGTGGCTCTTCTGCTTTTGGGTCGGCCAGCTTGCACAGATGCTCTCAGTCGACGTCCTGACGTTCTGGCGTGTTCTACCGCTATATCTCGGACTCCTCGGCATGGCCGCGTACCGGGCAAATCGATCAGCCCGCGCGGAACCAGCGACATGAGAATCCTGTTCCTTGACCAGTTCAGTGATTTGGGTGGCGCGCAGCAGTGCCTGCTGGACCTCTTGCCCGCGATTCGCGACGAAGGATGGTCGGCTCATGTCGCGGCTCCTGGTGATGGACAACTTGCTGCTCGGGCCGTGGAGTTCGGCGCAACGTACCAGCAACTGCCCCTGGGCAAGTATCGTTCCGGCCCGAAGCCCTGGACGGACGCTGTACGCTTTGTTTGGCAGACACCCACACTCGCCAGGCAGATCAAGAAACTTGCCCAAGACACGCAAGCCGACCTTATCTATGTGAATGGGCCGCGCCTGCTTCCCGCCGCCGCTAGAGCTACCACTGCATCGACACCACTACTCTTTCATTGTCATAACCACCTCCATCAGCGCACTGCCGCCATCGTCGCCGGACGAGCCCTGCGGCGGGTCAATGCGACCGTTGTTGCCTGCTGCCGGTTTGCCGCCGTGCCCATCGCTGATTACGTGTCGGAAGAGAGGCTGCACATCGTCGAGAACGGTGTGGCCGAAGCTCCCGAGCGAGCCGGCTCCGGCAACATGCGCATCGGCATGGTTGGGCGGATCTCACCGGAGAAAGGCCAGATCGAATTTCTCCAAGTGGCCCGGCAGATTGTGAGAGCTTTCCCCCTATACCGCTTCGTCATCGCGGGCGACGTACTGTTTGAAGACGCCCGAGCTGACAGCTACCACCGAAGAGTACGCAGGGAAGCTGAAGGGCTCCCGGTGGAATTACTCGGCTGGCGCGACGACGTTTACGACGTCATGCAGCAACTCGACATCCTCGTCGTCCCTTCAATCCAAGAACCGGGAATGCCGCGTGTCGTTCTCGAAGCGCAGGCCTGTGGCATTCCCATCATCGCCTTTGCCACCGGCGGTATCCCCGAAGCTCTCACCCATGGCGAAACCGGTTTCCTCATCAACCCACCCACAGCCAACGAACTCGCCGCCAAACTTCTCGCCCTGCTCATGCGCTCGCCTGAGCAGCTAGCCGTCGTAGGCCAAGCAGGCCGCCGCGCCTGGCGGCAACGGTTTACGCTGGAGACGTTCCAGCGGCAGTTGCTCGAACGCATCCGAGCCGCTGCCGGACAACCCAGCAATGACGCCCACCGACGCGGCAACGACTAAATCAACTCCCGGCTGGGAGTCCCGCTTCGAACCCTTTCATCTAGCCATCGTTTTTGCCGCCGCCCTGCTGATCCGCCTGTGTATCATTTACATCTACCCCATCATCTTCGGCGGTGACAGCATCGTCCGCCTCTATTACCACGACCGCGTCCTCATCTCGCACCAACTACCCGTGCTGCAGGCCGCCGTCCACCTCATCATGGGCCTGACGAACGACCCGCTGTGGGTCCGCTACTTCGTCGCGCTGGCGGGCGCTGTCGCCGGTGTGGGGTTCTACTACCTCTGTGCACGCCTGCTCGGACGCGGTCCCGCGCTCGCGCCCGCCGTGTGGTTCGCGATACATCCTTTCGTCGTTGCCTACTCGACTGTCCCGTATCAGGAGATCCTGATGCTCAGCGGACTTTGTTTGCCTTCGCTTTCTTCTTCGACGAACGATGGTGGCTGGCGAGTCTGTGGCTCGGCTTCGCGTGCCTGTCGAGATACGAAGCCTGGGGCGCGGCTGCGGTCTTGGCGGGTGCCTATCGGATGCAACATGACCGAAAAGCAAGCGCGGCACTCAAAGCGGTGGGTTTCTTTGGCGGGGCTCCTTTACTTTGGGTCGCCTATCACCAAGGGCTTTCGCCCAGCGGGTCTTTTGTTCTTGATGCGGGCTTGAATTGGGATAGACTTTGGCGCTAAGTCTAACTCGGCTACATCACTGTCAAAGATACGCCCTTCCCAGTCCTCGTCCTGGCCGGATTCGGTGTCTGGCAAGTCTGGAAGCAGCGCCTATGGTGCTCCCGCCGCCACCTGACACTCGCCGCATTCGTGGTGCTGTTTCTGGTTGCGATTCTGTTCTCAGGACATGGCGACCGCGACAACCCCGACCGCTGGGTCTCGGCCCGCGAAGCTCATATCCTTTTTGCGGCGACCGCGTTCCTGGCCGGACTGGGCTTTTCCCGCATTCCCCGTGGCCGGACAGCTATCTGGATCGCATGTGTCGCCATCGGCCTCCTTATGGCTGACCGCTTCGTCGCCCGAGAAACCTCCGAACCGCACCTACAGCTCAGCTATGCACTCGCCGAATGGATTGACGACAATGTAGGGGAAGAGGAGCAAGTCGTCATCCTCACAGCCCCGTTACCGGACGATGCAGGTCAACGCTTCCTCGATAACGCCCAGCGCTCGGGCGACGCCCCTGGACGTCGCCAAACCCTCGAACTGCTCGCTGATATCGACCCCGCGCCGCCCGACTACCAGTGAACCGTAGTCCACTCGCGCCTTGGCCTGGCGCAATTGCGCAATCTCTCGCCCATCCCTCTGCCTGAGCAAGATCGCACCACTTTCGCCGATGAGATGCGACGGCTCTACGGCGACCGCTCCCTCACCCGCCCCCCTGACTGGGTCGCCGTTTGGAGCGACTTCAATCCCACCACCACCGCCGAAACCGAGGTCCTCGACCTGATCGTCATCGACCAGCCCCTGCACGCACTCGTTGAAGGCGACTTCTCAGTCCAGATCTTTCGCTTGGGAGCGAACTAGTGGACTGTCGCAGAGATAGTTTTACCATGGCGGATGCGGCGTGAAGGTTTCGAATACTTCCAGCGGAACGGTTTGGCGTCTTTCGAGTAGGCGTTGATGTAGCGGCGTAGTTTGCGAGCTA
>Ga0315339_1002140_pt1 | contig 15501 bp, 15 predicted proteins | sample ASW17metaG_FD_204514 | JGI IMG/M metagenome (GOLD analysis project Ga0315339, IMG submission 204514) | Ammonia-oxidizing marine archaeal communities from Pacific Ocean, United States - ASW #17 | ecosystem: Environmental > Aquatic > Marine > Oceanic | place: USA: California | collected 2016-12-05
ACCGGCGTGTGGTTTTCCGGCGAGAGCCAATTCCGACTCGTCGATGTGTACCGAGACACGGAAACGCACGGGGAATTATGGGCGGTGCTCGTCACGCGCGATCTGGCGGAAGTCCTCGGGAACCGGATCGCCGTATAAAACGCCACCGACCCGCTTTCGCTGACCCCGCTGCACTGGCTCGACCCGGGCGACGTATACGATCTCGGAGCGAGTCGCATGTTCATCTCGGACGGCAGCCGCTAGGGCCGCTACGGTCGGAGATGGCGCGCCGCTGTTCGTCGGGCGTTGCGTCGCCCGCGGTCGACAGTGTCAGCTCCTGATCCTGATCCTCGAAGTCGCCCATGCCGATGAACGCCAGAGTGACATTGAGTCCCCCACCGGTCGGCCTGGGCATCGTACAGCTCGGTATCCGCCGTGATCGCCCCGAACTCGATGCGCAACGCAAGTGCATCGACGCTCGGTATGGAGATCTCGTTCCCTTGGGAATCCATGTAGGCGAAGCGCATCGCGAATCCGTCAGATAAGGCCGTACCCTAGCGCGCGTGCGCGAGGTGTGTGTAGAACCGCGCCAAGTGTAAACGGATGAGCAGGGAACGGCGAAGGGTCCGTGCGGCGCGCCGCCTCCCGCGGAACGTGGCACTAGCCCAGGCCCATTTCCTCGACGAGCGTCCGCAGGTCGGGTACCGCGTAATCGGGGCGAGCCGTCGACGGTTTCGTGGCGCCCCCGCCCGCCTTGCCCGCGCGCCGGTTCACCCAGACGCAGCTGATCCCGAGCGCGCGCGCAGGCGCGATATCGTGATAGAGGCTCTGCGCCACGTGCAGCAGCCGGTCGCAAGGGAGCCGGAGCCTCTCCAGAACCTCGTGGAAGTGCTTCGGCCCCGGTTTGTAGGCGGAGACCTGCTGTGCCGTTACCACCTCGCTGAATTCGACGCCAATCCGCTGCGCAGACCTGGCGAACAGGTCGTCGTCCACGTTGGACACGACGGCAAGTCGATATCGGGTCTGGAGCGCGCGCAACGCTGCGATCGTATCCGCGAAAACGGGCCAATCGCCGACCGACGCGGCGAACGCGTCGAGCTCCGCGCGCTTGGGAACAAAGCCGAAATGCCGACCAAAGCCGCGCGCCACATCCGTGAGCACCGCACGGTAGCTGCGGAACGGGCCCCGCTCGGCTTGGGACTCCAGACGCCCGAATCGTTCCAGGAGTTCTTGTTCGGGCTGTCCAACGATCCCGTTTGTTTCGAGAAGAGGAGTCAGGGAGGCAAGGATGCCCGCCTCCCAGTCGATCAACGTTCCGTAGCAGTCGAACGAGAGAGCGTCGAAGCGCTCGAAGTCGAGCGTTGAGTCGGGGCGCGTTGAATTCACCGGATCAACAGGACTCGAGAGTTCACAGGGTAGAGCCACTCCACGCCTCGTTCGGTCACTACGGCGTCGTCCTCCAGCGGAATACGGATCTTGGCGCCGCCCCAATCGGGGTTGGCCGTGAACGCGAAGAGTTCTACCGAAATCAGGGTGCCGGGTCGTAGCTCGTACGTCAGCCGGGTCGGGTTGAAGAATGCGAGCGAGGGGCCGAAGCCATGGCCCCAGTTCCCCACCGAATGGGGTCCGATGACCACGTCCGTGATCGCGGGGTCGTCACTCGGCTGATTGAACTCGACCCGATTGAACCCGGCGCCCTCAATGGCCCGCCACGTGGCGTCGAGCGCCATCTGCGCCGTAGCCGCCGGCTTGATGCTCGCCTTCATTACGTCCCGCACCTGTATTGCGCGATCAAAGGCGTTCTGGACCCCGACCGGCGCCTCCACCTCCCCTTCCCGTAGCACGTATGCGATCCGCTTCATGTCGGTGTAGAAGTCGAGGAAGCCCACGCCCCAGTCGACCATGAGCAGGTCGCCGCGCTGGATGATACGGTCGCTCGACGTGGCGACGATGCCATCGGGGCCCGTGATGTACACCGACGGCATGTCGAAGGACGAGTCGAGTCCCCGTTCGAGAAGTCGATCCCACATCCACCAGGCGACGTCCTCGAGCGCGGTCACCCCCGGCGTGATGACCTCGTTCGAGAACGCACGCTCCGCGATCTCGCGCGACAACTCCCCTGCATCCGCAAACGCTGCAATCTCGGACGCGGTGCGCGTGGCCCGGAAGTCCGAGACGAAGCGCTCCGCCGACACCAAGCGCTCCCCATACGTCCCGAGTTCGCGCCTGAGGTGCAGGTAGGATGTGTGGGAAAGCCCGTCCGCTCCACCGATCGACTCGGCGATATTGACTCCGATGCGCTGTGGGTCCCGGTCGGCCACGTATTGTGCGAGCTCATCCGCGCCGCCGAAGTGGTCGTACACCCCGCACTGCTCGAGCATGTACCCACCCACGCCGAGTGCGGCTCGCGCAACACGATCACCGCCGTCGGTGAAGACATAGTACGCCCAGCCCCCCACGTATCCGCGCCCCAGCGCTTCCCACATGGGGTCCAGCAAGCCCTCACGCATGACGACGATCCACATGTCGAGTTCGTTGTCGTGCATCGCCTTCGGCAGCACCATGTCAAACTTTTCGGCGCGGATCTGGCACATGCGTTCCCAGCGGGACCTCGCCTCCTGGGCATGGGCCGACGTCGGCGTGAAGGGCGTGACCAGAAGCGCGACCGTGAGGACGCGGTAGATGTGCCGGCTCATCGTTTCCCCCGGGGAGCTTTGACGTGAACGGCCCAATCTGCGCGTCCGACACTGGCGAGGAAACCAGCCGTGCGGCCCGACGCTTGTGGCGTCCTGGATCTCGTGGACACTCTGAAGCGCCGATCCCCTGAGCCCATGACCAATTCATGACGCAGGCCGGGCTTCGTTCCCGACACTGGTGATGGCGGACGCGGTCGTCACCGTCATCGCGACGGGACTCGAGGTCCTGCTGTCGAGTGCCCTGGTCGCGCGCATGTCGCTGCCTCGCGGCCTGGGCACCGCCGTCGCGGTCGTCGTGATGATCGTGGGCTACTCGCGCCGTCTTGCGTACGTCGAACGCGGGCTCGAGCAGATCCCGGGAATCGCCGACGAGGCGACGCCTGCTGCTAGATAGGGCCCTCCTTCGGGATGGAGGCCACGAGAGCGTCACAGCCTGAGGCCTCCACTCGTTCCTCCTGAAGAAGACCTCATCACCCCTGCCCGGGTAGAACCCGGCCGGGCCGGCGCCCGATGTAGCGCCGGTGTTACGAGACCGTGCTGGGAACGCCGTGGACTTCGATACAACGTTCGAGGAGCAGTATCCGCCACTCGTCCGCTACTGCCACCGCCTGAGCGGTGACCGGGACACGGCCGAGGACATCGCCCAGGAGGCGATGGTCCGGCTTTTCGAGCGCGACGTCGAGGGCAGCACCGCCGGGATTCGAGCCTGGCTCTTCAAGACCGCGACGCACCTGATTCGGGATCGCTACCGGGTCGAGGAAAACCGCAAGCGACTCATGAGTGAGAACCCAGTCATGCCAACCGAGCCCGATTCCCCGGAGCAGGCCCTCGAACGCATGCACGACAAGGCGACGGCACGACGCGCTCTCGACGCCCTACCGGCCCGGGACCGTGAGATGCTGTTGCTGAGGTACTCCGGCTTCAGCTACCGGGAAATCGCCGAGGCCGTGGACGTGGCGACCACATCCGTGGGCACACTTCTCGCGCGCGCCGAACGACGATTCTCGGATGTGCTCCTAGCTGCCGGAGAGGCCGCATGAGCGACTTCAGGGGAGGTCTCCCCGGCGACGCCGACGCCCACTTCAGCGGCCACCTCAGTGAACGGGCCATCGTGGAGCTACGGGACGGAGCCCTGCTCGACGCCGACTCGGGCATCCACCTCGATGGTTGCGAGGTCTGCCGCAACGCTCTGGAGGAAGCGAAGGGGAGAGCCGACACCATCGGGGCCGCGCTCGCTGAACTGGAAGAGCCGTTCGATGTCGGTACGGCTCGCGAGGCGGTCCAGGCTCGACTCGCCGGGGGGCGGTCGACGACCGGACCCGGCCGTGACGAGAAGCGATCGACCTCGTTTGGAACGCTGGGGCGGGCCGCGACGTTCCTCCTGGTGACCACCGGCGCACTGTCCGCGCTGCCGGGCTCTCCGGTGCGCGATTGGATCGGAGGGCCCCCGCCCCAGCTGTCTGCCCCCAGCGAAATGGTGCGCACCATGGCCGTCGAGCCCGTCGGGATGCGCATGACGGTCGAAGACGGTCCGGTCTTCGTACGACTCGACCAGGTGCCTTCGGGAACGGTGATCGAAGTACGGTGGCTCGCCGAGCCCTCGCTCGGGGTGCGCGCAGCGCCCGGGAGCTCCTTCACCTCGGCAGAGGGGCGCGTTCAGGCTACGATCGCTGGAGGGCCGGTGAGCGTGGAGCTCCCGGGATCGATAGACGAGGCCTCGCTCACCGTGAACGGGCGTGTCTACCTGCGGGGCGCACCAGGCGGTCTCGACGTGACCGGGCCGGTCGACACGAGAGACACAGAGACGATCCGTTTCATCGTGCGCTGAGCCATGAGAAGGGCACCTGCCTCCAGGGCGATCCGAACGGTCGCATCGCTCGTCATGCTGGCGGGCACGCCGTCGTTGTCCCATGCCCAAGTGCCGGTCTCGGACACCACGACCGCTTCCCTGGGTGGCGCAGTGACCGGCATCTTCGACGAGTTACGGAGTCCGCTCCCGAATGCGGTCGTGGAAGCGAGCGTGGCCAGCCTACGCCGAGTCGTGCTCGCGGACAGCCTCGGTCGCTACCGCTTCGAGGGTCTGCCGCCGGGAGAAATCCGGCTCAGTGTCACACACGCCGGGCACGCCTCGCTCACGGTGGACGTGCTGGCCCCCGGCGGGTCCGATCTACGGGTCGACCTGGAACTCCAGGCTGAGCCGGTCGAGCTCGACCCGGTCGATGTGGTCGGCGAGCCGAATCAGCGGGGGACCGACCCAGGGACGGTCGTCGCGACTCCGATGCCGGAGTTCGAGATGCAGGCGCTCGATCTCACGCCTGGCGTCGGCCACCCGGGCCTGCTCGATGCGGTGCAGTCGCTGCCGGGGAACGACCCTGCCGACGCGACCGATGTACTCTACATGAGGGGATCGACGACGGATCTGAAGCTCGTTCTGCTCGATGGAGCCCCGGTCTACACGCCGTTCCACGTCGCCGGTCTGATGCGGAGCTTCGAGCCCGCGGTGCTCGGTAGCGCGGCTCTTCACGTCGGCGGGGCACCGGCTCGCTACAATGGAGGCCTGACCCACATTCTCGACCTCGAGACGCGGCGGCCACGCCGGGACCGCCTTCGAGGGTCCGGCTCGCTCGATCTGCTCGCAGCCACGTCCGCTCTAGAGGGCCCGCTCGGAGCCAACGCCGGCTTCCTCGTCTCGGCGCGATCTCTGCACGACCTGGGAGCGACACCGCTGCGCGGCCGGGGACCCTATGGTTATCAAGACGTTCTGCTCGGCCTCGACTTCGAGCCTTCACCAGGGCACTCGCTGCGAGGGACCGGATTCTGGAACTCGGAAGCGGTTCGCTTGGATTTTTCAGACGCGCCCGACGACGCGCGTTGGTCGAACCGATCCGCCTCCATGAGGTACCGCGCCGACGTAGGTAGCGGGACTCTGGAAGTGGTCGCAGCAGGGAGCGGGTACAGCGCCTCGCTACCCCTCCAGCCGACGGCCCCAGCGGACGACCCCATCCCTGCGGCGCTGCTCGCAACGGCCGCGACCGACCGCCTTCGGCTCGTTGGTGAACTGGCCTGGGGCGAGGCGGGTGAACAGCTGCGACTCGGGCTCTCTCACGAGCGAATCGACGCCGCCTTCTCGGCACGCGCCCTGGGCGGAGGCCCATCGACCCGTACGCGGAGCAAGACCACGACGACGGGGGTGTACCTGGACGCGACTCGACCGCTCGGACCCGGCCTCACGTTGCGAGCCGGCCTTCGAGCAGACGCATTCTCCCCCGGCGGGTTCCGGCTCGCGCCCCGCGTTGCTCTCCTGTGGGAGTTCGACCCGGACGCGCTAATCACGATCGCGGCGGGCCGTTACCACCAACCGACCCGCACGCCCGACGTCGAAGTCGAGCGTACGCTCGCCGAGGTCGTCGAGAAGGGCTTGGCCGCCTCGCAGCTGATGCCCGTGGCGACCGCCGACCATGTGGTCGTGTCGCTCGACCAGACGCTGGGCAGCAGCGTCCGGCTCGACTTGCAGGGATTCTGGAAGCGGTACGAGGGATTGGAAGCCACGCGTGACAAAACGATCCGCTCGTCGGGAATCGACCTACAGCTCCGCAGCGTAGGAGCGCAGGGGGCGGTTTGGTTGGGTTATGGCCTCGCCTGGTTCTGGTCGACCGAAGACCTCTCGGGATACGGCTCGGACTTCGCGGGACGGCATCTGCTCAGCGCGGGCCTCTCGGGTGATATCGGTGGGCCACTGCGAGGTGAGGTGCGCGTGGCGTACGGCGCGGGCTTGCCCTACACGAGCATCCCTTTCGGCAGCTTCGGGACCGAGGCGGGCGACGCCGTCTCGAGCCCCACCCAGCGAGGGGACTCGGGCACCAGCCGAAGCCAGGACTCTCCCCTACTCACGGCATTGGACGACGAGTTTCTGCGTGTCGACGTCGAGGTCCATGCGCTGCTGACCCCGGAGTGGGGAGGACGACGCTGGAGCGTGCGCCCCTATCTACGCATCCTAAACGCATTGGACCGTCGCGACGCACTCTTTTACACGTTCCAGTCCTGGCGGAGCGACGAGCTGACACCGCTCGCCGAGCGGCCACTGCTTCCCATATTGGGGATCTCCTTTTCGTTCTGAGGCCGTCGGCCCGGCCACGCCGGTCACGACTTCTCCTCCCCAGTCGTTCTCTGAGTGACGGCGGCGCCGTGCCGCCGATACCCTCGGGGGTGACGATGCGCTCTTCACTCGTTCGTGCTCTTACGGTCCTCGCCGCTGTCCAGTCGGTCCTATTGGCACCTCTGGCGGCGCAAGTCGTGCCCATCCGAACCGTGCCGGTGGCATCGGGCGACCAGTTCCTCACGCTCCCGAGCACCAACCTCGGCATGGCGGGAGTCCGCCTCGCCGTGAACGACTCGCTCGGCGATCCCTGGTCCAACCCCGCCAAGGGCGTCTTCATCGAAGAATCGTCGTTCCTGGGGTCGCCCACGTTCTATGGCATCTCCAACGGTGGCGGCTCGGGAAAGACATTCCCGCTGGCAGGCATGTTCCGTGGCGCCGAATGGTTCGGGGGCGCGTCGCTCGCTCTGCAACAGATCGACAACTCGAGCGGCAACGACTTCTTCATCGACTCCTGGGTCGACTGGATCGGGCCAGCGCCTCTCCTGAGCGACGCATCATCCCGCAACCTCTACGCGAGCGGCTTCGTAGGACGCCGCCTCTCTGCCGGTCCTTGGTCCATAGGGCTAGCGGCGTCTAGCGCTCACCTGGACGCCGTAGACGGGGTCGACCTCCTGTACGCCTCAGCGAACCGAATCGAGCAGTCCGGCAGCGCGTCGGACGTACGCTTCGGCCTGTACCGGGCCGGGGCACGAGAGCGTCTCGCGATCGTCCTCCTGCACAATCGGATCTCCATGACACACGACGTGACCTACGTAGACGTTATGTGGGATGATCCCATGCGGCCGCCGGTGGCTGAGACGCGGATCGAGATCAACGAAGACAAGACGCGCACGATGGGCGCCCAGGTCTCCTGGGACCGTGACCTCGACGCCCCGGGTTGGCGGGTCGGGGCAGCGTTCACGGTGAATCGGAAGTCGCATCCGAAGATCCCGAACTACAGCATCCAGAACATCCCTCGCGACCCCGGTGAGACGTGGGCGTACGAAGCGGGATTCGGGTTCTCTCGCAAACGCGGCCCCACGACCTTCGGGATCGACCTCATGGTGCAGCCGATCTGGAGCGAGACCTGGCAGGAGGCCGACGAGGCTGTCGTGACCGCTGACGGCGCGGTCATCGAGGTGGGCGGACGGACGATCGAAAACGAGTTCTTCTTCACGAACCTCGTGCTGCGCACGGGCCTTTCGCATCAGCTGGAGGACATCGGACTACAGGCCGGAGTCGAGGTTCGCTCCTACGACTACACACTGGAGCAGGTCAACCACATCGAGGGCTCGTTCCGCGACCAGGACGAGTCGTGGATGGAGTGGACGCCGACGTTCGGCGCCACGTTCCGGTTCTCCGACCTCGAGCTGCGATACGCCGGTCGTCTCACGACGGGCACCGGCCAACCCGGCACGGACCGGGCCTTCCGCGGCGAGGCCGCCGCCGCTTTTTCTCGGGGGCCCGACTTCATCGTGGCTCCGGAGGCGCCGCTGACGCTGCGGGACGCCTCCGTTCTCACGCACCAGGTCTCGGTAAGGATTCCGGTGCGATAGCCGCTTGCCAGGACCAACCCGGAGCGACGCCCTCTACGCGGAGGCGGGGATGAGCGAAGAGGATTCCGGGCTTCGGATCCTGGGGCAGGTCTTCATGCCCGTGCGAGACCTGAACCGCGCGGTCGGCTTCTATCGCGATACGCTCGGTATGCGCTTCCTCTCCGAGCCTCCCCACGCATGGCGTTCTTCGACTTGGATGGAGTCCGCCTTCTGCTGGGAGAGCCCGAGCGATCGGGGAACCCCGGGGCTTCAATTCTCTGCTACAAGGTCCCGGACATCACGGTGGCGCACGAGATTCTGACTGAGCGTGGCGTGGTATTCGACGTCGAGCCGCACTTCCTCGTCGACATGGAGGACCACGAGTTGTGGCTTGCCGCATTCAAAGACAGCGAAGAGAACCGGCTCGCGCTGATGGGTGAGGTTGCGAAATCGTGAGCGAGCCTTGACCATGTACGCCTAGAAGCTCTATTAAACGGCCTTTCAGGTTCGAACGAGAATAGGAGTACCAATGTCGGAGAATGGTGGCACCCGCGTCCGCGTCATCCTGCGGTGGATTCAGATCAAGGACAACAAAGAAGCCGTATGGGACGACGAGGGCGAGTTCCGCTTCCGTTCGAAAATCACTACCGGCGGAGAGAGCCACGAGACTGAGTTTCCGGAACAGGGCTACTGGTCCATTTCCGATCACCCACGACGCAACAAAGTCGACAAGATCGACAAGACGTTGTTCGAGGGTGAAGCCGGGGACAGCCTGGTCGTCGAACTCTTCGGTGTCGAGTTGGACCAACTGACCGCCAATGACCACCTTGAGGACTATCGACGCGAGTTCTCCGGCCCCGCCTCCGACTGGATCGGTCGGCACCAGCCGACCGACGAAGGCACGGGAGACCCCGAGAACATGGTCGACTGGCGAGTCTGCTACGACATCGAGCAAGCCTGAGCCCCCAAGCACTCTCGCCCGCTCGCTGAGGCTCCGTCCGAATCTCGGACGGGGCCTCTTGCGTTGTACCACCGCCCGGTTGATTGGCACATGATCAAGAAGCTCTCTCTAGCCCTGCTGACACTGTTCGGGATGCTGGCCGCGTCGCTGGTGTTTCGTGCCCAAACGATGAAGCTGCTGCGCTCCAGCGTATCCATGGGACCAACGAGCACATGAGCAAGGAGGGATTCGTCATGAGCATCAAGTTCTTCCAACAGCTGATCCGGAACTCGGACGGGCTGTAACGGGAGGGCGCGCGCCCCTACGATCCACAGTGGCCTCGTATTTCGGGTTTTGTTCGGTTACATTTGGCATGACACACTCACAAGCCCTTCCCGTTCTGCGCGGCCGAGCGGCGCCGTGGAATCCCCCGAACCGCTTCGAGCGAGTGCACGTCGACAGCGAGGGCTGGAACGATCCTGATGATCCGCCCCCGCAGACGATTCTGCTGACCGACGCTACACGCTCGATCCTGGCCTACAACGATGCTCCGGACGTCGGCTTCGACGTAGGCATCAACCCCTATAGGGGTTGTGAGCATGCGTGTGCCTACTGCTACGCCAGGCCGACACATGAGTACCTGGGCTTCTCGGCAGGTCTCGACTTCGAGACTAAGATTCTGGTGAAGCGGGAGGCTCCCCAGCTACTTCGAAAGGCGTTGACGGCCAGGAAGTGGAAACCGCAAGTGATTGCCCTGAGCGGCAATACCGATGCCTACCAGCCCGCCGAACGGAGGCTCAGAATCACAAGGCGATGCCTCGAAGTGCTGGCGGAGTTCCGCAATCCGGTGGCCGTTATCACGAAGAGCTATCTGGTATCACGTGACGTCGACCTTCTGGCCGAGCTCGCCGAGTACCATGCGGCGGCGGTCGTGCTTTCCATCACTTCGTTGGACCGGAGCCTTCAACGGGTCATGGAGCCGAGGGCTTCGATTCCGGAGCGTAGGCTGGGGACGATTCGTGTCCTCGCTCAGGCTGGAATCCCCGTGGGCGTCAACGTCGCCCCGGTCGTCCCGGGCCTGACCGACCACGAGATGCCCGCGATTCTCGAGGCCGCTGCCGACGCAGGAGCTTCGTTCGCCGGCTACATCGTGCTTCGCCTTCCGCACGGAGTGAAGGACATCTTCGCAACGTGGCTCGAGCAGCACTTCCCCGACCGAAAAGAGAAGGTGCTCAACCGGGTTCGGGAGATGCGAGGCGGTAAGCTGTACGACGCCCGGTACGAAGTACGCGGCCAGGGTGAAGGGCCCTGGGCGGAGCACCTGCGTTCTCTGTTCCAGGTGACGAGCGCACGGCTGGGGCTCAACCGACCACCCTCACTCTCAGCCGCTTCTTTTGTCAGGCCTCCAGCCCCTCACGGACCCCAAATGGATCTGTTCGGCGGGGGACTGCACTAGAACTCGGCCTGCGACCTCTCCTGGCGGGCCTCAGGACTGCGCTCGAACGTCCACAGGAAGTTCGTGAAGCCGACGTCGTAGTCCGAGAGCCCGTTTTGGCCGGTCAACTTCAACCGCTCGTCGTACATCTTCTTCATCACCACCGAGACCGAACTCTCGTAAACGCCAGGGTCTGGCCGCAGCGAGTGCAGCTCCTTGTCCAACTCTGGGCGTAACTTCAGACTATCCACCATGTCGTGGTACTCCTGATGATCATCGCCCACGATCGCCTTGAGTTGGCGGTGCAGACGCTCCGCGAGCGCCGACTGAACCATCAGCGGATCGCCCGAGGCCATCAGCGAGAGATAGGAGAGCGCCTGGGCGTGCAGCTCTTTCCAGTAGCCCTTTCGATGCACGAACTCATGACAGATGACGTGCGGCTCGAAGATCCCGGTATCCCTGAAGAGGGCGACGTCCCCCGAGATCATGTCGCAGACACCCATGGCGAATGGGAAGACCAGCTTGGCGAGCGTGAACTCTCTCACTTCCGAACTGGTGCGGACGCGCTGCCCTGTGATACCCGCCATGTACTCGGTGAGGTGCTCGTTGACGGCCTTGGCGAGCTCGTCCCTCCGCATCCGCTCCGGCGTGTAGATCTCGTTGAGGCGAATGGCCAGGCACGAGACCTCGTCTCGACGCGCGTCGTCGGGCATGTCGAGGAGCGTTTTGACGTCCGCACCGAACTCGTCCTGGAACTCGATCCACTTCATCTCGCGGCGGCTGACCCAGTCCTTCACCGCGCTGCCAGCATACATTCCGAGGGCAGCGGCGCTGAGCACTCTACCGGGGAGGGTCGCGCCGAGTACGAGCCTCGAGGCGAGCGGAGCGGTCGCGATGATGTCCGTCAAGGAGACCGGGGCGTATGTCGCGTCGTTGGGAATCCGGATCTCTTCCATGGATGCCTAATACGGCCCTCAAGGGGATAGAAGTTCCATTCACGAAAAACACCGCCCTGAACGGAGCGGCGTAATCCTGCCGTCGACGTACCTGCGACGATCTCTCAGCTCCTGCCCTCCTCCTCGAAATACTCGGCTTCGAGGACCGCAGGCCGTACGACCTGTGGTTCCACGAGTTCGCTTCGCGAGTCGGCCTCCGGCTCGACCGCAGGCCCGTTCTCCGACGAAAAAGCGAGCGCCAATAGCGCCACCATGATCGGAACACGTATCAAGGGCGCGCCAATTGCGGCCCACCAGGGGGCTCCCTTCTTCTCGTTGATATGCGGCTGCATCATCATCCCCTCCCATCGCCACCGGGAAGCGGCCCCTGCCGCTCTCCCATATGTGTCACTTCATGCGAACCGGCCCGAAGGCTTCGGCGACTCGTGAGATTCGACCCTCTCCACCTTCGAAGCGGCGCAGTCCGCGCCCGTTGTCTCTATCGGAGTCGGGCGCGAGCAATTACATGGAGAAAGTGACCGCCTGCGACTACCTTGGTAAGAAGATTGAAACCGTAGCCCGCCGAGTCGCGTAGACTCCTTCAGGAAAGGCGGCTCGGTGACGACCGCAGCACGAACTCAGAAGTGGGGCGACGTGATGAGGTTTGCAGCGGGACTGACGGCTACCGGAGTCATTGGATGGCTCCTGTTAGAAGGCCTGAAGATTCTCATGATTCCGGTGACCGCATGGTTCATGGGCCTGCTCGCCATCGCGCTGAAGTTCGCGCTCATGGCACTCGCGGTGGGCGCGGCGCTGGGCGTCGGCGTGTTCCTCTTCCACCGCGCTCAAAAGGCCAGAGCGGAGGCCGAAGCCTAGCCGTTTTCACCACAGCCTCACCTCCCTGGCAACTGCCAGCCGCGGCTCCGCCGCGCTTCTCACCGCAGTCCTGAGAGCTACCCCGCTCGATGACGCGTCGTAAGCACTGATTGCGCCGGCGCCTCCTCCACAAGAGTCTCGCACGGACCGAGTGGCCCAACCAAGAGGCACAAGTGAACCTGCCACCGTGAACGGAACCCAGGCCAGCGTCGCTCCTTGGAGCGAACTGCGGAAATCGCGGCGTTCGCCGAGTCACATCCGCAACCCTACCGGCGAGACGAGTATCTCGGCCTCTATCAAGACGTACACGGCGGCCCGGAGGAACCATTCAACCACTACATTCAGGTCCTCGCGCGGGCATACGGCCACGCGCATCTTCAGGACTTCGCTCTGCGCGACCTCACGACATGGAAGCAAGATATCTCGGACCTGACCGGAGTTTCGTACGCAGGAGTCGGTGATTGAAGGTGTATATGTGGCGTGAGGTGCGGGTGTGACGCTGCCATTGGTGATACTCGCCGGCGGCCTGTCCACGAGGTATGGACGCTTGAAGCAGTTGGACCCTCTCGGTCCCAGCGGCGAGTCGATCATGGACTACAACGTCTTCGACGCCGCGCGGGCTGGATTCGACGAGGTGATCTTCGTCGTGCGACGGGAGATCGAGCAGGACATTCGCGACCACCTGGCCGCGATCGTCGGCGACGCGGTTCCCATGGAATTCGTGCATCAGGGTCTTGAGGACATTCCGGACGGCTATCGGGCGCCACCCGACCGGGCGCGTCCGTGGGGTACCGGTCACGCGATCCTCTCCGCGTCCCAGCTCATCAATGGCCCCTTCGCGGTGTGTAACGCGGACGACCTCTACGGTCCGGGCGCGTTCCGTATGATGCACGAGCATCTGTCCGCGCAACCGGTGCCCACCGAGGCGGCACTCGTGGCATACCCTCTTAACCAGACCTTGTCCGGGTCCGGTGGAGTGGCGCGGGGTGTGTGCGTATTGAGCCGGGACGGGATGCTGTCTCGAGTCTCCGAAGTGCAGCAAATCCGTCGGACCGATCACCGGATCACGGGCATATACACCGACGGCAGCCGGCTGGAACTCTCGGGCGGGGAGATCGTGTCCATGAATGTTTGGGGCTTCACGGAGCCGGTGGTCGAGCACCTGCGAAGACAGTTCACCCGCTTCCTCGATCATTGGGCTGCCGACACGACTCGAGAATTCTTGCTTCCCACCGCGGTCAACGACCAGGTCCAGGTCGAGTCGATCCGCGTTTTCGTGCTACACGCGCCAGACGAATGGTTCGGTGTGACACACGCAGAGGATGGTGACAGGGCCCGTAGGAGGCTGCAAAGCCGGGTCGACGAGGGCGCCTACCCGAAGAGTCTGGCAGAGGGCTTCGCGGCAATGAGCAGACACGGGACGGAGCACTAGTGCAGCTCACTTCCCTCGACTGGACCGTCATCGCGGCCTATGGCTTGATCGCTTTGACGGTCGGCCTCTATTTCGCACGCCGGGTCGGAGGCGAGACGGAGCAGTACTTCCTCGGCGGCCGCGCGATGCCTTGGTGGCTGCTCGGAACGTCGATGGTGGCGACCACGTTCTCCACCGACACACCGAACCTGGTCACCGATCTGGTGCGCACCGGAGGCGTGAGCCAGAACTGGGTCTGGTGGGCGTTCGTGATCACTGGGATGTGCACCGTCTTCTTCTACGCACAGCTCTGGAGGCGGTCGGGAGTTCTGACCGATGTCGGCTTCTACGAGCTCCGTTACTCGGGCCGACCGGCCGCGTTTCTGAGGGGCTTCCGGGCTCTTTACCTCGGCATCTTCTTCAACGTGATGATCATGGCGAGCGTCACGCTCGCCGCGATCAAGATCGGAGGCGTGGTGCTCGGTGCCTCCAAGTATGAAGTGGTCCTGGTCGCCTGCACGGTAACCGCCTTGTACTCCGCGACGTCCGGCTTCTGGGGAGTCGTCGTAACCGACCTGATGCTCTTCGTCATCGCGATGATCGGTTCGTTCGCGGCGGCCTATTACGCGGTGGCTCAGCCCGACGTGGGAGGGCTCTCCGGTCTCTTCTCGAACCCGGCGCTCGATGGAAAGCTGGGACTACTGCCCGACTTCACCGACGTGAGAACCGCCGCGGCCGTCTTCATCGTACCCATCGCGGTACAGTGGTGGGCCGCCTGGTACCCCGGAGCCGAGCCCGGAGGCGGTGGTTACATCGCGCAGCGCATGCTCGCAGCGAAGGACGAGTCCCACGCGCTCAAGGCCACACTCTGGTTCAACATCGCTCACTACGCGCTACGCCCGTGGCCATGGATCGTCGTCGCTCTCGCTTCGCTCATTCTGTATCCGACGCTGGAGTCGATCCAGGCGGCCTTCCCGCTCATCGACCCTTCGCTCGTGCGCCATGACCTCGCTTACCCTGCAATGCTCGTCTTCCTGCCCTCGGGTCTGCTCGGACTCGTGGTGGCGTCCCTGGCGGCTGCATACATGTCGACCATCAGCACGCACCTCAATTGGGGCGCGTCCTACATCGTCGACGACTGTTACCGACGGTTCGTCGCGCCCGACCGGGACGAGCGCCACTACGTAGCGATCGGGCGCGTGGCGACCGTCGGACTCATCGTGCTCGCCGGCGGGGTTTCGCTATGGCTGGAGAGTGCCTACCAGGCGTTTCAGATCCTGCTTCAGATCGGCGCGGGCACGGGGCTCGTCTTTCTGCTGCGCTGGTTCTGGTGGCGTATCAACGTTTGGAGTGAGCTCTCCGCGATGGTGATTTCGTTCGTGATCGCGCTCTATCTCGAGTTCGCGCACGTGCGGCTCGGATTCGAAGCGATCGACCCGTCGCTCGAACTCGTGCTGGCGGTGCTGGTCACTACGATCGGCTGGGTGACCGTGACACTTCTCACACCGCCGGATCGGCCGGAGACCCTCCGAAGCTTCCACGAGCTGATCAAGCCG
>Ga0315339_1002142_pt1 | contig 15494 bp, 12 predicted proteins | sample ASW17metaG_FD_204514 | JGI IMG/M metagenome (GOLD analysis project Ga0315339, IMG submission 204514) | Ammonia-oxidizing marine archaeal communities from Pacific Ocean, United States - ASW #17 | ecosystem: Environmental > Aquatic > Marine > Oceanic | place: USA: California | collected 2016-12-05
ACACCGATACCGTCTCGGTGGCCACCACTACCCAGAAGGAAAAAGAAGCCATGAGAATCCGATCGCTGCCCGTGATAGCGCTGTTCTTCGCCCCCCTTCCCGTTCTGCTGGCTTCTTCCGCGCAGGCACAGGAGTCGCTGACCTTCGAGCAGGCTACGGCCGCCATGGATGCCGCCGAGGCCGAGGGCCGACGAAATCAGTGGAACCTGACCATTGTCATCACCGATGCCGATGGCACACCGATCTACCTCAGGCGGATGGACGGTGCCTCTGCGCGCACCTACCAGATCGCGATGGCCAAGACCCGCACGGCGTTGGCCGCCGGCATGAGCACCGGCGAGTACGGCCAGGCCCTGGCTGCCGGCCGCGCCGATACAATTCCGGATGGGATCAGGTTCGAGGGTGGGTACGTGATCCGGATCGGAGGGCAGATCGTGGGCGCGATGAGCGCGAGCGGGGCGAGAGGCTCGGAGGACGCTCAGGCCGTGCGCGCGGGCTTGGACGCCATAGGGGCAGAGCACTAGAGCTTCGGCTTGCTCCCCGTTTCGCCGCCCCGTAGCGTGGTCGGTCTGTCAGAACACCCCGGGTCACGATGCCTGGGCCATGACCATAGGTGTGCCATGAGTGCTCGCATTCGGAAACAGTCACTTGTCCTGATCGCCCTCCTTCTCACCGGCACCTTCGCGGGTCCAGCACTCTTCTCGTCTGGCCCCATGTCCGGCCAAGGGTGGGCCCAGGCCACGTCCTTTCGGGCTCGGCTCTCTCCGCTACCGGTCGACGGTCGGCTGTTCCGTACCGTGACGGGTGTTGGCCAGGTCCGTGCCACGCTCACCGGAAACCGGCTGACGCTCACGGGCACCTATACCGGGATGAACTCACCCGCCACCGTGGCTCACATCCACTTCGCACGACCCGGCCGGCAGGGGCCCGTCGCTCAGCCACTAGAGGTGAGCACCTCGCCCGCGGGCGACATCTCGGGAACGATCGAGCTCAGTAGTGAGCAGAGCGCCGCGCTGCAGGCTCGGTCCCTCTATGTCCAGATCCACAGCGAGGGAAACCCGGGCGGTGAGCTTCGTGGATGGATCTTCAGCACGGCCAGCATGGGCGAGGACGCGGCGAACCTGGACACCGAGTCGATCACGGTGGCCGACTTGCTGCGGGACTTCGTGCCGGCCACCGACGAGATCCTCCGGAACCCGAACCCCGGCGACTGGCCCATGATGCGTGGCAATTACCACGCCTGGAGCTACAGCGCGCTCGATCAGATCAACGCGGGTAACGTCGGTGGACTGCAGCTCGAGTGGGTGTGGAACATGCACGACGGCAACTCCGAGCCCGCGCCGATCGCGTATGACGGGATCATCTACCTGATCAATCCCGGCAACGTCATCCAGGCCCTCGACGGCCGGTCGGGAGACCTGATCTGGGAGCACGCCACCGGCCCCGACAACAGCCAGGACATGCGGGGCATCGCTCTCTACGAAGACAAGATCATCCAGGCGACGACCGACGCGCGTCTGGTGGCGCTGGACGCACGCACCGGTGACCTCGTATGGGAAACCGAGATCCAAGAAGGAAACTCGAATTCCAGCGGTCCCATCGTCGCTGACGGGAAGGTCATCACGGGGATGGCCAGCTGCACACAGTACAACGAGACCCGGTGCTTCATCAGCGCGCACGACGCGAACACCGGAGAGCTCGCATGGCGGTTCAATACCATCGCCGGGGCCGGGGAGCCCGGAGGGGACACATGGGCCAACCTCGACAACATCTTCCGGAAGGGCGGCGAGACCTGGATCACGGGCAGCTACGACCCCGAGCTGAACCTGACGTATTGGGGCACGGCTCAGGCCAAACCCTGGGCGGCGGTCAGCCGTCACATGGAGGTCGCTGATGCCGGACTCTACACCAACTCCACCGTCGCGATCGACGTAGAGACCGGTGAGCTCGAGTGGTACTTCCAGCACGTGCCTGGCGAGGCCCTGGACCTAGACGAGGTATTCGAGCGCGTCCTCGTGGACCAGGACGGAAGGCGCCTCGTTCTGTCGATCGGCAAGCACGGCATCCTCTGGAAGAACGACCGGGTCACCGGCGAATTCCTGGGGTTCACCGAGACCGTGTTCCAGAACGCCTTCTCGAACATCGATCCAGAGACCGGTGCCATCACATACCGCGAAGACATCATCAACGCGGAGATCGGTGAATGGACGCCCGCGTGTCCGAGCAGCGCCGGCGGCAAGGATTGGCATTCCATGAGCTATCACCCGCCGACCGGAGTCGTGGTCGCGCCCCTGAGTCAGACCTGCCTGGAGAACAACGCGCGAAATGTCGACCTGGAGCCAGGGGGCGGGGGCCTGGCCTCTGCGCGGCGTTTCTTCGAGATGCCGGGCTCGGACGGCAACCTCGGCAAACTCGCGGCGTTCGACGTGAGCACCATGGAGGAGGTCTGGAGCTACGAGCAGCGCGCGAGCTTCATCACCGGCGCGCTGTCCACGGCGGGCGACATCGTATTCGCAGGTGACCTCGACCGTCGCTTCCGGGCGTTCGACGTCCGGACCGGGGAGATCCTCTGGGAGACCCGTCTGGGCACGTCAGCCCAGGGGCACCCGATGTCCTTCGCGATCGATGGCAAACAGTACATCGCGGTAACGGCGGCGCTGGGAGGAACGAGCCCGCGCACGATTCCCAGGCTGATATCGCCCGAGATCACGTATCCCAGGAATGGGAACGCGCTCTATGTGTTCAGTTTGGGGAACTGAGGGGGCCACCAGCCTCGGAGCCCTTAGTCAACCCGAAGTGCGCCGCGAACTGTTCCGCGACGACTCGCGGCTGCAAATGCGTATTGTCGATTCTGAGATCGTCGGGAAACGGGAACGCTCCTCTGGAGTCGAGCTGATACTTGTCCTCCACCGCCAGTAGACGTTTCTGCGAAGCTTCGATGTCCCTCTTGGAGGACCTCGACGATCGTCGTAACTCCTTCTCGTTTCTCGATATGCCGGTCTGCAGGTCCGCAAACAGCTCCACGCAAACTCCATTCCTACGATCATCTTGCCGACCGCGGGTGGTCCGCAGAGGACGACCAGCGTGCTGCGAACATCGTTCCTGCCACCCACGAATCACCTCGCAGCCCAACGTGTTTGGCCACGGCGTTGTATGGACAGGCGCGAGACGGGTTCACTGCGTGCGGTCCAACTTTAGTGACCGTACCTTGGGCCGGTCCAAGAGGCTTGCCTGTGCGCGGCCTCACATCCGGGAGAGACCATGAAGTCCTATTTCGCGATTCCTCTGCTCACCGTCGGAGTACTCGTCGTCGCGCAGGCGCCACTCGCCGCACAAGGTCGAGGGCGAGGCAACCAAACACCGACCATCCGACAGCTCGCTTGGGTCGACCGAACCGGGGACGTCCAGGGGACGATCGGTCCGCGCATGAACTCGATCCTCGATCCGTCCATCTCCCCCGATGGCACCCAGGTCGCGGTACGCGGGCGCGAGGTGCAGGGCGAAACGGACCATCTCTACGTCCTCGAAGGATCTGGTGCGGACCGACTCACAGACAATGAAGGCTTCGAGCGCCACATGATCTGGTCTCCCGACGGATCGCGGATCGCATACTCGATCCAGGAACAGGGCGGCGTATCGAATCTCTTCATCCGCGCGTCGGATGGCAGCGGTGGCGACCGGCCGCTCATCGTGAGCGAGGGCATGCACAAGTGGTATCCATCGTGGACACCCGACGCATCGACCGTGGTCTTCCATACGAACGACCAGGACACTCAGGCGCGTGACCTCTGGTACGTCAGCGTCGCGAGCGGCGAGACGGGAGTCCTCGTCGACGACGACGGGATTCAGGCACTGGCGCGCTTGTCGCGTGACGGACGCTTCGTCGCGTACCAGTCCAACCAGAGCGGCGAGACCGAGATCTACGTGACCACATTCCCAAGGTCCGACGCGAGATGGAAGGTGTCGACCGAGGGCGGGACGTGGCCGAAGTGGAGCGACGACGAGCTCTTCTTCTGGCAGGGCAATTCGCTCATGGCCGTTGCGTTCACGGCGGACGGGGGATTCAGCCCGTCCACGCCGCGCACCCTATTCACGGGCGAAGACGTCGGCATGGGCGCCGACAACATGATGACGTCGTACAATCCCGAGTACGACGTCAACGCCGCAGGGACACAGTTCGTCGTGACCCAGCGATTGGAACGTTGACGAGCACACCATCGACACCGCGCGAGTAGCGATCGTCACAGGTGGCGCCCGGGGAATCGGGCGCGCCTGTGCACACGCTCTGGCCGAGAAGGGCTTCGACCTCGCCCTCGTCGATCTGCTGCTTCCCGAGATGCAGCGGACGAGAGGCGAGATCGAAGCCCTGGGCCGTAAGGCCCTGGTCTATGAGGCCGACGTGGCCAGCTATTCCCGAGCCCAGGAGGTGGTGGGCGAGGTGGCCGCCCAATGGGGCCGTGTCGACTTCCTGCTGAACAACGCGGGCAAGTCCATGCCGAAGGGGCTACTGGAGATCAGCGAGCAGGAGTGGGACCGCACGCTCGACATCAACCTGAAGGGCTGTTTCAACTGGTGCCGTGCGGTCGTGCCGCTCATGCAGGAGCAAGGGGCAGGGCGTATCGCCAACATGTCCTCCCTCAACGCCCACACCGGGGGCGTCACCAGCGCCGTGAGCAAGTTCGCATACGCCGCCGCCAAGGCGGGCATCCTGGGCCTGACCCGCGCGCTGGCCAAAGAGCTGGGCCCGACCGTTCACATCAACGCCATCTGCCCCGGCGTCATCGAGACGGAGCTGGGGAACAGCCTGACACGTGCCCGCGGCGCAGAGCTGGCCGAAGGCATCAGTCTCGAGCGGCTGGGGACGCCTAAGGATGTAGCGAACGTCGTGGCATTCCTGGCCACCGCCGAGCCGTCGTTCATGACGGGGCAGAACCTGGTGATCGACGGCTTCCAGTGGGTCGTGTGAGCGGCAAGACCCAGCCCGGGTTCAAGGGGTCGGGCGACGTCACCGCCGCGAAGGCGCGAACGGCGGTGGCTGCGGCCGCGATCGGCAACGTGCTCGAGTGGTACGACTTCGCCGTCTACGCCTTCCTGGCGGCCATCATCGGGAGAAATTTCTTCCCATCGGGTGACCCCTCCGCCGAGTTGCTGTACTCCTTCGCGGTCTTCGGAATGGGGTTCTTGGCGCGCCCACTGGGGGCCATCCTCATCGGGCGACTGGGGGACCTGAAGGGCCGCAAGACGGCACTCTTGCTCACCATCTTCATGATGGCCAGCGGCACCGTGCTCATGGGGCTTGCGCCCACCTACGCCCAGGCGGGCATCCTCGGTCCGATCGTGATCCTGCTGGCGCGCCTCATTCAAGGGTTCTCGGCAGGCGGCGAATGGGGCGGCTCCACCGCCTTCATCGTAGAGTGGGCCCCGGAGGGGAAGAGGGGTTTCTACGGCAGCTTCCAACAGAGCAGCGTAGCAGGTGGACTGCTGCTCGGTTCGGGCTTCGCCGCGCTGCTCAGCACGGTCTTGTCACCGGAATCCATGGACGGATGGGGGTGGCGCATCCCCTTCCTCCTGGGCGGCCTTTTGGGCCCAGTGGGGCTGTGGATGCGCAGGACCATCGATGAGACACCGGCATTCACCCGCGCCTCCGAGGCCCCGCCGCCGCCGCCGCTCGGCCGAAAGCTCGCGATTCAGTTGGCCGGGCGCGCATTCGGATTCACGGTGCTGTGGACGGTCGCGTACTACATCTTCCTCAACTATATGCCGACGTTCACCGCCCAGTACGCGAACCTCACGGATGCGCAGGCGCTCTGGTCCAACACGGCCGGCCTACTGGTATTGGTGGTGGCCATCCCGTTCTGGGGATGGCTGTCGGACCGGGTCGGCCGGCGCCCCCTGCTACTGACCTGCGCCGCGGCGTTCGTCGTGCTGCCCTACCCCGTGGCCAGTTTCCTGGTCTCGGGTCCGCCGTTCGGCGCCATCATCGGCCTTCAGGTCGTCGTGGCCGTGATCATCGCGCTGTTCTCGGGGACGGGACCCGCGGCCATCGCCGAAATCTTCCCCACGCACGTGCGCTCGACGCTCATGACCACGGGCTATGCGCTGGCGGTGGCCATCTTCGGCGGGTTCGCTCCCTACATCGCCACGTGGCTGATCCGGGAGACGGGCTCACCGATCGCCTGGGTGTACTATGTGATGGCGGCGGCCGCAGTCTCGGGCATCGTCATCTATCGTCTGGAGGAGACGGCTCACAAACCTCTACGCTGACACCACCGGCCTCTTGGAGACCCCCATGGACGATCCCCTGAACGACCTCGAACCCTGGCAGTGGCCAGAGGAACACTGGCGGTCGGTGGTGAACCACGTGCGCGCGGGGCGCGCCCTCCGCCCCGCCCCATGGAGAGACGGAGCCCGTTGGGCCGTCGCCCTCTCCTTCGACTCCGACCACGAGACCAACGAACTGCGGGACGGCGGTGCGTCCATCGGCAAGCTGGCCTGGGGAGAGTATGGGAGTCGCGTGGGCGTACCCCGCATCCTCGCGCTTCTGGAGAAGCACGGAATCCCCGCGACCTTCTTCGTTCCCGCGGTGGCGGCGCTCCTGCACCCCGATGAGCAGCGCCGCGTGGTGGCGGAGGGTCACGAAGTCGGCATCCACGGGTGGATCCACGAGCGGAACGCCTCCCTCCCGCTCGAGGTGGAGCGCGATCTCATGATGCGCGCAGCGGACGCCCTGGAACAGGTCACAGGAGTGCGGAGCGTCGGCATGCGGACACCTTCATGGGACTTCAGTCCCAACACGCTGCCGCTGCTCATGGAAATGGGCCTGCGCTACGACTCCTCCCTCATGGCCGACGTGGACTGCTACGAACTCCTGCTGGACGGGACTCCAACCGGTGTCGTGGAGCTGCCCGTGGAGTGGATCCGCGACGACGCGGTGTACTTCGCCATGGACCGGTTCGGTGGAACCCGGCCGCAGATGCCGCCCGAGGCGGTCTTCGAAATTTTCCGTCGGGAGATGGAAGGCGCCTATGCGGAAGGCGGCGTCTTTCAGTTGACCATGCACCCGCACCGCATCGGGTACCGCTCCCGCCTCTGGATTCTCGATCAGCTCATCGAGATGGCCAAGGACTGGGGCGATGTGTGGTTCGCTACCCACGCGGAAGTGGTGGAGTGGGCATGGGAGCACGCGGTCGCACCACCTTGACGGATCGGGCCGCTGGGTATAACGCACCGCAAGGTGCCCTGCGTCCCAATACACCCGGACCACGTCGTGAAAAAGACTCATCGGACGGTGGAGGACTTCCTCCCGCTGAGCACCCCGATGTACCACATCGTACTGGCGCTCGGCGCCCGCCGTATGCACGGCTACGCAATGATGGAAGCGGTCGAGACGCGCTCACAGGGTCGTATCTCTCTTCTGTCCGGCACGCTCTACAACACCTTGGCGAAGATGCTGGACGTGGGGCTGATATAGGAAGCTCACGGGGCTCAGGTCGACGCTTCAGAATGGCTCAGTGAACTCGTGATGATCACGGCCGCCGAGCTACCCGCCCCGAAGCCGAAGAAGAAGAAGGCGAAAAAGGCGCAGAAGAAGACGAAAAGTTGACCCTCTCTAGCGTCCCCCGACCGTCGCCTTGGTAAGCTGCGAGAGCGCCGACAGCGTCGTCTGGGCAGCATTGAGCCCGAGCCTGAAGTCATCGTCGGTGAACGTCACCCAGACGTCAAGCGGCGTGTGCCAGGTCGGATTCCACCCGCCCCCGGTGTGGGCCCCTCGCTCGTTTTCCCGCAGGCTGATCGACGGCACGATGTCCTGGAAGCGCCTTGAATCCGTGTTCGTCATGTGGGGGCCCACGGTAGCCGGGTAGTCGGTATTGTAGGCGTCGGCGGCGGCCTTGAAGACGAAGGCGAGCTTCATCGATTCCTCAGCCATCACGGAATTCGACTGGAACTCGATGTTCACGTCGGCCTCGGGGCGCTGGTCGCGACTCACAGTGCCATCGGCGCGGGGCGCTCCGTGATCCCACATCATCATGTCGTGCTGGATCATGCCCAGCCACGTCGGCTCGGGATATCGACCGGATCCCGATGGGCTCTCGATGCCTTGCAGCTCACGCCTCTGCGCGACGTAGGCGTCGGCCCCGTTGGTGCCGGTCTCTTCGTTGTTCCAGAGCGCGAAACGTATCGACACCTCGGTCTCCACGTCGGTGGCACTGAAGACGCGGGCCAGTTCCATCACCAGAGCCGTGCCCGAGCCGTCGTCGTTGACCGCTTCGTTGACACCGTGCCCGTCCATATGCGCGCCGACGATGTACATCTCGTTGGGCCGCGTTGTCCCGACCTTGGTGCAGTAGACCTCCGTACGCTCTCCGTTCACCGGCTCCTCGCGGTTCAACTCGCGGATGCGCTCGTCCGGCTGAGCGTCCAGATCGCGGTTCACTCCGGTGCGCACGCGGTAGCCGTAGATGGAGCTACCGCCCGGTCCGTTGCCGTTGCGGCCGACGATACCGCCGGTCGGCGTCGTCAGATCCGGCGGCACCGCCGCGCCGCCGCGCCCGCGGCCACCACCGCCGCCGCCGCGACGAGGCTCGGGATTGAACTCGTAGGTAATCCGCTCGGTGTTGGTGCATCCGACTGCCTGAAGCTGCGCCTCGATCCAGTCGACGGCGTCCCTGTTGCGCTTCGTCCCCTGGCGGCGGTCACCGAACTGGGTGAGTCCCTTCAGCGTCGTCTTGTAGTTGTCGAGGGTGAGGCGGCTGACCAGGACTTGCGTCGGGTCGTCCTGCGCGTCCTCCTGCGCGTCTTGGGGCACCACCGCCGTTATCGGCACCGGCGCGGCGGAGCTACTGCTGGCGAAGATGCCGGTCGAGGCGATCGGTAGTGCGGCGGCGACTAGTAGGGCTCGAATGCGCATGGGAAGGTCTCGGGGGTGCGTCGGGCGAATCGGAGAGTGTGGTCTAGGTCGACCATACGGCCCAGGGTCTGGCTCGACTAGTGCGACCGCCTACAGCTCGTCGCGCCTCCAAGCCGTCGCCAACGAGTCCGCGTACTCGTTCCACCGGTACCCGGCGTGTGCGCGGACCCACTCCAGCGGGCAAGCCGGGTGCGCGCGATACAACGCCAACAGCCTCTTCACGAGGTCCAGGTTCTTCAGAGGATCGCCTTTGCGCTTCCAGCCCTTCTTCTCCCAGCCGGGCGCCCACTTGGTGATCGTATTGACGCAGAGTTGGCTGTCCGAGAACACGGTCACGGAAGCGTCTTCAGGAAGAGCCTCATAGGCCTCGATGAGCGCCGTGAATTCCATGCGGTTGTTCGTCGTCTTCTCGGCCTCACCGCCGTGGCCTTCCGCTTCGATCTCGCCGTCCGTGACCCATACGAATCCCCAGCCACCGGGCCCAGGGTTCGGATGACTGCTGCCGTCCGTAAAAACGCCTGTCTGGAGGCCATCGGTGTATTTCTCGAGCACCTCGGCCCTCGTCAGGTTCTCCTCCTTCGAAGAGCTCGTGGGCCGTCGCTTCTTCGCCGTGGACTTCTTCTTCGCACCCTTGGTTCCGGCGCTCTTCTTCTTGGGCGAGTGCTCGCGGCAGTACTTGGGCTCCCACCCCGGAAACTTCTCCAAGGCGGCGCTCGGCACGTTGAACGACTCGTCGCACACCGTGCAAGTGAACTGGGGCATGTACCGGACTTCCTCGCGAATGGGTGGAGGCGATGAACGTGTAATTTGGGGCTGTCTCGAAGATCGTCTACTCCGTGGCCCGGCAGTTGCTGCGGTGGGGCGGGCCGGGGCTGGTGGAGCTCATGGTGCGCGCCACGCAGGAGAACGCCGTGTACTACGGGGGGAGCAAGCGGACGTCGGAACCCCCGATTCGCTCCGGCATACGCCTGTTCACGGGAAGGGAAACGGGGCCGGTCGGGCGAGGTACAGGCTCGGGGCCGCTCACGAGCCGTCCAGCATGGGCTCGAGTCCTTCCCAAAGGGCCAACATGCCACGTCTCGATTTGCGGAGCGCCGGGAGTACGGCGTCCGGAACCACGCGATAGAAGCGGCGCGGCCTACCGCCTCGATCCGGGTCGGACGTGCCGACGCTAGAGGTCAAGAACCCGCGGGCGTCCAACCGACGCATGATCATGTAGGCCGTCGCGGGCGACACTTCCCTGCCTGTCAGACTCGTCAGCGCGTTCGCCACCGGCACCGCGTAGCTCTCGCCATCGAGACGTACCAGGGCGAGAATCACCTGCTCCTCCAACTCCCCAAACCGTGACCGGGCCATGCGCAATCTCCTAATTCCCAACAATGTTGTGAACTAGGGCTCGCATGGCAACCTTGGACAGCGGGAGCTGCGATCCGTCGTTTGCCGGCTCGAAGCACGCCTCACACTTTCACGGGGATGACCGGAAACCTACCCACAGCCCTTGGTGCCCGATGACTCGACTCCTGTTCGTGGCCGTCCTTCTCGCATCCGCCACCACCCCGCTTCTCGCCCAGGACGCTCATATCGAACGGGTTCGGCGAATACTCGCCGAGGTACCGCTCGTGGACGGCCACAACGACCTGCCTGGCGCGGTGCGCGAAGCATCGACCTCCGGCTTGGAGGGGGCCGTGGCCGGCTACGATCTGCGCTCGACAACGACGGGCGACACGGACCTGTATCGCCTTAGACAAGGCATGGTCGGCGCCCAGTTCTGGTCGGTCCACGTCAACGTGGAGGCTACGAATCCGGCGCGTGAACAGCTGGAGCAAATCGACATCGCGCACCGCATCATCGAGCGATATCCGGACCATCTGGAACTCGCCACCTCGGCCTCGGAAATCATGCAGGCATTCGGCCGCGGTAAGATCGCCTCCCTGCTCGGGATCGAAGGCGGTCACGTGATCGAAAACTCACTGGGCGCGCTGCGCGCGTACTACGTGCTGGGCGTGCGCTACATGACCTTGGCGCACTTCACCAACACCGACTGGGCAGACTCCGCGACCGATGAGCCGGTGAACGACGGGCTCTCTGCGTTCGGGGAGGATGTCGTGCGAGAAATGAATCGGCTGGGCATGCTCGTGGATATCTCGCACGTCTCTCCCGCGACGATGAACGACGTGCTCGATGTGGCGGAAGCGCCGGTCATTTTCTCCCACTCTGGGGCCCGCGCCGTGACAGACCACGTACGCAACGTTCCGGACGGGGTCCTCGCGAGACTACCGGAGAACGGCGGGCTGGTGATGCAGGTGTTCTACCCGCCCTATGTGTCCGAAGACTATCGGCTGTACGACGAGCGCTCGCAGCAAGCGGCCCAAGTCGACATCCAACGGCGTTTTGGGAACGACGCGGCACGGATCGAGCAGGAGTTGGAGAGGTGGCGCCAGGCGAACCCCGCTCCCGCGGCCACGATCTCGGATGTCGCCGACCACATCGAGCACATCAGAGATGTGGCAGGAATCGACCACGTCGGGCTCGGTAGCGACTTCGACGGCATCCCCACGTATGTCGACGGGCTGGAAGACGTCTCCACGTTCCCGGCATTACTCGTCGAGCTGTCACGCCGCGGATGGTCCGACGAGGATCTGCGCAAAGTGGCGGGCGAGAACTTGTTGCGGGTGATGCGCAACGCCGAAGCGGTGGCGAGCCGGCTACAGCGGGCCGAGCGTTGATCACCTGCCATCGCGCGCTCGCGGGCAGCGCCTGCGCCCCCGCTGGTCCTGATCGACGGCTCCCCCGAAGATGTGGACCAAGGTTGCTGGTCTTGATGAGCCTGCTCCTCGTGGGTTGTGGCGAACGGCCGCAGGATGGGCGGGTTGGTAGCGAGGGCGATGACCGTCCCCGGATCGCGATCGCCGGGATCGCAATCGAGTCATCGACGTTTTCTCCGGCCCAAACGACGATGGCCGGGTTCCGGGTCACACGAGGGGACGAGATCTTCGCCTCGTACCCCTTCCTCTCTGAGGGCTCTTCGGCTCGAGATCGAGCCACCTGGCTGCCGACTCTACGCGGACGGGCCACTCCTGGCGGCATCGTGACCCGCGAAGCCTACGAGTCCATGACCGAGGAGATTCTCGATCGCCTCGAAGCCGTGCTGCCCCTGGACGGGCTCTTCTTCGATATCCATGGCGCCATGAGCGTAGTGGGGCTGGACGATCCTGAGGGGGACCTTCTCGCCCGCATCCGGGAGGTCATCGGAACGGATGTCCTCGTTTCCACCTCGATGGACCTGCACGGTAACGTCTCGCAGCGGCTGGCCCAGGAGACCGACCTGATCACGTGCTATCGCATGGCGCCCCACGAAGACGCCATGGAGTCCAAGCAGCGAGCCGTCGACAATCTTCTGGACCGACTGGAGGGCGGGATGGGCAAGCCGCTGTTCAAGGCCTGGGTTCCTGTGCCCATCCTCTTGCCGGGCGAGAAGACCAGCACACGCATCGAACCAGCGCAAAGCCTCTACGCCAGAATCGAGCCCATTACGCAGCGTGACGGCGTGACGGACGCGGCCATATGGATCGGCTACGCATGGGCGGACGAACCACGCAACCACGCCGTGGTCATGGCCTACGGCGACAACGAGGCGCAGGTGTCCCGGGCGGCCGAAGAGTTGGCGGAACACTTTTGGCGCGCTCGGCACGACTTCGACTTCGTGGCCCCAACCACCACGTTGGACACGGCGCTGGAGACGGCCGTGGCCAGTTCGGCGAAGCCCTTCATCATTAGTGACATGGGGGACAATCCCACCGCCGGAGGAGCCGGTGACGTCACTTGGACGCTGGCCCGGCTCCTCGAGCGACAGGAGTTTGCCACGCCGGAAGGCCCCTCGTTGATCTACGCTTCAATTCCGGGTCCGGCACTCGTCGAAGAAGCCGTCAGAGTCGGAGTCGGTGGTCAGGTCGACGGCGTGGCAGGTGCGATCGTGGACGACCGGTACGCTCCTCCGGTCCATTTGCGAGGCGTGGTCGACGCCATCGAGCACGGCGACCCAGCTGCGGAGACGGAGGTGGTCGTGCGGGTCGGCAGTATACGCGTCATCGTCACGAAGAACCGTAAGCCTTACCACTACGAATCGGACTTCACCAACCTGGGTCTCGACCCGAGGGCGGCTGATATCGTCGTCGTGAAGATCGGATACCTGGTGCCGGAGCTATACGATATGCGGGGTGATTGGCTGATGGCCCTGACGCCTGGCGGCGTGGACCAGGACCTCCAGCGCCTTCCGTATCAGCGGATCCAGCGGCCGATGTTCCCTTTGGACCCAGACATGGCCGATCCCGATCTAAACGCCAGGACGATCCCGATGGCCGGAATCCCTAGCGGTCAGTAGCGCGCTCGACTACCAGGATCCCACTCACTTGCCGCGGCCGGCCTCGCCGAACTCAATTACCATCACCCACGCGCGCCCGTCGAATCCGGAATCCCCACGATGATCCGTAAGATTGCACTACTCGCCGTTGCCGCACTGCTCCTCCAGCCGAGCAACGCGCTCACCGCGCAGGAGGACCGAGCCACCCCGCTACGGCAGTCCGACCTCACCCGGGCCAACGTCACGGTCAGCCCGCTGACGCTACGCGAGGCGTCTCGGAACGACCGTTGGTTGGGCCTCGGCGTGCGAGACATCCGGTGGGCGCCCGATGGTTCGGCCGTCTACTTCCGGTGGAATGCCACCCCCTCCACGGACGACATCGAGGAGGGAGACCCCTGGTTCCGCACGAACCCCTCGGGCTCACGCGCCGGGGAGGTTTCCGCGGAAGAGGCAGCGTTGATTCCCTCGACCGACACCCGTTGGAACGCGGCAGGGAGCATGGCGGTGTGGGTCAGTGGCGGAGTCCTGCACCTATTCGACGGTACGGACAGCCATGCCGTGGTCGCTCTCGAGCAACCGATCCGCGAGCCCCGCTTCACGGTGGACGGGAGTGTGATCGACTTCCAGGCCGGACAGACACTCTTCCGGTACCAAGCCAGCGATGGCACCGTGGCGGTTCTGGCCCGGCGAGTGACCCGAGTCACTCCGTCGAGCACCGACGCGGCTACCTGGCTGACCGAGCAGCAGCAGGACCTCTTCGATCACGTACGATCTCAACAGAGCATTCGCGATCGAGTGTCGGCCGCCAGCCGCACCGCGAACGTCTCAGCCCCGCAAGCGATTCCGGTGCCCGACGGGGTCCAGATCGACCAAGTCCAACTCTCTCCGGACGGCGTATGGGTGACGTTCCGCGCCAGGACGCCAGACCTCGACCGTCCGACCACGGCCTATGTGAATTACGTCGACGAGTCGGGTTATGCCGGCGTCGGCACAGCGCGGCCCAAGGTCGGAGAGCCTCGTGACATCGTCCGCTTGGGTGTGGTCGCCGTGGATCCCACCGTGCCCGTCGATAGCATTCAGGTACGCTGGATCGACTTGGCTGAGGCCGGCGACCAGGCCACGATTCCAGGCCGGCCAGTGTGGAACCTGGAGGGCACCCGGGCCGTGTCCCAGTTCATCGGCGAGGACCACGAGGACCTCTGGATCGTCGAACTCGACCTCGACGCCGCCACGGCGAACGTGCTCACACACGACCGCGACGAGGCCTGGATCGGCGGGCCACCCATTCAGGCCAACTACCTCCAACCCGGGCTCTTCGAGTGGCTGCCCGGAGACCGGTTCGTATTCGCCTCCGAGCGTTCGGGCTGGAGCCACCTCTACCGCCTGGATTCGGACGGAACGGTCTCACCCCTCACGGAGGGAGCCTGGGAGGTCCGAGGAGCTCAGCTCACACGCGATCGCCGAAGCTGGCTCCTCCAGACAAGTCGCGAACATCCCTCCGAAGATCATCTGTACACCATGCCGGCGGCGGGCGGCGATCTCCAGCGTCTCACGGAAGCGCCTGGGCGCCACGAGGGCGTGTGGTCTCCCGACGGACACCGGTTGGCGGTGGTGAGCAGCACCAGCGTGGAGCTTCCCGACCTGTACTTGCAGGAGGCGCGCCCGAACGCAGAGCCACGACAGGTCACCTCGAGCGGCACAGACGCCTACTACGAACACCCCCTGGTCGAGCCCGAGATGGTGACCTTCGAGCACCCCGACGGCGGACCGCTCTGGGCCGCGCTCTTCCGTCCCGCCGAGCCCAATGCCGAGCGGTCGGCGATCATGCACATCCACGGCGGTGGGTACCGACAGTTCGCCCACCGCGGCTACAGCGTGTACGGGTACGGCACCCACCTGGGCTTCATCAACTACATGCTGCAACAGGGCTACACGGTGCTCGACTTCGACTACCGGGGCAGCGCGGGCTTCGGTCGCGACTACCGCACCGACATCTCCGAGTCGATGGGCATCAAAGACACCGACGGCGCCGTGGCCGGAGCCCGCTGGCTCGCTGAGAACGCTGGAGTGGACCCCGACCGAATCGGCATCTACGGAGTGTCGTACGGGGGCTTCCTGACGTTGACGTCGCTCTTCCGCTATCCGGGCGTCTTCTCCGCGGGTGTCGCACGAGCGGCTGTGACGGATTGGGCCCACTACAGTGACGGCTGGACGAGCCGCATTCTC
>Ga0315339_1002143_pt1 | contig 15485 bp, 12 predicted proteins | sample ASW17metaG_FD_204514 | JGI IMG/M metagenome (GOLD analysis project Ga0315339, IMG submission 204514) | Ammonia-oxidizing marine archaeal communities from Pacific Ocean, United States - ASW #17 | ecosystem: Environmental > Aquatic > Marine > Oceanic | place: USA: California | collected 2016-12-05
ATCCGCTCCGCCTCTTTCTTGGCGTCCTCGGTTGGCTCAATCTCTTTCGCTACGTCGGCATCGATCTGTACCCAAATGGAGCTATCTGCTTCGGGCGCGGCGGTGCGCATCATGACGACGAGGCCATCTGTAGACACCACGGTCACGCGAAAACCACCCTTCTTCGCGAAATCGATCTCACCAGCGCGTTTTGCATCGCTAAACGTGACGTTGTCCAGTAGGCCCGCCATATAGTCGATTTGGTACTGGTTATCGATCTCCGCATTCTCCGGCAGATTCTTAAGGGTCAGGTCTGCATCATCCGTATTCTTGCGATATGCCTCGATTGTTTCGCCGGATGAATTCGTCACACTCATGACACCCACGGAGCCGGCTCGCACATCCAGCAATTGGCGTTCGGACCAATCGGCGGCATCATAGCGAACATCAAGCGTACCCTCGGCCAGCCACGCTCTCTCTTCGTTCGGGAGCCGGATGTAGACGCCGTCACGGTCCAGTCCAGCAACGCCGGTCTTCGCTTTGCCAACAATGACATCAGCCAGAATTTTGCCGCCGTCATCTTTGACGGTTAGTCGTGTGGACTTAGCCCCATCCGCAACGTCTTCCACTTGAATCTTTGGATAGAGGTCTATCCGCGCCGTTTTGGGCTCAAAATAGGAAAGTGCTGCGAGGCCACCGATCATCTTCTCAATTCGTGCCTGGCGCGCCGGAAATCCGCCCGCACCCATGTTCGCCCATCCCTCAGGTTGGCGCTCAAGTGACCAGGTGCTCTTCGCTCGGGCTACTTCGACGGATGAAATGCCGCTGGCCTGCTGCTGCAGGTTCGGAAAAACGAAACCGCCCTCCTGCTGCTCGAGTGCCACCGTGGTATAGCGCTCGCTAAGGGACCATCCGGCCGCGATCGCCGTGATTAACGTCACGCTGGCCAGAATGACGAGCCCGCGATTTCGTCGCATCACCAGCCCCCTTTCTTAGCCACCCGTATAGCTGCGCCGCCGGCGCGCAACTTGCACGGTGCCAAGGACAATCGCGATGGCCGCCACGATCAGCGGAACGAGACCAATGTTCACGAATTTGAGCCAGGCCTCCAAATTCTCTACGTCTTCGCGCAATCCCCGTTGGACATCACGCAATTGCTTGCGGATGGAGATCATTTCACGCCGCAAAGTTTCCAGTGCCTCTGTCTGCTCAGACGTCAATGACAATACCACCTTTATTTCGCCCGTGTTGGCGTCGGTCTTCGTTTCGACCCCCTTCAACCGAGCGATCTTGTCCTCCAATTCCTTCAGCTTGTCCTGGAGTTCTCGCTCTTTGTCCCGAAACCGCAGCTCCGCCTGTTTCTGCAACTCGTTAACACGATCGAACGGACGCTGAGACACGCCGCGGGAGCGAAGGCCAATCAGCTCGTCGCTACCGCCGAGATTGCTCACGGCGTTAATTACGAAGTTGGCGTTACTCGCGATGGGTTGCTCCACCTGCCGGCCAAAGAAGCTTTGCTTGCGAATCCAAAACCTGTCTTCCAAGAGATCCGAGTCTGCGACGACAATGAGATTGATGGGACCCTCGGATTTCATCAAATGGGGTCTGTCGGGATCCTCTTTCAGATCTTCTGCCGATTTCTTGATGACACGATCCGGTGGACCATCGGGGAACGCGGTCTCAACCTCTCCTGACAGGCGTGCAGCAACCACGTAGGTGTTTTCGTCGGGCTTGAATTTGTCGAGCAATCCCAGAATGTCGGGAGAGATACCCCTGACGTCGTCGACACTGATGGAAGCGGAGTTCTCTGAAGAAGTAATCAATGGCTCCAATGCCAGGGGGGAGTCGTCACTGCGTTTGATATACCCTGCACTCGCGATGTTGAGGAGTGGAAGCTGGCTCGTCACTGGATCGTCCTGATTCATATTTTCCCCGGAAACCGCGAGCCACACGAGGTAATCTGCAGGAATGACACGTTGTGCTGTCCCGGCATTGACCCGCCACGCCATCGTCCGATCTCCGGTCAACTGACCGTCGGGTACCTCGATGCCCCATTGCTTAAACAGGCGTTGCAGGCTGTTCGCGGAGGTCGAAATATCGTCCGGTCCGATGGTGCCGTCTGACTCCGACCGAGGATCCATAAAAAATATTGCGCGCCCGCCCCGAAACAGGAATTGCTCAAGCTCGTATTGCACCCGATCACTAAGCGTGTTCGGGTGAACGACCATCATCACGTTGATGCGCTCGGGCAATTCATCGATTGATTGCGGCAGGTTGATGGTATCGAAAAGTGTCCGCAATTGACGCGCAATCCCCCAGGGTACGGACACGCCGCCCTGCTGAGCTGCGCGCATGTCACCCATGATGGGCAATGAACTCATGACCCCGACGACGGTCGGTTCGGGGTTCGACAGCGCGTGGAACATCTGCGCGAGGTCGTATTCCAAAAGGTTCTCCCGTTCGGGCTGGAAGAATGGGATGAGTTCCACGTCATCCACCGCGTTGACTCCCGCCAATCCGAAGTAGACGAGTTCGCCGCCCTGATCCACGGGAATTCCCTGCACCCCCAAGGCCACCGCCCGATCCTCATCATCGGAGAACGACCGGGGATTGCGCTCGTTGAGAATGACCTTGCCCCGCGACGCCGCCACAATCTCGGTCAACAAATCCCGCACACGCCGGCTATAGCCCGCATAGAAGGGCAGTTCGCGGCCGAGTCGCTCGGAAAAGAAGTAGTGGAGCTCAATGGGTTCATCAATTGCGGCGAGAACCTCATGCGTGCCCTCGGATAATGTGAACAGCCGGTCTTCCGTTAAATCAATCCGGGCACCGGGCAAAGAGCCGTCAAACAGGGTGTTTCCGGCAACAAACAAAATCGCAGCGATGACGAGACCCGTCAGCGATACGACGCCAGCTGCGCCAAATTGTCTTCCGTCCAGCATCGTGCTCATCCGCTCTTCTTGTATTCGACGGCGACGACGTTAGCGAACAGGAAGAACACAATCATCGACGAGAAAAAGACGATATCCCGGATATCGATGACACCGCGTGCGATGTCCTTGAAATGTTCGAGGAAACTGAATCCTACGACGATGTCCAATAGCGCACGGGGTGCCCATCCACTGAAAAACTCCAGCACCACACCCAGACCGCTCGCCGTGAACACGAAGCACAGCGCAGCCGCGATAATGAACGCAATAACCTGATTTCGGGTCAAGGCAGAAACGAATGCACCGATCGCGAGATAGCCTCCCGCCATGAAGAAACTGCCGACGTATCCTGCCAGGATGGCGCCATTGTCCGGCGAGCCGAGGTAGTTGACGGTGATCCAGATCGGCGCCGTTAGTATCAAGCTGACGCCGGTGACGGACCACGCCGCCAAAAATTTTCCAACCACGGCGCTAAGGGTGGTGATGGGAAGCGTGAGCAGCAATTCAATGGAACCCGATTTCCGTTCTTCGGCCCAGAGGCGCATCGCGATCGCAGGGATGAGGAACAGATAGAGCCAAGGATGAAATAAGAAAAAGGCATCAAGGTTCGCCTGGCCTTGAACGAAGAAGTTTCCGAAGAAAAAGGCGAACGCGCCGACCGCGGCTAGAAATATGACAATGAAGATATAGGCGAGGGGCGTTGCAAAGTATCCGCTGAACTCTCGTCGGCAGATAATCCAGGTATCACGCATGATCACCTCCGACAGCCAGGGGCGTCTTGCCGGTCGTGATGGTCCTGAAAACCTCGTCAAGATGGCCGCGCTCAAGCCGGATTTGATCGACTTCCCAGCCGCCTTCGCGAACCAGCCGAGAGATATCGGCAAGAATATCGCTGCCATCCGCCGACACGGCAACGAGTTCGACTCCGGGTCCCTTGGAGTCACGATGTTCGACGGCGGTCACACCTGCCAGCTCGCTTAACGCGCCTCGAACTTTATCGACGCTGTCGAGCGCCAATGAGAGCGACACGGCATTGTAGTAGCGTGAACGATTCTCCAGTTCATCTGGCGTGCCGTCAGCCACGATGCGTCCGTCAGAGATAATCACAGCCCGGCTGCAGACGGCTTCCACCTCTTCCAGAATATGGGTCGAAATGATGATTGCTTTCTCCCTTGACATCTCCTGAATGAGCGCCCGCACTTCGAATTTTTGATTCGGGTCGAGTCCATCTGTGGGCTCGTCCAAAATCAAGACATCGGGATCGTGCAGCAATGCCTGGGCCAATCCGACGCGTCTCTTGAATCCTTTCGAGAGAGTATCGATCGGCTGATAAAGCACTCGTTCGAGGTGCGTCATCTCTACGGCACGCGAAATAGCCGAACGCCGAGCCTCGCCAGATAGCCGGCGAATGTCTGCGATGAAGCGCAGGTAGGCTTCCGGGGTCATATCCCCATATGCCGGCGCACCTTCCGGAAGGTAGCCAATGTGGCGCTGCGCCTGAATCGGGTCCTCCAGGACATCGATGCCACAAACTTCGGCCGTTCCGGACGTCGGCGTGAGGAATCCCGTTACCATTTTCATGGTCGTCGATTTGCCTGAACCGTTCGGCCCAAGGAATCCGAGGACTGCACCGCGAGAAACTTCGAGGCTAATATTGTCCACTGCCAAAAGGTGTCCGAACCTCTTGGTCAATCCTTTGATTGCGACCATTGTCGTCATGGCGCTTCTTTGATCTCCCCACGCGTCCAAAAAAGCTTCTGTATTCTGCGGCGCTTTGAAATGCGGTGCCCCTTTTAGCACTCGTGTTCTGAGAGTGCCACTCCAGGGCGATAGGTGATTTAGGTGCCACTCAAGGAATATTCAATCCCTGACCGGCCTAAATTTTTGAATGACGTTCCATTCGTTACGCCGCTTGCTGCGCCGACCTCAGATTCACTGGTGGCACATATCAGTCTGGAGCGTGGAATAACGGTCAAATTTTTTGAACACACGCGACTTCGTTTTCACAAACCTCATCAGCCTCGCCGCCGACGCCACCGCGCGATAACATGCCCTCGTAACTTGCAGTGGAGTTCGCAAAGACATGGCAAAAATTACCCGAAGCAACGGGCATCGACTCGATAGCATCGCCCACATCCAACTGGGGGTGGGCACACTGGAGCGCCCTAATCCCGATGACCTGAGTTTCGATCTGGACGCAGTAAACGCCGCCGTCGTTTCGTTGACCGCCGAAATTCCGGCTGACGCCATGACTGCGCAAACGTTGGGAACGGAAAGAGCCGGTAACGGCGTCATCATTGATGAGCATGGTCTTGTCCTGACGATCGGCTACCTCGTCAGCGAAGCCTCCGCCGTCACGTTGAAAACGGCAAGTGGAGGCGAAGTTGCAGGTGAGACTGTCGCCTACGACTATGAAACGGGGTTTGGCTTGATACGGGCGCTCGCGCCGCTGAACGCTGCACCACTCGAACTTGGTGACACCAGCACTGTAATGCCGGGCGATCCCGTTGTGGTGGTGGGGCATGCCGATGGTGGCGGCTCCATCGCCGCGCAGATTGTAGCGAAGAGGGAATTTGCCGGGTATTGGGAATACCTGCTCGACGAAGCGATCTTCACCACCCCACCCCACCCGAATTGGGGGGGGGCGGCCTTGATCGACAAGGACGGCCGATTGATTGGTATTGGATCTCTGTTCGTACAGGAAACCCGAACAGCCGACGAGCATGAACCGGGAAATATGTTTGTGCCGATCGATCTGCTTCAGCCCGTTTATCACGATTTGGTCACGCTCGGACACGCTAACCGAAAATCGCGTCCGTGGCTGGGCATGTTTACAACTGAGAGTTCAGGGCACCTGATTATCGCCGGGCTTTACTCGAACGGACCGGCCGAAAAGGCCGGTCTAGAGCAACTCGACGTCATTTTGCGCGTCGATGATCATCCCGTGCAGGGGCTCGCCGACATGTATCGCAAAGTATGGGACACCGGAGACGCGGGGACGCGAGTCAATATGACGGTGCTGCGTGATGGCAAGATCGTGGAGGCGGTAGTTGAGACCGCAGACAGATATACCCTGATGCGCGTCTCCAGGCCTCACTGAGGTTGATGCAGTTCATCATCCATTAGACCGACCGGGCCATCGGTTTGAGTTTCGTTCCATCGCTGAAACGTGAGAAGCGGAAGGGAGACGGATCGACACGAGGCGTTTTGCCCCGAACAAGATCCGACATCAAAAAACCAGCGCCCGGTCCGATGCCAAACCCATGTCCGGAAAAGCCAGAGATCAGAAATACTCCGGGATGCGAGTCGATTTCTGAAATGACCGGCAATGCATCCGGTGTCGCGTCTATCGCCCCCGCCCAGCATTGCTCGATAGCGCGATTTGCGAACACGGGAAATGCTTTCTCCAAGGCCAGTCGGGCAGTCTGAATCGCGTCGCTGGTTGGCCGGGGATCGAGCACACGAACTCGTTCGAACGGACTGACTTCGTCGAGCCTCCAGCGTGTCGGCCGGCGGGCCTCCTCGACAAATTTTCGCCCGAGACGAAACTTCAGTCCGTGCCACTCATTCCGGAGTGCCGGATAAAACGCCTTGGCATGCCTGAAGCTGTCAGGAACGACATCGACGTCATTCCATTGCCCGTTGGCCACCGTATAGCCTCCGTCCAGGCGCTTTCGTATTGCGAAGGCACCTCCCCATGCCGCCGTATCCGGACCGCCTTCAAAAGCTTCGGTCCGAAACACCGATGCGACGACCTTCAGTTGCGGAAAATTAAGCCCGAGGCTGCGACACAACAGGCTAGACCACGCTCCCGCGGCGACGACGACGGCAGTACAAGAGATCAGACCATTTTCAGTAATGACGCCTGACACTTGTCCGCCCGTTGTCTCAACTCCTCTTACCGCACAGTTCGTCACGACCGTCGCGCCAAGGCCTTGAGCACCCCGCGCAATTGCGGGCGTCGCTTTCTGAGGTTCGGCACGCGCATCGCTTGCCGTGTAGAAGGCTGACTGCCAGTCACCACGGACTCCTGGGAACATTGCATCAATCTCGGCTCTTGAGATGAGTCGTGAATCGAGGTCGAAAGACCGCACCTGTTCGAGCCAATCCTCGTATCGTCCGGCATCTGCAGGTGTCCCGCATAGATAGGTGATTCCAGAACGGCGAAATCCGGTTTCCGCTCCCAGGGACTCGTTGAGGCCGCCCCATATCCGCGCCGATTCCAACATCAACGGCAGCTCGCGCGGGTCACGGTGCATTTTGCGCACCCACCCCCAATTGCGGCTGGATTGCTCTCCAGCCACGATTCCTTTTTCGCAAAGGACCGTCGGCACACCGTGCCGAGCTAATGCGAACGCAGTGCTCGCACCGGCGATCCCCGCGCCGACGACGACGACTTCGCATCGTTTGGGAACGGTCACGTTTGGTTCAACCGAATCTGGAATCGGGGCAAGAGTCTGCATGCGCGGTCACATCCCCTTTAGATCGACAATCCTGAGGATTACCCAAATATTGAATTGCTGGAGAGTATCACGTCCCGACCAATTCGTCGGTCCCGACAGCCAAACTAAAAAGGGGCTAGGCCATCCCGACCTAACCCCTTGATCATTCTGGTGGAGCCACGGGGAATCGAACCCCGGACCTCTTGAATGCCATTCAAATGGCCAGACATGAACCGTCTACCCTTCGATTGCTAAGACCCGCTCAAAACTCCCTAATTCTGGCGATGTTAAGACGAACCGTTTACCGTGTCCATTGATCGGTGTACCATATCCCGTGGTCACTTACTGGTCACTCAAGGAGTTTGGCGTGGCACCACCCAAGGTGATGAAGCTTACCGGAATCGCGGGCCACCGCAAAAGACCCCTTTTGACCCAAAGCGGAAGTTGGAAATGGCGCTAGTAGCGCCTATTTGAGCGCGCCCCTAATCACATCTCACCTGCCCAGGTGACCAGACCCCGTAAGTTTGATAGCCTTCCTTTTGCTCCATTTGGAGGGCGACGTGCCCCGCTGATCTATGGGAATCCGTCACCATGGGAGTGTTCTGCAATAGAGCGAGCCATGAGGGTACAGGAAGACTCCGACACATCCGGCCCGCCGCTCGATTTTCACGAGCCGTACGGCGGATATCACCGGCGGGATATTCCCCCGGAAGATGCGGAGCTGACCCACGTCGGCCCGGGTACGCCCTGCGGTGAGTACATGCGCAAGTTCTGGCAACCGATCTGCCTTTCGCAACAGCTGACCGACGTCCCGTTGGCAATCCGCATCCTTGGCGAAGACCTAGTCGCGTTCCGCGACCGGTCGGACCGGCTCGGCGTATTGCATCGGCACTGCAGCCACCGCGGCACTTCGCTGGAGTATGGCATCGTCTCCGAGCGGGGCATCCGCTGCTGCTATCACGGCTGGTTGTTCGATATTGACGGCACGATCCTCGAGACGCCTGGCGAGCCGCCGGGCTCTCGGCTCAAGGACAGTCTGTGCCACGGTGCTTATGCCGCGTTTGAGCACAACGGTCTGGTGTTTGCCTATATGGGGACACCTGAGGAGAAGCCCGACTTTCCCATGTTCGAGGAGTACGATCCTCCTAGCACCAAGGTTCTGGCCTTCTCAAACTATCTGCCCTGCAATTGGCTGCAGGCGTACGAAAACGGCATCGACATCCTGCACAACGCCATATTCCACAATGGTGTCGGGAACGCCGCCCTGCAGCGGGGCGAGGGGAAGTCCGCCTTCAGCTTCAACGGCGCTTTTGAAGAAATCCCGGTGACCGAATGGCGCCTCGCCGACGACGGCAGTGGCGCCGGTAATGGCAGCGGCATGATCAGCATCTCAACCCGCCGCCTCGGCGATAAAGTGTGGGTGAGGATGAACCACTGCACGGAACCGAATTACATTCACTCGGGAACCTTCTGGGAAAACGCCAAAGAGGTCAGCTACCACAAACGCCTCGCGCTGACGCGATGGATGGTGCCGATCGACGATACCCACACATGGGCGTTGGGCTGGCGCTACTTCAATGACCGGGTCGATCCCGAGCACCTCGGCAACGAGGACGAGGTTGGCGTCGACAAGGTCGATCATTTGGCCGGCCAGACCTGGCGACCCTACGAGGAGGGGCAGCGTGATCCTGGCGACTACGAGGTGATGGTGAATCAGCGGCCAATCGCCGTGCACGCCCTTGAACATCTTGGTTGGACGGATACTGGGGTCGCCATGTTGCGACAGATAATTCGGCGCGGAGTACGCGGTGAAACCCCGCGGGGATTGCCAACGCCGGCGGGAAGCAGAACCGACATCTGTTTCCGCTCATACACCAGCGATACGGTGCTCCTGGTTCCGAAGCAGGAAGATCATGACGACCGCGAGCTACTCCGGGGAATCGGGGATCGGGTTGCCGCCGTCGTGTTCGCGGGGCACGCCTACACGGGAGTCGAGCGCGACGAATTCGTGAAGCGCAGGCTGGCAGAGATCGGCTGACATGCGAGTCGACTACGGCGGCTGTTAGGTGGATAGCAGCCGCGCCTTATTAACTCCCTCTTAGACCGCTTTTGACCCAACTCGGACATTTGTAAGCCGACTTCTTCCACGTCACCGTCGCCTGTGCCAGACTTTCGACTATGTGGACGGGAGAGGTGTTGCGTGAGCGTGTCGACCATTCCAGGTAGCCGATATTCCCATGACACTCGAAGTTGGCTCAGACGGTCCTCCCGCCGTCGATGGGGATGGCGGTGCCGGTGACGAAGGCGGATTCGTCGGACGCCAGGTAGACGCAGAGCGCCGCGATCTCCTCGACCGACGCCAGGCGCCCCATGGGCTGGAGCGCGATGAAGTCCCGGTGAGCCTGCACGGGGTCCGGGCGGGCGGCGATGCGTTCATCGAGCGACGGCGTATGGACTGCCCCCGGACAGATGGCGTTGCAGCGGATGCCCTGGTTCACGAAATTCCCGGCCACCGACTTGGTGAGCCCGATCACCGCGGCCTTACTGGCGCCATAAGCGCAGCGGTTGGGCTGGCTCAGCATTGAGGACACCACCGAGGCCATGTTGAGAATGGAACCACCGCCACGCTCCAGCATCGCCGGGAGGAAGTGGCGGATCATCAGGTACATGCCCCGGACGTTGACGTCGAAGGAGCGGTCCCAGTCCTCCTCCGCGCATTCCAGGACCGAGCCGTGGTGGACGATACCGGCGCAGTTGAACAGCACGTCCACCGCGCCGAGCTCGGCGGCGGCGGCGGCCACATCGTCAGTGTGTGTGACGTCGAGCCGGCGGGTGCGAATGTCCGGCGTGGAGGCGAGTTCCCCCATCTTCTCTTCGTTGATGTCCGTCGCCCACACCTACGCCCCCTCCCGGGCGAAGGCAAGCGCGGTACCGTGCCCAATGCCCTGCGCGGCAGCGGTGACGAGGGCAGTCTTGCCCGCCAGTCTCTCAGTCATGGTCAACCTCTCGGGATTACTCGAAGACGTCCGTCAGAGTACCGCTTAGGGAGCTGGGCGGTCAGTTAGGCAGCGCCAAAGCCCTCGGGGAAATAGCGCTCGCCGAACGCGGGCTCCTTGGTCTCCAGCGGCGGGTATTGGTGGGCGCCCGTCAGAATGGGACGAAAATCGCCGTCGACGTGGGCGTCGATGAGGCAGGGGCGACCGAGTTCGATCGCGTGCTCGAGCGCCCCGGCGATATCCTTGTTGTGAGTCACGGTGATGCCTTCGACGCCGGAGGCACGGGCCATGGCGGCGAAGTCCGGATTGTAATTCTCACCGTGGCGGTAAAACATCGTGCCGATCTCGCGGCCCTGGAACATGGCGAGTTGGATGTCTCGGATCGAGGACCAGCCGAAATTGTTCCACACCAGCCAGACGGCGGCGATGTCGTATTCGACCGCGGTGGCGAGAACGTGCGGCGTCATCATGAAGCCGCCGTCGCCGCAGACGCAAACGCAGGCACGCTCGGGCGCTGCCACCTTGGCGCCGAGCACGCCGCTGGGGCCGAAGCCCATGGCGCCGAAGGCATAGGCGCTGAGCACGGTGCCCGGTGCGTGCGCCCCCCAGAGCTGCATGAACCAGTTGTGATGGGCGCCGATGTCGACCACGACGATGGCGTCGTCGGGCAGGACCTTGCGCACGTCGGCAATGACGCCCTCGGGTCTCGCGGGCGAAGCACTGGTGGCGAAATTGGGTGCGAGGAAGGCCTCCCATTCCTTGCGCCAGCCGTCGATCTCGGCGAGCCACGCCGCCGTCCGGTCCTTGGGTGGCGCGCCGCGCCGCGCGATCTCGGCCAGGAGTTGTCGCAGGAAGGTCCGGGCGTCCGCGGCCAGGCCGAGCACCACCGGGTAGACCCGGCCCATCTCGTCGGCGTCGATATCGACCTGGATGACCTTGGTCGGTGGGATGTTCCACGAGCCGCCGGGCTGCCAGGCGGACGCCGAACGGTCGTCGAAGCGCGCGCCGATGGCCAGCACCACGTCGCAGCGGCGGCCCGCCTGGTTGGCCTGGTAGGCCCCGTTGCGGCCATTCAGGCCGATCGCCAGCGGGTCGCGGGCATCGATCGCCCCCATACCGTTGGGCAGGTTGCAGACCGGGGTCTGGAGGGTGTGCGCCAGCGTGGTGAGCTCCGCTCCCGCCTCGGAGATGGTGACCCCATTGCCGACGTAGATGAGCGGACGCTCGGCCCCTAAGAGGAGGTCGGCAGCGGCTCGTACATCCTCTTCGCCTGCGCCGGGGCGTACGGCGAGCGCTTCACGGTTGGACGGCGCGTAGTCGACATCGTCTTCCTCGATGAACAGGTTGTAAGGCACGTCGACGTTGACCGGCCCCGGACGTCCCGAAGTGGTGAGTGCCATGGCCTGGCGCATCATCGCCGGCAGCATCTCGACCCGCGTGGCCTGGAACGTCCGCTTGACGTGGGGTCGCACGCTGGCGGGAAAGTCGGCCTGGTTTTGACGGTACAGCTCCTGGAAGGCGCCGTAACCGAAGTGCTGGGTCGGCACGTTCCCGGTAATCGCGAGGATGGCCGAGGAATCGAGGTAGGCGTTGGCGAGTGGTGTCAGCATGTTAACGGAGCCCGGCCCGCAGGAGGTGATCGTCGCCGCCGGTTCATGGCGCACGCGGTAGTAGGCGTCGGCCATGTGCCCCGCGGTCTGCTCGTGACGGGGTGAAATCAGCTTGATCTCGTCCCGGCGCTCGTAAAGCGCGTCGAGAAACCCGACGTTGCCGTGACCGCAAAGGCCAAAAACGTAAGGCACATTCTCACGGACGAGAAAGTCGGCGATGAACTCGCCGCCACTCATTTTGGTCATGGTTCGGGCCCCCCTGCCGCTGTGGACGACTGACTATTTATTACCGACTATTGGCGATCGCGAACGAATTCGTAGATGCGCATTTGATCGGTCTCCGGATCCTCTGCTGCAAAGGCCTCGACGACGTCGAGCGCGCGACCTGATGCCGACGGCCTTCCGCGGCGACGGACTCGACGGTCGGAAGGCTCAGGAAGATGGCGGTCGACCGGCGGGTGACCACGGCAGCCGAGGTGCCGGCCGTGGCGCCGTCAGGTGCGCGCTCCAGCGTACCGGCGATGTCGTAGACCGCCATGTCGAAGCCCGCCCGGGCGATATGGGTGGCCATGGGCTTGCCGATGTTGCCCAGATCGAAGAATCCGATCGTTTCGCGCGTCATCGTTCAGCTTCCCTCCCGTCCCGTAACTTTTTTCCCGCACATTGCCGGCTATTTGGCGAAGCCGAACCACCTCGGGATCGTCATCGCCACGTCAGGCACATACGTGACCAGGAAGAGCACGACGATCTCCACGGCGACGAACGGCAGTATCGCTTTCATGACTCGCTCGACGGCTATTCCGCCGACGCTGGCGCCGACGAACAGGCACATGCCAAAGGGCGGCGTCGCCAATCCGATGATCACGTTGAGCACGAAGATGATGCCGAAATGAAGCGGATCAATGCCGACGGCCGCTGCGACCGGCGCCAATATGGGCGCAAAGATGAGGATGATCACGGCGGCATCCAGCACGCTCCCGAGCAGTAGAAGAAAGACGTTGATCAGCAGGAGGACGATCAGGGGATTGGTCGTCAGGCTGGTGACGATATCGGCGATCAACTGCGGGATCTGGTCCATCGCCACGAGCCACGCCAGTGGACCGGACACGGCGACGATGAGCAGCACCGACGCCGCGAGGACCATGCTCTCCTCGAAGGCCTGGAGGATGTTTCTGAAATTGAGGGTCCTGTAAAAGACTATGCCGACGAGCAGGGAGTATGTCACGGCGACGCCCGCGGCCTCCGTCGGCGTGAAGACGCCACCAAAGATTCCGCCGAGAATGATGACCGGGGTCATCAACGCCGGAATGGACCGGAGCAGGATTCTGACCAGCTCGCGCCCTGTATAGGTCACGCGGGAGTAGCCGAAGTCCCGTTTCTTGCTGATCATGTAGGCGACGACCATCAACCCCAATCCGACCAAGATTCCGGGGACCATGCCGCCGGCGAACAGACCTCCGATCGAGACCGAGACGACGGTGCCGTAAATGACCATGACGATGCTCGGCGGAATGATCGGTCCGATCACCGACGAGGCTGCCGTGACGGCCACGGCGAAGTCGGCGTCGTAGCCGTTTCGCCGCATCGACGGGATCAGGATCGATCCGAGCGCCGCGGTGTCGGAGACGGCCGAGCCGGTAATGCCGGCGAAGAACATGCTGGCGACGATATTGACGTGCGCCAGACCGCCACGCAGCCGGCCGACGAGCACGTTACAGAGCGTAATGATGTCGTCGATGATGCCGGCTCGCAGCATCAAATCACCTGCGAGCATGAACAGCGGAATAGCAAGCAGGACGAAGTTATCGACGGCCTGATAGAGCTGCTGGTAGATCAGGGTCATCGGAACCCGGGCCCAGATCATCGCCGTTAACAGCGTCGTGAGGCCGAGCGCAAACGCGATAGGCACGCCCATGATCAGGAAGAAGGCACCGAAACCGGCGATATAGAGGCCCATTTTCCCTTCCGAATTCCTAACGCGTCATGCCTCGGGTCCCGCGACCTCAGCCGCCGGATTGACGCGAAAAACGTCCTCAAGGATGGCGTGCACGAGATGAACCATCATGATCACGCCGCCGATAAACGGCCCGATCGCGGGCCAGAAATAGGAAATTCCGGTCCCCGCCCCGACAAACATCGAGGCTGCTTCAATCGTGACCACGCCGTAGATGAGGAACCAGACGAGAAAGAACATGATCGAGACCTTGATCGCGATGTCGGCGAGCCGTCTAAGTCCGGGCGGATAGGTATTGACCAGGAACTCGAAGGCGATCAGGGCCTTTCTCTTCAACCCCACGCTGGCGCCGATGAAGGCAATCCAGATCATCAACCACCTCGCCACCTCTTCCGGCCAGAGAAGCGATGACAGCGTCACATACCGCGAGAAAATGGCGACATCGATCGAGACCAATATGCCAATCCCAAACAGGATGCAGATCGCCACAGCCAGGCGGTCCAACCAATAGCTGGTGGCGCCGGTGATTTTCAGGAGCGTGAGGGAGAAATCGTGCAAACTTGGCAACGCTACGTTGACGACAAAAGATGCAGGGGACGGCCCATAACATCCGCGATGTTACAGGCCGCTCCCCGAATCAATCAAAGACCTGCAAGGTCAGGCACTATGACTGGGAGACTTAAAGAGAACTATTCGCGCAAGGCGTTGATCTCGTCGACCAGCGATTGGGGAATCACCTTGCCCGGTCCCACGTATTCAGCCCAGACCATCTGACTCGCCGCATCCCAGAGCTTTTGCTCCTCCGCGGTTAGATAGATGAGCTCCATGCCGGCAGCCTTCATCTCCTCGACCGCGGCGTCGCTATCCGCCTCCAGGCCCTTGTCGGTCCAGATCTCCGTATCCCAGCCGGCCTGGATCACCAGCTTGGTCAGGTCCGGCCCCAGCTTTTTCTCCGCAGCCGGGCCAATCATCTTAATTGCAGTGACGTAAGACTGCCCAATGAAGGTGAAATAGCTGCTGACTTCATGGAGCTTGGCCTTGACCGTGAAAATGGGCTGGTTGTAATAGCCGTCGACGACGCGCTGTTGAACCGAAGTATAGATTTCCGACCAAGCGACGGGGACTGCACCTGCGCCCCAGGTCTTGTACAGCGAGACCTCAATGGGCGAGCCCGTTGTCCGCATCTTTATGCCCTTCATGTCGCTGGGCACGCGAACAGCTCTCTTGCTATTGCCGATCTCACGCGGCCAACCGCCGTCGATGTTGAACCAAATAGGGGTGAGGCCGGTCTCCTTCTTGATGGCATCGACGACCCGGTAGCGGACGGGGCTCTGCCACACTCTGCGCATGTGCTTCCAGTCCTGGAACAATCCGGGAAGGTCGCAGAACAACAGTGCGTTCGAGACCTCGCCGAAGTTGCCGGCGCTCGAATGCCCGATGTCGATGCTGCCGGCCATGGCGGCTTGGGTGAGCTTCTTATCCGAACCCAACTGGCTGCTGTGGAAGTACTGGACCTGGCCGATCTTGCCGGCACTGCGCTGCTTGAGCAGTTTCTCAAAGTGGTAAACCCCCTT